>Ga0181532_10005283_pt1 | contig 11020 bp, 8 predicted proteins | sample PEATcosm2014_Bin_33_FD_119768 | JGI IMG/M metagenome (GOLD analysis project Ga0181532, IMG submission 119768) | Peatland microbial communities from MTU Mesocosm Facility, Houghton, MI, USA - PEATcosm2014_Bin11_30_metaG | ecosystem: Environmental > Terrestrial > Soil > Wetlands > Peat | place...
CTGGAAGTTATCTTTATACTTTTCAGGATCCCATTCATCGGCCAGAGCCTCGATCAACTGGTGCGCCACTTTCACTTCGGCGTCCTTCAACTCCACATCGGGCGCGCCGAAGCCTTCGACCTTCTTCACTTCTTCGGCGTAATACATGGTGTGCAGCATCATGCCGCCTTCGTGCGGGCGCAGGAAGACCGTGTATTCGCGGTTGTGCATGGTGATTTTGGCGATGGCGACGTACTCGCTCTCCTGCAGCGCCTTGGTCAGCAGCGCGTAGGGACGACGGCCCGCTTCCTCCGGCATCATGTAATACGAAGACTCGAAATACACGGGATCGACATCGCTGGCCTTCACGAATTCCAGAATCTCCATGGTCTTGGCGGTCTGCGGCTCGATCTTCTTGATCTCATCGGGCTCGATGATGATGTATTCATCCTTGCGAAACTCGTAGCCCTTGACCGTGTCGGCGCGGTCGACGACCTGGCCGTCGGCCAGGCAAACGTACTGCTGCTTGAGCCGCGACTTGTCGGTGCGGTGCAACATGTTGAAAGAAATGCCGCTGCTGCGCGCGCCCGAAAACAAACGCACGGGCATGGAGATGAGTCCGAAGGTTAAGTGACCTGACCAGACCGAAGATGGCATGATGTCCCCTCGAGAAGCAGTCCGCGAAGCTCGGCCGCAGCCGGCTTCGGTGGCTTAGATGCTACACGGCAGGGGAGAGTTTAGCCTAGAAGTGGTCCGATTTGCACTAATCCAAGGGCATCAGGAACCGAAATTCATAGCCGGAGGTGCTGGGGCCGTCCGGGGATGGGCACTAGGGGTTGTAGTTAACGGAGGGGGTTCCGGACATCTGGAGGTCGGCGTTTGCCAGCTGCGGTACCCGAACCGGAAACCGACGCCGATTTTGAAGCGCGTGGCCCTCCACGTTCATCTTTACCTGCCAAACCTGCAAAGCTGTCTTCAAGGGGGATCCAATGACTGACCTGCGCTATCCCATCGGCAAGTTCCACTACGACGGCCTTCTGACCGAAGATCAGAGGCGCGCCTTCGTCGACGACATTTCCCAGGCTCCGGCACAGCTGCGCGCCGCCGTCGACGGGCTCACCGAGGCTCAACTCGACACGCCGTATCGTCCCGGCGGATGGACCGTGCGCCAGGTCATACACCACGTGCCCGACAGCCATATGAATTCCTATGTGCGCTTCAAACTGGCGCTCACGGAAGACGAACCGACCATTAAGCCTTACGCGGAGGATCGCTGGGCGGAACTGGGGGACACGAAGACGACACGGGTTGAGGTTTCCTTGAGGCTGCTCGAATCGCTACATGATCGCTGGGTACACCTGCTGCGCTCGCTCGGGCCGGCGGACTGGCAGCGCACTTTCCGCCATCCTGAGCTGGGCGCGATGACCCTGGAGAAGACGCTGGCTCTTTATGCCTGGCACGGACGCCATCATGTGACCCACATCACGGCACTCCGCGCCCGCAACGGCTGGTAAGACTCGTCGGGAACCCACTTCGTCCGATTTCTCAGGGCCGTCCAACTTCAAGCGTGGCAGCGGGCCAGCGGTCGCTTCCGTGTCCTCGTCGACGACCAACGGCATCGACTTATTCTGATTTAACTTGTTTCTGATTTAATTTGTTTTGACTTGACCTGCTCTGAATTTCCCGGCCGCTAATCTCACCGAACGCCCATCTGCCAAAGTGAGTAGCTTGTCGTCTCGCGCAACACGGCGAGCGCGCGCTGCCACAGGCCGTGAGGCCGCGAATCCGGCCGCGGCGCCACGTAGACCGGGTCAATGCCCTCGTGCTCCAGAAGCCGGCGGATGCGGAAAACGTGATAGGCGTCGCTGACCGCGACGCAGCTGTGCAGGCCGTTGGCGCGCATGATTACGCCCACCCGCATCGCGGATTGCGCGGTGTCGCGGCCCTGGGTTTCGGCAATCAGGCTGCGCTCCGGGACGCCGTGGCGCATCAGATAATCGCGGCCGACTCCACCCTCGCTGAAACTAGGATCGTCGGCCGCACCGCCCGTCGTAATCACGACCGGCGCCACGCCGCGGTGGAATACGTCGAGAGCGTGATCGAGCCGCGCGCGCAGCACCGGGGATGGGCGCCCCGAATACTCGGCCGCACCAAAAACCACGATCGCGTCTGCGTTATGGATTTCTTCGAGACCTGCGGTGTGCACAATCTGAATGGCTGTGATCACCAGAAACGACAGCGCCGCCGCGGCCGCCAGCACCAGCAGACGAAGCCACCAGCGCGGGTGCGGAGGCTGGTTGGCGGATTCATCGGTCATTACTGAGTCGGCATCCTTCGGCGTTCATCTTTCGTCGGTCATGCTTCGGCGTTCATCCTTGCGCGAAGAACTGGGAAATTTCGTCGGCGGGAATCGCGCCTTCGCGAATGATGCGCCAACGCGTGGTCTCGTCGCTGAGATCGATGATGGTCGAGGCCACGACCCGCGGAGAAGCGCCGCCATCGACGATGATATTGATGCGGCCCTCAAGCTGCTCCCGCACCTGCTCCGCGCTGGTGCACTCCGAAGCCCCGCTGAGGTTCGCAGACGTCGCGGTAATGGGGATGGCCGCGGCCGTCACCACCGCCAGCGGAATCTTGGCATTGGGCACGCGCAGAGCCACGTTGCCGGTATTGGCGGTCACTTTGAGCGGCAAGCGCGAGCCCGCTTTCACGATGATGGTCAGCGGTCCGGGCCAGAATTTCCGTGCCAGCGCATAGAATTCTTCGGGCAGTGGCTTAGCCAGTTCCTCCGCCTGGTCGGTGCTCGCGATGAGCAGCGACAGCGGTTTGTGCCGCGAACGGGTCTTGATGTCGTACACCTTGTCGACCGCGCGCAGGTTGAAGGGATCGGCGGCCAGTCCATAGAAAGTGTCGGTGGGCATACCCAGCACTTCCCCGGAACGGATCTGATCGGCGGCATATTTCACCAGGGACGATTCAGGAGTTTCGCTATTAATTTTCAGAATCTCGGCGCGCACGGCGCTCCCTTCTCTCGCTTGCTACAGTCTGGATTTATCTTGACCGCGAAACTTACCATAATACGGCAAAACGCCGCAAAATGAAGCGGCAGCGTATGATTCGGTAATGATGCAGTTTGAACTCAACGAGGAGGCGCAGCGTCATCCCGAAGGCCCGCGTTTTCTCCAGCGGGCCGAGGGATCTCCCCGCCACGTCCCCTCGCGTGGAGATCCCTCGCTCCGCCTGAAGAACGGCTCCACTCGGGATGACGCCCATCCGTGGGTAAAACACGCCAACTGCGCCACTACCGACCCCGCGCGCCGGCATGAGTCCGCATGACGCGAACCTCAGAATTCGCTCCCAGCGCGCAGCACCGATTGCGCCGCATCGAAGGCCGCCACAATTCGCTGGTCAAGGAACTGCGCCAGGCATTCGCCCGCGCCGAACGCACCGAAGACGGAAACTGCGCCATTGAGGGCCTGCGCATTGTGGAAGAGGCCACGCGCAGCGGCCTGCGCTTTCGGGCAGTCTTCTTCAAAGAATCGACGCAGAACCTGGCCGAGCGCCTGCTGCCGCAGATCGGCGCCAACGTCGATACGCTGCTGCTTCCCGACAAACTATTCGACGCCACCGTCCCCAGCGAGACGCCGCAGGGAGTGGCGGCGCTGGTTCGCCTGAAAGAATTCTCTCTGGCGGACGTGCTGGAGCGGCTGCAGGTCGGCCCGGTCATCGTGCTCGCGGGATTGCAGGACCCTGGCAATCTGGGGACGATTCTGCGGTCGGCCGAAGCTTTTGGCAGCGCGGGCGTGGTGCTGGGCGAGGGCACGGTGAGTCCGTTTAATTCGAAAGTAATCCGCGCCTCGGCGGGATCGATGTTTCGATTGCCCGTTGTGATTGGGAAGGCCGCGGGTGGATTGGAAGAGATTTCCGCGAAGCTGCGCGCGCAGAATGTGCGCTTGATTGCAACCTCGTCGCACAAGGGCACACCGATCGATCAGGCGAAGCTGACCGGGCCTGTGGCAGTTTTTGTCGGCAGTGAAGGCTCGGGCCTGCCCCGCGCCGTGCTGGCGCAAGCCGATGAACTGATCGCGATTCCGCATACGCAGCAGGTCGAGTCGTTGAATGCCGGAGTCGCCGGCAGCATCGTGCTCTATGAGGCCGCCCGGCAGAGGCGAGGCCAGTAACCTGGGTGGAAGAGTGGCCCTTTAGGGCCACGTAGGGCGTGTGTAATTTACTGGGCTTCAGCCCCTGTGAAACCCAAGGATCAGACTTTCAAGCCAAACCTCCGCCATCCACTACCAACGCTGCGCCCGTGATCCAACTCGCCATCGGACTCGCCAAAAATAGAACTGCATTGGCCACATCGTCAGGAGTGCCAACTCGTCCCAGCGGACGATTGGCAGCTTCGCGTATGAACGCCGTCAAGTCCTCGCCCAGCTGAGCGCACTCGCTCCGCAGCATGGGAGTCTCAACATCGCCCGGGCAAACGCAGTTCACGCGAATATTGTGCTTGCCGTGGTCGATGGCCATGGCGCGCGTCAGGTTGACCGCGCCACCTTTCGCAGCGCAGTAGGCGGCGGCCCGCGGCCCTCCCTTGAGCGACCATCCCGAACCGATGTTGATGATGCTGCCTCCGCCGTTGCGAATCATGTGAGGCACAACTTCGCGCGACAGCAGATAGATTCCCTTCAACGTCACATCGAGAGCGAGGTCCCACTCGTCCTCAGTGAGTTCGACCACATCCTTGCGGATGGCGACGCCGGCGCAGTTGCAGAGAATGTCGATCGTGCGGGCTTTTTCTATGACAGTCGCGACGGCGCGCCGGCATTCGGCCGCGCTGCGCACATCGACGTTCAGGAAAATCGCCGCGCCGCCGTGCGCTTCGATTTCAGCCGTGCTCTCGCGTCCCTTGATATCGTCGACGTCGAGCAGGACCACGAATGCTCCCATCTCCGCCAGACGAAGCGAAATGCCGCGCCCGATCCCGGAAGCGGCCCCGGTGACCAAGGCAACCTTGTCCACCAGCGAGAGGAGCCCGGCCGCACGTTCTGCGATCTTTTTCGGTTGGGTCTTCATCGCGATATGCTGGCGGGACCGAGTCCGTACCGCTCACCAAACTCGGCCCTCAGCGTGCCGATATACCAGTCGTCAAGAGAAGGAAACGAGTTTTCGACGACATAACTCCTCGTAAGCGTCACGAACTCTTGATCGCGTAAACGGACCGCAGAAAGAAATGTGCCATCCATAAATATGTATAGCCCCTGAGGATTTCCAGCAGCAGTGTGATGTGAGTTGACTGACTCAATGTCGTCTTCGACATAGCCACTGTTCGGAACCGAAGGAACCGTCGGACGCAGTATGGTCTCCTCAAACACATCTCCGCCACCCGTCATTTCCCACAGTTCGATGAGGTCGGGAGGCAGAACCAGTCGCTCGCGTCGTAACCAGTCTTCGATTTCAGGCCGCGGAATCGCGCCAAACCACTGGAATGGCTTAGGCCAGCTCCCTGCATCTTGAAGAAGAATTAGCATCGAAGTCCTGTCAACTTTGTGAACTAAACACTTTTCTCCAGCGCCTTCCACGCCGCCTCCAGCGTTTGATCCACGTCCTCATCCGTATGCGCCAGCGTAACAATCGAATGCAGCGACGCCGACGGCGACGCATACACGCCGAACGGAAACAGCGACAGCACAAACTTCTGAAATGCGGCGCGGTCCACGAACTGACAGAACTCGCGGTAGTCGTGGATTGCGGGCCGATCGGTGAACATCACCTGAAACATCGGACCTACGTTCTGCACCACCACGGCGCCGCCGCTCTTCTGAAACAATTCCCGGAAACCCTCGCATAGCCGCTCGGCAAGACGCCACGTATGCACGAACGATGCGTTATTGTCGCGGGTCAGCACGCGTAGGTTAGCGCGCGCGGCGTACATTCCTATGCGCGAACCGTTGTGGGTGCCGTAGTGCAGCACGCCTCCCCACTGCAACGCGTCCATCACTTCGGCACAACCTACCAGCGCCGCGACCGGCAGGCCGCAGCCCAGCGCCTTGCCGAAGGTCACGAGATCGGGCGAGAGATTGTAATATTCCTGGCAGCCTCCAGGGGCGATGCGGAATCCGGTCACCGTCTCGTCGAGAATAAAAAGAATGCCGTGGGCGTGAGCGATTTCCTGCAGGCCCTGCAAATATCCTTTCGCTGGCGGAATCACGCCCATGTTGGCCATGATGCCTTCGCTGATGATGGCCGCGATCTGGCCGGGATGATTTTCAACCGCGCGCTGCAAGGCTGGCAAATCATTCCAGGGTACGACAATCGTGTCGTCGAGCGCGCCGCGATTTAGCCCGGAGCTGTCCGGAATTTTGATGGGATCGCTGCGCAATCCGAGAGCGCTTGGCGGCAGCACGTTGGAACTCACCAGCACGTCGTCGTGCCAGCCGTGGTAGTGGCCTTCGAATTTTAAAATCTTCGGGCGGCCGGTCACGCCACGGGCCAGGCGGATCGCCGCCATCATCGCTTCCGTGCCGGTGTTGGCGAAGCGCACGCGCTCGGCGTTCGGAACGATCTTTTGCAGCATCTCCGCCACTTCCAACTCGACTGGCGTGGCGCTGGCAAAGTGCGCTCCGGTCGAGGCAGCTTCGGTAATGGCTTCCACGATCTCAGGATGCGCGTGGCCCAGCGGCAGGGCGCCGAAGGCCATCATCCAATCGATGTACTCGTTGCCATCGACGTCGTAAATGCGCGAGCCGCGGCCGCGCTCCATGAAGATAGGATACCTGCCGAAATTCGCCGGCCCGCGCGAAGAAGAACTGCTGGCCTCAATCAGGACGCCCAGCGTGCGCTCGTAGGCCTGCCTCGACTTCTCGGTGGTGAAAGCCAATCGAACCTCCGGAGCCGAACGGTATCGCCGGCGTCCCGCCGGCTGTCGCGAGGGCGTCTCGCTCTCGCAGTGGCGGCGAGACGCCGCCACGACAGCCGCCGGGACGGCGGCGCTACATTTCGACCAGCTATAGTACAGCAGAGTCCCGCTGAAAGCCCCGTGGAGTCGGCCATCCGGGCGTAGTCCCTGCTGAAATAAGCTGCAATTTTCTCCCGCCCGAGCATTCTTATTCTGAATGGCCGACGCCCCCGAAACATCCCCCATGGAAAGACATGCATCCCCCAAATCGTTGGAGTAAGACTTGAATCAGACTGCGCTTGACCCAGACTGAGGTTTGAACATGAAAAACTCGATTCTCGCCGTGTTTCCGCAACTCAGACGATTCGCTCTGAGACCGTTCTTTCTCTGCATGGTGGCTGCTTCTCTCTGTTGGGGAGCCGCTGCCGGAGCTCAAGAAAAAACCGGGGAGCCCTCCCACAACGCGGGATGGGTCGTGATTCCGGTCGAGGAATATCGCGTGTTGCGGGCCAAGGCCTACCCGGTCGAGTCGGATCCCGAACCGCCGCCGCTGGACGCGACGCTGACGCGGGTGGATTACGACCTGCACGTCGTCGGCGACTTGGCGGCCGGACGTGCCAGCCTCACGGTGGACGTGTTGAAAGACGGATGGGTGCGCGTGCCGGTGCCCGCGGGGTTGCTGGTCCGCGAAGCCCGGCTTGACGGCAAGGCGGTGTCGCTGGTGCCAGCGCAGAAAGGCGGAAGGCATCTCTCGGCGCTGCTCTCGCACCCGGGACGCTCCGTGCTGCTGCTCGATGTGGATGTGCCCATCACGTCGTCGGCCGGCGACGAAAGCATTTCCCTGCCCGCCACGGAATCGGGCGTGACCCGCGCCACGGTGCTGCTGCCGCGCCAGGGCGTCGATCTGCGAATCGGCGGCGGACTGCTCTCGGAAAAATCTGAGACCTCCGGCGAAACCAAGTGGCTCGCCTACGCCAGCGGAAACGACGCCCTCACATTCACCTGGCGGAAGAAAACGGAGGATCACCACATCGATCTTCCGCTGCGGCTGCGCGGGTCGCTGACCCAGCTGACCAGTCTGGCGGAGGACTCGACTTCCATTTATGCCGAAGCCAATTTCGAGGTCGTGCAGGGTGCGGCGCGGGAAGTGCGCATCCAGTTGCCGGAAAAAATAACCATCAACCAGGTTTCCGGCGCGATGGTGGCCGATTGGGAAATGAAAAACGGCGAGCTTGCCGTAACTTTTCTCGAACCGGTCGAGCACAGCGCGCGCTTTGTCATCAACGGTGAGGCTCGCCTGCCGCGCGATGGAATTATCGACATCCCGCTGCTGCGGCTGCTGAACACCGAACGCGACACCGGAGGCGTGGCCGTCGAAATCCTGGGAGCCGGCGAGATCAAAGACCAGAAAGCGCAGGGGCTGGAAGACGCCGACGCCACCGATCTCGGTGAGATGGTGGCCAACCGGCAGTCTCCCGCTCTGGTCGCGTTTCGCGCCCGCTCGGGTGAGGCCGGCGCCACGCGGTCGTTGAGCATCAACGTTGCCCGCTACGACCAGCAGGCCGTCCTGATGGCGAACATTGAGGAGGCCCGCTACCAGGTGCTGATGAGCGCCGACGGAAAAGACTTGGTGCAGGCGCGGTATGCCATTCGCAACAACCAGCGGAACTTTGTGAAAGTGAGTCTGCCCGCGGGCGCGGCGGTGTGGAGCGTAACCCTGGCGGGCAGGCCGGTTCGTCCCGGCCAATCGCCTGACGGCAGCCTGCTGTTGCCGCTGGAGAAATCGCGAGGTGGAGACGACGCGCCCGCGTTCGCGGTGGAAATCCTGTATCTCACCAAGGCGGCCGCGTGGGAGGAGAAAGGTCGGGAAAAAATCACCTTGCCCGCGCTCGACCTTCCCATCTCCCGCACTGGACTGCTTTTGTACTACCCGCCTCTGTTCAAGGTTTCGGCAGAGCCGGGAACATTCCGCGCGCAGGAGTATGTGAATCCGATTTCGGCGGTGCTGGAGCCGCCAACCGTGGTGACGCGTAGCGGCCCCGGCATCGCAGCCGATAGCAATGGACTCTACCACGGCCTAGGCGACCTTACGGCCGGATCTGCTGGGGGAATCGGCGGAGTGATCACCCCGCCGCCACCACCTGTGAGTGAGCAGGTCAACGCCAAAGTGCCGCTCTACGATGATAAGGAAAAGAAAGACTCCACGCAGGCGCTGCTCGACTCGTTCAAAGCAAAATCTCTTGGCGGCAAGGTGACCGGCATCCTGCCCATCACCGTTTCGTTCCCCGCGTTCGGCCCGTCAATTTTTCTGGTTTCCGAACTCACCAGCGAGAACCAGTTTCCGGCCGCGGAGTTCAGCTTTCAGCGCGACAAAAAGGGAGGCGTGCGATGAAAACCAGACTGTTTGTGATCTTGCTGCTGTGCTCTGTGAGTGCAGTCATTGCCCTGGCGGCCGACGACAAATCCCCGCTGCCCTTGCCCAATTCCGGCAATGTCACGCTGACTCTCGACGAATATAACCGGCTCATGGAACTTGCGGCCAAGCCGCCCAAGCGGCTGGAAGTTGCCCCGCTTCCCTACTCCATCAAGCATGCGGACGTGAAGCTGCACGTGGAAAACGACGGCGTGCGCGGCACGGTGGAACTCGAAGGAGAAGTCTTCCACAAAGGCGTGAGCAAGGTTCCGCTGACCAGCGGAATGACCGTGCTCGACGCGCATCAGAACGGCAAAGGCGTTCCTCTGCTGCAGGAGAATGGCACGCACATGGCCCTGCTTCCGGGGCCGGGCGAATTCTCCATCGCGCTCGATACCGGACTGCCGCTAAGAATCGAAGCCGGACGCGCTTCGTTCACTCTGCCTGCTCCGGCCGCGGGCAGCGTGCAACTGGCGCTGGTGATTCCCGGCGACCACACCGTCGCCAACCTCAATCCCGGCATCATCACCAGCCGGAAATCTGAAAACGGGCACACCGCGATCGAGGCCACGCTGGTGCCGGGACAGGCCGCCACCATCTGGTGGGCCACGCGCGAAGCCGTGACTCCGACCGTGCCCCGGGAAGTGCGATTTCTTTCCGACGCTAAGACGCTCCTCTCGGTGAGCGAGGCGGAGATGCGCATTGCCGTGCTCGCCGACATCACCGTCGTGCAGGGCGAGCCTTCACAATTCCACGTGGAAATTCCAGCGGGATACGAAGTCACCGGCGTCACCGGCGCGACCCTCGATTCCACGGAAACCAACTCCGGAGTCTTGACGCTCAAAGTGAACGCTCCCGCCCGGCGCACGCATCAGTTCCTGATCTCGATGGAGCGTGCCATCAACAGCGCGAAGGCCGATGCGCCGTTCCTCAGTTTCAAGGGAGCGCAGCGCGAAACCGGCGAAGTGCTGGTCGAGGGCGCAGGCACCATGGAACTCACTGCAACCGAAGGCGGCGGACTCAAGCGCATGGACGTGAAAGAAGCGAATCCTTATTTGCGTTCGCTGGCGCACTTTCCGCCGCAAGCGGCGTTCCGCTATCACAAGCAGCCCAGCGAGACACCCACGCTGGCGCTCGAATGGGTGCGCTTCCCCGACGGTAGCGTGCTCGCAGCTGTAGCCGAAAGTGCGACGGTCACAACCATGGTTACGTCGGAGGGCAAGTCGCTCACCGAAATAAAATTGGTTCTTAGGAACCAGGCACAGCCCTTCCTGAAAGTCGCTCTGCCCGCCGGGGTCAGCATTCTTTCCGCCGACGTAGGCGGAGAGCGCGTGAAGCCCGTACAAGGTCCGGATGGAAGCCGCGTACCGCTGCTGCGCGTGGGATTTCACCCGACCGATTCCTATACGGTTTCATTCGTGTTCATGCACTCCGGCGCGCCCTTCGCCAAAAAAGGCGGAGCGGACCTCAGCCTTCCGAGCATGGACATTCCCATCAGCCTGCTGAATTGGGAAGTCTTTCTGCCCGAGCAATACAAGGTGAAGGATTTCGGCGGCGACGTGATTGCCGCCAATCTTGTGCCCGCGGCGTTTCGCGAAGAGGCCGCAATCAATCACCAGGACGAAGGCGCATCCAATAACTTCAGAGTGCAAGCGCCTGCGGGGCAGATGGGCGGCTACGTGGTCGATCCGACGGGAGCTGCCATCCCCAACGCGCGCGTGACCATCACCTAC
>Ga0181532_10005285_pt1 | contig 11017 bp, 13 predicted proteins | sample PEATcosm2014_Bin_33_FD_119768 | JGI IMG/M metagenome (GOLD analysis project Ga0181532, IMG submission 119768) | Peatland microbial communities from MTU Mesocosm Facility, Houghton, MI, USA - PEATcosm2014_Bin11_30_metaG | ecosystem: Environmental > Terrestrial > Soil > Wetlands > Peat | place...
CATCTCCGCCCACACCTCGGCGATGGGCAAAGGCACCCGCACCAGCAACTCTTGCTCTCCCACGACCTCGAACTTGTGATTGGACTTGCGCTCTTTCCTCTGGTATTTGTTTCTCACGGCGGCCTAAACCGATCACTCCGCATTCCATGCGGCATGCCTTTGCCTGTCACCTGCTTGAATGGGGCACCGACATTCGCCAGATTCAACTCTTGCTCGGCCATCGCAGCCTGGAGACAACCGCAAACTATCTGCACATCGCGACCAGCAAAGTGTGCTCGACATCGAGCCCACTGGATTTGCTGCCTCGCCCTGTTTCGATGGAGGTCCAGCCTACTCCGTCGCAACACCTCTAACCGCCGGGCCCCTTGGATCGCCCGAAACTGGAAGTGGCGGACATCTTCCGCCGCTACGGTGAAGCCTATCGTCAGCAGCATGCTGCGTCGCTATTCCCCGCTCAACGGCGCGTCATGACCGCGATCGAGGTGTGTCGAACCGCAGCTCTCGGCGGTCATCTCGAGCGCTGCGACTGCTGCAATCACGAGCGGCCCTGCTACGACAGCTGCGGGGATCGCCATTGCCCAAAATGTCAGTCACTCGCACGTGCCGAGTGGGTTGAAAAACGAACGTCCGAAGTTCTCGACACGCACTATTTTCATGTCGTCTTCACCATTCCCGAACAGGTTGCTTCCATCGCTTACCAGAACAAAGATCTCGTCTACGGCATACTCTTCCGGGCCACGGCCGAGACCTTGTCGACCATCGCTGCCGATCCCCAACATCTGGGCGCCCAGATCGGTTTTTTCGCCATACTTCACAGCTGGGGACAGAACCTGTTTTTCCATCCTCATCTGCATTGTGTCGTTCCAGGCGGGGGGATTTCACTTGATGGTGCCAGGTGGATCTCCTGCCGCCCCAACTTTTTCTTACAGTAAAGGTGCTCTCTCGGCTGTTCCGCCGATTGTTCCTGCAGTATCTGCAGGAGGCCTTCGACGCCGGCAAGTTGCGGTTCTTCACTTCGCTTCAGGCGCTCCAAGATCCGCAGGCTTTCAACCGTCATCTCGATTTGCTGCGAGACGTGGAATGGGTCGTCTACGCCAAGCCACCATTCGCCGGGCCACAGCAAGTGGTGGACTATGAAGGAGGATGGCGATGAATGTCCGGCCTTGCTTGGCGAGTACGGCGCTCTGCCTCCGTTCGCCTTAGCTTTTTGGTTTGGTGGCCTATTTTGGAATAACGCTTGAGACAGTTTCGATTACATCGTGGGCGAGTTCAACTAGCACCGGTCCAAAAGCATTATAAATTGGCGTCGGTGTGACATAGCCGGTGCCGAGTTCTAGCTCTGTCCCTCCCACCACCTTCTCAAGGTCGGCGTCCGTTAATGTCGATAGCGCTGGCAGTTTTAAGTAAACCTCCGTAGACGTGTCCTCCACGACGTGGATGTCCAATCCCGGACGCACCTTGATCCCGTGTTCTTGAAGCACCACAATCGGCTTGTCCATTAGTCGCTGCTTTAGCGTTTTGTCAGATCGCGCCTTCGCCACCAGTTGCAGCCACTTCTTGGCAGCTTCCATTTGATCTGGCGTCAGCGTTTGCGCTTCCGCTTGTCTCTTCTGTCCAGCTTGTCCGTTTGCCATATTGCCTCCTTATAGAATTAAAGAAATTCACATTCTGCCCCTGATACGGTAAGGGGCTGATCCGGGCTTCACTGAATAAATCGGATTTGGAGACCGAAAGACGACAGTGAAGTTAAACAATTGCTTACAAAATCGGCTGGTGCCCGTTCGGGCGGCGAAATATTGGTAGCGGCACCGCACAGGACGATACTAAAACAGGGGGCTTTGATCAGAGTTGGGGTCAGCGGCCTCGGCGGTCTCAGTTAGGGTCGGTGCGATCTTTAGTTGCTGGCTGTTTCTGAACCGCGTTCCTACTGGGATCATCATTCCGCCCTGCACGCCTTCGAGTTCGCCATTGGTAAGTTCAGACTTCTTATCGCTATTGGTAGGTTCAGACTTCTTGGTGTTCATGATGAATGCCTCCTTGTGTGATTCGGACTTTCGCTAAGTACTTAGCATTTTCCTGGCCGTCGGCCAGGGAAGGCCAAATGCATGCGTGTGTATCACCTAAAGTGATTGAACGTTGGGGTTTATTGTCATAGAGATGAAGCGGCGGGCTGGGTGAGAGTTCGTCGGCATCCAGCCAATCGCCTATCTGATTGGATAGGGCCATCGTTACGAGGGTCCGACGCGACTAGCGGATGCTAAAGCAGCCAAGGAATTTTGAGGCCGCCTTGCGCGCGAAAATCATTCGCCTATCTAGTTAGATAGTCTTCTAACGGTATGGATAGCCACCGACAACTCCCGGGTTACCGGAAATGTTCGTACTAAAACTAACTTTTGGGTAACCGTGTCAGGAGCTGACTTCGATTTGAAGAGACGCCCCACCCATTCCCCCAGTGCTGGCATCGCTCTTCCGCAGCAGTAACTTTCCGGAACCACAGCTCGACCTGATTCAGCCAGGAAGAATAGGTCGGAGTGAAGCGCCCCGTCCGTCACTGCCACAATCTTGTAGTCCAACGGCAGGGCTAAGTCATTGGGGCAGTGAGGTTGAAGGTCGTGCCACTACGTTTCAGTGCCATCATGCGAGATGCGAGGTCTATGATGCGATCCGCCGCATCTTCGACGCGAACACCACGAGGGTGAATGTTAGAGATGAGGTTTCTGTCAGCATCCGTGTGTCCAGAGTGAGGGCAGTACGCGATATAGGCGGAAAGACTTACGGCGGTCGCCAAGCCGGGCCTCTCGCCGATCAACAACACCAGCACGCGCGGTGCGAGAAGGTCACCTATGTCATTCATTATGCCTACCCTGCAATAGCCTATGGCGAAAGAAACGCCCGTCGACCACCCATCGACCCTAGCTTTCTGCTGCAGAAGTGGAAACAAAGTGGGCACCTGTTCCGACAGCGCAGCTACAGACAGGCCGTCTCCTATCACGATCTGGAAGTCAGGCGCTTTGGGACAACGCTGGGCGATGAGGCTTTTAGCGTCGTCGCTGAGTTTCCGGCCTAAATCAGGACGAAGCAAGTACTGCGATTTCGATTCAGCCTGACTTGAAACCTGAAAAAGGCACGACTGCGTGATGAAATTAGGTGGAAGGTCCTTTTGCAGGTCGAACTCAGTCCAGACCGCATCGACCGCTCTGGCGTGAGCAGCTCGAAGCTCTAGTCCCATTTGTGTGGTGTAGGAGGGTCCTCGAGCCACGAAAATGCGCGCAGGTGTGCTCGACCGAATTTTCTGGACGATTTCAGACCAAGTGGGAAGAGGGGCAAGATTGTGGTCGTTACTCATATTTCAAGTTGACCCACGCAGCAGGTGTTAGTAACACTCCTTCGAGTCCGTGCAACAGCTTTTGCCGAATACCTGCGTCCAGCGCTATGGGCTCTCCGTCACGGTAAATACCCATGCGCTCGAGCCAATCGAGGAACTGCGGGGCAGGACGAAGGTTAAAGATCTTGCGAACCGCAAGTGCGTCATGAAAGCTGGTCGACTGGTAGTTCAGCATGATGTCGTCAGCACCGGGCACGCCCATGAAGTAATTAGAGCCAGCGGCCGCAAGCAAGAGCATAAGATTGTCGGCGGAGTTCTGATCGGCGAGTGCGTGGTTGGTATAGCAAACGTCACAACCCATCGGCAGCCCCAGCAACTTGCCCATGAAGTGATCTTCAAGTCCCGCGCGAATAATCTGGCGCTCGTCGTATAGATACTCTGGGCCAATGAAACCCACTACACTATTGACCAAAAATGGCTCTAAGGCCCGAGCGACGCCGTAGGCGCGCGCTTCCAGTGTCAGTTGGTCGACTCCGTGATGGGCTTCGGCCGAGAGAGCACTGCCCTGGCCGGTCTCGAAGTACATCACGTTGTTGCCTATCCACGGCACACTCCGCGAGCGGTGATGTTCCAGAACACGTTCGCGCCCTTCTCGCAGCATGGCAAGATTGATGCCAAAGCTAGCGTTGGCACCTTGGGTGCCGGCGATAGATTGAAAGAGCAAATCGATGGGAGCGCCAAGATCCAAACAAGCCAATTGAGTCGTGATGTGCGCGAGGCAACACGCTTGCGTCGGGATGGCAAACTCGGTAATCAGGCGATCGAGCGCTCTGAGAATAGCCGAAACGCCCGAGACTGAATCCGTGGCTGGATTCACTCCGATGACGGCATCTCCACAGCCGTACATCAGACCGTCAAACGCACTGAGCAAAATGCCGCCGACGTCATCGGATGGATGGTTGGGTTGCAAGCGGATCCCCAATACGCCTCGCTCGCCGATAGTATTTCGACAACTGGTAACGTTGCGAATCTTAGCTGCCGCGAGAACCAGGTCCTTGTTGCCCATCAACTTCGCTACGGCTGCCGCCATTTCGGGTGTGATACCCCACTTAAGAGCCTTCAAGTCAGTTTCCGTAGTTCGGCTGTCGAGGATGAATTCGCGAAAATCGCCGACGGTCATACTCCGGATTCGGTCGAAGGCAGACGAATCGTGTGATTCGAGAATCAACCGAGTGACCTCGTCCGTTTCTGGCGGAATCACAGGATTGTTCAGCAGATCCTTCAGTGGCAAAACAGCCAGAGCGCTCTTTGCGGCCACCCGCTCGCGCTCCGAACCGGCAGCGATCGCGGCGAGTTGATCGCCGGATTTTTCTTCATTCGACTTTGCAAGCAGCTCACGAAGATCGGAAAAACGAAAGTGTTCGCTCATAGCCAATGCCGGTAGTATGGCTGCCTCTGAGCCTGAAGGAAAGCTGCTGCCGGCAGCAAGATTCGTGTGACGTACCCTCAAAACCACGAAGGAAAGAATGTGCTCACTATTTATTCACTCCTTCTGCGCAAACACTTGATTCCACAGTTTGGTGGACATCGCCTATGCGACATCTCCAGAGTCGAAGTTCAGCAGTACCTCTTGGAGAAACTCAAACAAGGGTTCGCATGGGAAACCACAAACCATCTGCGACACCTCCTAAGCAAAGTGATGGGAACAGCCGTTAATTGGGACTACGTCCTGAATAACCCTGTGCGCGGCGTAAAGATGCCAGAAAGGACATTGAAACGTCCGCATAGGTTCCTTACAGCACAAGAAGTGCGGCAACTCGTAGCCGCAAGCAACGAACCTCTCCGCACGATCATTATTCTCGCGACAATGACCGGACTGCGGATTGGTGAAATTCTTGCGTTACGATGGGGGCGAATTGACCTTCTTCACGGGACATTGCGCGTGGCAGAGACATGTTACAAAGGGCACTTCGGATCGCCGAAAACACGAGCAAGCCGACGTGAAGTTCCATTGGCTCCCGCGGTTGTGCGTGAACTAAAAGACCTCTATTCGCGTTCAGCAGAACACTCACCGGACGTATTGGTATTTGCCAGAAGCCAAGGCGTCCCGCTCGCGGCGGATAATCTCAGAAAAAAGGCACTAAGAACCGCGTGCAGGAGAGCTGGTCTGCAGCGAATCGATTGGCACACTCTACGTCAGTATTCCGGCTTCCTGACTATCCCGGGTGGATTGAATTTAGCCCTTCCCTCCACATGACGTTGTAGATTGACCCGGCATAGTTCGGTCGTGTTTTCCTGTCAGATTCTTCTGATAGGAGGACACCAATGAACCTGATCTTCAAGAACCCCAAGACACTCGAGCGCATGCATGAAGGGCCCTTGGGACCGTATATGAATTCCTATGCGGCCGACATGCACGAGCAAGGCTATGCCCAGCCAACGGCGGAGTTGCAGATTCGGCTGGTTGTTGACTTCAGCCGATGGCTGGCGAAACGTCGGACCCTCCCACAGGAAATCACGCCCAAACATTGTCAACGCTACCTGCGATTTCGAGCGCGGTACCGATGTCCTGGACGAAGTGATATGGCAGCGTTGAAGAGGCTTTTTGACTTATTGCTTCGCCAGGGTGTGATTCCTGAACCGCCATTGCCAGCAGTTACGCCGACAGACCAACTACTAGACGAATTTAGTCTCTATTTGCGGCAGGAACGAGCGCTAGCCGCGACCACAGTGCGCAGCTACCTGTCGTTCGTCGGTGAGTTTTTGACCGAACGCTTCAGTGCCGGTCCGGTAGACCTTTCCACCCTCTGTGCTGCTGAAGTAATCGGCTTTGTCCGGCGTCGTGTAGCCTCGATGAAGAGCAAGCGAGTCCAGTTGGTGACAACCGCGCTGCGCTCGTTTCTGCGATTCGGGCGATATCGCGGAGATCTCTGCACGGATCTTGCCGCCCGCGTGCCCGCCGTCGCGAACTGGTCACTATCGACCGTGCCCAGGGCTCTTCCACCCGAGCCGATCGAACGCGTGTTAGCATCCTGCAACCGAAAGACGGCTGCGAGCCGACGAGATTACGCGATCCTGTTGCTTCTGGCGCGGCTCGGTTTGCGGGCCAGCGAGGTCGTGACTCTTCGTTTGGAGGATCTCGATTGGCAGAACGGGTTGATCACGGTGCGCGGGAAGGGTGGCCGCTATTCCCAATTGCCGCTTCCCGTGGATGTCGGCAAGGGTATCTCCAACTATCTAAGAAGTGCGCGTCCGAAAACAATCAGCCGATGCGTATTTCTTCGTACTAAGGCACCTGTAGCAAGTTTCAAGGGTTCCCAAGCGATTGCCTCCTTAGTGCGACACGCTCTCGTACGAGCGGGGATTCATTCGCCCCGGAATGGTGCTCATCAATTCCGACACGGCCTCGCCACCCAGATGCTTCGGTACGGCGCGTCTTTAGGAGAAATCGGAGAGCTCCTGCGACATCGATCTCCTCAAACCACAACCATCTATGCCAAGGTCGACATCGCTGCCTTGCGGACGCTGGCATTGCCATGGCCTGGGGGTGCGCGATGAACACACTCCGCAAAGCAGTGCACGACTACATCGAGATGCGCCGCAGTTTGGGGTTCAAACTAAACGATGCTGAGCGCGGCCTGCTGAAGTTCGTTTCGTTCCTCGAGCGGCACAACGCATCCGACATCAGCACAGCTCTTGCCATGCAATGGGCGCAGGAGAACCCTTCGGCGCGTCCCTTCGAATGGGCTCGCCGACTGAGCTTTGTGCGTGGATTCGCTCGCTATTGGAGTGCTACAGATGCACGAACTGAGATACCGCCTTGGGGGTTGCTGCCACACCGTCCTCGCCGGGCGCAGCCCTACTTATATAGCGACGAGGAAATTCGACTATTGCTCGAAGCCACATTGCATTTGCCATCTCTTCACGGCCTACCCGGTAAGACTTATCACTGTCTGTTGGGACTGTTGCCTGTGACAGGCCCGCGCATCAGTGAGGCTCTGAACCTACTATCAGAAGATGTGGACTTGAAAGAAGGCGTTCTCACCATTCGAGGCACGAAGTTTGGCAAGTCTCGCTTAGTACCCATTCATCGATCGACCCAGAGCGTCCTCTCCGATTACGCGTCGCATCGTGATCGATTTCTGGCGGGACGACCGGCGTCTTTTTTCTTCGTATCTAGGCGAGGGACGCGCCTGACCTCAAGCCGCGTTCGCCGCACCTTCTACACCCTGTCTCGGCGAACCGGGTTGCGGGGCATATTCGCGAGCCATGGCCCCCGCCTACATGATTTCCGCCAGCATGCCGAGTCCCGGATTATGCCGAATCTCTTTCAAATACATCGGCTGGAGGGGCTTGGACCGTTTTTTCGTTCGGCATAATCAGAGCCCTTCCAGGAAGACCAACAGTTTGTCATCCGGCCGGTAACGTGTTGGCTTGACGCCGAGGGGCTCAGTACGCGAGAGCGCTTTCTCTTTCAACCGCATGTCCGCATGGAGGTACATCTGCGTGGTCTCAGGGGACTCGTGCCCGAGCCAGAGTGCAATCACGGAGCGATCCACACCATGATGAAGAAGGTCCATGGCTGCGGCATGTCGGCAGACATGGGGGGTGACCTTCTTTTGTTTGAGAGACGGGCAACTCCGCGCGGCCAGATTGGCGTATTTGGCGAGGAGATACTCGACCGCATCGCGACTGAGTCTGCCGCCACGGGTACTCGGAAAGACTGGATCCTCTGGCTGACTGTGGCGCTCCCTTAGCCATGCACCTACCATCTTTGTCGTTTCGGGACGGAGTGGCGTGCAACGCAGTTTTCTGCCTTTCCCGAGACAGCGCACGTGGGCACCGGTTCCCAGCGCGACATCCTGGCAATTCAGCCCAATCAACTCGGAAACCCGCAGACCGGTTTGGACCGCGAGCAGGATGAGGGTTCGATCGCGACGACCGATCCAGGTGGAACGATTCGGGACCGCGAGCAGTGCATCCATCTCTTCCCGGTTTAGGAACTCGATCGGTTTTCGTACGTGGCGTTTATTAGGCACCGCTAGTATCCGCTGGCAATGGAGGGCATGCGCGGGCTCTTCTAACGCCACGTACCGGAAGAAAGAATGGATGGCTCCCAAACGAACGTTCCGCGTGCGAGCGCTGTTTTTGCGGGTGCTCTCCAGGTGATCGAGAAAGAGACCAATGAAGGGGGCATCGAGATCTTCGATCTGGAGCTGGGAGGGACTTTTGTGCAGTCGCTTCTTGGCAAACTGCAGCAGCAGGCGGAAGCAGTCGCGATATCCCGCGACGGTATGCGGGCTCGATTCCCGCTGGCGAAGCAAACGATCAGTGAAGAAGGATTGAAGGAGCGAAGGAAAGCTGGCGGAAGTCACAGTCGCACCTCCCGCTGAATCAACCGGTCGGTAGCCAACTGAAGGAGTTCGGGCACAGCTTCGAGGTACCAATAGGTGTCGTTCACATGGACGTGCCCCAGGTAGGTGGACAGCTTGGGGAGTTCCCGTTCGGCGTCGAGCCCGGAGCGATACCAGCGGATCAAGGTGCAGGCAGCGAATCGATGACGCATATCCTGCAGCCGAGGACCTCGGCCGTGACCCTTAGCTCCCGCGCGTAGGCCAATTTGTTGGGAAAGTTTGGCGAACGTGTATCGCGCTATCCATTCTGTGATCCGGCGACCTTGCTCGGAGATGAAAAAGGCAGGATCGAGTCGTGCGGGGAAGAAGCGATCTCGGGCTTCAGCGTAGTTCTTGAGAGCCCTTACTGTAGAAGGATGGACTGGCACGTAACGCGATTTTCCGAACTTCGTCCGCCGGATGTGAAGGATGCCGAGTTTGAGGTCGACATCCGTCCGGTCCAGACCCAAGGCTTCGTTGATCCGCATTCCTGTCACCACCAGCAAGCCAAAAAGGGTCGTATAGGTGCGGGCGCGGAGTCCCTTGGGGGAGGGGAGTTGTTGCGTGCGGCGAAGAAGCCTTTCAATCTCTTCGTCGCTGTAGATGTGCGGTGGCTTGCGGCGGTAACGATGCGGGAGAAGTCCTACCGGGGGAATCTCGGTGCGTGGGTCGATGGCGCTATGCCAGGTGGCAAAGCGCCGGACCATGCCTAAACGCCCAGCCCAGGTAGCAGGTTGGTCCTTGGCAGGCTGTGTGGCCCAGCGAAGCGCCAGTTCCCTGGTGATATGCGAAGCACCTTCAGCTTGGAGAAACGCCACAAAATTCCGTAACAAACCTCCTGGTTCCCGGAGCCGGAACCCGAGGCTGCGGCGGATGCGGAGATAGTCTTTCAACGCCTGTTGCAATGGCTTCACTGGGGACCTCCTATCGGCCAAGGGTGAGCCAATGAACGCAGGCCCTCGAAGTCAACCTTGGCGTAAATCTCCGTTGTGTTCGGGGCTCGATGCCGAAGAACTTCTCCGATTTCTCCCATCGTCGCTCCAGAGCGAAGCATGGAAGTCGCCAGGCTGTGGCGAAGAAGGTGGGCTCCCTTGAACTCGGGGTGCAAGTTCGCGCGGTCGAGTGCTCGGCGAACGATCGTGGTCAGTGTCGAGGGACCAGCAAAGCCTCGGCGTGGCGCTTTCGTGCAAACGAATACTCGGCGTGTTCGGCAGGGAGGGCGATCTCGACGCAGGTAAGAGGCCAAGGCTTCGCCTACATCCGCAGGGAGGGGCATCCGGTCGTGAAGCAGCCCCTTGCCCCGAACGAGGATTTCGCCGGCTCTCCAATTGACGTCCTCTAGCTGAAGACCGACCACTTCCCCGGCGCGAAGACCCAGACGGGCAAGCAGAAGAAGGATGGCGTAGTCGCGGCGACCAGCCGTTGTGCGGCGGTCGCAGGCCTTGAGCACACGTTTGACTTCCTTCGGAGTCAGGTATTTGGGCACTGTGGACAGTTGCCAATTGGCTACTGTGGGCACCGAGGCGGCCAAGTCGGCTTGGAGTTCTCCTTTCTGAAACAGGAACCGAAAGAAAGAGCGGAAAGCCGTCGTCATCACTTGTGCTCTCTTAACGCGCATGCTGGGTGCGTGGCACAAAACAAAATCGGAAATATCGGGGGCTTTCACTGCTTTCAGAAGAAGCGGTCGGCGGCGGAAGCGCTCCAGGAGAAACTTACGAGCGAAAGATTGGTATTCCAGGATCGTGTGGGCGACAAGCCCGCGCTCTATGCGTAAATGTGTTTCGTACCGGTTCAGAATCTGAGCCAGTGGCGATCGGTTGCAAACTAGCTTTCGTGCTGGAACAACCTTGTGCCTTCGCAGATGATCGAGAAACTGCTGGAGGGTCCTTAAATCGCCCCTGTGCACTCGGCGCTTGCGCCCGAGAAATGCCTCCACCAGCGACTCAGCAAGATCTGTAACTGCGATTCTGTTTCGTTTCAGCCACTGCCCAAAACTCGTAACCAGCTTCACTTTCACTTGCACTGTCACATCTGCGTAGCCTTGATCGATCAGTGAGTTTGTGAATCTTTGAAGCTCGGCAACCAGTGGGTCAGGAAAAGGTTTGGTTGTTCGAGGTTCTTGAGAGCAACTTTCGATCATGCTTCTCCTCCTTCCTGGCTTCACAGCCAGTTAGGAGAAGATAGCCGGATTATGCCGAATTCAGTTTGTTAGAGAAGTGCGGAAAGAAGCGCCAAATGGGGATGGTAGAAGAGCTACTCCGCCAGACTCGGCATAATCCGGGACTCGGCATGCAGTCCA
>Ga0181532_10005288_pt1 | contig 11015 bp, 12 predicted proteins | sample PEATcosm2014_Bin_33_FD_119768 | JGI IMG/M metagenome (GOLD analysis project Ga0181532, IMG submission 119768) | Peatland microbial communities from MTU Mesocosm Facility, Houghton, MI, USA - PEATcosm2014_Bin11_30_metaG | ecosystem: Environmental > Terrestrial > Soil > Wetlands > Peat | place...
ACGTCGGGTCGGGTGGACCGCCCCGACCGCCTCCCGGTGGGCCGGCTCGGCTGGGTCAGGTAGGGGATCCGCGCCACCACGTTGATCGCAGTCTCCCAGGTGCCGTGCGCCGGTATCCTGACGGCACAGGTGAGGCCGTGCTCGTCGGTGGTCGACGGAGCCGACGAGGAGATCCAGGTCTCGCGTTCGAACGTCTCGCGCCGGTACCCGAGGACCAGGCGCCCGTCGTCGACGCGGGTGTGGTACTCGCCGCGCTTGCGCAGTGCGTCCTTCACCTCGAAGAGGTCCGCGAAGTCGCTACCGGCATCGAGGCGCAGCGTGAGGCTGACCGGCTCCTGCTTGTGGTTCAGCAGGCGGATCGACTCGCGGAAGCCGGACCCGACGGTGCGATGGCGTATCACGGAGAGTTCGGAATCGACGTAGACGGTCCCTGTTCCCGGTACCAGGAAGAAGCGGGTCTCGAAGTACTGGAGGTCGTCGACCGACAAAGGGTTGAGGCGCTCGCCGTCCACGGTGAGCACCCACTTCGACAGGAAACGGGTATCGAAGGAGAACAGGCCGGTCGGGTCGGTCAGCGAGGCCTCGATGTCTCCGCTCCGGTTGCTCACGACGAACGTGTTGCCTTCGAGGATCTGGACGAGATCACTGCTCATCTCGGTGTCCTCTCCGAGTGGTCGGCCTCGTCGGTCGTGTGGGTGGCGCAGGTCTCGGGCGGTCCGCCGAAGAGACGCTGGAACGCCATGAGGAGCGCGAAGTCGCCTTCGACCCTCATCGCCCCGCGGAGGAAGGCGGCCATTGCGTTGGCGGTGCCCGTGACGATCCGGTCGAGGAGACGCCCGTCCACCGTCACCACCACGTCGGCGCGGCCCTTGCGTTGCGACACGACGACGTTGCCGTGGGCGATGGTGAGGTACCAGTGCTCGACCTGGGGTCCTCCGACCAGATCGAAGCGCAGAGTTCCCGAGGCCTTCTCCAGCATCGGCTGGTGCCCTTTCGCATGGAGATCCTCGAAGAATGCGCGGCTTGCTGCATTGACTGGAGCGGGCCTGCGCTTCCGAGTTGCCATCGATACTCCTCCGGATCTGGGTCTGGCCGAACCCGCCGTGCGCATCTCCCGAGGCGTCAGAGGCCGGGGCTGGAGTGCATCAGGCCCCCGTCGGCGAAGATGGTGGTGGCGGTGAGGTAGCTGGCACCGGCACCGGCGAGGAAGGCCACGATACTGGCGATCTCCTCGGGCTGGGCCAGCCGGCCGATGGGGATGGCGGCGTCGAGCTTGCTGAGCTGTGTCGGGTCGGCAACGGTGGCCTTGTTGATCGGGGTGTCCACTGCGCCGGGTCCCACCCCGACCACCAGGATGTCGTGCGGCGCCAGCTCGACACCGGCGGTGCGGGTGAGCATGCGCATGCCGCCCTTGGACAGGCAGTAGGCGGTGTTGCCCGGCATGGGCCAGTCCTCGTGCACCGAGGTCATGTTGATGATCCGGCCGCCGCCGCCCTGGGCGATCATCTGCCGGGCGGCCAGCTGGGTGCCGAAGAACGCACTCTTCAGGTTGATGTCGAGCACCTTGGCGTACTGCTCCTCGGTGGTGTCGAGCACCGAGGTCCGGGTCTCGATGCCGGCATTGTTGACCATGATGTCCAGCCGGCCGAAGGCGTCGACCGCCTTGGCGACCAACCTCTCGAGGTCCTCGACCTTGCTTACGTCGGCCTCGACCCCGATCACCTGGTCACCGAGGTCGCGCACCTGTTGCTCGAGGTTCTCGGTGGCCTGCTCGTCGGCGACGTAGTCGATGACGATGTCGGCACCGGCTGCGGCGAGGGCCAGCACCACCGCCTTGCCGATGCCGGAGTTGCCACCGGTGACCACGGCCACCTTGCCCTTCAGTGTCATTTCGGCTCCCTTCCGCTCGAGGGTCGGCTGCCGAATGAAATCGGTGCCGACATGCCCTCACCCGGCACTCCTCAGGGTAGAGGCGGGTGCTGGGCGAATCAACAACGCGTGGACCGGTGCCAGGGGGCATCTCGGACCCGGTGACCCGCACGGGCCGAGTGCCGGCGTCGAGGCGGAACAGGGACATCGGTGGCTCCTCGAGATGAGGAGATCGTGTCTTCGAGAATAGAGGCAACTTGGAGATACAGAGTAACTCCCCTTCGTGAAGCAACTGCTATCGTTTGGAGGGTGGAAAGCGTGCAGGCGACCCCGAGGCAGTCAGCCAGGCGCGATGCCGCCGGGCCGGAACCAGGCGAAGCATCGTCAGGAGCCTGCGACGCGGCGCTGGCTCGAGCATTCACGTTCCTCGGCAAGCGGTGGAGCGGTGTGATCCTCGGAACACTGACCAACGGGCCGGCCGGGTTCGCCGAGCTGAGACGACGCGTCGACGGAATCAGTGACTCCGTCCTGTCCGAGCGATTGGCGGAGCTTCAGGCCACCGGACTGGTGATCCGATCGGTGGAGTCCGGGCCACCGGTCTCGGTCTCCTATGTCCTGTCCAAGGCCGGGTCAGCCCTCATTCCAGCGATGCACGAGCTCAGCGCATGGGCCTCGCAGAACCTCCCAGACGCAGCTCCTGCATGATGACGACGAAGGAACACACAGATGAGTGATCGACTGGCGGCACTGCATTCCTCGGTGGAGCGCTTGCGCGACATCGTCGAGGATCTCGATCCACAGCAGCTCGAGCTCCCGGCCTACCCGGTCGAGTGGTCCATCGCCGACGTCCTGTCCCATATCGGATCCGGAGCGATCATCCTTCGGCGCCGATTCGACGACATCAACAACGGCCGGGAGACCGATCCCGACTTCAACCAGTCGGTCTGGGACGAGTGGAGTGCCAAGTCGCCCGCCGCACTGGCCGCCGATGCCTTGGTCGCCGATGCCGAGCTGCTTCATGGCCTTGAAGCACTCGACGACAGCAGTCGCCGACAGTTCCGGTTCTCGATCGGCCCGATGAACCTCGACTTCACGGGCTTCGTCGGACTCCGGCTCAACGAACACGCACTTCACACATGGGACGTCGAGGTCGCGCTCGACCCTACGGCCATTCTCCCCGCCGATGCAGCGGGCGCAGTGGTGGACAACCTCGAGATGATCACCCGATTCGCAGGGAAGCCCTCCGGCGAGGTCCGTACCGTCAGCGTGCACACCGTGGATCCGGAGCGCGACTTCACTGTCTCGCTCACCTCCGATGCGGTCGCGCTCGCCCCAGGCGATCCCACCGACTCGCCGGATCTCGAGATCCCCGCCGAGGCGTTCGTCCGGCTCGTCTGCGGCCGTCTCGACCCGGCCCACACGCCACTGATTCCCGGCGCCGGTGCCCTCGACGAGCTCCGACCGGTGTTTCCGGGATTCTGAGGGCGCGTTCGGGGCAATGGAGGCGAACGGGCTCACACCGAGCATCTCGGAACGGTGGTCGCGCCACTGATCATCAAGGAACCAGGGAGTGCGGGAAACTCTGACTGAGGGCACCGTCACGTAGTGGAACGGGACACCGCCGTTCCGGCCCAGGTCCGCTGCAACCTCGAGCACAGGGCGCGTTGTCGCTTCCTCATGGGACACTGCTGCCCATGGGCGGTTACGACATCATCGGAGATGTTCACGGCTGTGCCGACAAGCTCGAAGGTCTCCTTCGGATGCTCGGCTACGAGGAGCGGGACGGCGCCTACCGGTACTCGACGTCCGATGAGGAGCGTCAAGCCGTCTTCGTCGGCGACCTCATCGACCGGGGCACCCAGCAGATCAAGACCCTCGAGCTCGTTCGGGCCATGGTCGAAGCCGGTAGCGCCCGGATCGTGATGGGGAATCACGAGTTCAACGCCATCTCCTACGCAACTCCGAACCCGGAGATCCCCGGTGAGTTCATGCGGCGCCACACGGACAAGAACTTGAAGCAGCACAAGGCCTTCCTGGACCAGGTCCAGGTGCAACCCGGCCTCTACGCCCGGAGCATCGAGTGGTTCAAGACCCTGCCGCTCTGGCTCGACCTCGACGGGATCCGGATTGTCCACGCCTGCTGGAGCGATGACGCCATCAGGGCGGTGGGCCGGTGGGTGGCGCCCGGCACTTCGATGCCCACGGACTTCGTGGTCAGGGCGAACCAGAAGGGGCGTCCCGAGTACGAAGCGATCGAGGTCCTACTGAAGGGCCCGGAGATCAGCCTCGAGAGGTACGGGCAGGAAGGCTTCAAGGACAAGGACGGCCATGTCCGACATCGGGCACGTCTCCGATGGTGGGATTCCGAGGCGATCACCCTTCGGGAGTTGGCCGAGGTCCCCGAGAACGTCAGGACCCCCGCAGGTGTCACCTACCCCCGCCTCCCCGACCAGGAGTGCGGCGATGAGTCGGCCTACGACTACCACGGCGTCAAGCCGGTCTTCTACGGCCACTACTGGCGCAGGTGGAAGCCCGACAAGCGAAAGGACTGGACGACCAACACGGCCTGTGTCGACTTCAGCGCCGTCAAGGGCGGGCCGCTGGTCGCCTATCGGTGGAACGGGGAGGCAACGGTCACCCCGAAGAACTACGTCGCGTACGGCAAGGGCGGCCGGACGAAGCACGGCCAGGACTGAATCAGGAGGTGCGGCTCTCGTGTGGCACTGACGCCGGATGCCGCACCGACCACGGGAATTCACGGTTGACTCGGACGCGGGGTCGTCGGCCCGGCCCCCACCTAGACCAACGACGGGTACTGGCCGACCGAGAGCAACGGTGGCTCGCTCCGCGACGGCGACGCCGCCAACCTGGGCAACGTGGCCAAGCTCGATCTGAACGCCCCCATGGACGACGAGGGGGACTGACCCACCGACGCAGTCCAGGTCCGGTGCCCGGCTCACTCCGGGAGCCTGCCTGGTCTTCAGCGGGTGGCGTTCGTTCGGCTCAGCCAGTGAAGGCGCGCCGCGGCCCCGGTAGGGTCGGATCGTGGCAGATCCTGAACCCATGAGCCCCGACGTACCGCTCTCCCGCCTCGAGCCGCAGGAGAAGGCGGTACGAGCAGGAAGCTTCGGTGCGGTGGCCTCGCACTACGAGCGCTATCGACCTGGACCGTCGCTGGAGGCGGTGGACTGGGTCCTTCCGAAGCATGTGGACACGGTCGTCGACCTCGGAGCCGGTACGGGCGCGTTGACCAGGCTCCTGATCGACAAGTCCGAAGAAGTGATCGCCGTGGAGCCCGACGACCGGATGCGCGCCGTGCTCACCGAGGAAGTCCCAGGCGTCCGGGCCGTGACGGGCCGGGGCGAGTCGATGCCCATCGCGGACGGATGCGTCGACGCGGTACTTGCCTCCTCGTCATGGCACTGGATGGACCCGGTCCCGACCCTTCAGGAGGTGGGCCGAATCCTCAGGTCGGGTGGGATCCTCGGCGCCCTGTGGTCCGGGCCCGATCCGGAGGGCTCGTTCATGGTGCAGGCCCAGGCCGTGCTGGCCGAGCGGTCGCTGGGCGGTGCTGACGCAGTTGCCGGTGACGGCGCCGGCCAGTCAGGCGGTAGCGGATTGGCGGGCCTCGTCATGGGCGACGTGCATCGCCCAGCTTCGAGCCTGGAGATTCCTCCCGGGGTCCCCTTCGACCAGCCCGAGCACGAGGTGTTCACCTGGGAGGTGGCACTGAACGCCGACGAGTTGATCGGTCTGCTGGGCACATTGAGCTGGATCATCACCATGCCAGGCGAGACGAGCGCGCGGGTGATCGCCGAAGCCCGCCGACTCCTCCGGGAGTTCCTCGGTGTCGAGGGCCAGCTCACCGTCGATGTCGCGTTCCGCTCGGATGCCTGGCGGACCCACCGGTACTGAGGCCGGCTCCGTACCCCTGCGGGGTCTGGCTCAGCCCTTGTCGATACGTTGATAGGTGTTCTGGAGCTCGTCCTGGATCACGGTGGCAACGCCGTCCGTACTCAGCATCTCGAGGTCCTCTTGGAGCGTCCGCACGCGGAAGGCCCACCCCTGGGGCTTTTCGATCCTCGTACCGAGGCCGGGAAGATCGCCGATGGTGAGCGACTTGTCGATGATCTGGGAGTAGGCCTGCATCACGTAGTGGGTGTCGTCGGGCGTAACGAGCTCGTAGATCTCGGAGCCCTTGGCGAAGCCGAACACGGTCTCCCGGACGATCGAGCGCTCGGTGTAGGGCACCTGGACGGGAGGCTCCGCCCCGAAGGCGATCACCGCGGCCCGGAACATGCCGAGCGTGCCGAAGGTGGTCTCCGGCGCCTGCTCGCGGATGTTCGACTTGATGAAGTCCAACACCCAGAAGCGGGGGCCGTTCAGGATCGCGACCACGGCGTCCCGCTCGCTGGCGATGGCGGCGGCATCGAGTGCCTCCCACTCGGCCTGGGGACAGTCGTTCATGCCGAGCGTGTTCCAGACCTCGGCGCTGAACGCTCCGTTGTCGGAGCGGAGGAGCAGTACCTCGCCGTAGCGGACGTTGCGAAGCCCGTCCTTCACGGGCGCGTCAGGGGTCAACGCCATGCCGGAGGTCCGAGCAGTTGTCGAGGTCGGGCACAGGGAATCCTCCCCAGTAATGACAGCACAACTGACAATATATCCGGCCCCAGGTGCCTCGGCGTCGGTGTCCGCGATGACGGGTGCGCCGAGGCGGGTCTTGGTGATCTCCGCCGGATCGCGGCCGACGGTATCGCAGTGCTGGTTCAGCACCTCGAGCTTGTGGCGGATCGTCTCCACATCGCCGAAGAGATTGCAGGCGTCGGCGATGGCAAGGTGGCGACCGGTGAAGGCGGGGCATCTTCGGTGAACATGGCGCGGCAGACCTGCAGGGCTTCTCCGAGGCGCTCCATGCGCTCGGTGGCCACCGCCATCTGGGCGATGCGCTCGAAGAGCTCCCCATTCCCGACGCCTGGGAACGTGAAGTTCGGGATCTGTGAGCCGAAGAGGGTGATCTGCATGGTACAGACCTCACCGCGGCACGGCCGGCCGCGCCCGCGTTCGTTCCTGAGTGTCGACGTTGTGCCGACCCTACCGTCAGCCGACCCAGCAAGCCCTGTCCCGACGGTCGGTTCGCGGTGCCGGCGACCGGTCGGGCTCGAGCCGAGGGATGGTCCACGCCCTCAGGACCATCGGCCCTACCCGTCAGAGCCGGCCGGACGCACCGATAGAGCACCCGAACCTGGCACTGTTGGTCGTGGTGGTCGGTGTTCTGATCACTGCCATCGACACCACGATCGTCGTCCTGGCCCTGCCCGAGATCCAGCGCACCCTGTACATCGGATTGACCTCGGTCATCTGGGTCATCATCGGGTACCTCCTGGTCATCACCCTCGTCTCGACACAGGTCGGGAGGTTCGGGGACATGTTCGGCCGGGTGCGCATGTACGAGGCGGGTTTCGTTGTGTTCATCGTCGGGTCACTGGCATGCGCCCTGGCATGGGACCAACTGGCGCTGATCGTCTTCCGGCTCGTCCAAGGAGTCGGCGGGGCGCTCATCACTGCCAACTCGGGAGCGGTGATCGCCGATACGTTCCCCAAGGAGCAACGGGGACGGGCCTACGGCTTCAACGCGATCGGCTTCAACACGGGCGCTGTGCTCGGCGTGATCCTCGGCGGCATCATCGTCACCTTCGTCTCGTGGAGATGGATCTTCTGGATCAACGTTCCCATCGGCATCGCCGCCGCCGTCGTCGCCAACCGTGTCCTGTTCGACCGGGGAGAGCGGCAACAGCGGCGACTCGACTGGTGGGGCATGCTCACCTTGGGACTTGGGCTCTTCGGGCCGCTTTGGGCCATGGTGAAGCTCACCTCCGAGCCACTCGACCCGGCGATCGTGGGCTTCTTCGTCGGAGTTCTCGCCCTGCTCGTCGTGTTCTGGCTGATCGAACGGTCCACGCCCGATCCGATGCTCGACTTGGAGCTCTTCAGGATTCCCACCATGATGCCGTCCCTGCTGGCTGCCATGTTCCAGAGCCTGGCCAACTTCGCCGTCCTGTTCCTGCTCCTGATGTACCTGCAGGGCGTTCGCCAGCTCAGCCCGATCCACGCCTCGTTGCTCCTTGTCCCCGGCTATGTAGTGGGCGGAGTCGTCGGTCCCTTCGCCGGCCGGTTCGCCGACCGCCGGGGTGCCGTCCTGCCGGCCACGGTCGGCCTCGGGATCCAGGTGCTGGCGCTGCTCGCATACGCCCAACTCGGGCTTCGGACCCCGCTGCGGATCGTGGTAGTCGCCTACATGGTCGGTGCCGTCGGTGCCGGTTACTTCTTTCCGTCGGACAACGCTGCCATCATGAAGGTTGCGCCCGCAGAGAAATTCGGCGTCACCTCCGGGCTGCTGCGCACATTCGCCAACGTCGGAATGGTCTTCTCCTTTGCCCTCGCCATCCTGGTCGCCTCGGAGACCATCACCAAGAGGGAGGCATTCGCCATCTTCGTCGGCACCCACAGCCTCTCTCGCTCGACAGCAGCAGTATTCACCGACGGCATCCATTCCGCCTTCTATTCCTCGACATTGCTGATGGTGGTGGCGGCACTCCTGTCGGTTTCGCGTGCTCGGGGAACACGCGGCACGAGGTCTCTTCGGCGCCTGAGCACGGTCGAATAGGGAACGACCGCGGCTGGGCGCTTTCATCTACAACGACTTGGATGTATTCACCTACTTCCACTGGGTGGCGCCGCAGTTGCGAACACGGAGCTCAATGAACGGGGCTCCTCTGATTATGAAGTGTCATGCAGGTCGGCGGTGCTCAGACCCGGGGTGGAAGCCGCTCCCCTGAAATCTGCGAGCGACTCGACGACCGAGCAAGCCCTGATCGATGAGCCACCCACCTATCGGCGAGCTCGGCGACGGAGCCGGGCGTGGACCAGGGCCGGCGGCTTCCAACCGGTGTCCTCGGGGTTGACGTTGGTGCCGGGGGAGACGATCTCATCGATGCGGTCCAACACCCCGGCCTCGAGTCGGATCGTCGATGCCGACAAGTGCGAGTCGAGTTGCTCCATCGTGCGGGGCCCGATGATGGCGGCACTGACTACGGGGTGCTCGAGCACGAAGGCCAGGGCCAGTTCGATGATGCTCAGCCCGGCCTCGTCGGCCACGCCGGACAGCTCGGTGACGATCTCGAGCTTGCGTTTGTTAGCCGGGATGTCCAGGTCGTATCGATCAGGAATTCGCCCGGACCGTCGACTGGTGTTCTCCTTGCCTTCCCCGAATCGCCCGGACAGCCAGCCACCGGCCAGTGGGCTCCAACAAAGCACGCCCATCCCGTAGGTCTGGGCAACAGGTAGGACATCCCGCTCGATGCCACGCACCAACATGGAGTAGGGCGGTTGCTCGGTCATGAACCGTTCCCTTCCCCGGCGCACCGCCACCCACTGGGCTTCGACGATCTGCTCGGCGGGGAATGTGGAGCTCCCGAACGACCGGATCTTGCCGGCGTGGACGAGATCACTGAGAGCACCGAGGGTCTGGTCGACGTCGACAGAGTCGTCGGGTCGGTGGACCTGGTAGAGATCGAGGTAGTCCGTGCCGAGGCGGCGGAGGCTGTTCTCGCATTCGGCGATGATCCACCGCCGCGAATTTCCCTGTGCGTTCGGGTCGTCGCCCATCGGTGCGTGGACCTTGGTCGCGAGCACCACCCGCGACCGGTCCTGGGTGGAGAGAGCCTTGCCCACGATGACCTCGGACTCGCCCGCCGAGTACACGTCGGCGGTGTCGATGAAGTTGATGCCGGCATCGAGTGCACGGTGGATGATCCGGATCGAGTCCTCGTGATCGGGGTTTCCCCACTCCCCGAACATCATGGCTCCGAGACAGAGCGGGCTGACCCTGATGCCGGTTCGACCGAGGCTGCGAGTTTCCATGGAGAAACCCTAGGTCGGCATGCCGGGAGTCCATACGGTGCACCGCCCCGGCGCCAGGACCTGGTATTCGGCGGGTCACATCCCAGGGGAGCCCGGCCCACCACCGGGGGTACCGATCCCAGTCCGGGGTGGAGCAGCACCAGAGCGGATCCCTGCCGGCGGCTTCCCTCACTCCGCCAAGAGCTTGTCCTTGGTCTCGGCCAGGGTCTTCACCTCGTCCGAGCCGATCGTCGGGAATCGCAGATCCATCCGGCAGATGACGTCAACCGTGGTCGCGTCCCGCCGAGTGGTGGGGATTGGTGAAACGACCGCAGGGAGGGACGCCGGGTTTCCACGTGCGAACTGGATGGGAGGCCGTATAGACCGGCCTCCGAAAGGGCCGTGCCCCCGCCCGCACCAACCGGAAACGGCCCTCGGCGTCGACACAGTTGCCCGGAGGATCGGGCCTGGTGGCAACATGACCGACAATGTCGTGGATGCGCACGGCGGCCAGGTCAAGGCAGCCCAGGATCTCTCGGGTGGATGGGACAGATCCACCGTGCACTTCGAGGAACACCGTCCCGGTCGGCAGGTACGTCCCGACCTCGACGAGTAGACGGAGCACGCACTCGTGGTCACGGGCGAGCCGCACCAGATGCGCCGATTACATGCTGTCAAGCACAGCGCCCTTGTGCTCGACCGTCACCAGGACTGCAGCGGCCTCGAAGTCGGGTTCAGCGGTATCGATGTAGTGGGCCCTGGGGGGGAAGACGGCGTCGATCGACCGGAGTGTCTCGTGGTGGATGGTCTCGATGACATAGGTGACCCGCATCGAGCGCACTGTGGCATAGACGAAGACGACGAAGACACTGACAAGGACGAGAACGAAGGCCAAGCCGACCGCGGCCTCGGGGACAGTCCGAGTTGTTCCGAGCCCGGCCGACACGACGAGCGAGTACACGAACGTGGCGATGAACGATGACAGGGCCACCTTCGTCACCGGCTTGCGGACGAATGTGCGCAGTACGCGTGGAGTGAACTGGGTGCTCGCTATCTGGAGCACCACCAGTGTGATGGAGAAGACCACACCGATAAGGTCACGATGGCCGTGGCGATCGTGCCGAGAAGCGCCCTGGTGTCATCGATGTTGGTCGAGATCAGGTGATCGCGTCCAACGAATGCGGGCGAGTGGTCCACGAGCAACCCGGCGATCCCCCACGCCGCGACCGAGGCCAGCGCCGGCCACA
>Ga0181532_10005289_pt1 | contig 11015 bp, 9 predicted proteins | sample PEATcosm2014_Bin_33_FD_119768 | JGI IMG/M metagenome (GOLD analysis project Ga0181532, IMG submission 119768) | Peatland microbial communities from MTU Mesocosm Facility, Houghton, MI, USA - PEATcosm2014_Bin11_30_metaG | ecosystem: Environmental > Terrestrial > Soil > Wetlands > Peat | place...
ACTTACGCGCTCAGCGCGTATGAATCCTCCACCACATAGGGTCCTCCGCCGGTGGAGGCACGCGAGGAAAACAGCACGAAGCGCGACGCCGTGAACACCCGGGTCGGGAAATAGCCGCGCACCGACAGATAGTCCGCAACGTCCTGGGTGGAGGCGTCGCGGAGCCTTGCCAGGGTCACATGGGGGGTGAATTTGCGGCCCTCCGGATCGAGCCCGATGCGCTGCATCAGCCGCTCGAGCTCGGCCTGCAGTTCGATCAACGGCCGGCTCGGCACCACCTGGGCGACTACCGCCCGCGGCTTTTTTCCGCCGAAGCTGGAGAGGCCCTGCACGGCAACCTCGAACGGCTTGCGGTTGACCCGGAATAGCAGCGAGGCGATTTCGTTGGCCGCGATACCGTCGATATCGCCGATAAAGCGCAAGGTGACGTGATAATTTTCGGGGTCAATCCAGCGCGCGCCCGGCAGGCCGCCACGCAAAGAGGAAAGTGTCTGGCCGATCTCGGCCGGAATTTCCAGTCCAGTAAACAAACGCGGCATCGCAAGACTCCCGATGCTGGGGCGTGATCCCGAAAAGTGGACACCGGTTTCTCGGGAACGATCACGCCCTGTAACAAAGTCCGGTAACGAATCACCGATCGTTATTTTCTACCGTAGTTATGTGACTCTGCGAAGCATTCGGCGTGCCGCACCGGGAAAACTAAGGTGTTAGGGTTATCGCTGCCCGCTTTTCAACTGCGTTGCCCGGATATTGCGCCGAGAAATGCCTCCACGGTAGGCAGGATGTTTTTGACGATCACCTCGACGCCCTCCGCCGTCGGATGCATGCCATCCACCTGATTGAGCTTGGCGTCGCCAACGACACCCTCAAGGAAGAACGGATACAATGCCACCCCAAGGGACTTGGCGAGGTCCGGATAGATCGCATTGAAACGGGCCGAATAATCACTGCCGTTATTCGGCGGCGCGAGCATCCCGCACAACAGAACCGCGATTCCGCGCGCCTTCAGCCGCGTCACGATATCCGCCAAAGCCGCACGGGTGATCGCGGGATCGGTGCCGCGCAAGGCGTCATTGGCGCCAAGCTCGACGACGACGGCCTGGGTCCCCTCCGGCACCGACCAGTCGAGCCGGTCACGGCCCCCCGAACTGGTGTCGCCGGAAACCCCGGCGTTCGTCATTATGACCTCTATCCCTTTGATCTTTAATGCTTTTTGTAACTTCTCCGGAAACGCGTCGGAACCCGAAAGACCAAACCCCGCGCTCAGCGAATCACCCAGCACGACCATCTTGATCGGCTTGACCTCGACCGCCGCCGAGGTCTGGGCAACGGCCGGTTCCACCCCAATCAGCGCCAGCCCCAACACGAGCATGTGCACGAACATCGGCGACAACCCCTCGACCGCGCTGCCGGAAGTGCCATATGACCGAGCCATGGACAGTCTCATCGAACCCTCATCATTGGCCGGCACTGAGCCGGACACCATTTCCATCTCGAACGTCAATCTCTCGCTCGGCGCGGGCCCGGCACGCGTCCATATCCTGAAAGATATCAGCCTTAGTGTGGCACCGGGCGAAGCGATCGGCCTGATCGGGCCGTCAGGCTCGGGGAAATCCACGCTTTTGATGGTGATGGCGGGACTGGAGCGTCCCGACAGCGGAGAGGTGGTGGTCAACGGTACCCCTTTCAATGCCCTCGACGAGGATGCGCTGGCGCGCTTTCGCGGTCGCCAGGTCGGCATCGTATTCCAGTCGTTTCATCTGATTCCGACCATGACGGCGCTGGAAAACGTTGCGGTGCCGCTGGAACTCGCCGGCAATCCCGACGCGGCGCGGCGCGCGGCGGAAGAATTGACATCGGTCGGCCTTGGCGACCGGCTGCATCACTACCCCACGCAATTATCCGGCGGCGAGCAGCAGCGCGTCGCATTGGCGCGCGCGCTGGCGCCCGATCCCGCCATTCTGGTCGCCGACGAGCCCACCGGCAATCTCGATGAAACCACCGGCCGGCAGATCGTCGATTTGCTCTTCACCAAACATGCCGAGCGCGGCATGACGCTGGTGCTGGTGACCCACGACACATCGCTGGCGCAGCGTTGCGACCGGGTGGTGCGGCTGCGCTCGGGCCGGATCGACGGACAGGTCGCCGAACGCGAAGCCGCTTCATGACGATTGCGTCCGAATCGATCGCCGGCGGCCGCCCGGCTTCGCTTCCGCTGCGCTACGCGCTGCGCGAATTGCGCGGGGGCTTGCGCGGCTTTTACGTCTTCATCGCCTGCATCGCCCTCGGCGTCATGGCGATCGCCGGCGTCGGCTCGGTCTCGGCGAGCCTCGGCGAGGGACTGGCGCGCGAGGGCCGCACGCTGCTCGGCGGCGACGTGGCCTTCTCCCTGTTCCAGCGCGAGGCGAAACCCGATGAAGTCGCGTTTCTGCGTTCGCGCGGCGAAGTTTCCGTCACGGCGACGCTGCGCGGCATGGCGCGCACCGCCGACGGCCGGCTTGCGCTGGTCGAGATCAAGGCCGTGGACGGCACCTACCCGATGCTCGGTGAGGTCGCGCTCGATCCGAAACTGCCGGTGGCGGATGTGCTGGCCGAACGTGATGGGCTGTTCGGCGCGGCGGTCGATCAGACCTTGCTGGCGCGGCTCGATCTCAAGGTTGGCGACCGTGTCAGTATCGGCAGCGCGACGTTTCAGATTCGCAGCGTCGTCAGCGCTGAACCGGACAAGCTCGCCGGCGGCCTCGGCTTCGGGCCGCGATTCCTGGTCAGCGAGGCGGCCCTTCGCGCCACTCAGCTGTTGCAGCCCGGCAGCCTGGTGCGCTGGATCTATCGGGTTAGGCTGGCGGACAACTCGGCCAGCAATCGCGCCGCAACCGTGCTGGCCGACGATGCGAGGAGCGCGCTGCCGGAAGCTGGCTGGGAAATCCGCACCCGCGACAGCGCCTCGCCGCAACTCGAGCGCACCATCAGCCGCTTTACCCAGTTTCTCACCCTGGTCGGCCTTGCCGCGCTCTTGGTCGGCGGCGTCGGCGTCGCCAATGCCGTCAAGAGCCATATCGACCGCCGCCGCGACGTCATCGCCGCGTTCAAGGCGCTCGGCGCCACCGGCCGCGACGTCTTTGCGATCTACCTCACGCAGGTGACCGTACTGGCCGTGATCGGCTCGGTGATCGGTCTTGCCGTCGGGGCGGCGCTGCCATTCCTCATCGTCGATGTGTTCGGCAAGCTGCTGCCGCTGCCGGTGGTGCCGGCGCTGCATGTCGATCAACTCGTGCTGTCATTGGTCTACGGCCTTTTGACCGCGCTCGCGTTCGGACTGTGGCCGCTGGGCCGCGTGCATGACGTGCCGGTGGCGGCGCTGTTCCGCGAAGCGGTGACCAGCCCGTGGCATCGCCCGCGCTGGCGCTACCTCGCCTTGATGGCCGCGGTGATCGCGCTCCTGATCGCGGTCGTGATCGGGCTCGCCTATGACAAGCGCGTCGCCACCGTGTTCGTGGTATCCTCGATCGCCGTGTTCGCGCTGTTGCGCGGCATCGCCGCCGGCTTGATGGCGCTGGCGCGCCGCCTGCCCCGGACGCGCGTCACCATGCTGCGTCTTGCCATCGCCAATATCTACCGGCCCGGCGCATTGACACCCTCGGTGGTGATGTCGCTCGGTCTTGGTCTGACCGTGCTGGTCACGATCACGCAAATCGACGGCAATCTGCGGCGGCAATTCCTGGCGGCGCTGCCGGACCGCGCGCCGTCGTTCTACTTCATCGATATTCCCGCCACCGAAGCCGACCGCTTCAGCGCCTTCCTGAAACAGACCGCGCCGCAATCGACGGTCGAGGACGTGCCGATGCTGCGCGGCCGCATTGTCGCCGCGCGCGGCGTCAGGGCGGAAGACCTTAAAGCCTCGACCGACAGCGAATGGGTGCTGCAGAGCGACCGCGGCCTTACCGCGACCGGCGAAATCCCCAAGGGCTCGAAAATCGTCGAAGGTCAATGGTGGGGCGCGGACTATGACGGGCCGCCGCTGATCTCGATCGAGAAGAAGATCGCCGACGGGCTCAGGCTCAAACTCGGCGACGAAATCGTCGTCAACGTGCTCGGTCGCGATATCCCAGCAACAATTGGAAACATGCGCACCGTGGACTGGCAAGGCCTCGGCATCAATTTCGTGCTGGTATTCTCGCCCAACGCCTTCAAGGGCGCGCCGCATACCCATATCGCGACCTTGACCGAGACCCACCCGGATGCGGGCGGCGACGCCCGGATCATCCGATCGGTGGCCGACGCGTTCCCGATGGTCACGAGCGTGCGGGTGCGTGAGGCGCTGGAAACCATCGGCACGGTCGTCACCAACCTGGTGCTGGCGATCCGCGGCGCCAGTGCGGTCACGCTGATTTCGGCGGTTCTGGTGCTGGGCGGAGCGCTTGCCGCCGGCCATCGCCACCGTGTCTACGACGCGGTAATCCTCAAGACGCTCGGCGCTACAAGGGCGCGGCTGCTCGGGGCCTATGCGCTGGAATATCTGATGATCGGCTTCGCCACCGCGGTTTTCGGTGTCATCGCCGGCTCGGTGGCGGCCTGGCTGATCGTGACCCGGCTCATGACCCTGAGCTTCATCTGGCAGGCCGGTAGCGCCGCCGGCGTGGTGGCGGCAGCGCTGGTTGTCACGGTAGGATTGGGGCTCGCCGGAACATTGCTGGCGCTGAACCAGAAGCCGGCCGCGGTGCTGCGAAACTTATAATATAAATTTTATGCAACCGGCGCTGCCGGGGGTGCCGGCGCGGGGGCGGAATCGTGTCGGCGCAGCGACATTCGGCCGCGCATGGACGCTTGCAGTGGATGTGCTAGTTTCCCAGATATCAGCCTGGGCCAGATGCGGTTTCATGACGCAAAATTAATGTCAGGAAAGCGCGGCATCTGGGATAGATTTCTAGCTGGCGCCGCAACCCCCTTGCGCTCCGCCAGACAACCAATGGGAATTCGACCATGTCGGACCTAGACCGCAACTATACGTCTCCTTTCGGCCGGGCCGCCGGGCGCGTTGACGCCGCGACCGTCGACGCCGGTCTGCGCGCCTACATGCTGCGCATCTACAATTACATGAGCATCGGCCTGGCCATCACCGGTCTCGCCGCGCTCGGCGTCTACATGCTGGCGGTGACCGCCGATCCGTCCGGCGCCGCCGCGAAGATCGGCAACGCCTTCTTGACGCCGTTCGGCTACGCGATGTTCGTGAGCCCGCTGAAATGGCTGTTCATACTGGCGCCGCTCGCCATGGTGTTTGTGATCTCGGCCGGGATCAACCGTCTCGCTCCGGCGACCGCCCAGATGCTGTTCTGGGTGTTTTCGGCGCTGATGGGGATTTCGCTGTCCTCGATCTTCCTGGTGTATACCCACACCTCGATCGTGCGGGTGTTCTTTATCACCGCGGCCACCTTCGGTGCCCTGAGCCTCTACGGCTATACCACCAAGCGTGACATGACCGGGATGGGATCGTTCCTGATCATGGGCCTGTTCGGCATCATCATCGCGAGCCTGGTTAATCTGTTCCTCGCCAGCTCGATGCTGCAGTTCGTGGTGTCCGTGGTCGGCGTGCTGGTATTCGCGGGCCTCACCGCCTGGGACACCCAGCGGCTGAAGAACGACTACATCTACGGCTATGCCCGGCAGGGCGGTGACGTGGCGGAGCGTGCGGCAATCACCGGCGCCCTGTCGCTGTATTTGAACTTCATCAACCTGTTCACGCTGCTGCTGCAATTGCTCGGTCAGCGCGACTGACCGCTTTCGCTTGAAGCAGACCATTCCAAGCCCCGGCCTCGCGGCCGGGGCTTTTCTTTTGCGATGGGTAAAATAATCTGCGCGCCATGCCCTCACTTGAAATCAGACCCGCAACCGCCGCCGACCTGCCCTCCATTTCCGATATCTACGCGCATGCCGTCCGCTTCGGAACCGCGACGTTCGAGCTGGTCCCGCCGGATCTCGCCGAGATGACGCGGCGCTTCGGAGCCCTGGTGGACGGCGGCTTCCCCTATTTCGCCGCAACCCTCGGGGACAACGTCGTCGGCTACGCCTATGCGGGCGCCTACCGGCCGCGACCGGCCTACCGGTTCACCGTGGAGAATTCGGTCTATTTGGAGCCGGCCATCCACCGGCGCGGGATCGGCCAGCAGTTGCTGCAACGGCTGATCAGCGAATGCGAGGCGCGCGGCTATCGCCAGATGATCGCGGTGATCGGCGATTCCGCCAACGCCGCTTCGGTCGGGGTCCATTCAAGGTGCGGATTTCAGATGATCGGGACCCATCCGAATGTCGGCTTCAAGTTCGGCCGCTGGCTCGACACCGTGATGATGCAGCGCGCGCTCGGCGAGGGGGCGGCCACCGTGCCGGTGAGCGACCCGGGCTGACTTGCCCCTCCTCGGGACGAGGCGGCGTTGCACGGCTAGACCACCGCCAGCTTGCGGTCGATCACCAGCAGCACACGATCCAGCTCATGGCCACGGCGCAGGATCAGTCCGCTCGCCGAGATCACGCTGTAGATTCCCTGCTTGCGCGCTAATCGCGGATCCTTCTCGATGCGATAGATCGGCACTTCGGAAGCGCGGCGGAATACCGAGAACACCGCACGGTCGCGCAGAAAATCGATGGCATAATCGCGCCACTCGCCGTCGGCGACCATGCGTCCGTACAGATTCAGAATGCGATTGAGTTCGAGACGAGTGAACGTCACCCGGCTTGGCAAGGCACCCGCAGCGACGTTGCGCGCCGCTGCACGGGCCTCGCTTGGGTCGGGTTCCTCCGACATCGAGCTCATGGCGCATCTCCTGTCATCGTGACGACATGATTGCGCCGACTGACCTCCGCTGCAAGAGGGCCATGACGGCAGTCTATGAATTCGCCCGCAACCGAAAACCCCCGGACCAGGAGAAACAGGCCGTCACAGGATCGTTAGCGGAATCATAATACCGCCCAACTTCCGCCCAGCGACCGCCCTGCTGGATTGCGAAAAGAGAATCTCTGCGTTGGCCCGGTCCTTTCGACACCGGATTCCTCAGCCCCCAGCCCCCCGGGGTCGTCGGGATCGGGCCTATTCGCAGGGTAGTTTATCCCCATACTGGGCCAACGCGAGTTGGTCCTTTTTCTTTTTGGCCGCCAGATCATCGGCAGGCGGCCTTGCTTGTGATGCCGGCACAGGATGCGTCATCGCATCGCCGCAAAAGCCGGCCGCCGATCCTCCAACACGCCGCATGACGGTTCCCGACCTAACTGCATCCGGTGAGACCGGACGACGGCGAAGGCGCGACGGGATCGCGCTTTTAAAGAGGAGTGATATCGTGGACAGGCCAGGTCCTGTCGTTGGCGCTATCTGGCGCTCGACGGATCCTGCAAGCAGGGGGGTTCAAGATGCTGAAATGGATGGCGGTTGTGATTGGCCTGCTCTTGCCGTCTTTCGCCGGTTTCACCTTCGCTTACGCTGGTGCTGACGATTTCGCCGGGCGCTGGACCGTCACCTGGTCCAACACCTCCAGGAACGCCATGTCGCTCGCCAACAAGAACGGACGCTTTTCCGGTGCCTACGACAATGACGACAAGGAGTCTTGCACCGTCACGGGTAATTTCCTCGCTTCCAACCGGCATCTGGCACTTCAGATCGTGTGCCCGAAATGGGATATTCGAATGCAGGGGACCGCTTCAAAGGACAGCAAGACCATCCGTGGCAGCTATCAGGCCTATGTGGATGGCGTTGGCAAATTCGTCATGACGAAGCAATAGCCGCGCCCGCCAGGCGAAACCCTGCGGCCAACCCCCAGTGGGCGGCGTTCGCGCAAAGACACCGCGCGGGGGATAAATTCTTAGTGAAGCGACGTATACGCCGCGCCCAGCATCGGGCCCGGCCTGTCGCGGCTGCCGTCCTGGATATAGACGGCGGCGGCATCGATGCCCTCGCGCGAAACATTTTCCAGCGGCACGGTCCAGCTGCCGGCATTGCCGTTCCAATCGCCGACCTTCAGCACGTTGCGCACCACATTGTAGTAGGTGATTTCACGGCCGCGATTCTCGCCGCGCCCGATCGATATCGGCACCGCTTTCGAGATTGAGCAGATCCATATTTCGCCATGCACCGCGGCCGGGCCCTTGTTGGAGGCCGCCACCGACACCGTAATCTGCTTCCCTGCCAGCGTCATGGAAACCGGCACCGACATCACACCATCGGCCTTCTTGGTATTGCCGATCGCGCTTTCGATGCCGGCCCGGTCGCTGCCGATCACGTGGACGGCACCGTTCACGACCACCTGCGGCGTGTAGACGTCGCGATCGCCGCGCATCTGCGAATAGGCTTTCTGACGGGCACTGAAGCGCGCATCCGCCAGCGTGTCCTTCCAGCCAAGGTAGTCCCAGTAATCGATCGGCATGCTCAGCGCGATCACCGAGGGATCCTTGGCCAGTTCGCCAATGATCTTGTCGGCGGGCGGGCACGACGAGCATCCCTGCGAGGTGAAGAGCTCGACCACCGCGCGGGGTTCGGCGAGGGCAGGCCGGATAATCGCTACAATCGCGCAGACGCCAAGCGCCCCTGACCACCGCGAAATGCAATTATAGACCACCATCGCTGTCATACCAGTACCCAGGAATTTCCCCGCCGCAACTGTCCGCACATCAGGCCGTTAACCATGCGGCCTATCGGCCGCCCGCCCTCCGAACAAGAGAAGGCGAGCTTTCTTAGGCCGCCTTCACTTCCCTCGCTACTCACTTCGCAGTGAGCCATCGATCACGATCACGCGGCGAGCTTGCGCAGCACGTAATGCAAGATGCCGCCGTTTCGATAATAATCGAGCTCGTCGAGCGTATCGATCCTGCACAGCAGCGCGATGCGCTGCAACGAGCCGTTGCCCGAGACGATTTCCGCGGTAAGCTTCTGCCGCGGTTTCAGGTCGCCCTGCAACCCCCGTATAGTTACGGTCTCATCGCCCTTCAGCCCGATCGACTGCCAGGACGCTCCGTCCTCGAAGGTCAGCGGCAGCACGCCCATGCCGACGAGATTGGAGCGGTGGATGCGCTCGAAGCTCTGGCAAATCACGGCGCGCACGCCGAGCAGCCGGGTTCCCTTCGCGGCCCAGTCCCGCGACGAACCGTTGCCGTATTCGGCGCCGGCGAACACCACAAGCGGCACTTTCTCGGCCTGATATTTCATCGCGGCGTCGTAGATCGACATCTGCTCGCCGTCGGGCCAGTGCTTGGTCAGACCGCCTTCGGGAATGTTGCCGTCGGCGCCCTTCAGCATGAAGTTCTTGATCCGGATATTGGCGAAGGTGCCGCGCATCATGATCTCATGATTGCCGCGCCGCGTGCCGTACTGGTTGAAGTCGGCCGGACGCACCTGATGTTCCGAGAGATATTTTCCGGCAGGCGACGTCAGCTTGATCGCGCCGGCCGGCGAGATGTGATCGGTGGTGATCTTGTCGCCGAACATCGCCAGAATCCGCGCATCGACGACATCGACGATCGGTTCCGGCTCTTTCTTCATGCCTTCGAAATAGGGCGGGTTCTGCACATAGGTCGAGCTCATGTTCCAGCGATAGGTCTCGCTCTCGACGGTCTTGATCTTGCGCCAGTTGGCGTCGCCCTTGAACACGTCCGCGTAGCGCTTCTTGAAGATCGTCGCGGTCACGTATTTCTTCATGAAAGCGTTGATCTCTTTGGTCGTCGGCCAGATATCCTTCAGATATACCGGCTTGCCGTCCTTGCCGGTGGCGATCGGTTCGACCGCGAGATCCTTGGTGACCGTTCCGGCCAGCGCGTAAGCGACGACCAGAGGCGGCGATGCGAGATAGTTGGCCTGCACGTCCGGGCTGACGCGGCCTTCGAAATTCCTGTTACCGGAAAGCACGGCGGCGGCAATGATGCCGTTATCGTTGATCGACTTCGAAATTTCTTCCGGCAGCGGGCCGGAATTGCCGATGCAGGTGGTGCAGCCGAAGCCGATCAGGTTGAAGCCGACCTTGTCGAGGGCGAGCTGCAGTCCGGAGTTGGAAAGATATTCCGCAACCACCTGGCTGCCCGGCGCCAGCGAAGTCTTGACCCAGGGCTTTGCGGTCAGACCTTTGGCGGCGGCGTTGCGGGCCAGCAAGCCCGCGCCGATCAGCACGCTCGGATTGGAGGTGTTGGTGCAGGAGGTGATCGCCGCGATCACCACGTCGCCATGGCCGAGATCGAAATTGCGATTTTCCACCGCGTAGCGCTTCGATGCATCGGCGGCCTTCTTGTATTCGCTGACCATCGCGGCGGCGAAACCTTCCGCCACCGCGGGCAACGCGACGCGGCCTTCGGGACGCTTCGGTCCGGCCATCGACGGCACCACGTCGGCGAGATCGAGCGTCAGCGTCGTCGTGAAGACCGGGTCCGCCGACTTCGCGGTGCGGAACAGGCCCTGCGCCTTGGCATAGGCCGATACCAGCGCGACGCGGTCAGCCTTGCGGCCCGAGGTCTTGAGATAATCGATGCTCGCGGCGTCGACCGGGAAGAAGCCGCAGGTCGCGCCATATTCCGGCGCCATGTTGCCGATGGTCGCCTTGTCCGCGACCGAGAGGTGATCGAGACCGGGACCGAAAAATTCCACGAATTTTCCGACCACGCCCTGCTTGCGCAACATCTGCGTCACCGTCAGCACCAGGTCCGTCGCGGTAACGCCTTCCTTGAGCTGGCCCTTGAGCTTGAAGCCGACCACTTCCGGCAGCAGCATCGACAGTGGCTGGCCCAGCATGCAGGCTTCCGCCTCGATGCCGCCGACGCCCCAGCCGAGCACGGCAAGGCCGTTGACCATGGTGGTGTGCGAATCGGTGCCAACAAGCGAATCCGGATAGGCGACCTCGAAGGTGCCGCTCTTCTTGCCGACCGTCATCTTCTCCTTCCTGGGCCAGACCGTCTGCGCGAGATATTCGAGATTGACCTGGTGGCAGATGCCGGTGCCCGGCGGCACCACGGAGAAGTTCGAGAACGCCTTCTGGCCCCACTTCAGGAATTCG
>Ga0181532_10005291_pt1 | contig 11013 bp, 10 predicted proteins | sample PEATcosm2014_Bin_33_FD_119768 | JGI IMG/M metagenome (GOLD analysis project Ga0181532, IMG submission 119768) | Peatland microbial communities from MTU Mesocosm Facility, Houghton, MI, USA - PEATcosm2014_Bin11_30_metaG | ecosystem: Environmental > Terrestrial > Soil > Wetlands > Peat | place...
CTCGTTGCGGTTCATGTAGGCGCCGGGATCGCCTTCATCGGCATTGCAGATGATGAACTTCTGGTCGGCGACGGCCTTGCGCAGGAACTCCCATTTGTTGCCGGTGAGGAATCCGGCGCCGCCGCGCCCGCGCAGCTTGGAGGCCTTGATCTGCTCGATGACCGTCTCCGGTTTCTCGTCGATCAGGGTCTTATACAGCGCTTGATATCCGCCGACGGCAATGTATTCCTCGACATCATCCGGGTTGATGAGCCCGCAGTTGCGCAGCACGATTTTCTTCTGGCCTTTGAAGAACGGCAGGTCGTTCCATGAAGGGACTTCGGGGTAGCCATGGCCATAGCGAATGGTTCCGGTGATGTGGTCCCATTCCTCGATCTTGCAGTAGATCAAATCGGGGCCAATCTTGCCGGTGGTAATGTCGTGAACAATGCGGCCGGCGTCGTTGGCCTGCACGCGTCCCAGGATCAGCAAAGGTGTTCCGGGTACGTGCACATTCACCAATGGCTCCTGGCAGCAGGGCCCGAAGCAGCCAACGTTGGCGAGGTACATATCCGTGCCACTACGCTCCAGCACTTCGACGAAAGCGTGATACAAACCTTCGGCGCCGTTGCCGCGGCCGCAGGTGCCCATGCCGATGGCGATCCGTGGGACTGGAGGAACCAGTTTCGCCAGCCCAGTCTCGCGGACCGCGTTGAATACGCCAATATCCTCAATGCGCGGCATCACTCATTCTCCCGTTCCAGCGAGCGGACTTCGCGCTGCAGGGTGCGTTCGTTCACGTGTCCGCAGATGCGATGATTGATCTCCACCACCGGGGCCAGCGCGCACTGCCCGAAGCAGGCCACCGTGCGCACGGTAAATCTCTGGTCGGGAGTGGTCAGGGTGAGCTTGTCGGCCTCGGCAGCTTCGTCGCCTTCGTCCATCCCCAGGCCCAGTTCCAGGCGCAGGCTCTCCAGGAGGGCACGCGAGTTACGGGTGTGGCAAGCGGTGCCCCGGCAGATGCAAATGGTGTTGTCGCCTTGCGGTTCCAGGTTGAACAGCGCGTAGAAGGTGGCAACGCTGTACAGCCGCGACAGGGGAATGTCCAGACGGTCGGCAATGTATTCCAGCGTCTCCGGAGCAAGATACTTGTGGGCGTTGCGTTCCTGCACCGCCTCCAGGATGCCGAGCAATTCGCCGGGCCGTCCGCTCTGCTTGGTTATGACTTGGTCGATGAAGGCCCGGTCGGCGGTGTCGAGTGAAATCTGCGCGGTTGCCATGTGCTTGGCGCTCCTTTCTCAGACAGACACCAGCACTCAGGGGACCTTGCAGCGCGCTCCCGGCTCAATGGGATCGGGAAGTCAGATCACTTCCCGCAGCGCTGACCAGTCCCTTGCTGACTTAGGATTTCACGGACGATACCGGACTGCCGTGCGATACGTCACGTTGAGACGTGATCGGTGATTCGACAACGGGACAAGTGCCGTTGTGGGAAGAAGATGCGAGTTTGGCTATCGCAATAAAAAACGGAGGCCGATGACCGGCCTCCGTTGCCAAGAGGAGAGTTCTTGGATCAGGGTTTTGCTGTCATGTACATCATGTCGCCCGGCTTGCCGGTTTCGATCTTGTAATCGGACGGAACCTGGAAGAGCGACGCATCCGGTTCGCCGCGAGTGACGCTTGTAACCGTGCTGATCATGGTTCCCATCATGGGATCGTTGTGGGTCATGGTCAGCGGAAGTTGCAGATCGGTGGACACCCAGCGCTCGGTTACCACCGAAATCGGCTTGGTATTGCCGATCTGGCCCGCGGGAATTGTGCGGGTCACGCGTGTGCCCGTTGCCTGCAAACCCAGGATGGTCTTGGTGCCGAGCGACTCCGTTGTCACGTCGCTGCCCTTCCACATCGGTTCGGGCCCATCCGGACCACCTCGAGTGCCAGCCCGCTCCTTGGGCGGATGCAGTGGCATCTCATGCGCCGTCTTTTTCTGCGGATTGAGCACGTAGCGCTTGCCGGCAACCGGATCCATAATCACGATCATGGTTCCTTCGGTCACGCCCGTTGCCGGAGTGGCCAGCTTAAACGGCACTTCCTTGCGCACGCGCCCCTGCGAGTCGCGATACTCAGTACTGGTGTTGTCGGTGTGAATGGTGTTGCCGTCTGACAGGGTCTGATCATGGGCCACGCTGATGGTCGCAGTCATGGGCGCGCCCGTAACCACCTTATTACCCAGGCCAACTTCCTCGTGGAAGAATTGGCCTCCCATGCCACCGGGGCCAGGCATGCCCATCATTCCCGGTCCGCCGGGAGGCGGTGGAGGCACTGGAGGCGGTGCTATCTCGTTTTGAGCGATCGCCACAACCGACAGGCCAGCTACCAGCAATCCGATGAACAACCATTTCGAAACAGCGCCAATTGCTACAGATTTGAATTCCCTCATGGTTTCATCCTCGCTCGCTCTCACTTGTAGACTCAAACTTTCGATTTGCATCAATTCACGATACGGACTGCCCGTACTACTCCGTCGTAGCCCACTACGACATCGGCCATGGCCGGTTGCGAATTCTGTTCGGCGCCATTGGCCGGAAGTTCCATGCGAACTACCTGCGAGTCGCTGGAGCAGCTCAGCGGATCGCAGAACATCAAGGCAATATAATCGGTGTCCGCATCGGTCTGGGAATCTTCCGCCGCAGCCGTCTGCACCGTGGCAATCGCCAGGTTGGCCGAATCGCCGCGCCGATACTGGCTTCGGACTACGCTGGCGACGTGCCTGTTGGCAACGGCGGCGGCCAATCGCGCCGAATCCGCCTGGGCGGCAACAACCGGCTTCTGCATAAGCGGTCTGGTGCTGCCGGGTGTGATCCCACTTTGCACCGGGACCGTCCTGGAGCTGTGCTGCAGAAGCCGGATCCCCAGAAACACACTCACGATAATCGCCGCCGCGACGGCAACGTAGGCGCCAACTTCGAAGAAATGGCTGAGCCGGAACGCAGTGGGAGCGGAGACGCGCGTCACCATCGGTTGCGGAGCGTTCTCCGCAGTGGCCTGGCGGAAGGCCCGCAGCAAGGTCCGCTCTACCCGGGGGCTGGCCTCCAGGGCTGCGGTTTGTGCCTGCAGCGTGTGCAGCGAGGCAGCCACCGTACGCTGGTTCTGCAGCCATCCGCCACAGCCTTCGCACTGCTCCGCGTGGGTCAGAATTTGCTCGTCCTGTGCCTGCAACAACTCCCACAATGTGAGAGACGCCGCGCTATGTTTGAATTCACGGCATGTCATGATACGCACCTCGCCGCCACCTTCGAGATCCCTGGCGCCACCGCCGCCGAGTGCTGCAACTTCTTGCTGAGCATGTCGTGCGCACGGTGCAGCCGGGAGCGGATGGTGCCAATGGCACAACCGACGGCTTGCGCTGCGTCCGCATAACTCAGCTCATGTAAGTCGCACAACACAACCACCTCGCGATAATGCTCGGGCAACGACAGCACGGCTTTCCAAATCGCAGTCGAGGTCTGCTGGCGGGCAATCCCCTCAGTGGGATCGCACTCCACCATCAGCGACGCTGCCTCGTCTTCTACCGGACTGCCCAGCACCTGCTCGGGATAGTTCCGCTCCAGCGCGCGCCGAACGTAGTTTCTGGCTACACCGAACAAGTACGCCGCCAGCGCGCCTCGTTCCGCATCGAAGTCGCGACCCCGCTGCACCAGGAAAAGGAAAACCTCCTGCGTCACCTCTTCGGCGACATGCGAGGATCCGCTCATATGCAGGGCGAAGCGATAGATCGGCCCCTGCCGTCTGCGGTACAAAACAGTGAACGCGTCTTCGTCCCCGGCCAGCGACTGCGCCAGCAGTTGCTCGTCGGTCAAGTCAGTCAGCAACGCCACCTCGAGTGGTGAACCTGATCTCGTTTCTATCCCTATTTCACCGGACAGAAACGTAAAGTTCCGTAAAGTTGGACTGCTTTGCTCAAGGCCGGGTGCCCGGCGAAAGTCCATGGATTTATCGTAGTCGTTTCAGCAGTTTTCCGACAGGATACCGGCCAAAACTTCTTGACACCTTTTTGCAGGAAGAACAGAATTCCAACACACTTCCGACGCCTCGTCCCGTCGCGCTTCATGGACAGCGGCCGCCAATTCGACAGGCAGCATAAGTCTTTAAACACTGAAGACTGAGGAGGGTGGCTCGGGTGACGGAGGGACGGTATTTGAGCTGACGCCGTCAGGAGGTAACTGGGCGCTGACAATCTTGTATAGCTTCACCGGCACTTGGCATAACACTCCTCCCGGTCCAACCAGCACCTTGACAATGGACGCGTCGGGAGCTCTTTACGGCAACACACACACCGAAGGAGCTTACGGCTACGGCAACATACTCAAGCTGATGCCATCGCAGGGCGGATGGACGTACACTTCGCTGCACGACTTCACCGGAGGCACTGACGGTGGCTATCCCTGGGGCCTGGTGATCCTTGACGCGCACGGGAATGTCTACGGCACAACCACCGCGGGCGGGCCCACCGTCGGCAGCTGTTCTGGGAATCTTGGGTGCGGCGTCATCTTCGAGATCACGCAGTAACGAAAAGGAGGAATGCAATGCTTCGAACGAATCTGCAAGCGGCAACGGTGAAAGCTGCGTCGACTCTATTGCTTGCACTCGTGCTTGCCCATTCGGCGCAAGCACAGACCCTCACCGTTCTTCACAACTTCACCGGCGGAGGGGACGGCGCACACCCCGTTGCTGGATTAACATCCGATTCAGCAGGGAATTTTTACGGCACAACATACGGCACAACGCAATTCGGCGGGGTGGACTACGGGAATGTTTTCAGGTTGAAGCATCAGGGTTCCGGCTGGCTCCTTGCCCCGCTGTATACGTTTCAGGGCGGCAATGACGGCGCCGCTCCGAATGCAGCGGTGATCTTCGGTCCTGACGGCGCCTTATACGGCACAACGATATTCGGAGGGGGAGGACCGTGCCGCAGTGGTACTGGCGTGCTCGGATGCGGCACCGTGTTTAAGCTCACCCCGCCCTCGACCGTGTGCCGCACCACGAGTTGCCCATGGACTGAGACCATTCTTTATAGATTTCAGGGAGGTAACGATGCTTCGAATCCCGTTTCACGGGTGACGTTCGACCAGTCTGGTAATCTCTACGGCACGACAGATTCCGGCGGAGTGTCTGGACACGGAACGGTTTACGAACTGCAGCCTTCGAATGGCAGCTGGAGCGAATCTATCCTGTACAGCTTCAGCCCCGGACCCAATGGGATAAATCCCGAAGCCGAAGTCATCTTCGATGGAGCTGGAAATCTGTATGGCACGGCCCCTCAAGGCGGGCAAGGATGCTCGGGCCTCGGTTGCGGCGTCGTTTACGAACTGAGCCACTCGGGATCCGGCTGGATAGAAACGGTGCTCTACAGTTTCACGGGCGGAAATGATGGAGCCGACCCGTACGGCGGTCTGATCTTCGATGCTGCTGGTAATCTGTACGGAACAACGGTTTCTGGCGGTACAAACAACCCCGGGGGAACCGTGTTTGAACTCACTCCTTCCAACGGCGGCTGGACATTGACTACGCTGTATTCTCTGTACGGCAATTCAGGTCCGGTCGCGACTCTCGTTATGGGCCGAGTTGGGAACCTCTATGGAACAGCATCGGGGGACCCATTCGGAAGTGGGTCTGTTTTCGAACTCGAGAGATCCGGCGGCGGTTGGACGTTTAATGAGCTTCATAGCTTCAACGGCAGCGACGGAATCTACGTTTACGGGGCTCCCGTGTTGGACTCTGCGGGAAACCTTTACGGCACAACCAATCTGGGTGGCCAAAGCCAGAATTGCTCCGATGGATGCGGGGTGGTCTGGGAGATCACTCCGTAGCGGGCGCTCTGAACGAGCGTTCGTTAGTTAGCACCAAGGTGCAGAAGCTTCTTTGTTGTCAATCGCTTAGCAGGTTACTTTGTGATATTTTGCAATTGTTCCACGTGGAACAATTGCTGTCTTCGGCAAATCAAAAGGCCTCCGAGCGACGGAGGCCTTGGTTATCTCAGAGCAAATCGCAATCAGTTGAAGGACGAGCCGGAGCCTGACCCGGACCCGTCGCTGCGCTTCAGCGTGGGACGATCATCGTCATTCTGCGTACCGGAGCCGCTACCGCTTCCGTTCGTCGAAGGATTGTCGGCCGTGGCGCGCCGCAAGGTCGGGCGGTCCTTGTTGTCTTTGTCGTTCTGCACCTTGTGCCGGTTCTCCAGCGACGCCAGGCGACCCTTCACCTGCTGGAACTCCGAAGTGTCGACGATGTACTCAGGACGCGCCGGAAGAACGTTCTTCATCTCGTTTTGTGCGGAGGCGACACGGTCGGGCGTCATGGGATGCGAAGCGAAGGCCTTCGCCAGCGTGCCAGGCTTTTTCTTCTCCTGGGCTTCAATCTTCTCGAAGAACGAGATGAACGACTGCGGATCGTATCCCGCCTTGTACATGTACTCCATGCCCAGGAAGTCGGCTTCGGCCTCGAAGTTGCGCGAGAACTTCATAAACGCGAGCGGCACGCCGATCCCCATCGCCGCCTGGGCTCCCTCATAAACTGCCCAGCCGCCGGGCACGAAGATCAGCGGAATGCTTGCCAGATTGACGATGTTCCCGCGGGTCTGCTCGCGAGCCACGTGACAGGCGGCAACGTGGCCGATCTCGTGCGCCATCACGCCCGCCAGTTCAGCTTCGTTGTCGGCAGCCAGAATCAGGCCGGAATTGACATAGAAGAAGCCGCCCGGAAGAGCGAAGGCGTTGATGTCGTCGGTGTCAATCACCTTGATGGTGAAGGGGACCTTGGCGTCGGAGTTGCGCACCAGGTTCTGGCCGAGGCGATTGATATACTCGGTGACGACCGGGTCACTCACCATTTTGGCGCCGTGTTCTACCATCTCCGAATACTGGTGGCCCATGGCGACTTGCTTGTCCAGCGAGTACCAGTTGCCCAATCCCTTGTTGCAACCCACATTGCGATTGCCGATAGCATCAATGTTGTTCAGGCTGCCGGGCGGAGGAGCGTTCTTGTCCGGCTTGTCGGGTGGAGCCGGTGTGCTTGTGTCCTGAGCAGGCGGGTTCGACGTAGCGTCCGCAGGCGCATTCGACGTCGGAGCGTTCGGGTCCGGCGGAGCTGAGGTCTGGTTCTGAGCGAAGCCCAGCGGAACCAACATCAGCGCAAGCGCGGCGACTGTAAGAAAACGGAATGCGGAACGCATGGTGTACACCTTTTTCACTTCTGCCGAAGACAGACTCCGGCCTGTGGAAGCCGGGCTAATTTCATAAACCCAAGTCGCCCCCACTTGTTGCCACTAACAAGTTTATTCTCTTCCGCCAAAGGGGCAAAGTCCACCGCTATCTGGACGCTCTGTTCAATCAGATGTGAGCATCCCAATAGAGTTTCCAAATTGCGGGGACTAAGGTTTCATTTTTCTTCGCGGAGGTGACTGATTTATGAGACTGCGGCTGGCGAAAGTGGAACCCCCGACGGACTGCAACCGAATGATAGGGCAGCCTTTGGGACGATTTATGGATGTGGGCCTCGCGACGCTGATCCTCAGCAGAGGGATGAGACGCCGCCGAAATGGAACGGCTCCCTTTTTGAACTCTGATCGGCTCAACGTATGATGCTAGAGGGCCATTGTCCGGCAACTTGTACGAATCTGAACCTGCGCAGAATACTCGATGGTGACTGGCAATTTGAAAAGCAATCCGACTCCTGCGCGCGACTTCCATCGCCACAACTCTGGTCACATGTCGGCGATGCCTGTGGCCAAGCCGGGCAAGATACTGCTGGTACGATTCAGCGCGCTGGGCGACGTTATTCAGACCCTGCCCATCCTGACCATGCTGCGCGACGGCTTCCCGGACGCCAAAATCGGCTGGGCGATCGACACCGAGCTGGCCCCGGCAATCGAAGGCCATCCCGCCCTCGACTACATTCATCGCTGCTCGCGCCGGAGTTGGTCGCAGGCACTTTCCAATCCCGCGAAGTGGTCAACGGCGGCTCGCGGTTTCCAGGCCTTCGTCGATGAGGTGCGGGCGGTCCATTACGACGTTTCCATCGATGCCCAGGGTCTCTTCAAGACCGCGCTGCTCCCCTATCTGGCGGGTGTGAAACGCCGCATCGGGTTCAGGCACGGGCGCGAGTTCAGCAGCGTCTTTTACACCGAACGACATTTGCGCCGGGGCGAATACTTCGATCCGTCAGTCTGTCATCTGGAACACATGGCGTACCTGGCATACAACGTCGGCGCCGCCGATGTGCGTTACACAATTGAGCCGCCGCGCGTGAGCGAGAGCGCCAGGCAACGGGTTGCCGAGCTGCTCGACGGGGCGTTCGCCAAGGACGCGCCGCTGGTCGCAATGGCTCCGGCCACGCAGTGGGTGAGCAAACATTGGCCTGACGAGTATTGGGTGGCGTTGATCTCGCAGTTGCTGGCGGAAACCGATTTGAATTTGATTGTGCAAGGGTCGGCAGCCGATGCGCCGGCCGGTGAGCGAATTCTGCGCGCGGTTCCGGACGTATTACTCGCAGACCGGGTTTGCAACCTGTTTGGCAAGCTGCCGATTCCGGAGATGTACGCGCTCTACGAGCGTGTGCATGCTGCGGTTGGATCGGACAGCGCGCCGTTGCACATCGCCGGCGCGATGGGTGTGCCGGTGCTGGTCGGAATCTACGGGCCGACCGGCTATCGCCGCACGCCGCCGATTGGCAGCCCGCATATCAAGTTGTTCTCCAGCGAAGGTGAGCTGGCGTGCCAGCCTTGTCACAAGCGCGTCTGTCCACTCGGCACGGACGAATGCATGAAGCGGGTTCGTCCGGAGGAAGTGTTTCAAGCGCTGCTTGACGGCCTGACCGAAGCTGGCATCAGTTTTCAGAGTAAGGGCGCGGTCGTGGTGCGGTGATTGGCGGGGCTTAGTTTTCGGCAATGGGGTATGACGCACGAAAATAGAACCCCGAAGGGGTGGGAGCGCAGTTAGCCCAGGACGGAGCGGAGCGGAGTCCTGGGTAGGATGGGAAAAAAGTAACCAAGTCCCGTAGGGACGGTAGGGCTCGCATAACCCTGCCGAAAAGTCGTCAGGGGCTAAAGCCCCTGGGTCATGATTACCCTCATACGGCACGACTGAAGTCGTGGCATGATACACACCAAGGGTCGCCCAATGCGCCTCATGATGTTGTAACGAACTCGTACTATGCTGAACCTCCCAAAACTCGCCGCAGTCGAATTCCACGCAGAGCCGTTTGAGTATCTGCTGGTCGACGATTTCCTGGAGCCGGATTGCAAGCAGGCGATTGTGGAGGATTTTCCTCGCGTCGAGAAATCCGGCAGCTTTCCGTTGTCGCGGGTCAGCTATGGTCCGGCGTTTCGTCAACTGACGGACGAACTGCTTGGCCCAGATTTTGCCGCCGCCGTGGGCGCTAAGTTTTCTATGAACTTGAGCCAATATCCGACCATGTTGACTGTGCGCGGCCAGTGCGATGCTTCGGACGGGCAGATCCATACCGACTCGAAGGACAAAGTTATCACCGTGCTGCTCTATCTCAATCCCGATTGGCAGAGCAGCGGCGGCCGGTTGCGTTTGCTGCGCTCGAAAAATCTGGAAGACTACGTCGCCGAAGTGCCGCCCACGATGGGCCGCCTCATCATCTTCAAGCGCAGCGACCGCTCCTGGCACGCGCACAAGCCGTTCGAAGGCAAGCGCATGAGCCTGCAAATGAACTGGGTCAAGAGCGACCGGTACCTGCGCAAGGAGCGCTTCCGCCATGGGGTCAGCTCGTTCGTCAAGGGACTGGTTGGACGGAAAGCCTGAGAAGGCTGAGTGTTTTAGCAATTGATGATAGGAGATGCGGGTGGAGCACGCCTTCAGGCGTGCATGAAGGACTGCAATAGTCGGACCTGCGCTTTAGCGCCTGAGGTAATTATTCCTTACCTCAGCGGCTAAAGCCGATTCATCGCCGAGTCTCTAAACTGCACCGCTGAAGCGGTGCCCCACCCCGCGCTAAATGTCAAAGTGGGAGCATTGCACAGCGCGACTAGCGTAGCTGCACCATCATCCATGACCACCAAAACCGGCGGTCCGCCGCTTTCCGTAACCATCGTCGCGCAGAATGAAGAACGCACGATTGCGGCGGTGCTCGCCGCGGTTACCGAGATCGCTGACGAAATCATCTTCCTCGACAGCGGCTCCACGGATCGCACGGTTGAGATCGCCAAGAGCTTCGGGGTGCGCTTCTATCATCAGGACTGGCTTGGCTATGCCGAGCAGAAGAACAAGGCAATCGATCTGGCGTCAGGCGAATGGATTCTCAGCCTCGATGCCGACGAAGTTCTGACTCCCGCGCTGATCGCGGAAATTCGTATCCTGATGAAGAGCGGCGTGCCTGGCGATATCGCCGGCTTCAAAATACCGCGGGTCCTGTACATCGGCGATGCGCCGGTCAGGGGCGGCGGATTTTATCCCGACGCGCAGTTGCGCTTGATTCGCAAAAGCAAAGGCCGTTTTCAGCCGCGAGTGGTCCATGAGTCGATCTCAGTGGAGGGCAAAGTCCGGCAACTGAAGAATGACATGCTGCATTACGCCTACAAAGACGTGGAGCAGTTTGCCCAGACCATGGATCAATACGCGCGGCTGGGCGCTCGCCAGTACTTCGAGCACGAAAACACCGCATGGCGCAAAAGCCGGCTGAACGAGATCCTGAATCCGCTGTGGACTTTCTTCTACCGGCAGATTGTGCGCGGCGGCATCCTACACGGTGTGCTGTGCTGGCAGCTGAACGTCATCTACGCCGGTTATGTGCGCAAGAAGGTCACATACCTTCGGCAATTAGTGAATGAGCAGAAGATCGAAATCTGAAGAAGATTTGGGATTGCTGCTCAGGGTGGGAGTTTCCGCCGGGCGGGCTGCGATTCTCTAGTGGCAGCGAGAGCGGCTGCTACCAGGACAATGCCCCTTTGCGATCGCCGCTCTCTTGCCCACTCCGAGCAAGAACCTGCACGGAACGAACTCGGAGCCGGAA
>Ga0181532_10005294_pt1 | contig 11007 bp, 11 predicted proteins | sample PEATcosm2014_Bin_33_FD_119768 | JGI IMG/M metagenome (GOLD analysis project Ga0181532, IMG submission 119768) | Peatland microbial communities from MTU Mesocosm Facility, Houghton, MI, USA - PEATcosm2014_Bin11_30_metaG | ecosystem: Environmental > Terrestrial > Soil > Wetlands > Peat | place...
CGCACCCGGTGCCGATCTCGACCACGGCCCGCGCGCTGATGGCCGAGGCCAGGAAGCGCAGCACCGCTCCGGTGACCGGGCCGATCGGGGTGGCGCCGCCGACCTCGGCGGCATTGCTCCGGGCCGCGAGCAACGGCTCGTCCTCAGGAAGGAATCCGTCGACGTAGGCCAAGGTGGCCGCGGCGCTGGTAATGGCTGCCTCCTGCTCCACTGGTGGCTCCTGGTGGCTCTTTGTGCGGCAGCCTAGCGGCCCGCACCGCGAAACGGGAACCAGCCGGGCTGCGTCGGCCGTTGAAGTTACGCAAGGTCGCGGGCATGACCCGGATCACGCAAGATCGTGGAAGCACGCGCACAATGGTGGTGTTAAAGGCTGCGGAAGCTGCGGAAGGGGGAAGGCGTGGAGAAGGCAACGCCGCTGCAGCCGGCTGCTGAGTGGGTACCACCGAGCTGGGACGAGGTGGTCCGCGATCACTCGGCCCGGGTTTACCGGCTGGCGTACCGGCTGACCGGTAACACGCATGACGCCGAGGATCTCACTCAGGAAGTCTTCGTCCGCGTGTTCAGGTCGCTGTCCAGCTACACCCCGGGCACTTTCGAGGGGTGGCTGCACCGCATCACCACCAATCTCTTTCTGGACATGGCGCGCCGCCGGCAGCGAATCAGGTTCGAGGGGCTCGGCGACGAGACCACCGCCCGGCTGAGCAGCGCAAGTCCCACGCCCGCCCAGGCCTTTGATGACCGGCACCTGGACGACGACATCCAGGCGGCGCTCAAGGCGCTGGCGCCCGAATACCGCGCGGCCGTCATCCTCTGCGACATCGAGGGCCTGTCTTATGAGGAGATAGCGGACACGCTCGGGGTCAAGCTCGGCACCGTGCGCAGCCGGATCCATCGCGGGCGGGCCCAGCTGCGCGCCGCCCTCGAGCACCGTCGGCCACGGCACGCCACCCAGGCCAGCGTGCCGCTGCCGCGTCCGCGCACCGATGCCCCCCTAGCACAGGGAGGACATCCGTGAGCCATCTCGGGCGCCGCCTCTCGGCATGGATCGATGGCGAACTTGACGGTGCGGAACGCGATCGAGTCCTCGTCCATCTGGCCAGGTGCGAGCCGTGCCGGGGCGAGGCCGCCGCGCTGCGGACACTGAAGCGGCGGATGAGCGCGCTGGGCGAGGCGGCCGCCGACTCGGCGTTCACCCGCCGGCTGATGGGCCTGGCGCAGCCGGGCAGCCCGTTCGCGCCCGGTTCAGTCTGGCCTTCGGCCAACTCGGCCATCGCACCTCGGCTGTCCGGGCGGTCCGCCCGCGAGGTGAGGCCGGCCTGGTACGTGGCGCTGGGCTGTACTGCCGTATTCCTCACGAGCGTCGGCACCGCCGCTTTTATGGCAGGCGGCTCGGCTCAGCCCGCTCCGCGGGTCACGCCGCCAGTTGACGTGTTCATGGCGCAGTACGACGTCACCTCGGGGATGCTCCCGGTCCTGCAGCCTCACCGCGCGCAGCGCGCTGAGCGGAACGCCTTCCAGCACGCGCCGTGACCAGCCTGATCTCCCCGTGGCGGATCGCCAGCCTGGCCGTCGTACTCGGCCTGCTGGGGTCGGCCATCGTCACGCTGGCCCTGGTCGATTCGCCGGCCCGGCCGGTTGCTGGCCGGCGCACCGGCCCGGCCGGTCCGGCACCCGCCGTCCCGGCGGCCGGCGAGCGCCTGGGCGCGGGCGCAGTACGGCGCGCTGCCGCCCCCGCCGCCGATCCCGCCGACCGGGCGTCCAGCACCGGCCCGGCCTCCCGCGCCGGCCTGCGGCTGCTCGAGGAGGCGGCCACAGCCTGCCAGAACGTGTCCTACAGCGGCGTGCAGATCGTCGCCTCGTGGGGCGAGGACGGGGCGAGTACCTCCGTTGTCGAGGTCTGGCACCTGCCCGGCCACGGCACGCTGGCCCAGGCTGCCGACACCGACTCCGGGCTGCTCAGCCCCCTGCAAGCCGGGTTGCCCAGCCAGCAGGATCCGGACGGGGTCCTCGGCGTCTCCGGGCCGCTGCTCGTGCTGATGCAGGCCAACTACCAGGTCGTCTACACCGGCGACGGAACGGCCGACAACCGGCCGGCCCAGATTGTCGAGGTCCGCCGTCCCGGCGGCGGTCTCGCCGCCAGATTCTGGCTGGACACCGCCACCAAGCTGCCACTCCGGCGGGAAACCTTCGACACGAACGCCCGGGTGATCACCGAAGACGCTTTCATCAACCTGACCGTCGGGGAGCAGGGGCTGGCCGACATGCCGGCCGCGACCGTGCGTCCGTGGGCCGGCCGGCTTGGCCCGTCAGCGCTGGCGGCGCTGCGCGCCAGCGGCTGGCCGCTGCCCGGGCGGCTGCCCGGCAACCTGGTGATGTTCGCCTCGGATGAGACCGCCGCCCAGTCCGGCAAGATCGTTGACGTGTCGTATTCCGACGGTCTGTCGGTTGTGTCGCTGTTCGTGCAGCGAGGCACATTGCCGAAGGCGATGCCTGGCTGGCGGCAGGTCCCCTTGAACGGCCGCATGGTCTATGCCACCGACCCGGGCGACAGGAGCCTGGCCTGGTCGGCGGGCGGTTACGTGTTCACCGTGATCGCCGACGCGCCGCCCGCCACCGTCGCCGACGTGGTGGCGGCCCTGCCGAAAGACGACGAGCCCGGATTCTGGCTGCGGCTGGGACGCGGATTCCGCCGTCTGGTCTCGTGGGCCAACCCGTTCCGCTGATTAGGCCTATCCCGCCCTTTCTCGGGGAGATATGCAACGAAGGCGGCCACGTGCAGGTCCCCGCGTGCGGCCGCATCGGGGAGGCATGATGTCCGAGAGGTTCGCGCGAGCGAGCGCGGACGGTCCGCATCCGGACGGAACACCGGATCCGGAAAATTCGGGCGAGCCGGATGTCCGGATCTATTCGCTGCATCAAGGGGAGCAGGCCGCCCCGGCGTTCCCGGCGGATCAGGCCGGCACTGCGGTTCCCGCCGATCAGGCCGGCGCGGCGTTCCCGGCGGATCAGGCCGGCACTACGGTTCCCGCGGATCAGGCCGGCGCTGCGCTTCCCGCGGATCAGGCCGGCGCTGCGGTTCCCGCGGACCAGGTCGGCGCGGCGAGCCCGGTTGATCAGGCCGGCTCGGCGGCCCGGTCAGACCCGGCCCGCCAGACCGGCGCGGCCTACCCGGCGTATCCCGCCGACCAGGCCGGCGGGGCTGGCCCAGCGGCCGATGAGAAGCCACCCGCAAGCCGGGGGATCCAGCGGCAGGTGGCCGGGTGGCGGCTGGTCGCCCTGGTGGTAGCTACCGCCGTCACCGCGGCGCTGGCCGGCGGGCTGGTGGGCGGCTATATCGAGTCGCGGGCCTCGTCAGCTGGAACGGACCCCGGTTTCAACCTGGGCGCGGTGCCGCCTTTGGTGACCAATCGGCCCCCCGACTCGGTCGCCGGAATCGCGGCCCGGGTCCTGCCTGGGGTAGTGATGATCAGGGTGAACGGCAGCCAGGGTACGGGCTCGGGATTCGTCATCCGCGGCGGCTACATCGTCACCGACAACCATGTGATCACCCTGGATGGCCAGGTGCACCACGCCGCCCTGCAAATTGTGCTCGACGGCGGCAAAACGGTCGCGGGCAAGGTCATCGGCACGGATCCGTACTCGGACATCGCGGTCATCAGGCCGCAGACGGTCGTCAATCTGCCCGCGCTGCCGCTCGGAAACTCGGCCAGCGTGCGGGTCGGCGACCCGGTCATCGCCTTCGGCTCGCCGCTTGGCCTGGCCGGAACTGTCACCAGCGGTATTGTCAGCGCGGTGGGCCGGCCAGTGCAGCCGAGCAGCAGTGCAGGCGTCACCAACGCCCCGCAGGTCTTCTTCGAGGCGATCCAGACCGACGCGCCGATCAATCCCGGCAACTCGGGCGGTCCCTTGGTGAATGGGCAGGCGCAGGTCATCGGCGTGAACGCGGCCATCGACACGCTAGGCAGCAACCCGATCACGGGGGACCAGGGCGGCAGCATCGGTCTTGGCTTCGCCATCCCGATCAACCAGGCCAGGCTGATCGCGACCGAGCTGATCAGGACCGGACGGGCCGCGCACGCCGTCATCGGCGCGCTGATCAATTCCAGCTTCGGCGGGGTCGGGGCGCAGATCATGGAGCAAAACCCGCGCGGTGCCGCGTCGGTCAGCCGGGGCGGACCGGCGGCCAGGGCAGGGCTGCGGCCCGGCGACGTGATCATCGGGTTCGGGGGCCAGCCCATCGGCAACGCCACGGCGCTGCTCGACGCGATCCGCTCGCTGCAGCCGGGCGCGCGGGTGACGGTCAGGTTTACCAGGAACGGAACCCCGCACACGGTCACCCTCACGCTGGGGTCTGCCGAGTCTTAGTCGCCGCGAGCATTCGTGCCTGTCGGCCGGACGGTCTACATTGGAAGCAGCAGGCCGACGAAGTTATCCCCGACCGAGTGCTGGAGCGCGTTGTGCTCGATCTGTCACTCCCGAAGATCCTGGTTCTTGCTGTCCTCGCGCTGCTGATATTCGGTCCGGACCAGTTGCCGAAGCTCGCCGCTCAGGCCGGGCGCGCGTTGCGCGACCTGCGCAAGATCGCCGAGAACGCCAAAGCCGACCTGCAAGAAGGCCTCGGCCCCGAGTTCCGGGACTTCGACCTTAACGACCTGCACCCGCGGAACTTCGTTCAGAAGCACTTCTTCGACGACCTGGACGGGCCGGCTGCGCCCAACGGGGTGCCCGGCAGCGCGGCCGCCGCCGTAACCCTGGCGCCCGGTGAGAGGCCGCCCTACGATTCCGAGGCCACCTGACCAGCGCGCAACGGCCAGGTCAGACCGGGGCAGGGGCAGTGACACCCGGGCAGTGACACTGGGGCGGTGTCACTTAGGACAGTGCCCCATAGGGCAGTGACACTGGGCCAGTGACACTTAGGACGGTGACACTTAGGACAGTGACTCTTTAGGACCGCGGCACCAGCGCAGTCACGCTGGAGTCAGGCCGAGCGGGCGGCCGGCCAGGCTTCGGGACCGGTTAGCCAGCATGCCGGCGATCTTGGTGAGTTCTTGCGCGGCGGGGGACTCGGGGTGAGACAGCACCAGCGGGATACCAGCGTCGCCGGCTTCGCGGAGCCGCAGGTCGATCGGGATCTCGCCGAGTACAGGCACCTGGGCGCCGACCACGCGGGAGAGTGTCTGCGCGACCGCGGCGCCGCCCCCTGAGCCGAATACCTCGATCCGCTCGCCGCAGTGCGGGCAGGGCATGTAGGCCATGTTCTCGATCACCCCGACGATGCGCTGATGCAACTGGGCCGCGAGCGATCCGGCCCGCTCGGCCACCTCCGCCGAGGCCAGCTGCGGGGTGGTCACCACGATCAGCTCAGAGCCCGGCACCAGATGGGCTGCTGAGATCGCCACGTCACCGGTGCCTGGGGGCAGGTCAAGCAGCAGGACGTCCAGGTCACCCCAGTAGACATCGGCCAGGAACTGCTGAAGCAGCCGGTGCAGGATCGGGCCGCGCAGCGGCAGCGGCTCGTTGCCCTTCTTGAGCATCCCGCTGGAGATCGCCCGCACCCCGTGCGCGGACGGCGGCATGATCATTTGCTCGACCTGGGTCGGCCGCCCGGTGACGCCCAGCATCCGGGGTATCGAGTGCCCGTAGATGTCGGCGTCCAGTAGCCCGACCTTCTGCCCGGCGGCCGCCAGCGCCGCGGCCAGGTTGACGGTTACCGACGATTTGCCGACGCCGCCCTTGCCGCTCGCTACCGCGTACACCTTGGTGAGGGAGGCCGGGTTGGCGAACGGGATCTCGCGCTCCGGCTTGCCGCCGCGGAGGCTGCTTTGCAGGTTGCGGCGCTGCTCCTCGCTCATTACATCGAGCTCGACAGCCACCCTGGACACGCCGGCCAGCGCGCTCACCGCCGCCGTGACCTCGCGGGTGATGGTGTCGCGCAGCGGGCAGCCCGCGACCGTCAGCCACACCTCGACGCGCACCGCGCCGTCGGCCGCCACCTCGATGTTCTTGACCATCCCGAGTTCGGTGATGGGGCGCCTGATCTCCGGGTCATTGACGCCGGACAGCGCGTGGGTCACCTGATCGATGGTCGGCGGCGCAGACAGCGCGGACGGGGAGGTCATGGCCCCATGCTACGAAGCCCGCGATCCCCCGTCGAACGCGCGGCGGGGATTGTGGGCTGACTATGCTCGGCAGCTGTGACCCGTGAGCATCGGCCCAGGCGCTCAGTTCTCGCCGTGCCGGGCAGCAGCCCGAGATTCCTGGAGAAGGCTCAGGGCCTTCCCGCCGACGAGATTTTCCTCGACCTGGAAGACGCGGTCGCCCCTGATGCCAAGCCGGCGGCCCGCCGCAGCGTCATCGCCGCGCTGGTCTCCGGTGACTGGGGAGCCAAGATCCGGGCCGTGCGGGTCAACGGCGCCACCACCCGCTGGGCCTACCGTGACGTGATCGACGTCGTCGAGCAGGCCGGACGGCAGCTCGACGCCATCGTGCTCCCGAAGGTATCCAGCGCTGCCCAGGTGAGCTGGCTTGACCTGCTGCTCGGCCAGGTCGAGCAGGAGACCGGCCTGCCGCCGGGACAGATCGGGATCGAGGCTCAGATCGAGGACGCACGCGGGCTGGCGGAGGTGAACGCCATCGCCGCCGCCTCGGACCGGCTGGCGGCCCTGGTCTTCGGCCCGGCTGACTTCATGGCCAGCGTCGGCATGCGGTCCTTGCAAGTCGGCCTGCCGCCCGCTGGCTACCCAGGCGACGCCTTCGGGTACCCGAAGATGCGCATGCTGGTGGCAGCCCGCAGTTACGGGCTGCAGGCGATCGACGGGCCGTATGCGGCCATCGGCGATGTCGACGGCCTGCGCCAGGCGGCGGGCGGTGCCGCGGCCCTCGGCTACGACGGGAAATGGGTGCTGCACCCGGGCCAGATCGAGGTCGTCAACGAGGCCTTCGCCCCTGGCCAGGCCGACTACGACCGTGCTGAGCTCATTCTCGAGGCCTACGACTACTACACGACCGTGGAGAGCCGCGGGGCGGCCATGCTGGACGGCGAGATGATCGACGAGGCCTCGCGCAAGCTGGCACTCGGCTGCGCGAGCCGGGGCCGCGCCGCCGGCCTGACCAGGACGATCAGGTTCCAGCCACCGGCCCGGTAAGCGGGTGGGAATAGGCGCTCCCATCACCCAGCGTGCTCGTCCGGCCGCCGATCGCCCAGCATCTGGTCCCGCAGGCCAGGTCGCCGAAGTAGCCGCGCTGGCTGGCGCCGGTGACCGGCGTCCGGAGCCAGCTGCCGTTCGTCCAGCGCAGCGCCAGCGGCGTGAGCGCATCTGAGGTGCCGAGCAGCCAGCAGCCGCGGCCGCCGGCGCAGGCCAGCTCGGCCAGGTAGGGCGGCGGGCGGCCCGCGGCGGGCGTCCAGGAGCTGCCGTTCCAGTGCTCGGTGACCAGGCCCCGCCCGGACCGCAGCACCGCCAGACAGCTGGTCGGGTCAGCGCAGGCCAGGAAGTCGGGAAGCCGCGCCGCCGCCGATCCCCGCGGTCCCGTCAAGCCCGGCCGGGTCTGCGCGCGTGCGGGCAACGTGACCGGGCTCCACTGACCCAGGTTGTAGCTGACCGCCGTCGCGGTGCCGCCGCGCAGGCCGGCGATCAGGCAGTGGCCAGCCGCGGGGCAGGTGAACAGCGTGGGCTGCAGGCCGCCGTCGAGGCCGGAAATCAGCCGCCAGCCGGTCCCGTCCCACTGCTCGAGGACATCCGACGTCGCGTCCCGGTGGGTCTGCTTTCCTCCCGAAGCCCAGCACAGGCTCACCGATGCGCAGCTGACGCTGGTCAGCTGGCCGCCCTTCAGCGTGGGCGAGCGGGTCAGGTGCCAGGATCCGCCGGACCAGTGCTCGATGATGGCGGGCCCGCTCTGGCTGCTCCCGCCGACTGCCCAGCAGTCCCGGCTGGCCGGGCAGGTGATAGCGGTCAGGGCCAGATCAGGGCCCGGCGCCGCCGGCGCCGCCACCCGGTGCCACGCACCACCAGTTTCACGCTCGATCAGCTGGGACCGGGCCTCTGACGAGGTGTTACCGCCGCGCGCGACAGCACTCTGGCCGACCGCCCAGCAGGTGGTGGCGGTTGGACACGCGATCCCGCTCAGATAACTGTCGGCGCCCCGGTCAGTGGCGGAATGGGCACCGAGGTGCCGGACTATCCAGCCATCGATCCCGGCCACCAGCGCCACCGCGATGAGCACCACGGCTGCGAGCAGCAGCCGGCGCCCGGCCCGTGATCTGGTCATCCGGCGCCGCGGCAGGTCGAGCAGCACATCGTGACATTCCCCCGTTGGCACAGCCAGGGCCGGCGAGCCACGCGAGGCTCAACCGGCCAGCAGCTTCAATCACAAATAGTAACCAGCCGCTGACGCAACTATCCGGCCGGGCTCTCCCAGGCCCGCAGGAACTCCGCGAGCCCCGGAGTCAGCGGCAGGCTGGCCATATCGGCGGGCGCAACCCACCGGGCGTCAGCCGCGTCATCGCCGGCCTCGAGGTCACCGCCCGTGACGGTCGCCCGGTAGTCCCGCACTTCGATGCTCGCCCCGGCGGTGCCCGGCAGCGTGGCGGTGCCGAGCAGGCTGCCGCAGCTGACCGCCAGCCCGGTTTCCTCCGCGATCTCCCTGACCACGGCCTGCTCGTCGGACTCGCCCGGCTCGATCCGGCCGCCCGGCAGCGACCACAGCCCGGCGCCTGGCTCGTGGCCTCGCCTGATCAGCAGCAACCGCCCGGCCGCGTCCCTGATCACCGCGCCCACGCACTGGATCACCTGACCGGTCACGAGATCAGTATCCCGCCGCGCCGCAGCGGTCATTTCGGCAGGTTTGCGGCCACTCCGGTCCGGGTTGCGCAACCTGGCTCGTTTACGTCCGTCCAAAGCGGAGCACAGTAGCAGACGTGGTGCGATCAACTGGTTACGGTCAGTAGTCATGACGGTGTCGTTCACCGGAGGCGGCCTGCCGGAGCTGCTGCGCAGCGCGGCGGTGCCGGTCTGGCTACCCTGGCCCCTGCCCGCTGGCTGGCTGGTCACTGGGTTCGCGGGCGCCCGGGATGACCGCGGCGGGACGTGCGGCAGTGCGGTAGCCCTGTCCGGCCCGAACCCGTTCGGCGGCCCGGCCGAGATGCTGATCATCTCCGAGGAACTCGGGCTGGGCCTGGGGGCCCAGTTCGCCGGACTGGCCGGACCGGATCCAGGCGCCGGTTTCGCCGCCAGCGCACCGCACGCGTTCGCTGAGGTCAGCAAGCATGAGTTCCCGCTCTGGCATGTGGACGCGCCGCGCCGGGCCGCCTTCGCCGGCGAGGTCATGGGCCACTGGCTCTGGCTGGTCCTGTGGCCCGACACGGCCGGCCTGCTGCTCGCCGAGCCGCTGGCCCTCCGGGATCTGCGCGAGGGCGGCCAGGACCTGAACTTGCCCTATGGCGGGCGGTCCCCGCTGTTGCCCGACTAAGGTCAGCCGGTGTGCGCGCCGATCTGCATAGCCACAGCACTGCATCAGACGGCACCTGCCCGCCCGCCGAGGTGATGCGCCGGGCCCGCGGGGCCGGCCTCGACGTGATCGCACTGACCGACCACGACACCGTCGCCGGGCACGCCGAAGCCCGTGCCGCGCTGCCGTCCGGCCTGACCCTGGTCCCCGGGATGGAGCTCTCCTGCCGCCTGGACGGCCACAGCCTGCACCTGCTTGGTTACCTGTTCGACCCGGCCGAGCCGGAACTGGCCGCCGAGTGCGCGGCCATCCGCAGCAGCCGGATCGACCGGGCCCGCGCGATGGTGGGCAGGCTGACGGAACTGGGCGCCCCGGTCACCTGGGAGCAGGTCAGCGCCATCGCTGGCGACGGCGTGGTCGGCAGGCCGCACGTGGCCCGGGCGCTGGCCGACTCCGGGGTGGTGGCCAGCCCGGCGGACGCATTCAGCCCGGACTGGATCGGCACTGGCGGCCGCGCCCACGTGCCGCGCTACGCACTGGATCCGGTCCGGGCGATCGGCCTGGTCCGCGGGGCGGGCGGGGTGACGGTGCTCGCGCATCCCCGGGCGGGGTCACGCGGCTGGGTGATCAGCGACCAGGCCATTGCGCGGCTCGCCGCGGCCGGCCTGACCGGGATCGAAGTCGATCATCCAGACCACGATCAGGCGCAACGGGAGCACCTCCGGGCGCTCGCCGCTGACCTCGGACTCGTCGCGTCCGGCGGAAGCGATGATCACGGGGCTTTGACCGGGTACCGGATCGGCTGCGATACGATCTCGCCCGAAAGCTACCAACGGCTGATTGCGCAGGCCACCGGTGCCGCACCGGCGGGCGGGGGATGAACTCCCGGCCGGGCGATCGCGGTCGCCATGCTGTTCGTCCAGCGGCAGCAGGAATGCGTAGCGGGAATGCGGTAGCCGGGATGCGGTAGCTGGAATGCGGTAACGGGGATATTGCCGCGTTCGCGGAAGCCATTGGTGCGGTAGTGGTATTGCTGTGGCTGTCGATTTGGTTTCCGGTGCCATTCAGCGGGTGCTCCGCGACAGTAGGGTCGAGCTGCTGACCCGGATCGCCGGGCGCACGCCAGCCGGCCGCGGGCAGGACCAGTGCCAGCAAGACGAGTGCCAGCAAGACCAGTGCCAGCAAGACCAGTGCCAGCAAGACCAGCCAGCAAGACCAGCCAGCAAGACCGGCGCCGGCAAGACCAGCGCCAGCAACGCAGCGCGAGAACCAGCGCTAGCAAGGAAGGCAGGTCCGCATGGAAGCGCGGATAGAGCAGGTGGCCGAGGCGGTCAACTCCTGGGTCATCGGCGATGACGACGAGGTCATCGTGGTGGATCCCGGTGGCGACGCGCAGGCGGTACGCGACAAGGTGGGCGACCGGGCGGTGCTCGCGGTCATCTGCACGCACGGCCATGCCGCGCACTCCGCGGCCGCGCTGGAGGTAGCCGCCGAGGACGAGGCGCCGGTCGCGCTGCATCCGGCGGACCGGGTGTCCTGGCGCGAGGTCCATTCCGAGGACCC
>Ga0181532_10005296_pt1 | contig 11003 bp, 17 predicted proteins | sample PEATcosm2014_Bin_33_FD_119768 | JGI IMG/M metagenome (GOLD analysis project Ga0181532, IMG submission 119768) | Peatland microbial communities from MTU Mesocosm Facility, Houghton, MI, USA - PEATcosm2014_Bin11_30_metaG | ecosystem: Environmental > Terrestrial > Soil > Wetlands > Peat | place...
AATCTATGAATGGTTGGCGAAATGGAATCATGCCCCCGAACCCTTCATCTGGAAAGCCACTGCCGACGTCATTCTTGACAAGGTACGCCGCTGTAAAGAATTATCTAGGACACCACACTAGCCTTCTGAATGGATGCGCGCGTGGCATTCGGCGCACAGCGTGATGAGGTTCTGTTCCTGGTCGCTACCCGAATGGCTGCGGAAGTTGAGGTGATGCACCTGCAGGTGCTGCATGCTCCCGCAAGTCTGACATCGCCATCCGTCGCGCTCCAGCACCTGGCGGTGTAGGTCGCGGTAGCTGGTCGCTTCGAGTCTGAGTCGCGGACTCTTGCAGCCGATCTTCTTCTTCATGAAGCCTTCCGGTTGACCTCGGAGAGAAATGCCTCCCGTTGTGTGCTGGGCAGGAACTTGTAGTAGCGAGAGATGGATCGCAACAGAATCTCTGGGTTATGGCCATCCAAGCAGGCCCCGGCGAGAAAGTCCGCACAAATCATCTCCAGGCAGTAGCCCCGAGACTTGTCCGACCCGAGCATCAAAGCCGCGGTCCCGATCGCCTGTTCGATCATCGGGATCTGGCTCTTGTAGACCTTGAAGTAGATCAGCTCCGAAGGCTCGTTGTCCTTGCCCGTCAGCTCCTTCTCCACTTCCCGCTGGAACTCCGCCTTGGGCATCTGTCGGGCTTTGTGCAGCCAGGTTGCACTTTCGAAGCGCTGCCCCTGCTGCCGCGCCAGCTTGGCCAACTCCAGCCCTTTGGTCCATCCCACCTGTTTCAACTCCTTCCTCACCTCTGGTGGAAGATGTTCGTGAATGGACATTATGTAGTACGCCTTCCTTCTTGACTCTGGGAACCGGCGCTCTAGGAACTCATCGAAGGACTTCAGGTTCTCCAGCCGCCAGTACTGGCCGGCACGCACTTCACACAGGTACTTGCCGAGTTCCACAAACTTGGTATCGCGGTCGTTCTCATGCCGTGCCTCCCAAGCCAGGATCACATCGATCTTGCTCAAGACTTCCAGGGCGCGGCGGCGATTCAGCTTGGGCGGCATGGGCGGACACTTAGTAAGCAAGTTCGTCAAACAAACCAAAATCGACTCCCGGCTTGCGGATCAGGCCAGACTCCACCAGATCGCGCTGGTCGAGGCAGAGTCCCAGAAAAGGACAGGTGGTACACGGGTTTTGGGGGAAGCGGATGCCGCTGTGCGGCAGGAACAGCCCGGACTCAATTCTTCGGACCGTGTCTTCGACCAGGGTTTCGAACTCGTTGCGCTGTTGGTCCGTGATCGTGGCCGGCAGGTACTGGACCTCCACCATGCGCTTGCGGACGAAGACGACCTGAGTGACGTCGTTGATTCCGCTCATCCAGGAATAGCAAACCAGCTGCGGATCCAGTGCCGCAATGCCGTCCGGCTCTTCTGGATAGCGGGCGGAGCTGGTCTTCCACTCCAGCACACAGGGTGTGCTGTCCAGTTCACCCACAGCATCGACGAAGGCGACAAAGCTGTCGCCGGAGGTCAGCGTCCGCGTGAAGCGGATCTGTTGATGGCTCCGTGGGTGGCGAATCTGGACGCGCCCGTCCTGGACGAAGCGCTCGAGCAACTGGATGCCTTGGTGGAACATGTGGTCCCAGGTGTCGTTTCCCGTGTAGACCAGCTGCAGGCTCTTACAGGGCGCCCACTGCTCGAACAGGACTGCCGCTGGATCTTCGTGGCGGAACAAAGCCGCTACAGCCTGTTCGAAGCAGCGGCCGAAAAGCATCGCGGCCCGGACATCTTTTTCTTGCCAGCCGTCGAGGTAGCGATGGCGATAACGGCGAGGGCAGGTCAGGTACTGGGAGACCTGGGTGTAGCTGTAGGTCATCACGATGCTTTCTCCTTTCGCGAGCCCTTACCGTTACTTGCTGCTGGAACGCGAACGACAGCGGCCAGCTCTTCCCACTGGCTGGCCGAGGCGAAGCCGTCGAGATTCACGAGCGAAATGCCGTTGACCACAGTGTGGCTGATCTTGACCACTCCGATGAGGCCGCGCAGGGCTCGCTCGTCGACCTCGTCCTGGCTCAACAATTCGGGGTCATAGAGGAAATCGCGCAGGAACCAACCCAGCTTCCACATTGCCTTTGGGGTGCAGTAGAGGCGGCTAACGATCGAGCGCCCTGCAAACGCCTTGGGTTCGAGGATGGAGAGCCGCAGCACATAAAACCGCTTCTGGGCGCGCCAGCAATTCTGGGCGCTATCGATGCGAACGAGAAATGAGCCGTCCGGCACCTCGCAGTGCGCATCCCGCGCCGTTTCGGAGAGTCCGGGAACATGACGTTTCATTCCGCCACCTCCTGGCATGAGGGTGCGTAGCTGTTGAGCTGGCAGAGCAGGGAATCGCGGTCCTTCTTGGCCGCATCAGCAAGCTGCTGGACGAAGCTTTCGACCTGTTCGCGGGTGGCGTCTTTGAGGGCTTTGGTGCCGCAGAAATCGACGGCGTAGGCTTTCACCAGTTCGGGATCGAGCTTGTGCTGGCGAATGATCTGGCAGAGCCGGTCGCGGACCTTGTGACCGGAACCGTTGCCGTTCCCGTTGGTACCGTTAGGCGGAGACTGATGTAAGTCAGGCGTCGTCATCGGACCGGGATTCGATCCGATCTCCTCGGCCGAGCAAATCCCGATACCATAAGCCTTCCGCAACGCGCGATTGACGGCTCGTGTCTCCGCGATCCGCATCTCGGCGCCGCGGACCAGCAGAGAAACATTGGTTGGGTCGGCATCGCCGTAGCCGACAAAACCGGAGGAGTTTTTCGAAGGATAGACCGTAGCCTTCAGCACATATCGGCCGGAGGCGGAATCACAGAGCGATTCAACGGCTTCGACGTGGATCCCTCGGCAGTGCTTGCGCCGAGCGAGCCGAAGCAAACCGGTGTGGGTCACGTACCAGCTGCCGTCGATGATTTGGAGTTCGCCTGCTTGTACACTAAATCCAAAGTCTCGAGTTAGCGTGTTGATGTGGGCGGTGAGGCGTGGGGTCAGGTCATGGTTCAGTATTCGCCTAGTCGCACGCACGTTTTCACGTAGCAGTTTCTTGTTGACATCTCGTCTTCCCCTCTGCGTCCCGCAAACTTCCTGTCGATGCTCAGGCATGGAAAACCTCGGTAATTAATGTACCGCAATTGTAACGCTAAGGCCGATACATTGCAAGTACCGTAACTGACAACAGCGGTCCCTTGACCCTGCTCATGCCCTCCTCTAGCATCGGCGTAGCGATCGGATGTTATGAAGAAAGAAGAGACCTTGAACCTCCGAGTGTCGGCGGCGTTCAAACGAAAACTCGCGGAGGAGGCAAAGAAAGAGCACCGATCGCTGACGAATTATCTCGAAACCGCTTTGACTAAGCTTTGGGAACACCAGGAAACCGAAGACGCCCGTACGATCCAAGCGCCACGCTGGAGAAGTTGAGGCTGGAACAGCGTCGCGAGGTTGCAGGGAAGGCAATCCAAGTTGCGGCGAAGAAAGTTTTTTTGGCCTTTAGGTCGAATCCGAACTCAAGCGCGATAGTCAGCAAATAGCTGATGACGAGCAGCGCAATATCTCCCAAATTTGCGAACTGCTCCTACATGAGGGGGTCGAGGCCTACAAGAAGGAATGGGCCAAAGTTATCCAACGCCTGGTCGCCAAACAGAAGCTCAGGACGAAGTAAAGGTGCTTACAGCCACCATTTGCTTCTGGGGCCGAGTCTCGCGAAACTGACAAGGGATGCACTTGTTCAAAAGCCGAGTTGCTTCACGAACAGCTCGCAGTGCCGGCGAGAAGGACCAGCAGGTGTGGCCAAAGAAGTCAACACTGAGCTCATCGGCTGGACACTGCTGTTGCTTCCCAGCCATTCCGACCGACCTCTGCTTGCTCCGTACTTACCGTAGGCGTGCGTTTAGCATTCGCGGCCGTCAGCAAGTCCGAATCCAACACTACCTGAATGGTTTCCATATTGTGGGAGATAGGCCACAATCAAAACAACAGTCAACCGGCCCCGCTTTAGCGTGTCTGCAGATCCTGCGGCATGCGGTTACTTGGGACAATCAATTGAGTATAAGCGCCGGAGCAAAAAATAGACCGCCGGATTCTTGTTTCACGAAGTGCCGAGGCCTGCGGGGATGGCGATTACGAAGGAAAAGCCTTTATCACTTCCATACACTTGTTCAGGACCGCGTCATTGGCCAGCACTTGCCATCTGTGCCGCACCGCGACCGCGCAGATCAGAATATCGATGGGACCGCACTCCACGCCTCGGTTTCTGCACAAGTTATAGAGCCGTGCCGCTTCTTCATAGTCAGAACTATCCAGCGGCTCATCCCGAAAGGCCTGAAGGGCATTCTTCACTTTCTCGAACTGGGCTTGCTCCTTGATTCCTGACAATAACTCTTGGCGTATCGGCCCGATCATCACTACCCGACCGTCGCTGATCGCTTCCGCCAACAGGGCCGCCAACCGCTTTTCTTCGGTGCTCAAGCTGGCCGTCTTTCGCCGACGGAGCGCAAGCGACCACACTGAGGTGTCCGCCAGTAGTTTCATTCCTCTTCCTCGATTCGGTCCCGTCGCCGGTTCGCTTTGTGATCATAGCCGCGGGCATACTCGACAGTTCCGAACAACTTCAAGATTTCGACCTGTTTCCGCCGCCGAATGTACTCGTCCAGCGCCGCAGTAACTGCTTCCTTCTTAGTTACATGACCGCCTACGCTGCGGGCCTCCTCAATCAGTTTGTCATCGATTGCGAGATTGGTTGCCATAGTAAACCTCTTTGTATGTGTATCATATCACACATTACAATGTGTAATAGGGCTTCGGAACCATGAGTAGCTCGACATGGCACTTGTCTTCAGCCCACATTTTTCTTCTCACGGTCGGGCGTCATTCGCCATCGAACGGCTCCAGCTACGGCTTCCAGGCGAGAGTGAACCGCAGGTTTGCAACTGCCTACAACGCCGCGCTCCAGGCAGCGAATATGGCCATTGCTTGCGCGGGATATCGGATCGTGAGCAAGGTGGGACATCACCGGGTCTCGCTGGAAAGCACCAAGCTTGTGCTCGGCAAGCCAGGTCATAAGTATGCGGACTATTTCGAGATCTGTCGGCGAAAGCGAAATACGATTGACTTCACGCGTCATGGTGACATCGTGGGTTACTACGTTCCTGCCCGGCGGAAGCGCTCAGAAACGGAACGAGCGACGCTCAAGGTGGCCGCGGCGTACTTGCAGCAAGCGCTCGCTGCACAAGGGATCTCCGCGGAAGGGATACTGAAAGACTTCAAACGCTGGCGCCGAGGTCGGCGCAAGTGATGGCAGCTTCTTGAGTTGGGTCGCCGTAACTCAAATCGCGTATTGTGAGGTTCTTGACTCCCCATTTGCGGGACCAGAAAGCGTAGGTTATGTCCTCAAATTCTTACCGCTTGCGATTGTATCTTCGCGAAATGCGAAGTATTATAAATATTCGCAATATGCGAAGTAGACCAAGTCAATGCATGTGATCAGCAAGAAGGCGTGGAAAAATGCCGTCGCAGCCGATCCCGCGCTGGAGAGCCCAATCTCGGAGTGGTACAACGTGGCTAGCAGCGCAACGTGGCAGAATTTAATGGATGTTCGAAAGACGTACAGCCACGCCGACTTCGTCGATCCGTACACGGTTTTCAACATCAAGGGCAACAACTATCGTCTGGTTGTGAAGATCGAGTACCGTTGGCAACTGATCTTCGTAAAGCATCTGCTTACACATGCGGAGTACGAACGAGGAGGGTGGAAGAAATGAGTGCGCTAGCAACTGATTATGGATCTCTGCTTTCGGAGACGAAGCCCGAAGTCATTCACGACGAGGCACAGAACGATATGTTCGTGGCGCGACTCGAAGAATTGACTTCCAAGCAAGTTGTCACTCCGGCGGAGGAGAAGCTGATCGAACTCTTGACCGTTTTGATCGAGAACTTTGAGGCACAGCACTATCCGGTTCAAGGTTCCGGTCCACTTGATGTCATACGGCACCTGATGGAGGAAAACCATCTGCGCCAGAAAGACCTGGTGGACGTCTTTGGAACGGAGAGCATTGTGTCCGACGTACTCAATGGAAAACGCGATCTGACAAAGGACCACATTCGCAAACTCAGCGAACGATTCGGAGTATCTCCAGCGCTCTTTTTCTAAGGTTGCTCAACTTCAGCCACCAGCCTGTTCCCCCAACTCGGTTGCGATGTCTGCCATCGCCTGACCATCGGCAAGTTAGCAGTCGATGAGGCCATCGTTTAGTCGCCTCCTGTGCTTAAGTGCTTAAGTCGTCCATGCAACAAAACCTCTCTGCTTTGAACACCCTAGCCGAAAAACGGCGCTGGCCAAGCCGGTCCAGTCGCTGAACTAAATCAGGAAAAGAGGGCCCTCAGCGATGAAGAACGCTCATGAACGCTTCGGCAAACTCGTTTATCGGCGACGCACGGAAAAGTCGGCAACCAACCTTCACGTTTTTCTGGACGCCTTTGTGGGAGAAGACCGAGGCAAAGCCCACTTGGTCTCAGTGATTGGAGGCGACGTGGAAGGGGGCTGGTTACAGTTCGCTTGACAAATGTTGTCGAATATGACAACATTAGCGGTGTGAGGAGAATGAAGTAGCGGACGGCCAATGACCCGAAAGACACGGCCCATTTCATGGATCAGGGCGGCACTGAAGGAATTTGAGATGTTCCCGCAAGGGGCGAGGTCGATTTGTCTTGCGGCCCTGACGATCGCCTCAGAGGGCGGCAAGGCCGACGTTGCAAAGCCGATGCACGGGTTGGGCTCGGGCGTGTTCGAGATTGCGCTGCCGTTCCGGGGCGATGCGTTCCGCGTCGTTTACGCGGTACAGCTCGCCGAGGAAATCTGGGTGGTTCATGCGTTCCAGAAGAAATCGACGCAGGGTATCAAGACGCCGCAACGCGAAATCGCCCTGATAAGGGACCGTTTGAAGAGATTGAAGGAGATGTTGCGATGAAAAGCGAAAAGCTGGAAGTGGTGCGGGGAAGCGGCAATGTGTTCCGCGATCTCGGGCATGAGAACGCCGATGCCGGACAATTCAAGGCGATCCTAGCCGCCGAAATCATCAAGGCGCTCGATCGGGAACACCTGACCGTGCGTGCGGCGCACAGCCGCACGGGTATCGCGGCGGCCGATTTCTCGCGCATTCGCAATGCGGATTTGGGGCGGTTCACGGTCGATCGTCTCATGTCGATCATCAACCGGCTCGGCTCTCGCGTCGAGGTGAAGGTGCGAGTGCATCGCGCTGAAGCAGTCGCGCAAGAGGCGCGGCCGTGAAGGGCAGGGAAGCTGGGTTTTTCCCGCACGACCTGGCGCCATAGTAAACCTCTTTGTATGTGTATCATATCACACATTACAATGTGTAATAAGGCTTCGAAACCATGAGTGGCTCGACATGGCACTTGTCTTCAGCCCGCATTTTTAAGTCCTCGACTGGAAGGCTCGGTAGCAAGCAGCGGCGACGGCGAGGTGTAAGTCTGGAGTCGTCAGGGGAACGGTGCAGCGCGGCTCGAATCGGCCGCGGCCCAGGCGCCGCCGCAAGCGTTCTATGCTGCGGGTTGAGGGCTATCCTACGCAGAAGATCGCGCAAACGGGATAATTTCGGGAAAATTTCAAATATGTTTGGTTAGAATTCTCCGTTATATCCATCCTTTCTGATTCACTCCCTGGTTCCTACACCTGGTTTTCCACAATAAACCGCTTGACGTGTACGGTATAACCGTACATACTGGAATAGTGAAAGGATAACATGCAACTTGTCCGCTTTCGCCACAAAGGGCTAAGGCAGCTCCATGAGGACGGAAAAGCCAAGGGGGTGCCGTCCGCGATGGCCGACAAGCTGCGCAAGCTTCTGTTCGCCCTGGAAACCGCCGAAACGCTGGAGCAGTTCGGCCGGTTTCCCGGCTGGAAGTTGCATCCTCTTAAGGGCGACCGGAGAGGATCATGGAGCCTGACTGTCACGGGAAACTGGCGGTTGATGTTCCACTACGACGAACAGACAAACACCGCCAGCGATATTGACCTGATCGACTACCACTAGGAGGCCGAAATGCCCATGAAGAACCCGCCCCATCCGGGCGACCTGATAAGAACCGAAGTTATCGAAGCCCTCGGCCTCACCGTGTCGAAGGCGGCGGAGATTTTGAAAGTGCGCCGCGCTACGCTTTCCGATCTTCTGCATGGCAAGGCCGCGCTGACGCCGGAAATGGCCCTGCGCGTCGAAAAGGCGTTCGGCCCGGACATGGATCATCTTCTCCGGATGCAGCTCGCCTATGATGTGGCGAAAACGCGAGAGCACGCACGGGGCATCTCGATCAAACGGTATGCCCCGGCCTAAAGGCGCGCTTCGGCTCTACGAGAAGGCCGGTTTTCCTGTGCGCGACACGAGCGGCTAGCGGCAAGGGCCAAAGCCGGATTCCTCGCTACTCCCGGTTCCTGCCCGGTCCACAACAGGAAGCCTTTCGATCCGAGGTCGCCCGCAAGGCCTCATGAAAAAGATCAGCCGAAAGAGCCCGCGACTCCGACTCGATGCGGCCACCTACTGCGAGGGGCGCAAGCTGGTAATCGCTTCGACGATGGGGGCTTGTTCGCGCACAGGAAGCGCGACACATTCTGTCCAACCCGAGGCCACGTCGGTCAAGACCAGACTATGCACGAAGCTTCCTTCTGCCCGCGGCCCGCAATGCGTGACCAGATCCATTTCCATGAAGCCGGGACGAAGGGGTTCCTCCCAGTCGGCAAAGGTGCGGACCGCAACCATCTTACGCACGCGGTTGGTCGCAGCCGATCTCTTCTTATGCCCTCCATAGGCTCGTTCTCGGACAAGATGAAGCTGACGATCGATCGTGGAGGCACTCATCGCAAGCAGTTGGGCCCGTACCCCCCTCTTCCAATTGCAGATGCCCGTGCCGCTCCATGGCTTCCACCAGCAGCGGCAATAGCGCTTTCAAACGCTTGTCCCAAATGCGGTCGGAGGCTTCCCAGAGCACGAGGCAACCACCCACCTCTCAGTAGCAATTTTGATGAGTCAATGCGACCAGAAAGAACAGTTGACGCCAGACAAGTTCGGGAATATCGCGCCGATGCTGCGTTTGCCAAGCCCGAGATTTACGAAGCGCTGGAAGCGCTGGAGGAGCAAGTCGTGGAGTATGCCATTCGCAAACCCGCCAACAGAGCTGGAAGACGGCGCGGCGGGTCGTGGCGAAAGTGGAGTTCCACTTCGTGGTTGCAGCGATGCTAGTTGGTGTTCTAGCGGGTGCTAAGTAGTAAGTCCCGTCAGTGGAACTTGCCCAGTTGCCACTGTAGTCATATCCGGCGGCGGTGCGGGTGACCAATCCGCCGGAAGCCCGGATGTAAAAGTCCCCGTAGGCCGAGTGAAAGCATGGTCTGCTCCGACAGGGGGGCGAGCAAGTCGGCAGGTTGTAGAGAATGCGAACCGTAAGTAAGCCTCGAAAATGGACTCCTCACGGGAATCGGAGTATTAGGGGTGTGGGAAGTGCCGAGACTCTCCCAGAAAGTCGAAGGCCAGTGTGGTCGGTGAAGGAACTGGGTATAAGCAGCCGATCGGCTTCCCGTGGTCTCTGAGGGCGACATGTCGACAGAGAATAGCCAACGAAAGCACGGAACCACTCGCTAGTTGCCTAGAGCGTGAAGTTAACAATAATCTGAGAGTCAGCTTCGACCGGTTCCCCATTTAGATAATAGGGCTTGTAACGCCACTTTCTTACAGCATCCATTGCCGCTTGGATCAGCATGGGATGGCCGCTTAATACGTGCAGGTTTTGCACGGTTCCGTCCTTCCCAATTACCACCTGCAATACTACCTTCCCCTGAATGCCCGCCTGTCGGGCCTGTGGCGGATATTCCGGCGTGACTTGGTGGATCAGCAGACCTTGTACGACTCCCGAGGAAACCCTGACCTTCTCTGCGGTGACTTTAGGCACAGCAACCGGAATGTCCCTGATGATGTTTGTCACGCTGTTCGGAACCCCATTTGGCAAGCCACCGGGGAGCGAGCCCGGCATTTCGGTCGTGCCATTCGGCGGAGCTTCTTCCTTCTTGACCACAGCGATGCTTCTTGGGATCGCCGCAGGAAGTCGCAACACTCCATCGTCGAGTTCGCTGGTCGGCTTTGCGGGTGAGACTTTCGAAAGCGGCCTGGGAGCCACGCTCTGATCCTGCGGCTTGGACTGTTCTTCGGTCTGGGTCATCGGACTGGAAGTGTGCGTCTCAGAATCGGTGGGCATTCCGGATTGACCGTGCCCCTTGTCCTCCGGATTGCTTCGCGTCTGGTCAGGCCCGTTCCGCTCCATGGCTTTAACCGGACCATTGCTGGTATGGTTCCTGAGCGACCTCCACTGTATGGCTCCCAGCGCAGCAAACACCAGCACCGCAGCCGTGGCCAGCAGCATCCGCCATTTTCCACCCCAAGGCTCTTCAACTCCGGTCCTGATATCGGAAGTGATCGCCGGTGCGGCGCTAGTTTCGTGGGGAGCCTCCGCGATGAAGGGACGTTCGACGTTGATACTGACCGAGCCACTGTCGAGGCCCATCATGCTGGCCAGCAGTGCGCGCTCCCGCGCCAGCATCTGTTGGATCTCTTCTTCGGTTGGCTGTAGAGTAACATCGTTTGGCGTGAGCGTATTCGCCTTGGGCGCCGGCAAAGACAGCTTATCGGGAAGGTCTGGTAATCGCGGCTCGTCACGCCCTCCTGAGGACTTAGCTACTTCCAATTCAACCTGTTCCAGAATGGTGTCTATCCACGGGAAGTGCGGAGCCTCCAGCGGCGGGGATGGTTCTGCAAGCGGGAGAGGAAGCGCATCTGCGAAGGCCGAGATTTCAGATGGCATCGAGGGAGTCTGATCGGCAGATCTCTCCGGTGCCGGCAGAATCTCCAGAGTTGGCGATCCCGCAGCTATCCACATGTTGGGTTCTAGAGTGGCAACAAAGTCATCGAGGTGTGCAAATCCATTCTGAAGA
>Ga0181532_10005297_pt1 | contig 11003 bp, 10 predicted proteins | sample PEATcosm2014_Bin_33_FD_119768 | JGI IMG/M metagenome (GOLD analysis project Ga0181532, IMG submission 119768) | Peatland microbial communities from MTU Mesocosm Facility, Houghton, MI, USA - PEATcosm2014_Bin11_30_metaG | ecosystem: Environmental > Terrestrial > Soil > Wetlands > Peat | place...
CAGCAGTCATTCCGGCAGTCCGCCGGAATGATTCTGCGCATGGGCTGGTTCATTCGCGGTTCGAATCCGCACGTTGGCTGATAACCAACTCCATCGGCTGGAGACCGGGAGAAATCCCACAACGGTTCGGGACAGAAAGACCGGCGCGTAAGCGCAGCCCGAAGTCGGCCTTGTGAAAATCGCGCAAGTGATTTTCCCGCCGCCAGATGGTGGTCTTCTGTCTCGGACTTCCAATTGTTCAATTAACGCAAGAAAGGAAAATAACCATGAACTACGAAATCCTGTTTGCAATCTTTGTCGCTGCCATTTTCGCGGGCGTGATCGTTTTGCCTGTCATCAGGAAACTGCGACACGCGTTTGACGTGCCCGAAGGTTGGGCGGGACTCGTGTATCACAACGGCCTGTATGTGCGGCGCAACAACGCGGGTCGCCACGTCATCTGGGGCTTCGGCTGGACGGTAAAATTGATAGACCTCCGCAAGACTTCGCTCCTCGTGGCGGGACAGGAAGTTCTCACGGCTGATAATGTAGGCCTAAAACTCAGCCTGCTCGTCACGTGCCAGATTACGGACCCGGCCAAGGCCGCGCACGAAACGCAAAACTGGCCGGGTGATCTCTACAACGCCGCCCAGCTTGCAGTGCGTGCGGTCGTGTGCGGAGTCACCGTCGAAGTGCTGCTTGGTCAACGACTCGACATCGGCGCGCGGTTGTTGGCCCGAGTGCAACCGGAAGCGGCGAAGATCGGCATCAACGTCCACGCTGTCGGGGTGAAGGACGTGATGTTTGCCGCCGATCTGAAGCGCGCTTTCGCCGATGTGCTGAAGGCGAAGCAGGAAGGTCAGGCCGCGCTCGAACGCGCCCGTGGCGAAAGCGCCGCACTTCGCAATCTCGCCAATGCCGCGCGTCTGCTCGACGGCAATCCGGCGTTGCAGAACCTGCGCCTGATGCAGTCCCTGACGGCCGCACATAATGCCGGCAACACGCTGGTAGTCGGTATGCCAGGCGGCTTCATGCCGCTGAAACAGACAAACTCTGCACCCACTGGTGAAAAAAAGGAAAACGGCAGCGCGGAAGTGTAACCCCGGAATTTGTCCGCAACTAGCGGACGGTTCAAGGATGCCACGGAGGTGGCAACAAAGCGGGCGGAGGTGCAAGCTTCCGTCCGCACTTTAATTTCAAATCCCGTTGGCCGAGCAGCTCAGGCGGCGGTCCCGCCACGGCGGGACTGGTGCAACTCCAGCACGGGATTCCAATTGCACCGTGGCAGCCGACGTGAGGAGGCTCATTTCAAAATCCGAAAGACAAAATTGATCAGAACCTTGTTACCTCGGCTGCTACCGAATTCACAGCCGTGCCGCCAGCTTGATGAAATTGCGCTTGGGTTTGTGCGCGGCGCGGACGGTGGCCAGATAGCCGGCGAATTGATCGGCTCGCTCCAATCGTGTCATCAGGTCGCGGATTTTGCCGAGGAGCTTCACGGCGTCGGCATAACTGCCGTTGTTCTTTTGGTTGACGAGCACTTCCACCTGCTTTTGATAAACCGGAACCACGTCGGCGGGAAATTCCTTTTCGCGCAGCCGGGCCAGTTCCATCCACCAACTGTCATGGCAACCGCCGGCCTGCGCTTCGCGCCACGCGGCTTCCACATCCTTTTCCCAAAGGAAGATTTGCACGAGCAGCGAGTGGTCGGGCGGATGCGGCGTCCAGCCCCAGGCCTGCCGCTTTTGCGCGAGCTGCTTTTTTTCGCGTTCAATCTCCGCGCGGACAAACTCCAATGCTTTGTCGCGCCAGGCAGGCCATTGCTGGATGCGGTTCGCGTGTTGCTTGAGTGTTTGGTAGTGTTCGAGCGACGTGTGTTCGGCGAAGATTTTCCAGATGAGTTGCATGGCTTCGTCGTGGCGCTTGCGGCGATGGTACTCGTCAGCCAGAAATTCGCAGAGACCTGAATCGGTCCGGTCGGGGAACGCTTTGATCCCGCGTTCGGCCCAGTCCAGCGCTTTGTCGTGCTGCTTCGCGTCACGATATATTTCCGCAATCTGGAGAAAGGTATAGGCACTGGAAAGGTCACGTGCTTTGACCGCGACGAGTGCTTCGATGTCGCCGGATTGACGCGCCAACGTTTCCATGATGCTTTTGATGCGATAAGTCCGACCGTATTCTTCGGTGTCTTTTTCGCCCGGCTTGGTTTGCGGCACGCGCGCCCAAGCGGCTTCGGCGCGCTGGCGGTAGGCGGCCAGACCGCGTTCGCCCAGCAGTTTCGCATAGGTGCCGGCGGCCCCGTAAAACGTGTCAAATTGCGTGCGCATTTCCCAGTCGAACAGGCGCCCGGCCAGCAATTCGGGCTCGGGTTTTGCCTTCTGGCAGGCTTCCAGGTGCAATTCCTGAAGCCGTTGAAGAATGCCGCCCATGTAACCGTCCGAGTCGTCCATGCTCAACGTGGCCTGCTCGACTTTGCCGAGCGCGTGTTCGGTCAGCTCAATGACTTCGGCGGCGCAACCCGCCTCCAGCAGGTCGGCGATGGAATCCACGACTTGATCTATGCCAAAGGAAAAATCACGGGCGGCGCGGTAATCCACGAATCCCCCCGTGCGCGTGGCGCGGTCCAGCGCGTGGCGAATGGCGGTGACGTTTGCCCCCTGGCCGGCGTCTTTGGCAGCCTGCAGGAGGAGCCGGTCGCGGAGATGCGCGTCCGTGGCGGCTTGGTCGAGCAGCATCTCGACGAGTTCGGATTTGTCCCGTTTGGCCAGCCACTCGCGCGCATCATCCAGTGTGACAACGGGCGGGCCGGCGTCTTTCGTCTTTTTCGCTGGAGATTTTCCTGGCTCGTTGGCGAGCCAGGCGAGGCCGACGGCGACACAATGTTTGCAGAACGCGCCGTCCGCGCCCATCGGGCAGGTGCAATCGTAATCAAGCGCCTCGCCGCGAATCGAAATGTTGACACGATAATCTTCCGTGCCCTGAACGGTCGCGGTCAGCTTGCCGGCATGTTCGACGAGGCTGGTCACTTGGCCGGCGGCAAAATAATCCTCGCCGCGCTCGAACGACCGCGCGCCCGCAAGCTGCCGCAGGGCTTCGCGGGTCAGGACATGTTTGAGTTCACCGGCTTCGGTCATGAAAATGGCGAAGCAATGTCACAATGAGATTGGCGCTCCCGCAAGCGGGATTGGAATTCGTCTAGCGAATAAGTCCTGACGCCCCGGACAAAGATCTCTAAACCGGCACTTGGACCCGTGCTCAATGCTTCGCCGGGTTTTGTTTTACATCTGACACGAGGAAAGGCAAGCCGATGTTATTCACAAACCGTAATTGTGACGCGAACCGCAGATTTTTCTGCAGTCTGCACTTATCCTTCAAACTTTTCTGACGAGCATAAGTGTTGAGAGATACGCGCCGGTCTTCCATCCTTCGCTCCGAGCCGACTTTGGTCGAGTCGGATCGAAGGATGCCCTCCATAGCCTTGTGCGACGGAGGGCTCGTCTTATTCGGACTCAGAGCTACGGATGGCAGGCCAAACCGGAATACAGGGCGCGCTACCCTGATGCTCGACCAGCCTTCACCAAGGCTTCGGCTGGGCAGGCCAATTTTCGCAACGCGAACACCGGTGCCGGTCAGGACTTCACAGGCCTGACTGCGGTGGTTCAACTCCGCCTTCGCGTTGCAATCTTCAAAGTGACAGGTGGCGAGTGACAAGTGACATGATTCATCCTGCGACGCCTTCGCGTCTTGTCACGTGTCACCCGTCACGTGTCACCGCTCCTGTCTTAGTGCGATTGCAGTTCGCGGAGCGAACAGTCTCATTTGGGGCACCTGAATCGCAATGCTTGGGAAGCACATCCACGCGAGGCAGCCAATTTTCGTTCAGAGGGCCTTGATACGATCAGTGCGTATGTTTACCAATGACTCGATAGCGCGCCCAGATCACACCGCCCGGTAATTGTTTGTGAGACAAGAGGCGAAGGGTTGCAGCCGCTTTGGCTGGAGCCTCGCCCGGAATATCAAAAAAACTGGAGACACCAACGCCTCCATCGGCAACCGGCACAGTGAGGTGGCTGATTTCGTCAACGAGTCCGGCTTTAAGCATGGCGCCATTGAATTTTCCGCCGCCTTGAAGCATCAACTTGCGCAGCTTAAAAACGCTGCCCAGTCTCCGAAGAGCAACGAGCAGATTGATTTCTTTTTTCCCGCAGAACAGGTAGGAAACGCCGGCTACTTGAAGGTGGGCAAGGTAATCCTTGCCCACGCGGTCGGTGACGAGGAGAACCACGTGGTCGCCTCCCACCTCGTTTTCCCGGAAGCGCAGGACCCCTTTCGCATCGGCGCCGATTGCCAATCGCTTGGCATTTTTGTTGGCGACAAAATCATGACGGAAGACTGAATGCCTGGCCCGCGGCAGTTTTGTCTTTTGACCGTCAAATTCATCCATCGTGCTCGTGCCCACCAACCAGGCCCCAATGCCGAAGCTGGCAGCCGTGGTTTCAAAGAGATCGCTCTCGTGTTTATAGCCGTGAAGCTTCCCCCAGCGGCGGCCCAGGATTTTGCCGTCCACGGTCGTGCACATGTGACAGATCACATAAGGTCTCATAAATTATCAATGGTTCGAATGCCTCCCCAAAGATATGGGAAAAATCGCCAGTCGCGAGGCAAAAAACTCCCGCTGCGTCATCAACAAAGAACAAACACCTTGGAAGAGTGACGAGTGACGAGTGACGAGTGACGAGTGACGAGTGGCAGGAAAACGCAACCTGCATGGACGGCGAATATCTTGTCACTTGTCACCCGCCACGTGTCACATTTTATGAACGACATATTGAACAAGACGATTGTGCTGGCTTGCCCGCCGTAGCTTCTGAGCGAAGGCGGGTGCTGAAAAAAGGCGTAACACGGAGCATTTTCTATGAGTAATATATTGACCAAAGCTATCGTACTGGTCCTCAACCGCAACTGGCAGGCGATCAACATTCGCACGCCGCAGGAGGCGTTTTGCATGATGGCCACCAACGTCGCTACCGCCCTCGAAATCGAGTTCGGTGACGAAGCGGGCGAAGCATCTCGTCACGTGTCACTTGTCACCCGTCACGCCTCGGCCATCAGGCCGGTAACCTGGGACGAATGGATTACGCTGCCCATCCGCGATGGCGACAACGCCGTGCGAACGGTGCGTGGCGCGATCCGCGTACCGACGGTCATCGTGGCCGTGAACTTCGCCAGGGTGCCGAAGAAGCGCCCGAAGCTGTGCGCCCGCACGATCCGCGAACGCGACGGCAACCGCTGCCAATACACCGGCGCGTTGCTGCGTCCGGACGAAGGCAGCCTGGACCATGTCGTGCCCAGCTCGCGCGGCGGTCCGGACACTTGGGAAAACCTCGTGTGGTCGAGCAAGCAGGTGAACACCCGCAAGGGCAACCGCCTGCCGCACGAAGCCGGCCTGAAGCTGCTCAAGGCACCGCGCGCCCCGAAGGAACTGCCGGTGTCGGCGCTCATCCGCAACGCCCACGGCGTTGCCGAATGGAAGCTGTTCCTGAATGAATGAAACATACCGAAGCCCGAAACAGGCGAAAGAAAATACCCCGGGGCAAGCGACGTGAAAACGAGCGCAGCCCTGGGTTGATGAAAAAAACAAACAAGCCCTGCGAGGGCGAAAGAGAAAAATAATCCTGTCGTGCCAACAACATGAACTCAATAAAATCACTTCAAGACCGATGTTAACCTTTAATGAGACCGGCGCGGCCCAAGCGGTTGAAGCTATTCGCTCAATCCTTGGCCTAAATGGTGATGTCCGACTTCAAGTTGAATTCGAGGCTGGGCTTCATCCCAATCTACTTGCTTATGAAAAAATTCAGCCTTCGGGAATAAAGCTGCCGAGCATCGAAAAATATTTGATAGGCACAACCTCCATGCTTCATCAGCCTACTAATTATTTCGATGCTATACACGTATGGCGATGTGCCTGCATGGTGCAATATATTCACGCAGCGCTTGAAGTGTTGACGGCGAAACAGATTCGCGGGCTGAACGCACGCCTGATTCGTCTCGCGCGAGAATCCAGCTATGACGCGCTTGATGCAGTTGCGTTCGAGTTGATTGCTGCAGCGCAATACGCAGTCCATCCTGCCGTTACACATTTAGAATTCACTCCTGAGACCCCCGAAAAGGTGACGCCTGATTTTGCGGTAAGGTTCGCAGGCGTTGATTCGTCAGTTGAGTGTAAAAAGATTGATCGGGCGAAGAATTACACAGTAGTAATCCGCGAAATTGTCCGCAAGCGGCTTGGTCCGGTTCTTTTAGCATTTCGCGAATCGGGCATATCTGCTTTGGCCGAACTCGTGTTCAACGTCGATCCTCGTGGCGTTGATCAGCACCGACTTGTTGAAGCTTCTCAGGATGCTCTTCGTTGGCAGACGGCGATTATTGAACCAGAATTTACAATCAAGGTTGTCCGTCTCGGGCCGTATGACAGTCCGACTGAGGCACATTTCCCATCGCACTATTTCAATTGGCATCGTTACCAGCACAGGGTGCGCAGCGAATGGTTCGGCATCGTCCACAATTTGTCTGGCACATTCCTCCGACTCAAAGATTTGCCTAAAGATTTGCAAGGCGGCAGATGCTCGTTGTTGAACGAAGTCGAATGGGATGCGGCCGTGAAATGGAGGATTTCTTCAGCCGATGTCATTAGAAAATACCGACAATTCACGTTCGAGCGCGTTTTTGGAGGACTGGATCAAATTAAGAACTATGGAATGAATTCAGCGGTTCATCTCTGGTTGGAAAGTGATTTCAGTCTCAGCGGCCGTAAGGATTCGTTCCTTGATTTGTTTAACCGTCTGGTGACCAATCAGCGAGATGTGTTCGGTTGGCTGACAATAAACGAAACGATGTTTGAGGCATCGCCAAAGGGGCGTTATGCCTTAACCGAATCTGCACACATGATTCGTGGGCCGACAGCGATAGGCTCACACCCTCTCGTTTCTGGAGTATTTGCACCCGATTCAGCAGGCGACATTGGAGAATTTGGGACTGCCGGAGAGCTTCCTGACATTGACGAATGAATTGAGGTTATGAACACCAAAGATTTTCTCCGTCTCGGCGTGCCGCTTCCGCCTTCGCTGCGCTACGGCGCGACGACGGGTTCGCCTGCTGCCGCGCGACGGATTTTGTTGCCCAATTCATCCTCGGCGGCGCAAGCAGCTTGCTTGACCGTGGTGTGAAACATGTTATGCTTTGACCATGAAAACGATCACGATTCGCGATTTGCGCCAGCACTGGCCGGAAGCGGAGGCGGCGTTGAAGATTGAAAATGAAATTCTCATCACGCGCGATTCCAAGCCGGTCGCCAAACTGGTATGCGTCATGGATGACGGGAGCAAGCGTCCACGTTGGGACGCGGAAGCCCATGCCCGCTGGCAGAAAAAAGTTTCCGGTGGAAAAGTCTCGCGCAGTGATGCGGCGCTGGCGCGAAGCCGTGCCGACCGCATCTTCACCGGCAAACGCAAATGATTTATCTGGACACCAGTTGCCTGCTCAAGCTGTTGCGCGACGAGCCGGAAAGCGCGGACGTGCGGAACGCCGTGGATGCCGAAGATGAAGTGGTCGTTTCGTTGCTGACAGAGCTTGAATCGGAAGTGCAATTAAAAGCGGCGGCGGTCGGCGGCGAAATTCGCACGAGCCAATGGCGGCAGTATCAGGCGAAGCTCGCGGCGATGCGCAATTTCGATCCGTTTCACTTTCGCCATCTGCCAGCGGCAGTTTTTTCGACGGCGTTGCGACAGCACCGGCATCCACAAGCGGTGTTTTGCCGCGCGATGGACCGGTTGCATCTTGCCGCGATGGAGGAATTGAAACTGACACGGCTCATTACACTGGACGAGATTCAAGCAAAGGTCGCTTTGGCGTTGGATTACGAAGTCATCCGCCCAGGTCGTGATTGAACAAAGCGCTGCGTTATCACTGGCTTTGCGTTTAGACGTCTAAACGTAAAGTTTGCTTTCGCAGTTGATTGAATGAACACCAAAGATTTTCTTCGTCTCGGTGCCGTTGGGTGAGGCCACCCGGCGTCCGCCTTCGCTTTGCTACGGCGCGACAAGCGCGACGGATTTTGTTGCCCAATTCATCCTCGGCGGCGGCGACAAGTCGCGTTTGTGCGAGGAAGATTGACGAAAAATAGAACGAAGGGCCTGCCATCCACAGCTCGGAACCGTGGGCAAACAGCCCTCCTTCGCCAAGGCTACGAAGGGCACCTTCCTTCGCTCAAAACCGCTGGCGCAGTTCCGAGCGAAAATGTGTTCAGAGCAGTCGTTTACCGGCAAAGGCCTTGCCTGAATGCGATTTCAGATAGCGCTCGAAGGCAAGGGCCTTGTTTTCCTGTTTGAAGGCACAGTAAAACTCAACGTGCCATGGACTGAATTTGGCCGTATGCGAGCTACGGCCTTGGTTATGGGTGAGGAGTCCCTGTTTGAGATCCCGAGTGAAGCCGATATAGGTCTGGTCCGGCCGGTTTACACTCCGGATGATATAAACATAAAACATAGCCCGCGCTCCGTTTCGCTCCGCTCAACTTCGCAGGGCACGCTTCGCCAAATCCCGATAGATTCCTTTACCTGCGATCTTTCTCCGTTTGCATACGTGGCTTGCCACGCGAAGCCCGCAGGGCGAAGCGTGGAGGCGGCGGGAGTTGAACCCGCGTCCCTGGCAAACAAACCAGCCGCGACTACATGCTTAGTCCGGAAAACATTTTCTGCTGTGCGATGGCGTCCGGACTCGAATCGCACTGCCTAGTCCGCATGGAATTTTCTCGGCCAACGGCGCGCGGTCCCCGCCGTCAACCATGCCTGCTATGGCGTTCGTCCGGCGTAGCAGGTGTCCACCGGCGAACGTCGCGGACTATTAGGCCGCGAGAGCTAATTGTTCGTTAGCTGTTTTGTTTGATGCGATGATTAACGAGGCCAACGCATCGTCCTCGGCATGCCGCCTCTGGCGCATTCCCCAGGTCGAAACCGGTGCGCCCCCATCGGTAAACCAGACTATCCACCGGCAACCCGTGCCAGTCAAGGCATAGAAAATTCCGGTAGTGTCCTGATTAGACATTCAAACCGACAGCCGGGGCGCGAGGTGTCCCAACTCGCAGTGCAACCGACAAATCCAGCCGCTGCGGATTGAGGACAATCCGCGCTCCTCGCCAAATCAGGACGCTGCCAAAATTCTCAGCGAGCTTCAGCGGTCCAGTTCCTTCGTTGAGAATTTTGAGATATTTATTGCAGGCGTAAAGCCTGCCATGATTGCCGCCTGTGATTTCGCACACGATGCCGGGTTTTCCCAGATGTTGAAACGAGCCAGCGATGATGCCGGTCTGGGAGCGCGCCTGCTGTGCGCGGTGGAACTGGCGGGTTTTGCCTTCAAGCAAATCGACGATACCGCCACTGCGCTCTGGCTGGGCGGTGAGGACCATCCGGCAATGGTGTTCCTGGACCTGGATTTGCCCGCGTTGGCCGGTTGGGAGGCCGCCGAGGAGTTCCTCCGGAACGAAACGTACCCGTCGCTGATCCTGTTGACCGGTCGCACCGACCACTTCGATCTGAGCGCAGCCGTCCGCGCCGGGGCCATTGTCCATAAATCGGCAAGTCCCGACCATTTGCTGGAAAGGGTAAGTTGGGTTCTGGCGGAGATGGCTTCGGACCGGGTGGACCGAAAGGCACGCCAACTGCTTCTGCTCCGCTGGCTGAGGCCTTATGACTGGCCGAGCCCGGACACAGCCGCAAACCGGTTCTGGGGAATCAACGAGTAGAGAACGGGCATGACCCGGACACAAAACCATGAAAAATAGAATTGATATGACCAATCGCAACGGGCTGGCCGAGCGGCTCGCGCGTCCGAAATTCACGCGTCCGATTGCGATAACCACCTTCGAATTCAACCATCCCACCGCAGTAGCGATCTCCGTGGCAGGCACCTTCAATGACTGGCGCCCCGGCGCCGCGCCCATGATTTCCATGGGCGACGGCCGCTGGATCAAGGCGCTGGCCTTGCCACCCGGCACGTATGAGTATCGTCTGGTGGTGGATGGCAAGTGGATGCCTGACCCGCGGGCCGGGGAAACGGCACCCAATCCATTCGGCGGGATGAACTCAGTCCTCAGAGTGCCGGACCGGAACGGGGACGGATGAGGGTTAATGGCCGAGCCGCGTTCGCGTTTCTTCGACGTGCCAAGGGGTTGGAAAAAGAATGGCCGGGCGGAAATCTTCCACCCGGCCTTTTGAATTCTTCCTCCCTCACCACCGGCTCCGCTCCCGTCCGGCGGGCAGGAGAACCGGATGCCGTCACGCCTTCCAGATTATGTCCGCGACCGTCCTGCCCGCCGGGATTAACGGCCTCCCCTGCATGTCACCAACAATGGTGACATGCACGATTTCGGATTTGAGATATTCTATATCCAGCAGTTGGCGCAGTTCTCAAGTGTTTTAGTGTGTTAGAAAAGGCCGGACCCGGTGTCCGGCCTTTATCTTTTTAACCTGTCACTCGCGCCTGAACGCTGGAACCATGCCGTAGGACAGGCGTCGCGCCTGTCTCTGACTTTTGGTTTTCCACTTGCAGCACAGGTTTCCAGATTCCCAAGGGAACCCTCGAACGGTGAGCAAAGCTGTTGAAGATGGAGACAAGCGCGACGCCTGTCCTGCATCTTCGGTCATGGCTCACGGCTTCCAGATCATGTCGGCGACGGTGCGGCCCGCCGGAATGAACGGCAGCACGTGTTCGCTGTAAGGCACAATCACGTCGAGCACGTACGGTTCCTTCGCGTCGAGCATCCGCTGGATGGCGGCGCGCAAATCCTTTTTATACATCACGCGCTCGCATTTCACGTTGAACGAATTGCAGACGCGGACGAAGTCGGGATAAATCTGCGCCCGTTCATCAGGATTGCCGAGATAGGTGTGGCCGCGGTTGCCCTGGTAGAAATTGTCCTCCCATTGCACCACCATGCCGAGGTGCTGGTTGTTCAGGATGATGGC
>Ga0181532_10005298_pt1 | contig 11000 bp, 9 predicted proteins | sample PEATcosm2014_Bin_33_FD_119768 | JGI IMG/M metagenome (GOLD analysis project Ga0181532, IMG submission 119768) | Peatland microbial communities from MTU Mesocosm Facility, Houghton, MI, USA - PEATcosm2014_Bin11_30_metaG | ecosystem: Environmental > Terrestrial > Soil > Wetlands > Peat | place...
ACCAGCAGCAAGATCAGCAGCGAGTCGGAGATGTTCTCGCGATCCAGAGCCACCGCGGCCGGGCTGACCGCCAGGACCAGTGCGGCGATCAGGCCGGCGGCCGGCCCGGCCAGCCGCCTCACCGCCCGGTAGAGCACCAGCACGGTCAGGACGCCCTCGATGACCTGCGGAAGGATGATCGCCCAGGTGTGCAGGCCGAACGCCCGCACCGAAAGCGCCTGGATCCACAACGCCCCCGGCAGCTTGTCCACGGTGATGGTTCCCGCTGGGTCGAAGGCGCCGAAGACGAAGTTATGCCAGCTCATGGACATGCTGCGGTCAGCCGCGGCGTAGTAGTACTCCAGCGTGTCCTGGCCCATGGCCCAGGCGTACAGCAGGCCCGCCAGGGCCGCGATCGCCGTCAGGGCAAGCCGGCGTAGCCATACCCGCTGAGACATGCGGCGCCAGGCCGGCATACCGCGCCAGCTTCTGTGTTTCTGCCTTTCCCGGAGCGAATCCTGCGTGGTGGCCGGGGCTGCCTGTGTGCCGGTGACCTGCGGGGCGGGTTTAGCAGCCTGGGGCGGGTCTTCGGGCGCAGCCCGTCCGCCCAGGTCAGGCCCAGGCATGATCAGACGCACCGGTGTGCCCGCGTCGGGCGCCGGCCCGCTTGGCAGGCAAACCCCTACGGGATGGCCGGACAGTAATCATCTGGCCTCTTATCTAATCATCTTGCCTCTTCTACGCCAGCCTCCGGACGGGCTGGAGACTCTTCGTCGCCGGCGTGCGCGGACCAGATTCAGTGAGACGATACTGCGAATCAGGCCAAGGTTCAGTGAGACAAGGCCAACTTCAGTGAGACGGGACAACAGCGCTGAACCGCTGACCAGCCCTGGCAGGGCCGGAGCGTTTTACTTAACATAATGCGCATTATCGGCGTTGCATACATTCGGGCTGAGCCACCCCCCGCGGACTGACTCCCTCCGGAGCCCGCGGCTTACGCGAGGCTCGCGAACTCGCTGAGCGCGCGCCAGCGACTCGAGCACGTGGTCCAGGATGGCGCGGCACTGCTCGCGGATCCGCGCCGTGAGAATGTAGTCAGCTGCGGTACCCGGCCGGAAGGACCATCGTCCCTTTTTGCGGGCGACTAAGGTCGTGGTTTTCGGCCCGGGCTCACGCCTCGGACCGGTCGAGATCGATGAGCGCGACCCCGAGCTCGGGATGCATGACCTTTGCGCAGCTCCGCCGGGGCCTCAGTCACGATGGCCTCCAGGGTCGGGAACACCCGTCCCTGGATGAGGTGCCCCCCGCGGGTTGTCCCGTCCGCCAGCCCGAGCACGACGTGCAGGTTGAGGCTGGGTCCGTCCTGACCTTCGGCAACGTCACCGATCAGGGACAGTACCTCGGACGGCTCGTCAACCGGGATGTGGCGGAACTGCCTGGCCGCACGGTCGAACCAGCCGACCGTGGCATGCTCGAAGCCGCCCACGGCAGTGACCTGCGAGGCCTCCAGGCGCTCGGCGCGGGCGAACTGCGCCAGAGCCGCGACGTCACCCGGCTCGCACACGACGACATAAGTGACGACGTCCGCGTCCTCGACAATCTTGGCTTTCATCACCGGCTCCCCACGGAGGCCGGGCCAGGGGCCCGGCCAGGATTCGCGGCCCCGGAGCGCCGCTGACGCCGCCGGCAGCCTGCCGCTCCCCCTGGTCATCGTGCCCGGGCCCGCGCAGGCGGACACCGGATCAGCGCCCCCCGGTTCCGGTGCCCGCCTCGGCACCGGGTGCGCGCCTTTGCGCCGAGCGTCCGGCGCGCCCTCTTTGTGCCAGGCCGCCTACGTGGCCGCCACGCACGGGCTGGAGGGCCTGTCGAAAGTGATCGCGCTGGAGGGCGGCCCCCGCGGCGTCACCTCTAACACCCGTCCTGTCCCCGGCTACGTCCGCACGCCGCTCGTCGAGAGGCAGATTGCCGAGCAGGCCCGGCCGAGCACTGGCCGGACCGGCTCAGCCGCGCGGCCAGGCCGCGAACCGCTTCCGCAGCCTGGCCACGTCCGGCGGGCCGAGCCCGAAGGGAGCGAATACCTGGTCGCCCCACCGGTCCAGCCGCTGGCCCGCGTCGGCGAAGTCCCGGTCCGTCAGGCCCGGATCCAGCCGCCGCGCGAAGCCGATCACCTGCTCCAGGCTGTAGCGCCCGAGCGCGGCCGCCGTGTCCAGGTAGTCACGCGGCTCGGCCCGGCTGGCCAGCGCGCACACCTTGCCGCCGACCACATCCTCGAGATCCAGGACCGGGCCGATATCCATCATGACCGGCCGCCGGGCCCGGTCGAAATGGGCCAGCTGCAGCATCATCTGCTCCCCGCCGGGCCCGGTGATGATCCACTCGGCCAGCGCTTCGCCCATCCCGTAGAACAGGTCGCCGAGACCGCCGGCCTGGTCCAAGCGCTCGGTCCCGAAGCCGGCCTCGCGCAGCGCCGCTTCCACCGCGTCGGCCGCGGCCTGCACGCCGCCCTGCTCGTCACTGAAGACGTCGACGTCCTGGGTAGCGCGCTCGATGATGCCATGGGCGATCAGGGCGTTGCCGCCGGCCAGCGCGAAGCCATGCGGGGCGGCGGCGCGCAGCGCGATGGCGGCCACCTCCCGGTGGAGTCCGCTGACCGGCATCAGCCGGCAGTTACCGCGGCGGCTCGCAGCGCCGGGTGCTGGTCCTCCCACGCCTGCCGCACGCCCCTGGGCAGGTACAGGTCCGGCCACAGGTCGATGAGCGTGTCACCGTCCAGGTAGGCGGTGAGATCCTCCAGGCGGCCCGCTTCCCGCAGCACGGTCTCGTAGAGCCACTGCCGCATATCCGGGTCGCCGAGGTCGAACACGTGACCGGGGCAGCTCCAGAACAGCCACAGCGGCAGCTCGACCGCGCCCTCGGCGGGCCCCCGCAGGTCCGCCAGGCTCGGCGCAACCGTCACCCAGCGCCCGGGACGCGACTGGTACCGGGCCGGGGACGACGCGGCGTGCACGGTGGCCATGCAGCCAGGGTAACATCCCCGGCGCCTGGTCGAAAATACGCTCGATAGATGCGCCCTGCCGAGCCTGCTAACCAGAAGGCCGGCCGGGCTTGCGGCGGGGGCGGGCTTCTGTGTGGTCACTCGCCCAGCACGGAGCGGGGGCTGCTGCGCTGCCGGGATCGCACTGCGATCCAGAGATACACGGCCGCGAGCAGCACCAGGCACGCCGCCCCGGCCCCGATGGTGAACCAGCTGTCGCCGTCACCCGCACCGGGCAGCGTGACGACCGACGGACTGGAAGGATCGTAGACGACGGTGATCTCTGATCCGATCACGTAATCCAGTCCTTCGTCAGGGGTGTCGAGGACTCCCTCCTCGTGCTGTCCGGTGATGGTGGTGTAGCCGACCAGCACCGCGTTCCTGCCGACCCCGTTGTTCTCGAGCACGACCGAGAACACCCTGATGCCGTTCTTGCTGATCTGACGGGCATGTGCCAGATCGGAAAGGCCGACACCGATGGAGGCGAACCCGATCACCAGCAGCAGCACCGTGCCGAAGATCGCTCGGGTCCGATTGGGGTTGCGCCGGCCGGTCATGGTTCTGTCCGCTTCCCTTCACCGTCGCAGGCGGGCGTGACGCAGGATAGACCCGCCGGTTCCGATGATGTGAACGGACTTGCCTGGATCAGCCAGCATCCTCGTCCCCGGCTGACTGCGCTGCGCGATCAGCTGCCGGGCCCGCCCAGCCTGATCGCGCCGAAGCCGGTGTGAGCCACGGTGTAGAACTTCGGGCCGGTCTGGTAAAGCGACTGCTGGTCGTAGTAGAAGCAGCGCCACGCTGCGGCATTGACGTCGCACAAGGTCGACATGGGGGCGGCATGCGGGCTGCTGGCGAACAGCCCGTCGCCCATCTGGGTGAACGGGGGCACGCCATTGTTGGTCGCCACTTCACCGAACCACTGGACCTGCTGCGAGGCCTGGAACTGCCCGTCCCACAGCGAGCCGGGGAAGTAGCCAAGCCACTGGTCGTTGAACCACGCCCACCAGCTGCCCTGGTAGAAGACGTACCCGTCGTACACCTGGTGACCGACCAGCGGGGAAAGGTCCATGCCCGGGTAGTAGGTGTTGCTGTACTGCTGATAGCCGCAGCCGTCGTAGCACGTCGGATTCCAGTTCAGCCAGTGGAAGACGAAGAGCTCGGGATCCGGGTCGCCAGAGGAGACGCTTGACCCGATTTCCACGATATTGCCGCCGCTCTTGCCCGCCTGCACCGATAGCTCCTCGAGGGCATGGCCGGCCCCGACGACGACCGGCTTCTCGATGGTCATCGTGTGACCGCCGCCCTGGTCCGTCCTGGAATCGGTCGCCCCGGCCCAGTAGTAGCAGTATCCGTCCTCGAATGTGCCGTCACACGGCGGTCCTGCGGGCGCCTGCGGGCCCCGTCCGGCGAGACCCTGGTCGTGCCCCCGGGCCAGCCGGGCCTGGTCCGGGTTGCCGTTGGGCAGGCCTTTCCGCAGGGCCCTGACGACCGGGATCTCGCCGACCGGGCAGACCGGCTTGATCGTGATCGCCGGCACCGCCGCCTGCACCGTCTGTCCGGCGCCTCTCCTGGCCAGCACCGCCTTGAGCACGCCTAGCGGCGGCGGCTGGATCTTAGGCCGCCTGGTGCAGGTCACCTTGCCGCGGTGCACGATGACGGCGCTGCGCGCCGATGCCGGGGCCGCCATCGCGCCCGGCGCCAGGACGGCCAGGCTGACGGCGGTGACGAGGGCACCGGAGGCGGCAAGCGCGCCCACCTCCCGGCAGCGGCTCCGCCAGCCGGGTCTGATGATCTTGCGTGCCCGCCGCCGGGGCGAAGGTAGGTTTCCGGACATCACCACGTCCCTTTCGTGCCTGGAGGTTGCTGCTCGTCTGCCGTACCGGAGCAGGCAGCGCTCATCCAGATACACCCGGGCGGCGGACCATGGTTCCGGCGGACGCGACGCTGAGCTGCCCGCGGCCGGACCGGGTCGGGCCTCGAGGTAGCGCAGCAGGGCCAGCACCAGCACCGCGACGGCCAGCAGCGCCGCGCCGGAGCCTGCGCCGGCTTCCCGGTCACCATCACGCGCGCCCCGTCTCCCGGCGCGCTCGGGGGCGGGGCCGGCGACTACCACGCTAGGGATCGTGCGGTACGGGCGGAATCCGGCTGCCACCCGCCTCGGGCCGGGGGATATCCCCCGGCCCGGCTGCCGCGCAGGACCGCCTCACTGATACGAGATCATCACCGGCTGCGGGGACCTCGCCATGGTCTGCACGGGACTGAGCATCGGATGATCTTTCCGGTAGAAGTTCTTCCAGCCGAAGAACACTCCCGGCGGAGCGGCCCCGGTGACGGCATCCCACGTCTGCTGCTTGTCGCCCGGGCTGCCCTGGCCGTCCATGTGGATGACGATCGCGAGGTCGTCGTGATGAGTATTGAGCTGGCGCTCGCCGCGGATCATCGACAGCTCGAACTGGTGCAGGACCAGCAGCTTCTGCGGCAGGTGGTAGCGCGCGGTCAGGGCAGCCAGCCAGCTGATCACGGTATTGACCTCGGCGATGCGGACGCTGCCGATCTGCTTCAGCGGCAGCTGTCCTGGCTGCAGCTTCCACTCAGGGTCCAGGGCCAGGCCAACATCGGGCAGCTTCAGCAGCGACCGGTACCTCTCGGCCTGGGCGAGCAGGCTGGCCCGGCCTGGCTGCAGGTCGAGGACCACGTACAGGCCGGCCGTTATCGCGCGCCGCACCCAGGGCCGCAGCGATGCCACCGGCGACTCGTAGGAGTAGCTGCCGTCCGGCCCGGGCGATCCCTGCGCGACGGTGGCGATGATCTCGAAGGCGGGCACGACAGGCACGCGGCTGAGCGCCCGGTACGGCGCGGCGGCTTCCCGCACCCGCCTGATGCTGGCGCGCAGGCCCTGCTGGCCGAGGGCTCCGAGTGCGGCAGCGCCCGGGTGGCCGTAGAGGGCGACCAGCCTGTGCAGGGGGAACAGCACCTGGCCGCCGCCGGGTAGCTGCACGCCGGTCACCGCGACGGCGAGCCGGGCGGCCAGCCGGCCTGGCGGCCCGAAACCCGCTCCGAGGGCGACGACCTGGCGCGGCCTGGCGGCGCAGAGCGCGGTGATCGCGGCCGGGTCAGCCCGCGGGTCGTAGCCGTGCACGCTGATCAGCCGGGCTCCGGCCAACTGCGCGGTTGCCGCGGCCGCCATGGTCGCCGCGGCCGGCCCGCCCTGGTGCACGAGCAGGACGACGCGGTGAAGCGACCGCGGCGCGCCCGTCGCGGGCAGCCTTGCCGGGTCGGTGACGACCCGGATCCCGGCTAGCTCAGCCGAGAGCGCACCCGCGGCCACGCCGGCGGCGAGCACTGCGCGGGGATGCAGGGCCATGATCTCCGCCCGCGTCACGGCGCTGATCGCGGGCGGCTGCGGCCGGCCGGGCCCGTCCGCCGCGGTGCCGCTGCCCGCTCCGGCCCCGGCCGGCAATGCGGCGAGCAGCAGGGGCGCATGAGCCCGCTCGGCCCGGGCCGCGGCAGCGGCCAGGCCAGCGGGGCTGGCCGCGCTGGCCACGACGACGACCGGGGCGGAGGCCAGTAACTCCCGTGCCGCGCCCGCGGCGAGCGTATCGGCCGGGCCGGCCAGCACCGATGCCGCCGGTCCGGGCAGCCGGGTCCGTGCTGCTGGCGGGGCGGCGGCCGGGCGCGACTGCGCCGCTGCGCCTGAACAGGATGCCGCGCAGGCCGCCGCGGACAGCAGCATGATCATGCGGACGGCGCAGTGCAGACGGAGGCGCCGTCCGCCGGCCCGCCGGGTCGTCCCATGGCATCCAGGTAGCACGATCGCAGGGCCCCCAGCCTCACATCGGTACATCGGCACTTCGCCCGAGGCGAGGTTACTCCGGGCCGGAGAATCTTACCGCCAGGAAGCCAAGCATGGCCTGCCGTGTCCTGGCGGGCGAGCCGCGCACTGCGCGGCCGGGGTGCGGACGCACTGACGGCCTCCGCCCGGCCGGGCCAGATGATCACCTACTGTGACAGAGGTCCCGGCAGAACGTGACGTAAGGCCGTGATGAACGCGAATGCCGAGCGAGACGCTGATTCTCCTGGACTGTGCAACCCCCGGCACGGATCACGAGAGGGGGCGCGGACATGGCACGCAGCGATATCCACCGGGACGCCATGCTCCGTCATCTGGGCGTCACGTATTACGAGTCCCTGCACGGCAGTGCCACTGCGGCCGATGTGTCCCGTGCGGTCAATTCCGTCGAGGATCACGCCTGGCAGCACTCAGGGGATCGGCCCGCGGCAGCCGCGTCCTCGACCGCCGCTGCCCACGGCCGCTGCGAGGGGAAGCAGCATCACGGGCGATGGCACTCCCGGATCGGGGACGTCATGACCACGAACGTGGTGACCGTCGAACGGAGAACCCCGTACAAGGAGATCGCCGCGGTGATGGCGCAGCACGGGATCAGCGGCGTGCCGGTTCTGGTCCTGGGGCGCCACGTCGCCGGCCTGGTGTCCGAGGCCGATCTGCTCAGCGTGCAGGACCAGCGCGCGCGGGAGGCCCAGCTTGACTCGGGCAGCCACCACCTCCACTGGCACGCCGGCGACAAGAAGCACTGGGGCCTCACGGCGGGTGAGCTCATGACCTCGCCGGCCATCACGATCCATCCGGACGCCACGCTGCCGGCCGCGGCGAGGCTGATGAACAGCCGCCACCTCAAGCGGCTGCCGGTGGTCGAGCCAGGAACGGTGTTCGGGGGCGGCGTCGGCGGCAGGCTGATCGGGATCGTGAGCCGCTGCGACCTGCTGAGCGTCTTCCTCCGGCCAGATGAGGACATCGCACGGGAAGTGCGCGAGATGCTCAGCCAGATCCTGCTCGCGGACCCGGCCAGCGTCACCGTGCGGGTCCGGGGCGGCGTCGTCACCCTGGCCGGCCAGCTCGGGTCCGCCGAGCAGCATGACCTGATCAAGGTCGCGGCCCGGCTGACCTGGGATATCGACGGCGTGGTGGACGTCGTGAACAAGCTCAGCGCCGTCGAGTCGTCCACGCAGTCGGTCCAGGCTCCCGGCCTGCGGTACAGCGGCGCGCCAGCCACGCCAGCGGACATGGTGGCCAGTGCCTACGATTTCGCCGGGCAGCTGCTCGCCTCCCAGCGGAAGTTCGCGCAGAACGTGATCGAGGCGACCATGCCGGTGCTGGGCGGCAGGCAAGGCCCGGCACCGCCGGAAGGCCCGGCGGCCGGGGAAGGCCAGGAAGACCCGGCGCGCGCAGAGGGCCCGGTGGCCGGCCAGGGCGGCGCCAGCTAGCGGCCCGGAAAGCCGCCGCCTAGACCTCCGCCATGGCCTGGGCGAACTGCGCCGCGTACAACCGCGCGTAGGCGCCGCCCGCGGCGAGCAGCTCAGCGTGCGTGCCCTGCTCGACGATCTGGCCGGACTCCATCACCAGGATCAGGTCGGCATCCCGGATGGCGGACAGCCGGTGCGCGATCACGAAGCTGGTCCGGCCGCGGCGCAGCTTGTTCATCGCCCGCTGGATCAGCACCTCGGTGCGGGTGTCGACCGAGCTGGTGGCCTCGTCCAGGATCAGGATCGCGGGCCGGGCGAGGAACGCCCGCGCGATCGTGATCAGCTGCCGCTCCCCCATGCTGACATTCGCGCCCTCGTCGTCGAGGACGGTCTCGTAGCCGTCGGGCAGCGTGTGCACGAACCGGTCCACGTAGGCGGCACGGGCGGCCTCGATGATCTGCTCGCGGGTCGCCCCGGCCGCGCCGTAGCCGATGTTGTCCGCGATCGTCCCGCCGAACAGCCAGGCGTCCTGCAGCACCATCCCGGTCAGGCCGCGCAGCTCTTCCCGGCTCATCGCGGCGATGTCGATGCCGTCGATCAGGATCCGCCCGGAGCTCACCTCGTAGAACCGCATCAGCAGGTTGACCAGGGTGGTCTTGCCGGCGCCGGTCGGCCCGACGATCGCGACCGTCTGGCCGGGCTGCACGGTCAGCGACAGGTGCTCGATCAGCGGCCGGTCCGGCACATATCGAAACGACACGTCGGCGAACTCCACCCGGCCGCCGGCCAGCGCCGGGCGGGCCGGCTCCGCCGGATCCGGCTCCTGCTCGCCGGCATCCAGCAGCGCGAACACCCGCTCGGCCGAGGCGACGCCGGACTGCAGCAGGTTGGCCATGCTGGCCACCTGGGTGAGCGGCTGGCTGAACTGGCGCGAGTACTGGATGAACGCCTGCACGCTGCCCAGCGACAGCTGCCCGGTGGCCACCTGGAGCGCCCCGACCACGGCCACGAGCACGTAGTTCAGGTTGCCGATGAACATCATGGCGGGCTGGATGCAGCCGGAGATGAACTGGGCCCGGTAGCTGGCCTGGAACAGTGCCTCGTTGCGCTCGGTGAAGGCTGGGTTACCTGGCGCGGACCGCGGACAGGAACGAGGCGTAGCTCCAGGACAGGTTGCTGACGCTCTTCTCGTAGCCGGTCGAGGCGTCGAACTGCTCGCTGAGCTCGAGGTGATCGCTGTGGAAGATGATTGCCTGCAGCATCTGGTCGCCGGCGCTCTGCAGGGCCGCCGCTGCTGCGGCCGGCGTCGTCTGCGCGCCGATTCCGGCCTGGCTGAAGAAGCTGGCGGAGTTGGCGTCGAGGGGAACCGTTCCGGCGGCGGTGATCGCGCTCGCCAGCCGGTAGCAGAGCTCGGCGAAGTTGGCCGTGGGCACCGCCCAGGGGTGGTCACCCACCTGAGCATCGGTGTCACCGTCGTAGAGGTCCCCCGGATAGCGCCCGAGCAGGGGACCGATGCCGCGTTGCTGATCGGGCCCGTTGATCGGGTAGAAGTAGCTCGAGGCCGGGTCGGCCCACTGGCTGCGCAGCAGCGCGGCGGTCGCCAGCAGCCTGGTATCGGTCACCGGCACGGCGCCGTAGATCGCGGCCATGACGATGTCGATGTTGGGGTCGTAGGGAGTTTTGTCGGTCGGGACCGGGAGCAGCGACTGGTAGTACTGACCGTTCCAGTGCTCCTGGAGGGCGTTCTGCAGCCAGGGTATGGCGGTGCTGAGCCACCCCGGGACCGGGATCTCGAGGGTGTTGCCGGTGATCGCCTGGAAACACTGCAGCTGCACGGCGCGGGCGAAGAACGAGGCACCGGTCTCCTCCTCCCACAGATTGACCGTCTCGCCCTGGTAGGCGCCCTGCAGGAAGTTCAGGTTCGCTGCGATCACGGCGTTCGCCAGGGTCTGGGTCGGCGCGTCGAGCTGGGAGAACAGCTGCAGGATCGCCAGCGTCTGGAGGGCAGGCCCGTCGGTCTGATCGCTCCAGTTCCGCGGCGCGCCGTTGATGAAGAACGACCCGAGATCGAAGTCGCCGCCCGAGTTCTGGCAGATCTGCGCGAACTGCACGTAGTCGATCAGCGGCTGGCTGGTGGGGACCGTGCCCGCCGCCAGCTCGATCGCCACGATCGCCGCGTCGCGCGTCCAGTTGTAGACATAATCCTGGGTCACGTTCGTGGCGCTGTTCTCCCACGACGGTGAGGCGAGCACGCACCCGGGCTGCGACAGGACATGCGCGTTCTCCGGGTCCTCGAACACGAATCCGTCCGACGCGACGTTGCGGAACATCAGCCAGAACATGTACGGAGCGATTGCCGTCAGGTTCGACTGCGCCGCCGCAACCTGCACCTCGCTGTACTGTAATTCGCCCACCGAAGGCCACCCTCTTTTGTCGGCGCGAGCGTAACGCGGGAAGCGCACGGCCACAAGCGCCGTGTTGGAACCTATCTCCCTTTCCGAACTCCCAGGGGTTGGCAATTCGCCCCCATAGGACTGTCCGGCGATCTGCTGGCGATACTGGCGCTTGAGGTGGTTTCTGCGAGCCCGACCTGCGCGAAGGACGCGCGGAGGACCTGAACGACCTGCGGCCGGGAACGGGAGCCCGCCAGGCGCCTGAACTTCCGTGACGGCTCTTTCATCGCTATCGGCTTCGAAGATTTTTCTCACGCGATCTGACTGGGCGT
>Ga0181532_10005301_pt1 | contig 10996 bp, 15 predicted proteins | sample PEATcosm2014_Bin_33_FD_119768 | JGI IMG/M metagenome (GOLD analysis project Ga0181532, IMG submission 119768) | Peatland microbial communities from MTU Mesocosm Facility, Houghton, MI, USA - PEATcosm2014_Bin11_30_metaG | ecosystem: Environmental > Terrestrial > Soil > Wetlands > Peat | place...
AACCCAGACTGCGAACCCAGACTGCGCTCCAAATCAAATCGGGGGGGAGAAACTTCTGCGGGCAGCATTCCTCTCGCCTATTACGCGTGTATACTAGCACCCAACTAACGGAGCCCTCGACAGAGTAATGCGCAATTTAAAAAACTCAGCAGTCTGGGCCGCGTTCAGCAGATTGGCCATGGGGATAGGCCTGATTGCGCTATTCTCGGCCATCTTGTTGCTCTCCGATTTGGGCCATCGAAACACGGCTTCCAACGCCTCCGCCAAGTCCAGTGCTCTGTTAGGTGAAAACGGCAAAACGGTGAAAGCCGCAATCGTCTATTTCGCGCGTGACGTCGGCACCGATGAGTGTGTGCAGGGGCTGATCGACGGCCTAAAGTCTAGTGGTTTTGAAGAAGGTAAAAATCTGGAACTTCGCCGCACCGATGCGCAAGGCGAAATGATAAACATCCCTGCCATTCTCCAGAACTACGACAGTTCCGACGTCGACCTTATCATGACGATCAGCACTCCGTGCCTGGCTGGGGCGTGCAACAAGGTAAAGCACAAGCCGGTGGTTTTTACGTGCGTGACGGATCCAATAGCCGCGGGAGCGGGAAAGAGTCGCACGGAGCACTTGCCGTTTCTGACAGGGGTCGGCAGTTTCCCCCCGGTCAGCCGGATGCTGGACATGATGCAAAAGTTAGTTCCTGAATTGCGCGCGGTTGGAGTGATGTACAACCCGGCGGAAGCCAACTCGGCAAAAGAACTGACCGTGGCGCGCGAGATATTTCGGAACCGGGGTGTGAGGCTCGAGGAAGTTGCCATAGCCGGCTCGAATGAGGTGCTACAGGCGGTGCAGATCTTGGCGGGCCGCAATATTCAGATCGTTTGGGCGCCCGGGGACAACACCGTGGCTGAAGGGTATGAAGGCGCAGTGAAAGGCGCGAAGGATGCGGGGCTACCACTCATGACAGATGAATGCAGTGACCTTTCTCGCGGAGGATTGGCGTGCCTTGGAATCAGCCTGCACCAGGCAGGGACTGCTTCAGGAAAGTTGGCAGGCCGCGTAATTCGGGGAGAAAACCCGCAAACCATCCCGCTGGGGGAAGTAGCCGCTGAAGAACAGAGCATCAGCCACGCAAGTGCGGAACAGTTGAGCATTCCTATTCCTGCGGAACTCTCGGAGCACGTGCGCCCGTAAGGGCCTTTCCATGGAAATTCTGACTCAACAGGTGGGAGACGCACTCGAAGTCAAGGTTAAGGGCCGTCTCGATAACTATTGGACCGAACACCTTCGCGGAAATGTGGAAGAAATGATCCGCGGAGGAGCGCACGTTATCCGGATGAACCTATCCGAGATGACCTATCTTAGTTCTGCTGGTGTCGGTTTGTTGGCAATTTTTCATAGAAAATTAAAGGGCATCGGCGGCAGCTTCGTTATCACTAGCCCTTCGAAACACGTGAAGTTGGTTCTGGATCTTTGTCACCTCTCGCCCATCTTGCTTTCCGAGAGCGCTCCAGCCGCCCAACCCGTGCACAGCAAGAAACCTCGTAAATTTTCCTTGCCGGCCGCAGCATTCGAAGTGACGGAGTGTGGTTCGGAAAAACCGCTGACCTGCCAAATGATCGGCAATCCCAGTGCCCTGATCGGTTGTCGTTTCGGTCCGAAAGATTCCCACGTCATCGCGTTCCCGCCTGCAACCTTCGGTCTTGGGCTGGGAGCCTTTGGCGATGACTTCGAGGACGTCAAGACGCGCTTTGGCGAATTCCTTGCGGTCGACGGATCGGCCGCGTACCTACCGGCTGATGGAACCAATGTGCCGGACTTCATGGTTGCCAACGGCGATCTCGTCCCGGAAATGAACGTCCTCTATGGTCTGCAGTTCGCCGGAGGATTCACCCACCAGATGCAATTTGAAACCAAAGGGGCCGATAGCCCCATTTCGCTTGCGGATTTAGTCCGCATCGCATTGGAAATATCCGGCGCACAGGTGATCGGGATGGTTATGATTGCGGAGTCGGCAGGACTGGTGGGAGCGGCTCTTCGCCGATCTCCCGCCACGGCAAAATGCGAGGACGGAGTTCCATTCAAATATCCCGAAGTGCGCTCGTGGCTCTCTTTCTCTACGGAACGTCTTTACCCCCGATCGCTCGCCTTGATCTCAGGTGTAGGAGCCAGTTCCGAATGCGCGCCCTTGGCTTCTATGCTTCGGCCGCTTGGAAGTAGTCCATGGCCCGCCGGACATTTTCATGCCGCGGCGTTTTCATTTCGTCCGCTAAAAAAAGGAAGCATCGATCTGAAAGCCACGGTCACGACATTGTTCGAGACGGAGACATTGCACGGCGTTCTCCATTTGCTCTCTGACCAGCGCGAGGCGGCCGGGCGGCAGCAGAGTGAATTCGTCCGCGGCGCTTGCTGGATCAGCGCCGCGACCGAGATCCGATGAAGGCGGAGAGCACATGAGCCTCCTGATTGGCACGTTCACCATAGGGTGCATCCTCTCGTTGCTCGCCTTGGGCGTGTTCATCAGCTTCCGTATTTTTGCGTTCCCAGATATCACCGCCGACGGGTCAGTCACCCTCGGGGCGGCGGTGGCCGCAACGCTGATGGTGCATGGCACCAGTCCTCCGCTTGCCTCGCTGGCTGCATTTGCTGCGGGAATGCTCGCGGGAGCTTGCACCGGCACGCTCTATACCCGATTCAAGATCAACTCGCTGCTTTCCGGGATTCTGGTGATGACCGCGTTGTATTCAATCAATCTTCACATCATGGGAAAGAGCAATGTTCCACTACTCTCCGTGAGCACACTTGTCACACAGTCGGAGCAGCTCGGCACGAAGCTCATGCGTGGAGCAACCGGACTCAACCTTGCCGGATGGGAAGTCAGCGTGCGTGACGCATCCGTGCTGGTTGCGGTCACTCTCGCGGTTACCCTGACCGGCACGTTGCTCTACCTGTTCTTGCGCACCAATCTCGGCATGGCGATGCGAGCCACAGGAGACAATGTTCAGATGATCCGCTCCTTGGGAGTCAACGACGCAAACATGATCATCTTCGGGGTAGCAATTTCCAACGGCTTTGTGGCACTTTCCGGGTCTTTGCTCGCGCAATATCAGGGGTTCGCGGATGTCGGCATGGGAATCGGGATGGTGGTGTGGGGACTGGCGAGCGTGATTATTGGCGAAGCGCTTGTCGGAACAAACCAGTTGGGCTTGACGATTATCGGCGCGGTGATGGGTTCCGTGCTGTTTCGCTTGCTGGTGGCTGTCGCGTTGCGCTGGGGCCTTAGCCCCAACGATCTGAAGCTGATTACGGCCGGATTCGTCTTCTGCGCCCTCATCGTGCCGCAATTCCTGCGGAAGAAGCGGCTGCGGAGCGCGCATGCTTGAGATTCAAAATATCTCGAAGACGTTTCATCCGGGTACGCCAAATGAGGTGCGTTCGCTGCGCGGCGTGAACCTTAAGTTGGGAGATGGTTCCTGGGTGATCATCATTGGAACCAACGGTTCGGGAAAATCTACTTTGCTGAATGCTGTCGCTGGAACTTTTCTAGTTGACGAAGGGAAACTTCAGCTGGCGGGGCACGACGTGACGCGATGGCCGGAGCATGCGCGCGCCAAGTTGATTGGACGGGTGTTTCAGAATCCTTTCAGTGGTACATCACCAAGTCTCTCCATCCAGGAGAATCTCAGTCTTGCGGCTCGTCGCGGCCGTGCTCGTGGACTTGGCTGGGGACTGAAGGAATCGTTGGTCGATAAAATGCGCGACGAGGTCAGCCGGTTGAACATGGGGCTCGAAGACCGATTGGAGAACGCCATCGGGAGTCTCTCCGGGGGACAACGCCAGGCCCTCACCCTTCTGATGGCTACTTGGCTGCGTCCGGAACTGCTTTTGTTGGACGAGCACACTGCGGCGCTTGATCCCAAAAGCGCGGACTTGGTCATTGGACTGACGGAACAAGTCGTTACGCGGGAAAAGCTGACGACCTTGATGGTGACGCATTCGATGCACCATGCGGCAACTTTGGGAGATCGTTTGATCATGATGCATCGTGGCCAGATCATTCACGATTTTCATGGCGCCGAAAAACGGCGGCTGCGGCCGGACGATTTGCTGGCCCGCTTCGAAGAAGTTCGCCGCGCGGAGCAGTTGGACGAAAGCGCTGCCGAGATGCTGGCGCAACAGTACATTTGATCGCTGTGCATCACTAACTCGAATTTGTAAACCAGCGTGGAGGGCCGGTGACTGGACGTTCCTTCTACCTCAAGATGTGGGAACAGATTCAGAACAAACTGGCAATGAGAATTGAGACCGCCAGCGAAGCTGATTATTGGTGGACGCCACCTCGGCATCAAGAAACCGTGAATCTTCTCTGGCAGATAATCGCAACTCTCAGGAAAGCAGCCAGCCCCTGATGGCGACACGTCGCAACCGTGGCGTGGCATGTCGTCAAGGAACTTCTCGTGCTAGGGATCGTCGTAGCGATATTGCTATCCGGTCACGGCGCCTTCGAAACGAGGGTGGTGGCACTGCTAATCTTGATCTACAACGGCATTCAGTTACAGATCGGGTCGCTAGGTCTAACCTTGAGCAACAATCAAGTGTTCATGGGTGATGACCTTCGGAAATATGGGGCGCTCCATGAAATTGAAAATACCAATGATGGATCTTGAGGCCTCCGAACAATTTGGTATGGGAAATTTGCTCGCGTATATCTCTGGGATCTCAAGAGGTCTCGGTTTCTTAATTGCGGTCGTGGCTTTGATCGCTTCATTGTTTTGAGGGAACGAGCCACCGTTTGAGATAAGACGTCCGCTTTGTTTACGCGCTTCCTAAACGCCCGCCCAAGATAGTCGATTGCAACAAAGAACCCCACCTCTATGACGCAAACCGTTTGTAGAAGTGGGCGGCTGTCGTTCGGCTGTCTTCGCTGTCGTTCGCTGACGTTCGCTGTCGTTCGTTCGCTGTCGTTCGCTGTCGTTCGTTGACTTGCCCCCTGCCCCAACCTAAGATGTGCTGCGTATGGGGCATCGACTCTTTGATCGGCCAACACTTGCCGGGAATTTCTGTAAGCGAGTCGAAGGATCGAGTCTGATGTAATTCATCGGGAAATCTACACGGGATGCAATGTAACAAGGAGGGTCCGATGTGGGGTAAGAAGGACCAGGCTGCGCCGCTAGCTGCGGCTCCAGAACCGAAAGACGCGTTGACAAAAATGAAGAGTACAGATGCGATGCGTCCATTGGATAAGACGGGTGAGCGCACAAATGGCTGGCTAGGGTCAAGCCTGCGTGTGAAAGGCGACATCTCAGGCACCGAGGATCTGCTGATCGACGGCGCGGTTGAAGGACTGATCCAGCTTGATGGACGAAAGCTGACGGTTGGAACCACGGCGAAACTCACGGCTGACATCAACGTCCGCGACGTGGTTGTGTACGGCTATGTGAAGGGGAACGTACACGCTACCGGAAAGATCGAGATCAAGAAGGGCGGTTCGGTGAATGGGAATTTGACGACAGCACAGATTTTGATCGAAGACGGCGCGGATTTCAGAGGTTCGATCGAAATCGACAGGGGTGCGGAGAAAGAAGTAGACAAAAACGTCTCCTCCCGGGCGGCCGCGGCCGGTTCTCGGTGAAGGCAGAACTTCTCGATCCTTGCATCACCTCTCCGATAACTGCGCAAGCCATCCGTCTTCGTTGACTTGTCTTACGCACGCAACCGAAAATGTGCGCCAAATGCTGGACTCTTCACCTCTGATCGGCCAGACCATCTCGCACTACCGCATTATTGAGAAGCTGGGTGGCGGCGGAATGGGCGTCGTCTACAAGGCCGAGGACACACGACTGCATCGTGCGGTGGCCCCTAAATTCCTGCCTGCCGAAATGCTTCACGATCAAGCTGCGCTGGGGCGCTTCCGTCGCCGGGGCTTCTTCAGTTCCAGCACTTTCGTACTACCAACGAAATTGAAAGGGCCATCTTTTTAGGGGTACTTCCTCGCTATGGTTTTTGTTACGTAGCCCATCTAACCTCATTCAAGGGTTGTCTGACTCAGGCACTTCCTTCGCGCCAAGAGAGAGGGGTCGAATTATGCAACTGACACACCTTCTTATATGGATCGCTTGTGGAGGTCTTGCAACGCTTGCGATCTTTGTCACCTTCTGTTTGCTCATGCCTTCCCAGCAGCTGGAGGACGAACAAGTCGAACAATTGCGGCGACTTCTGCTCGATTTGAAGGCCTGAGCTGGCCGTGCAGCCAAAAAATCATCGAGGCTTGTAGCGTCAGGCTTTGTCTCCGTACCAACGTGGATGCGTTGGTGATGATATCGACGAACCCATCGGAGCACTTGCGCACCTTCAACTCGGTCGCGCCTATGTCATGCAAGGCGACACCGCCAAAGCCAAGGCCGCTGATCAAGATTTCCTCACACTCTGGAAGGACGCCGACCCTGACATTCCCATCTTCATCGCTGCGAAAGCGGAGTACGCGAAGCTGCAATAACCATTGCGGCAGGTCGGAATCGCGCACACACAGGAACACGGCATGCCATCCTCACTGCTCGACCAGCTAACCCCCTGGCTTACTTCAGTAAATACTCCTGGAGAAATTCGACCGTCGCGTAAAACTGAAAGTCCGCATTCGATTTCTTCTGGAATCCATGGCCCTCATCCTTTGCCTTCAGGTACCACACCGGTGTTCCTTGCTTCTTGAGCCCTGCCACGATCTGATCCGATTCGCTTACTGGCACACGCGGATCGTTCTGTCCTGCAACAACCATCATCGGTTGCTTAATCTTCTCGATGTTGTTCATGGGGGCGATTTTTTCTAGGTACTCGCGCATCTTTGGGTCACGCTCATCTCCATATTCCACTCTTCGCAGGTCACGCCGGTACTCCTCTGTGTGCTCCAGGAAAGTTACCAAATTGGAAGGCCCCACAACGTCAATCGAGCATCGGATACGATCACTGTAAAATGCCGAAACTGCCAGGGTCATATGTCCGCCGTAGCTGCCTCCCGTTACCGCAATTCGCCTCGCGTCCAGGCCGGGCTGCGCTGTGATCCAGTCGAATAGCGCGTTGATGTCCTTGTACGTGCCATCCCTCAGGAACCCGTTGTCCAGTTTTGTAAACGCCTTGCCGTACCCCGTGGATCCCCGTACGTTCGGCAGAATCACAGCTATTCCCAGTTCATTTAGATAATAGTTGTAACGTCCCAGAAAATCGGGTCGTGATTGACCCTCCGGGCCACCGTGAATTTCAACCAAGACAGGTCGCTTGCCTTCGAACTTAGCGGGAGGCCGATAAAGAAACCCTGAAATCATTTTTCCATCGAAACTCTTCCACTGAATCAGCTCTGGTTCCGGAAATGCACTCGTATTCACTGCCGTTTCACTCATCGTCCAGCGGTCGAGTTTTCCAGTTGTGGTATCCAGCGAGTAGGCGTCTCCCGGCGAACTCGCCGAAGAAATTCCGAAAAGCAGATCCTTGCCGTTTTTGTGCCAGATCAACCCGCTCACCAATCCGACTGGCACTTTCGGCACGAATAACTCTTTCCCAGTGCCGGTGTCAAGCATGTGGAGCACGCTGAGCCCGTCCTCATTCGTAATGAACGCAATTCTCTTGCCATCCCAGGACAACGCGAATTCGTCCAAGTCCCAGGGAATGTTGGGCGTCAATATCTTCGTCTCCTTACTCGTAAGATCCATATACATCAGCCGCTGGAACTCCGAGTCCTTATCTGCGGTGTAGTAAATCCCTGTTCCGTCCTTACTAAAGCGTCCGTTTGCATACGCGACCTGTTCATCGGTTTTCCGTGGAGTCAGTGCTTTCTTCTCTCCCGTCGTCGTATCGACCAGCCAGAAATAGGTCTCGTTCACCGAGATGCCCTCAAGCAAGAGAATTTTGCGGTCGTCAGGGGACCAGTCTTGCGGTTCCCATCCTCCGCCAGTGAGTTGCGTGAGAAGATGATCGGTCTTCGGCTCTGCCGGATTCGTTATCCAGAGATCCGTGTCTTTTCCCGTGCGGCGCGTTGAGACGTACGCCATCTTGTCTCCTCCGGTCGACCACCGCCCAGAGGTATTCCGAGACTTGCCATCGGTCAGCAGTGCGCTGTTGCCCGTGTCCATTTCATATCGAAACAATTGGTACCACTCCCCGCCACCCACATCTTTCTGGAACACCATATATTCCCCGTCGTTGGGGTGAAACGATCCTCCATAAACTGGCTCGGTGAAGAACGTTAGCTGCTGTCTTGCACCGCCCGGCATTTTCACCAAGTGTGTCTGGTAGGTATTTCCGAATCGCGTCCCAATCAAAATCTCTCGGCGCAGTGGATGCCAATCCGTAGGAAACGCCGATCGGTTTTCGCTGTAGCGTCCCGCTGTCTCTACCAGGGATGCCGGTATTTTTGGCACTCCCTCCACAACCATGTTCTCGGGAGGCGCGATCGTGGCCTCCTGGGGCGCCAGAGGCACCGCGAACGAAAGAACCAAACAACTTAAGAGCGCAGCGTGCTTCTTCATGACTTGTTATCCCCCGTCGCTCGCGCCCACCTCTTACGCGAAAAACAAAACAAATCGGTACGCAAGCTGAATCCTGAATTCCCGACTAGAAACTCGGCCTCGCAAATCCTACGCTTCCTATGGCGCCTACGCAACGAACATGCCAGCAAGGCAGTCCCCAACGAGATCATGGCAGTGTTAGCCCACAGGGCAATCGGCTCTCGGGGCGGTGTGCTAACTCATCACAAAATCACGTTGCGGGGTTGGGATTCGTAACCCGCAGCAACTTGGGGCGATCACGTATGATCCACAAGGGCGCATTCCTCGGAATCGCGCCAACGAACAAGAAGGTCTCGGTGATGGGAATCACAATTCACCAGATCAAAGACGGAAAGATTCTCGATTCCCAGGCCGTCTGGGATGCGATTAGTCTATTTCAGCAATTGGGCGTCGAACTGCCTATTAAACTCAAACGTCGCGCCGCGTCTACGCCCTGACCCCGCCCCGAATTTCACAATTCCCAAATAGCGTTATTCCTTGCGCGCTTATATGGCCATCCTCGGTTGCTCCGTAGCCGGTGCAATTTTCCCGGCTGCAAATGTCGTGACTATAAATCGGAGACGAAGTAGGGCAACGCAAGCTCAGATGATTGAAGTGGAGTTGTTCATGGAGTTCGCATTCTTGAAAAGCTTGTCGATTTCAGGCTGAGATATCCCGACCGCCTTGAGTACGGTACGAACCTCGCCCTCTGTTCCAATCTCAGCTTTTTGAGGTGTCGTAGGGTCCTTCAAAACTAACAACAACTTCTGCGGTTTTGTGTCTGCAATCTTACGCAATTTGAGCACGTGTATCATGGCGACTCCTGCACAGCATATACACCTCCGATTGGCCTTCTCCGTGGGGTGAACCCAACTCGTCGGGCACTTCTTGACTCCCGCTGAAAATTAGCTGATAGTCTCACGCACACGGAGGAGTGAGAGAGCTATCCTCTGACTTTCTGATCTTTGTAGCCTCTCTCAATCTTGCGATTCCACCGCAGTATCGGGACCCACTGTCAAAAATCTTGGAAAGAGAAGAGGTGTGATTGTGTTCAAGAAAAGCGTACTTGCATTGATCGCGTTCGCGCTCATGGCGGCAATTTCAGCGATTGCTGTTTATGGGCAAATGGCGGAAGTCAAAGAGAAGCCGCGGATGTACACGTACGTCGCCGATTGGGTTATACCTCGCTCGCAATGGGCGGACATGGACAAGGTCATTGCGAGTACCCAGGCAGACTTCGAAAAGGCCTTCGCCGAGGGAACCCTGGTCGGATATGGCGACGACACGACTTTGGTGCATCACGAGGATGGAAACACCAACGATACCTGGTGGTCCTCGATGTCCCTGGGCGGTTTGATCAAAGTTCTGGAGCAGGTCCGTAAGTCCGCGAATCCCACAGCACCGCCGCTATCGACCGCGACGAAACACTGGGACAACATTTTCGTCAGCCGGTATTACAACTGGAAAAGAGGTTCCTGGAAAGGTCTCTACACCTACGAGTCTGCCTATAAATTGAAAGCGGACGCGCCGGATGAGGCCGTGGATCAACTCAGCAAAAATCTGGTCGTGCCGCTCCTGGAAAAGATGTTGGCGGACGGCACAATTGTGGAGTACGAAATCGATACCCAGGCGGTGCACACCGAGGCTCCGGGACTGCTTTATATCGTCTACATCGGGGCGACTGCCGACGCTCTGGACAAAGTGAATGCTGGCATTCGTGAAAGCCTCAAGGCCAACCCGCTGGGTGGCCCGGCGTTTGCTTCCATGGTGGAACCCTCGCAACACCGTGATGAAGTGGCGCGCACAAACGCTACGTACAAATAGTCGCGAGGTAGTGTTTGCCCGCGAGCGTCTGGTAATGCCCGGCCCTCGCGGGCTCCTCTCTGGTACTAGCCTCCGATACGCGACGCTCCAGCCCGCGTTGAATAAGTCCAGGAAGTGCAAGACAGCATTGTTGAGCAGGGGAGACGGCCACATAATTCAGTCCCCAAAGCCATTGATTCGGAGATTTCAAGATTGGTTACGCAGAACGAGTCCCAGGCAAGTGCAGGATTTCCTGCAAGATCAGATTTGCAGCGACAGGCAGCGCCTCCGCGACGTCCGGCGACAATTCCGTGCCAGCGGAAAAATCAAGCCCTTCAATACCATAGACGATCAACTGCTCGGGCAATTCCCCCATCGTGCGTGCCAACTCAATCGCCTCGGCCACCCCAAACGAATGCGTCGACGAGCGAGAAAACCACTTTGGAAGTTTCTCTGCCTGTGCATCCAACCGAAGGATGGTACCCGGAGGCGCGCCGGACTGGACCGCATCCACCAAGAACACTAAGTCAGCTTCTTTCCACGCTTCTAATAGTTCCGTGCTGTCCCCAGTTTCTTCCAGAACTTTAACTCCGCGGGGGATTTGGCTGCGCAGGCGTTGCACGACAAACCTTCCTGCTCCGTCATCGCTTCGAAGGGGATTGCCCACACC
>Ga0181532_10005305_pt1 | contig 10994 bp, 7 predicted proteins | sample PEATcosm2014_Bin_33_FD_119768 | JGI IMG/M metagenome (GOLD analysis project Ga0181532, IMG submission 119768) | Peatland microbial communities from MTU Mesocosm Facility, Houghton, MI, USA - PEATcosm2014_Bin11_30_metaG | ecosystem: Environmental > Terrestrial > Soil > Wetlands > Peat | place...
CAATCTATGAATGGTTGGCGAAATGGAATCATGCCCCCGAACCCTTCATCTGGAAAGCCACTGCCGACGTCATTCTTGACAAGGTACGCCGCTGTAAAGAATTATCTAGGACACCACACTAGTTCCGTCTCGCGATTACCCGTTCGGCATTTTCGCCGGAGAGCAAACGCGCCTTCTCGTCTTCGTCGATGGCTTCCTCATACTTTCCCCAATGGGCGCACAGATGAGCCATACGTTCGTGATTCTGAACAAAGCTAGGATTCATTGTTTCAGCTCTCTGCAACTGTTCGAGGGCTTCATCGTAGCGTCGCGCCCAAATGTAAGTGCGTCCCAGGAATGACACGAATGGCAGCGAGAGCGGATCGAGTTCAATTGCCTTCTTCATTTCGCCGATGGCCGCGTCGTGCCGGCCGAGTGGAGAAAGATAACTGTTGGAGTAGAACATGTGAGCGTAGGGGGAGCTGGGGTTGAGTTCCAGCGCGCGCAGGTATTCACGCTCCGCGCCTGGCCAGTCGTAGTCGTAATGCGCTTTCACGAAACCGAGAACGGTATGGGCGTCAGCGACTGTGTCGTCGAGCGCAATCGCGCGCAGAGCGGCATCTCGCGCCCTGGTCATTGCCTCCGCAGAGTTTAGCACCGCGAAGATCGGGGCCAGTGTGTAGGAGTGGGCAAGGGCCGCGTAGGCAAGAGCATAGTGGGGATCAATCGTCACCGCACGATTGAACTCTGCGATGGACCGCTCAATGCTTTCTTTTGTCCGCTGGTTCCGGGCCTGTAGAGCCTGAAGATACGCCTCGTAAGCCTCGGGATTCACGCGACGGCCAGCCGAAAGCCGCTGCCGCGTCTGTTGCGACAACGTGATCTGGATCTCCGCGGCGATTGCGTTGGCGATGTCGCTCTGGATTTGCAGCACATCGCTCAACTCGCGGTCGAAATCCCCGGCCCAGAGGTGCGTCTGATCGCTGGCCTGAATCAGTTGCGCCGTCACCCGGACGCGGTCGCCCGAGCGCCGGATGCTGCCTTCTACCAGATATTTCACGCCTAGTTCACGGGCGATTGCGCCACTGTTCTTGTGAGTGTTCTCGTATTGCATGGACGTGGCGCGCGCAATCACACCCAGCCGGTCCGGATTGAGGCTCCCTAGTTGGGTGATCATCTCCTCCGTCATACCCTCGGCGAAGTAATTCTGCCGCGGATCGTCGCTGAAGTTTTGGAACGGGAGTACGACCAGCATGATCTTGCCGGGTGGCGGGGCCGCATGTCTACGGAACTGAAGCCCGAGAAGCAGCCCGGCGATGGCAAGCAAACCAGCCATCGCCATCCAGACTCGCGAGCGAGATCGACGTGTGGACGGAACCTCCGCAACGGTGGCAGGCACAGGAGCTTCTGAAACGGTAAGTCCTTGGGAAGAGGCCCCCAGTCGCTCCTCTGTGGCAATGAAGCGATACCCCTTGCCTGGTACCGTTTGCACGAACCGGGGATTCTCCGGGTCGTCCCGCAGCGCCTGCCGCACTTTCCGCGCGGCCACGTTGATCGCGGTGTTGGTGTCTATGTAAACAACTGCCCCAAAGCTTCTCGATAATCTCCGTCCGGGTTACCAGCTCGCCGCGGCGCGAAACCAACAGCAGCAGCAACTCCATGGGGATTCGTTCCAAACGGACGGGACGTCCGAGGCGACGCAGTTCATAAGCGGCGGGGTCCAACTCGAACTCGCCGATCTGAACACGACGGGAAGCCATGACTGACAGCTCGACGAATTCTACATCGAATGGCTACGCCCAGCGAAAAACCTCAAGCCTGCTATAACTTGCGGCACAAGGAAAACACAAGGAAATCTTAATCCTACGGCTATTGCTTGCGGATTGCGCCCGCAGTACACATGCCTCCAACGCCGCTCAGACCGACGGCGTTCACAAGGAGGAAGCGATGAAAACTTTCCTGAAAGTCACTATAGCAACCCTGATGCTGGTATTGGCCAGCCTGTCTTGGGCGCAAGACTGCACCAACGCGACCATATAAGGCTCATATGCCTTCATTGTTGGCGGCTGGGTGGTCCTGCCGAATGGCTATCAGCAACGCGATGGAGTGTCCATGACTCAGTTCGACGGCCAGGGTAACCTCACCCAAGTGGATTGGGTGATGTCGAACGGCCAGCCGATGGGTGGTCACACTAACCAGTACGGTTTCCACGATTTGGAAACCGGAACTTACACCGTCAACCCTGATTGCACCGGCAGCGCGGAAATCAAGTTTCCGCCACCCCAGGGACACAAGACCGGAGCCATCATTGACCTGATGTTCGTGGTTGGCGACCAGGGAGCCGTCATCCACACCGTCGTCGCCAAGCTGACGCCGCCGGACGGAAATCAGCCAGTGCCGGCCGACATCCGAAGCGACGCCCACCGATTCTGATAACTGCCTGCAACATCTCTGGGGCGACAAGTCACCGCCCCAGAGAATTTTGGGCTGAGATCAAGGCACTCCCAAAGAGGAAGATCTCAACTCTTGTTTTTTGTCTCCGTGACGTCATGAAACGTTACAGCTAATGAAAATCGTGCGACCGCACATCCGCATCGGTCACATCGACCGGCTCAGCGGCATACGCTTCGCGCATGGGCGCAACCCGTTGCACGCGGACGGAAATCACTCCCTCCTGGTTCTGTAGCACGCCTTCCAGCAGCAGAAACTTCTCCGACAAAAGCACAAGCCGGTTCTGCTCCAACAGGTCGGGGGAGATTATGGCATTGCCGATTCCGGTTTCGTCTTCCAGGCTGAGAAACACAAATCCCTTGGCCGTTCCCGGCCTTTGCCGCGCAATCACGCATCCCGCAGTGCGGACATAACTGCCGTTCGCCGCTTGCGTCAACTCCTTCGCCGAGAGGACTCGCGCGCGGCGCAGAGCGGCCCGCCGATACGCCATGGGATGCGGCCCAACCGTCAACCCGGTACCGTGGAAGTCGGCGACCAGTCGCTCCTCGGGCGTCATGGGTGCGAGCGGCGAAGCAGTATCGCTCTCGGGAATGCCGTCCAGCAGCGGCCCGGCAACTCGCGCCGCACGCTCCACCTGCCAGAGCGCATCGCGCCGGTGCAGACGCTGCTTTTTCCCAGCTCGCACCGGTTCGAAGCTTGCGAGTGCATCTTCTTCATTTTTGCACCCGATGGAGTTCAGGGCGCCGATCGAAGCCAGCAGGACCAACTCATTGCGGCGCAACTCAGGCACGCGATGCGCCAGATCGGCAATCGAGTCGAACGGCCGCTTGCTGCGCTCGCGCACGATGGACTGCGCCGTTTCTTCGCGCAGTCCTTTGGCATAACGAAACCCCATGCGCAGCGCAAAGCGCTGGGTAGAATGGGCCTTCGGAATGTGTATGAGAACCTGTGCCGTCCCTACAAGACTCGGGTCGATATTCCACTCCACCCAGGGCTTACGCCCTGGGCTAACACAAATGCCGCCCCTGCGGGGCTCGATTTGCTGCAAGTCCTGGCACGATTCTTCATAAATACACTCCTCCGGTTCCAGCGTACACAAACACTCCGACTGCGTAATATCCACCGGCCTCACTCGCAGCCCGTGCCGCTGCGCGTCTTTGACTATCGTCGCGGGAGAATAGAACCCCATCGGCTGATTGTTGAGCAGCGCTGCGGTAAACGCGGCCAGGTAATGGCACTTGAGATAAGCGCTGGCATAGGCGATCAGCGCAAAGCTGGCAGCGTGCGACTCGGGAAATCCGTAGAGCGCAAACGACGTGATCGAGTGGATGATCTGCTGCTGCGATTCGGGCGAGATGCCGTTGCGCCCCATGCCCGCACGCAGTTTGACCTCGATGTCGCGCATGCGCGGCTCACTGCGTTTGAAGCCAAAGGCGCGCCGCAACTCCTCCGCTTCGCCGCCGCTGAAACCTGCGGCGATCATGGCCATGCGCAGCAGTTGTTCCTGAAAGAGCGGTACGCCGAGCGTGCGTTTTAGCACCGGCTCCAGCGACGGATGCGGATAGACAACCTCCTGCCTTCCCTGCCGCCGCATAAGAAAAGGATTGACCATCTGACCGACAATCGGTCCGGGGCGGATGATCGCGACTTGTACCACAATGTCGTAGAAGTGCATGGGGCGCAGTCGCGGCAAGCACGACATCTGCGCGCGGCTCTCGATCTGGAACATTCCCACAGTGTCGGCCTTCTGCAATGCGTCATACACTGTGGGATCATCGGACGGCAACTTCGCCAGATCAACCTCTTCGCGGTAATGATCGCGGATGAGGGTGATGCAGTCCTCCAACGCCGCCATCATGCCCAGGCCCAGCAGATCAACCTTGATGATGCCCATGTCGGCGCAATCTTCCTTGTCCCACTGCACGACAACGCGGCCGGGCATGGTCGCGGGCTCCAGCGGAACGACGGAATCAAGCTGCCCCTGGCAGATCACCATGCCGCCAGAGTGCTGGCCCAGATGGCGCGGCAAGTCTTGTACAGCAACGCAAAGCTCAAAGAACCTGCGCATGCGCGGATGCCGCAGGTCGAAGCCGGCATCGCGAAACTGTCGTTCCAGCGTGTCGCTCGAATCTTTGTACTCCCACGAACTCACCAGGCCGGCCAGACGGTCGAGCGTTTCGCCATCGAAGCCGAGCGCCTTGCCAACCTCGCGCGCTGCCGAGCGTCCGCGATAGGTGATGACGTTGGCCGTCATCGCCGCGCCGAGTTTGCCGTATCGTTCGTAAACGTGCTGGATGACGCGCTCGCGCTGATCGCCACTGGGGAGATCGAGATCAATGTCGGGCCACTCGCCGCGCTCCTCCGACAGAAAGCGTTCGAACAAAAGCTCCATGCCCACCGGATCGACGGCGGTGATGCCGAGCGAATAACAAACCGCGCTGTTGGCCGCCGAGCCGCGTCCCTGCACCAGAATGCCTTGCGCGCGGCAGTAGAGAACGATGTCCCATACGATAAGGAAATAGCCTGCCAGATCGAGCTTCTCGATGAGCGCCAGTTCGCGCTCGATCTGGCGCTGGGCGAGCTGCCACAACTCGCTTTGTCCCGGGCGCAGGTAGCGGCCACGAGCGCCTTCCATTGCACGCGTGCGCAGGAACGAGTTCATGGTTTCGCCTTCGGGGACGGGATAACGCGGGAACTGATAGCCGAGATCGTTCAGCGTGAACTTGAGACGCGATGACAACTCCAACGTGTTCGCGATGGCCGCCGGCAGATCAGCAAACAGTTGCAGCATTTGTTGCGGCGACTTGATGTAGCGCTCGCTGTTGCAAGCCAGCAGACGTCCGGCAGTATCGAGCGTGCGATGGTTGCGGATGCAGGTAAAGACATCCAGTATCTGGCGCCCTTCCGGCTTGGCGTACTGTGCGCCTTGCGTTGCCAGCAGCGGCAATCGCAAGCTGCGCGCCAGCTCAATCGCCGCTTGATTGCGTGCCTCCTGCGCGCGGTTATAGTGGCGCTGCAGCTCGACGCAAACATTTTCGCGTCCGTAGATCGCGATGAGTTGTTCGAGTGCACTGCGGCCAGCTTCCATGCCGCCGTGTGCCAGCGCATAAGCGAGCGGACCTTCATCGCCGCCGGTGAGACAGATGAGTCCGGTTGCGTAATCGCTAAGATCGGCTACCGACGCTGCTGCCTGCGAATGCAGGACGAGATCTTCCTCAGGTTTTGCCCGGCGTGGCAGCGCAGCCGGATACTTCGGCGCGCGCAGCTTCATGCGGGTTATCAGGCGGCAAAGGTTCTGATAGCCCTCGCGCGAGGCGCACAGCACGGGTACACGTGGAAGTGGTTCGTTGGCCTTCGTGCACAGGCAAGTGATTTCCGCTCCGATATGCGCCTTGAGGTTGAGCTTCTTCATGGCCAGATGAAAGCGGGGCGCGCCATATACTCCATCGCGATCGAGCAGCGCCATCGCCGGCATCTGGTGTGCGGCGCACACCTCGGCCAGATCCTCCGGGAGTAAAGCTCCGTCGAGGAAGCTGAACGCCGAACGGGTGTGGAGTTCGATGTACATCATTGAAACCGCAGATTCCTCGACTCGGCCTAAAGGCCTGCTCGGAACGACAGTTGTTGTTTTAGTCGTAGCTTACGTCCGCGAACCATCGTCCGTTTCCGAGATCGCGATAAATGCGATACAGCGCAACGCTTTTGCCGTTTCCATTGGCCAGCGCCACATCCCACTCTTCGCGGTCCCACGGGCGGGCCTGATCTTTAGCTGCGCTTCCCTGCTCCGCATTCTCCGCCCACCAATCCCCGGAAGAGCGCCATGGTCCCGCCGACCACCAAACTTTTCCTTGCAGTTCTCCCCGATCTTTTTGGATTGGCAAGGAGCTCACGCTGACCGGCCGTCCCTCCGCTACGCGGACCCGAAGCTGCCACGGAGGACGAAACATCCGCAACGCCAACTGCGGATGCGCCTCAATATCTGATGTTGTGGGATGCTCCGCCTGCTTCGTTTCCTCCGGCGCGGTTACGAAACGTTCCATTCGAAAGCTGTCTTGCCGATGAGTATCCAGCAGGTGCACGATTCCTGCCCGCCGCTCGCCAACAACGCCGCTGATGCGGGCCAGCGTGATCTCCAGCTTCTCCGCCTCGGGAGTAATGGGCAAAAACAGCCCGCGTTGCGCAGAACGAGGAGGCGCCGGCTCCGCTGTAATCCACACTTTTATGACGGGAGCGCCCGGCGGATGGGCTGCCAAGTCCAACTGCAGCAGTTTGAGAAGCACTTTCGTATCGCGCATGGCCACCGGAAGCCGCAGAGTTCGCTCAAATGTTGCCCATCCCACAATGTGAGAGTTCACTTCCAATTCCCGTACCGTTGTGGTGTCCTCGTCGGCCACTCGCCGCTCCAGTTGCAAACGCAGACGCAACTCCTGTGCAGCAAGTGCCCGCGTTTCCAAACGCGCACACAATTGCTCCAGCAGCCGGTTCAAGATAAACGACAACGGCTCGAGCGTTTCCACTGGAGGCTCCAACGCCATCGCCTCTTCAAAACGAGACGGCGGCGCGCACAGCGCGAGTGTGCGCATGCCGGCCCCGCGGGCCAGGCGCTGCAAACGCGTTCCTGCTTCACCCAGCCGCGATGCCAGCGCATGGTCGGGCAGCTGCGCCAGAGTACGAAAATCGCGCACGCCCCAGCGCTCCAGGGTGTCGAGCATCTGCTCGCGCTGCTTCCCGCGTTCACGGTCAGCAGCAGAGTTTTTCTGTGGCGAGATTGCGAATGCATCCAGCAGCACCTGCAATGGCAGCACGCCCAACCGCTGCGCCTCTTTTCCAGTGGGGATTACGGTCGTCCCGCCGAATCCTCGCGCGGCATGCATGGCAGCATCAGGATTGGCTGCAATCGCAGTACTCGCTTCCAAACCAACCGCGATCACCCGCGACGCCAGATTGCGTGCCATCTTTGCGGGTGCACCGTAAAGGCGCTCCAGACCGGCAAGATCGAGAAGCAACGTGTCGGTGGCGGTGTCTTCCACTTGGGGCGTGAAGGCGTGAGCAACGTCCAGCAGCGCGGAGTGGGCCGAATTCTCCTGATCCAGTGAGCGCTGGTGCAATACCGCCGGACCTTTCGCCTCCGGCGCTGCGAAAATCGCGGCCTGTAGTTTGGTCATGCCGGTTTCCATTCCCAGCAGACGGGCTTTTTCGTTCAGCGCAATGACGCGCGTGAGTGGAGATTTGCCTTCGAGCACGGCCACAGCTCGCTCGCGCAGCAATGGCTTCGCGCGAACGATGGCTTCCACAGGAAAATCGGGAATGTAGATACAGGCAAACATGGCGTCACCACGCGGCACGCAGTTCAAAGCTGATGCCGGCTGACTGCACTGGTTTGCGCTGCGTCCATGAACGCACTACTTCGGCGCGTAATCGCATCCCGCACAACAATGCGGCGTGGCTCACGACATTGTTTTCCGGAACCTCTGGCCCACCGTGCGCCACAACCCGCCAGGGTGTGAGAAGAGCCTGTATATGTACCTGTGCCGCCCCTACGGGGCTCGGGTCAATTTCCCACTTTCCCCAGCGCTTGCGCGCTGGGCTAAACTGACTCGCCCCTGTGGGGCTGGATTTAGGACAGGTTCTAGCGTCCTCTGCTACCCCACTTTCATACCTCGAGTTGTCACATAGACTCGTAACAACTGCCATGGAATCGCAAGCGCACACCGCCTCACGTTCCAGTCGCACCACCAGCGACGCACAGGTTTTTGCGCAAGGTTCCTGTTCCACCAGCAGCAGCACGGTCGCGGTAGGCTCGACGGCGCGGCGAAAACGAAACCACGAAGTAAGCGGCACCCGCTGCGCGCTCTCCGCAGGAATATCGCCGAGATCGAGCACCACCATGCCGAAGCTGCCGCTTTGCAACAGCAGGTCGGTCACCTTCAGCACCTGCTCCAACACCCCGCCAAACGCAAAGCCGGCGTTTCTCGTAGTCCTCGGATTTAGTCGGCCAGGCGCAGTGCGCGGCGCCTTGCCTTTACGTCGTGGCGCGTTCGCGTGCTCGCTACAACGCACCCACAATAGCCGCTCGAGATCCACGCCAGCCGCCATCGCCGAGGCAGGATCGAAGCTATCGCTGGCATCCACCAGCGCGCATACCTCGTGCCGGCGAGTAGCTCCAGCCAGCGCGGCCAGCATTACTCCAGTGCGCCCCGACGAAGCCGGCCCGGCGATCTCGCTGAGCGCTCCGCGCGGCAGACCTCCGGTGAGCGTGTCGAGCGCAGTCACCCCCGTCGAAACCGTCAGCGGCGCTGTCCGCTCGCGCAGCAGCAGCGTGGAGGAGAGGCGCTCGCCGAGCGAAGACTCGACGCGCGCACGAAGCGTGGCGGCAGATGGCATAAGAACCTCGGCGGGCGAAACGGGCAGGTGGCAGAATTTACTTTCGCTTTTTATTCGCCTACAAGTGAGATTCTGCTACAGGGAGACAAGGTTGTCAACTCTTTTCGGAAGGCCGCTCTGAAGTGGAGTTTGGCAGGGTTCTCTTGCGGGCCGTCGGCCTATTTACACAACCGCTGGTTCGCTGGACGATAGCCCTTTTGCTGCGCCTCGGCTTGTTTCATGTAGCTCCCAGCCTTGGTGGTACCGTACCAGTGATCGCCCCGGCAGTGATACACGCCCGAATTCATGTTGACCCAGACTTGGACATCAGGAGTACCCTGGGCGGAGGAAGATGGTGGCGGAGCAGAGGACTTCGGTTGCGTTGCTTGAGGTCCCGGCGCAGGAGCAGGTGGCGCCTGCTGAGCTCTGGTTGCCGCAGGTGCGAGCAGCGCGAAACAGAAAGCCAAAAGCACGAGAGGCCGTCTCATGCGCGGGCGTTCTTACGTTCGGTGGGGAGCCGCAGCCTCATGTTTTGCAACTTCGTCGGCGAACCGATGGTAACACTCACGAGGCAAGACGGGCAGTGATTCACAGCGCATCGAGCGTTCTGTGGCAAACGTGAGGGCAGGGTAGCCACTAAATTAGGACACCACCGCGGGCCGCGAAACGCCTATAAACACTGCTGACTTGTTATAATGCAAGAGCCTTCCTAGAGTGGCGCTATCGTCTAGGGGTTAGGACGGAAGATTCTCAATCTTCAAACCCGGGTTCGATTCCCGGTAGCGCTACCAATAAATACGCGGGTTTTCTCGATCCCACCCAAAACTAATCCTTCCGTGTCCGTGTCCGCAGGACTCCGAATTTCGGACTCCGCAGTCGTTCCGAACACCGCGATGTAAAGTAAGTTTGACATTTTTCCGGCGACCGGAAAGTTGACCTTCTGACAAAGCCAGGCCGGGCGAGCTGCACCGCACCACCATCAGGGCGCACTTTGTGAATTCGCTCGCGCACGTTGGGGCACGACGAAGCCATGCGGATCTGCAACCAGCTCAACGCGAACCTCGACGCGTCCGAGGACGAGTGGGCCCGACTCGTCGCAGAGCTCGTACCGAAGGATTATCTATGACCGCGATTATTCTTTGGCTCCTGGTCGGATTGCTGCTCGGCGCCGGCGGTCACAGTGTCGCGAATAGGTGAGACGGGTGTACTATGGTGCCGTTCTTGAAGCCAGAAAGGAATTCCGGCTCATGCGACCTATGTGGCTCACGCTCTTGCTTCTTGCGTCACTGCCAACCTTTTCACAGACTGCTCATTCTTCCCAGCCCGAGGGCACAATCAGCGGTACCGTGCTTGATGAACATGGGCAACCATTCAAAGGCGTGCAAGTGTGCACCTGGAGGAGGGACGCACCTGCGGGATCCAGAGAATCGCGTGGCGACTGTCCGGCTGCCACAACCGATGAAGCGGGCCAATTCCACATTGACCACGTAGCAATGGGAGCGACCGGCGTCGAGGCAATAAAGCCGGAAGATGGCTACATCGCTTTCGCCGGCACCAGCGTAAGCGAAGTGGTCACCTTAACCCCGAACCAGGACTCGGCGACAGTTGTATTGAAGCTTGGCCCTAAAGCGGGGGTGCTACTTCCCAGCGTGAAGGACAAATTCACAGGAAAACCCATAATAGATTTTCAGGTAAGCTGGACGATCCTTGATGCCGACGAACCGGGCAGCTCCTCAGGCGGGCAGGCAATCAGGCAAGGGATCGAGCGCGCCATAGTTCCACCGGAAAAATATCTCGTTCTGACAATCTCCGCCCGCGGCTACAAGAAATGGATCTACCACGATCCGTCCGATCCTTCTCGACCGGCGTTCATTCGTTTGCAATCGGGTGAAGAGAAGGAACTGCTCGTAGAACTCGAGCCGCAAGCGCCTGCCGCCCTTTAGTTCTGGAAAGGCCGTCCTACTTGTTGATGTTCTCTTTCGCATCCAGCCGCTTGAACAGGCTCTCGACGCTGGACTTGCCCATTCATACGCTTTGATTCTTCAACGTGCCTCTTGGACAACACTGCTTGCTGGCGATAAATCCGTAGTGCCGTATCGACAGTGCTCCGCAGGCAAGATGTGGGCGACGGCGATGGAGACGGGCGGAGCATTGTCGATAGGGCGATTTGTAGTAAACCCGGCGGGGATTTGGCAGGACAA
>Ga0181532_10005309_pt1 | contig 10988 bp, 7 predicted proteins | sample PEATcosm2014_Bin_33_FD_119768 | JGI IMG/M metagenome (GOLD analysis project Ga0181532, IMG submission 119768) | Peatland microbial communities from MTU Mesocosm Facility, Houghton, MI, USA - PEATcosm2014_Bin11_30_metaG | ecosystem: Environmental > Terrestrial > Soil > Wetlands > Peat | place...
ACGAGCAGACGCTCGAGCTCCGCAATAATGGCGCATTGACCCGTATGCAGCAGCAGCCGGCACGAGTTCTTGCGTTTTTGCTGAACCATCGCGGCTGCCTGGTGACCCGCGAACAAATTCGGCTAGCCATCTGGGGCGAGGATACTTTTGTTGACTTCGAGCAGGGGCTGAACTTCTGCATCCGTCAGATACGCCTCGCTCTGAACGATCAAGCCGAGCGCCCTCTGTACATCGAGACCCTACCGCGCCTGGGTTACCGCTTCATCGCGCAGATCGAAAAGAGTGGTGACCGCGAGCCAGGTCCGGCAGAGAAGCGCATTCGCATTGGAGTCGTTCCCATCGAGGATCTCTCGGGACAGTCTGAAACCTATTTCGCCGCCGGTCTAACCGAGGACATGATCTCCGCGCTCTCTCGCATTGATCCGAGCCACCTTCGGGTGACCGTTGTTCCAAAGCTTGAGAGCGGCAATGCATCGCCAGGGCATATCGATCGCCTGCAGCGCCAGCTGAATCTGGATTATCTGCTGCGTGGTTCCGTGAGGCGCTCGGCCGACAGGCTACGCATCAGCGCACAATTGCACGATCTCCGCGACCGGAGTGTTCTCTGGTCGGAGACTTACGATCGCAAGTCGGGCGACCTGCTGGCCGTGCAAGAGGAAGTGACACAGCGCGTTAGTCAATGCCTGGCACTGGAGCTGCTTCCCAGTGCCACCGTCGGTTCGCGTCGATATTCGCGGTCTTCGGCCGCCTACGATGCCTACCTGAAGGGCCGTTTCTTCTGGCACAAGATGACGAAGGAAGCGATTCAACGCAGCATGGCCTGTTTTCATGAAGCGTTATCGCTCGACCCTGCCTTTGCGCCAGCATATGCAGGGCTGGCAGACTGCTACGCCCAACTGGGATCGATTCGGGTCGGTCAAATGAAGCCTCTCGAAGCGCTGGCGAAAGCGCGGTCTCATCTGCAACGGGCTTTGGAGCAGGATGAAACACTCGCCGAAGCGCACTGCACGCTTGGCTTAATCAAGAGCTGGTACGACCTGGACTGGAAGGGAGCCGAGCGCGAATTTCAGGTAGCACTGGGATTGGATGCCAGTCAGATTACCGCTCTTCTTTGGCAGTCACTTTATCTCTCCGTGATGGGGAGACACCAGGAGGCCATTGGCTCCGTGCAACGCGCACGCGAAATCGAACCTTTATCGTGCAGCGTCAATGTTTATCTCGGGGTTGCCCAGGCACATGCTGGACAGTACGATCTTGCCCTTCGACAAATCCAGCAAAGCATCGAATTGGATCCCGGCTATTACAGGTCTTACATGTTTTTGGGCAGAAGCCTGGCGTCGGTTGATCGACATGATGAAGCCATTGCGGCCTTTCAAAAGGCTCTTTCGCTGACACCGGACAACCTTGAGTCTCTTGCGTTCTTAGGGGCGTCCGCAGCCGCCAAAGGCGATCGCCAACGCGCTCTCGATATAGTGAATAAGGTGCGGGCCGCTGAGGATAGAACTGAACCTGCGGTTCTCATAGCGGTTATCTATGCCAGACTCAGACTTGCTACCAAGATGTACGAATGGTTGGAACGAGCCTTTGCGCTCAAATCAACCCCTATTTACGTAGTTGTTCTGAGCGAGGAATTCCGTCCGTACCGCACGGATCCTCGCTATCACAGTTTCCTGACTTCGATCGGCTTGTCGCACCTGGCACGCGCTTAGCCGGCCGGCGGTATGTTCTGGTTGAAACGGAAGAAATTGTCAGGATCGTAGTTCTTCTTCAGTCTTGCGAGCTTCCCGTAGTTCGCCCCGTACGAGGCTTTGATGGCTGCGGGCCCTTCATCTCCGAGGTAGTTCAGATATGCATCGGAGGCTCCGAAGCCGTTCAAAACAGAGGCAAGACCTTGTGCCCAATCGATGCATTTCTCAGCCATGGCTGGGTCACTCCACGAAGGCATGATATTCACGCTGTAATGGACCCGTCTCAATCCGAAGGCGGTTTGGGCGACCGGTACACGACTGGCAATTCCGTGCATATGTTCCAGCACCACCATTGATTGTTCGGTCGGCATCAGTTCAGCATAATCAACGATGGTGCGGATTGCATCGTCGGTCAGTTCGCAGAGAAACGGGCATTTGAAGTAATAATGCATGCCCGCCGGCGCCGTGAAGTCGAGCATTGATTGAATTTCGGTGTATTTCCTTTCTCCCACCATGTCTGCGGCAGGTGAAGCCGGAAGATGAAACTGCTTGCACGCGGCAGCGCCATCCGCTTTCGATCCACTGTGGCATAAAGCAATTGCAGCCATCGGATGGCCGTGTCCCACAAGCAGCGCCGCGTACGCGGTCAGTTCATCGGGCGCGTTGAGAGTCAGGTCTCTATACTGGCGCAGCAGATCGAAGGCCAGCGGCCGCGGATACAACACCACACCACCATGCACAGGACCAAGGTCGTGCAGTCGGAACTCCAGCGCCGTGACAATTCCGAAGTTGCCACCTCCGCCGCGGATCGCCCAGAACAAATCTTCATTCTGAATTGCGCTGACCGACACGTGATTGCCGTCCGCGTTCACAAGGTCCGCGGAGATCACGTTGTCGCAGCTCAGACCGTGCTTTCCCATGAGCCAACCGAGGCCGCCGCCTAGCGTGAGCCCACAGACGCCAGTGGACGAAATCACACCTCCCGTAGTGGCAAGCCCGTGTCTCTCGGTCTCGCGGTCAAATTCCCTCCAGGTCGTGCCCCCCTGCACCAAAGCCGTTTGCCGGCCGGGATTGATTTGAACGTCCCTCATCAGCGAGAGGTCGATCATCATTGCTCCGTCGGCTACGGCTTTTCCGGCAACGCTGTGGCCGCCGCCACGGACGGACGCGGCAATCCGCCGCTCGCGGGCGAAGCGAACGGATTGAATCACATCGGCGATGCTCGTGGGGCGCACGATTACGGACGGCTTGCGGTCGATCATGCCGTTCCACACCCGGCGAGCCGAATCATACTGCGAATCGTTTCCGCTCAGAATCGGGCAGTTTAGCATCCGACTCAAATCGGCTCGCTGCTCCGGGGAAAGTCCCTCTACCTGGTCATTCATGCAGAGAACCCTACCACTCCTTATTGTCTGCCGAAAATGAGTTTTCTATGAGTTGAGTGAGTCGCTGAACTCAGGCTCAACTCATAGCCCGCTCATTGATTCGAGAGTAGAAGTGCCGCAGACTCCTTTCATCAAACGGCGCGAGCGAATTGAGGCGCCGCATCAAAAAGGAGGGGTTCCCGTGACAAGCAAAAGATTTCTCGCAATTGCAGCATCCACATTCGTGCTCGCACTCTGGTTCATGCCTAACGCCCTGGCACAATGCGGGCTGCCGGCAAAGCTGATGCACCCGGCGAGTTGGCATCCCCAGGATGGGAATGTGCACTTAATGAGGGCAGCCCTCAGCAGCGGTCAGGTCGATGGCGATGAGCAATACGGGGCCGCGATCGTGGGAATGTGGCACGTGACGTTCACAGCCAAGACCATGAACGGAGCTTCCATTCCCGACACTGTGATCGACAACGCGCTCGTCGTTTGGCATAGCGACAAAACGGAAATCATGAACTCAGGACGGCCTCCGCAGGATGGGGATTTCTGCATGGGCGTCTGGGAACATACGAGAAATTCCAACAAATACAAGCTCAATCACTTTGCCTGGGGAGGCAATGCGTTCCCCACCGACCCGCCGACCGAGATCGGGCCCCCAGCCGGCCCGACTCACATCGTTGAAGAGGTTACCTTGAGTCCAGATGGGGATCATTATACTGGGCCATTTACGCTGGATGCATATGATACCTCGGGAAACATATCCACCAGCTTCACAGGTGTGATCACGGCGACACGCATCACCATGGCCACGAAGGTCGGCGATCTGCTCTGAGGGAAGCTGGTCCAGCATTGGTAAGGGCGGCGGGGTCAGCCTGCTGCCCTATCTCTTTTTCGCGAGATCAGCCCCCGCCGCGCGTGCCGCGTCATCGCCCGATTACCACGACACAAAAGCCCGAGTAACTGAGCGTTGCACATGCGGAAGGAAGCAATTTCTATTAACATTCGCAAACAATTCCGGTCGGATGACGGGCAACCCTTCCGCAATCCGTTAAGCTAAGGTTTGCCGAGATACGGAAGCAATTCCTTGATGGCCGCGGCAAGCGTCGCTGAGTGCATCGCGTTCAAATTACGCGCGACCAATTCGTAGGCTTCGAGGAGTCCATCACCAGATGCGACAGCGGTTTTCTTTCACCATAGGCTGGCCCGGCTTGCATGCGAATGCCTTCTCAAACTCGGGCAGGTTCACCACCAGGCCGTTGACGCGGTACTTGCCCGGCGAATGCGGATCTGTGATGGCGTTCATGCGTAGGTTCTCTGGCCGGTCGTTCTCACACGCCCACTGCGCGTTTCCGACAAAGAACCGCTGCTCAGGCGTGAGGCCGTCGCGGTTTTCCAGATGCGTGTTCTTTGTCTGGTCTTTCCATGCCATCCACGCCAGAATCAACCCTCCAAGATCGGCGATATCCTCTCCTTCGGTGAGCTTGCTGTTGATTTTTATTTCGTCTACAACGACGTACTGCGCGTACTGGTCCACCACGCACTGCGCGCGGGCTTCGAAGTTTTGGTCGTCCTGCGCCGTCCACCAGTCCTTCAAGTTGCCCTGGGCGTCGAACTTGCGGCCCTGATCGTCGAAGCCGTGCGTCAACTCGTGACCGATGGTTCCGCCGGTGTTGCCGTAGTTGGGCGCGTCGTCCATCTTCGGGTCGTAAAGGGGGGGCTGCAACACGCCTGCGGGGAAATTGATGTCATTCATGCGCGAACTGTAATAAGCATTGACGGTAGGCGGTGTCATCGACCATTCGCTGCGATCGACCGGTTTGCCTATTTTATTCAGCCTGCGCTTGGACTCGAACACCGCAGCTCGTTCGACGTTACCCGAAAAATCGTCGCGCGAGATCACGACCGAAGTGTAATCACGCCACTTGTCGGGATAGCCGATCTTGTTCACGACGGCGTGGAGCTTGGTCAACGCATTCTGTTTGGTCTCGGGCCCCATCCACGTGAGCTGCTCGATATCCGTGGCCATGGCCTGCTCGATCTGGCCGGTCATGGTCAGCGTCTTTTGCTTCATTTCCGGAGTAAACGTCCGGCTGACGAACTCCTGGCCGAGAGCTTCGCCGAGTTGCCGATCAACCAGTCCGACGCAACGTTTCCAGCGAGGGCGGAGTTGAGGGACTCCGCGCAGCGTCTTGCTGAAGAAATCGAAGTCCTCGTTCACGAAGACCGAGGACAAAAAAGGGGCGGCAGAATGAACCGTGTGCCAACGCAAATAGCTCTTAATGTCATCGAGACCGGCGGTCTGGAGTTGGTTGTCGAGTTCCTTATAGAACGCTGGTTCGGTTACATTGAATGTGTTTTCCCCACCAAGCCCGGCTTCCTTAAGGTACACGGTCCAGTCGAAACCAGGCGAGAGCGCTTGCAACTGCGTCAAGTCAACTTTGTGGTAAAGGTTGTGTGGCTCGCGGCGCTCGACACGGGTTAGGGAAGCCTTGGCCAGTGCCGTCTCCATGGCCATGATCGAGACCGCTTCGCGTTGTGCCGCGTCCGGTGCGTCGCCCAACAGTTCGAGCATTCGCTGTACGTGAGAGAGGTATTTCTGGCGCAGTTCCGCCGATTTCGCATCGGTCTTAGTGTAATAATCGCGGTCGGGGAGGCCGAGTCCGCCAGCGGTGGCAAAAGCAATCACCTGGGTCGAGTCGCCGTAGTCCTGGTTCGACCCGAATCCGAAGAACATGCCGTTGCCTTCGGTCCGCAGATGAATCTGCTCCAAAAGAGCCGGCAGTTGGCTCTTCGACGTAAGGTCATTGATCTGTTCAAGGTAGGGTTTCAACGGATCGGCGCCAAGCTTATCGACCGCGGCCTGGTCCATACAGGCGGCGAAGTAGTCCCCGATTTTCTGCTGGTTAGGGTTGCGGCCCGAAGTGTTCCTGGCCAGATCGTCTAGAATGCCCCACAGGAATCGTTGATTATCCTGAGCGAGCTTGCCGTAAACGCCCCAGCCGGGCTGGTCGGCGGGAATCGGATTTTTCTTCATCCACCCGCCGCAACTGTACTGGTAGAAATCAACGCAGGGGTCGGTACTCTTATCCATGAATTCAGAGTCGAGTCCTGGAGTGTAGGGCAGGGACAGAATCGGAGTGTCGGCAGCCGTCATCGCGGGATTCGCGACTGCTTGATCGAGGGTTCGCGATTTGGCATCGGATGCTGTCCTGTTCGCCGGTGCAGCCTGGCCCAAGGCCGCAGCCGTAAAGGCGACTATTAAGACCTTCGTAAAGAGAATGCGCATTTTTCGCTCCAATCGCGAAGCCGGGCGAGTGTAATACGGGGAAGTGCGTGAGATCAACTCGTCGGATCGAGCTTGCTGCGAGTTTGGTCCAAGGGCAGTGCCCGAATAACGGGCTACTCTGACCTAATCCTGTAAGGGAAGGTTGGCCGACCCCACGTCCAGAATCGTCGCATCCGCGTGTAACATGCTGCACAGTCTATAATTGCGCCCACGCATGGCTCTAACCGCTGGCACAAAACCTGGTCCTAATGATTTTCAATCGCCGCTGTGCGCACCGTCGGCGGGTTTTCAAATGCTGCGCTCAGACAATACTTTGATCGCAACGTCGCGATTGAGCTTGGTGTCGCGTGCTCGATACACCTCACCCATCCCACCCCCGCCTAGGATCTCCGGCTTCCGAAGCGATGATTTGGCGGGATGCTGTTGCAGGCGGCAGCAGAAAGGTCATCATGAAATGGCATCTTGGATTACTTCTAGTTGTCCTCTCTTTGTTCATGTCCGTGGCGCAATCTTCTGCTGGTGCGTTGCAGGTCCTGACTAATCATCTGGGATACGAAACCAGCGGCCCGAAGCACGCAGTGATCGTTGGCAAGGCAAGTGATAGCGTCTCCGCTTGTGTCCTAAAGGATGATGCTACCGATCTGGTAATTCTGGCGATCGCACCTAAAGCAACCGGTCCAATTCAGAAATGGAGAGACTGGTACTTCTGGACTCTCGATTTCGACTCGTTTGCCACCGAGGGCAAATATTACTTGGAATGCACGGCGAATGCAGCGAACATCCGGTCGTTTCCGTTCTTAGTGCAAGGTGACTTGCTGGAGCGCAGCACAGTTTCCGATGTCATCTACTACTTCAAAGAAGAGCACAGTTCGGGCGAGATGGACAAGGCCGACACCCACCTGCGCTTTGAGGGTACGAAAGGCGGTACGATCGACGCGCATGGTGGGTGGTGGGATGCCACGGGCGACTACGGCAAACACTTTTCCCACCTGTCCTTCTCGACATACTTCAATCCCCAGCAGATTCCCCTGGTGGTCTACAGTCTGCTCAAGAGCTATGAGCAGGCGAATCGCCGCAGCCTGCAAGGGTTTGCCCGATACAAAACGCGCCTGCTGGATGAAGCCCTGTTCGGGGCGGACTATCTGGTGCGGATGAAAGTTCCAGAGGGATCCTTCTATCGTTCGGTATCTACGGGCAGCGTGAAACAGGTTCCCGAAGAACGCAGAATTGCCGGCGAGATGAAACGCTTTGGCATAGAAAGCGCCCCAGGGCAGGGTGCTGCCGGGATGGTAGAGAGCGCTAACAATGACCGGGAGTATGAAGTCAGTTATCGCTCGGGAGGAGGAATCGCGATTGCCGCACTGGCGATGGCGAGTGCACACCCTGTAGCCGGCCAGTTTCGCAGCTCGGATTACCTGAAGGCCGCAGAAGACGCCTTTGATTACCTGGAGAAGAACAATCTCAAACTCACCAACGACGGCAAGGAAAATATCGTTGACGACTATTGCGCACTGGCAGCCGCGACCGAACTCTACCGGACGACGCACACCGAAAGGTACAAGCAAGCCGCCGACCACCGCGCCAAGGCGCTGATGGCCCGCCAGATCAGTGCAGGAGGCTACCAGAACTACTGGCGGGCGGATGATGGTCAGCGTCCATTCTTTCATGCTTCCGACGGCGGTTTTCCGGTCGTGAGCCTGCTCTACTACTCCGAGATCGCCGATCCCGCGGCAAAACAGCAGGTGTTAGACACGGTGAGGAAATCTCTGGCGTTTGAACTCGCGATCACCTCCGAGGTGAATAACCCGTTCGCTTACAGCCGCGAATACGTGCAGGACAAGACGGGATCGCGCTACACCAGCTTCTTCTTCCCGCACAATAGCGATGCGGCTCCGTGGTGGCAGGGTGAGAACGCGCGTCTGGCTTCGGTGGCGACCGCAGCGCGGCTGGCGGAACTCGCCTTTCCGCAGGATGCGGCCCTTCGCAAACAGCTGGAGACCTTTGCCACCAGCCAACTGAACTGGATCCTGGGATTGAACCCCTTCGATTCGAGCATGTTAAATGGCGTCGGCCGTAACAATCCTCCTTACATGTATTTTGACTCGTGGGAATTCACTAACGCGCCGGGCGGAATCTCGAATGGGATCACCAGCGGGTTCCACGACGAAAGCGACATCGACTACCTACTGCCCTATCGGCAGACGGGCGCTGACAATGACTGGCGCTGGGGGGAGCAATGGCTGCCACATGCGGCCTGGTATCTACTGGCGGCTTCAACGGGAGGCGACGCGACCCGCTGACACTCCAGTTTCCGGTTGGCCGACCATCCGTCCGGAATGCGGCGGAAGCCTGGGGCTGGTAGCTCTACGAGGATTCCGCCTTACAGCCAGTGAGCAGCGGCGTTCGTTCCGTGTTGCAAGCAAAGCCCTTCGTTCGAGCCTCCGCCCTACGGCAGAATTTCCAATGTGGACGTAACTTTTGGGCTCCTCATGGATACCTATTACGACAAGCAGAATTCCCAGACTGAGATCTTCCCGACCAGGTCCGGAACCATGCGACAAGTCAAGGAGCGTTCCATGGCGACAATCGCCGTCATACCAGGATTTAAACCGTCGAGCCCGAAACTTGTTGCCCCTCGATGGCACACCGTTTTGTTCGTTGCGTTGTTTCTTGCGCTGACCCTCGGCGGAGCCCTCTTTCAACGCGAAGCGCGCTCGCAGCCCGAAAGGCTGTTGCAGCACCCCGACGTTGCGCCGCTGTACGTCTCCCTCATGGCCATGGAATGGGGCCTGTTCTTCTATGTTTGGAAGGGCGGCTTGCGCCGCACAGGAACGAAGCTGCGCGATCTGATCGGCGGAAGATGGCGAAGCGCAAAAGATGTCGCCATCGACGCGAGCCTCGCCCTCGGACTATGGACAGTATGGATGATCGTGGAAAGGGGATGGGAGCACTGGTTCGGGCCTGAGCATGCTGTTTCCATCCAGACCTTCCTGCCGCGCCGAGGGGTCGAAATTCTGCTTTGGATCGGGGTATCTATCAGTGCCGGGATTTGCGAGGAGGTGGTCTTTCGCGGCTACTTCCAAAGGCAATTCGAAGTATTCACACGCAGCAAGTGGATTGCATTATTCTTGCAGGCTGCGCTGTTCGGGATCTCCCACGGTTACCAGGGTGTGGAAGCTTGCGTGAAGATTACTATCTTCGGCGGGTTGTATGGTCTGCTTGCACTCTGGCGCGGAAGTCTTCGGCCGGGAATGATTGCTCATGGCGGATCGGACATTTTGAGCGGCATCTTCGGAGTGTAACCGGCGACCAAACATGAAGCGTTTTCCTGTTTGCGCGGGAGCGCTGATGGATAGCTGCATGAAGAAGCCTCGATGACCGACTTCAGCGCGCTGTACAAGAAATACGCGCCGGACGTTTTCCGCTTCGCGCTGTATCTTTCGGGCAACCGCAGCCAGGCCGAGGACATAACTTCCGAAACGTTTGTGCGTGCGTGGACTTCGCCGGAGCCAATCGAAGCAGCCACCGTGAAGGCATATCTCTTTACGATCGCACGCAACCTGTTCCTACACGGGCTGCGCAGAGACTCGCGCCATGATCAGCTGGGTCGAGAGCTGCCCGGTGAGCTGCCCAGCCCGTACGTTCATGCCGAGCAAAAGGAAGAATTCCGGGCCGTGTTGGCTGGGCTACAGGAGTTGCCGGAAATCGACCGTGCAGCCCTACTGATGAGAGCTTTGGACGGCATGCCTTACGAAGAAATTTCACGGGCGCTCAGAATTTCTCTTGCGTCCGCGAAGGTCAAGATCCACAGGGCGCGACTTACGCTCTCGGGAATCCGGTACGGGTAGCGTCATCGAACTTGGGCAGAAGCGAACTCGGGAACAACAGGAGTCAACAATGAACGTTACACGAGAAGTGATTCTGGATCTGCTGCCGGTGTATCTGGCGGGCGAAGCAAGCCCGGCCACGCGTACTCTTGTAGAAGAATATTTGAAGCAAGATGCTGAGCTTGCTCATCGCATTCGAGTTCAGTGGGCGGACAGCTTTGCCAAGGCTGTGCCATCCGCGCTCCCCCCGGATTTGGAGTTGCGATCCCTTCGCCGCACCCGACGCCTGCTTGGCTGGCAGAGGTGGCTATTTGGGTTTGGGATTTTCTTCTCGGCCATGTCGCTCAGCAATGAATTCTCGTTTGAAAACGGCCACTTCAAGGAATTTCATTTCCTGTTGCGTGATTACCCGGCAGAATTCGGAGCCTGCGTGGTGCTTGGTCTCGCCTGCTGGATCGCGTACTTCTCTATCCGCCGCCACCTGCGTACCGGCGCAATTTAGATTTGTGATCTAGGAGCAAAAGCAAGATTCCGGCCCAACTTGGTCTACCGGCTGTCCGCTTCTCGTAGGAGCCCTTACCACAACAGGCAGCAAGGGGGCCTCCAAAAGTCGATGCAGGATTTGCAGAGGGGTCTATATCGGCCTTGACGGTTCCGGCCGGATGACGGGATAACCGGAAGTTATTCTGGACAGAAGTCCTAGTGTTGTATCAGAAGCGACCGCAGAAAGAGAAGTTGGTAGCCTCGTCAGAATCTGCGGCGGTCGCTTTTGATACAACGACTTGAAAGAAGCCGCCCGTGGGTGGAGTGGACT
>Ga0181532_10005311_pt1 | contig 10987 bp, 5 predicted proteins | sample PEATcosm2014_Bin_33_FD_119768 | JGI IMG/M metagenome (GOLD analysis project Ga0181532, IMG submission 119768) | Peatland microbial communities from MTU Mesocosm Facility, Houghton, MI, USA - PEATcosm2014_Bin11_30_metaG | ecosystem: Environmental > Terrestrial > Soil > Wetlands > Peat | place...
GCGACGATTTACCACTGTCTCGGCATCAACCCGGGCAACAAGCTGCTGGCTCCCGGAGACCGGCCGATCGACATCGTCAAAAATGGAGAGGTCCGCAAGGAATTGCTGGTGTAAAACGCTGAATAGCCAGCGTGACGCGCCAAAGGCGGCACCCAAAAAAGCAGGTGATGCTCCTAACTGCCTCAACGTTCCTTGATAAGCCCGAAATACGGAATCCGAATGACGAAGGAAATCTGAAGCACGAAGTTTTCATGGGAAGAAGGCCTTGTTGCTTCGCGCTTCCGGTTCGCTTCGTCATTTGTGCAACATGCTTCCCTTGGGCCTGCCCTCACTCCCGCGTTTTGCTACGCCCCGGAGATTTTCCATGCGGCATCTGATGCGATCGGTTTTGCTTCTTCCACTGAGCCTCGGGGTGCTGACATCCTGGTATCTCGCTCAGTCGGCGGCTCCCGCGCAGGCGGCTTCGCCTTCGCTCAGTGTGATTCTGCCCCGCGGCCTGCAGCGGGGCACCGAAAGCGTGCTCACGTTCCACGGCGGTCAGTTGGCCGACGCCAAGGAGATCCTGTTCTTCTCTCCCGGCTTTCAGGTGACCAAGCTTGAACCGACTCCCGCCGCGGTCAAGGCGACGATCAAGGTCGCTCCAGACTGCCGGTTGGGAGAGCACGTCGTACACGTCCGCACGGCCAGCGGCGTGACCGAATACCGGACCTTTTATGTCGGACCGTTTCGAGAGATTCAGGAGAAAGAACCAAACACCGAGTTCACCACGCCGCAACCGATTCCCCTGAACGTGACGGTCAACGGCATCATTCAGTCGGAAGACGTCGATTATTTTGTTGTCGACGCCAAGAAAGGGCAGCGGATCAGCGCCGAGATCGAAGGGATGCGGCTCGGCGTCACAATGTTCGACCCGTACATCGCGATCCTCGATTCCAAACGGTTCGAGCTCATCACTGCCGACGACACTCCGCTCTTGAAGCAGGACGCGGCCGCATCGATCGTCGCGCCGGCTGACGGAAAGTATTTCATTCAAGTCCGCGAGAGCTCCTACGGCGGCGACGGGAACTGCTATTACCGTCTGCATGTCGGCACCTTCCCGCGGCCGATTGCCGTTTATCCCGCCGGGGGAAAAATGGGCGATCAGATCGATGTGCGCTACCTCGGCGATCCGACGGGCGAAATCGTCAAAAAGGTGAAGCTCCCCAGCCAACAAATCCCGAATTTCGAGCTCGTTCCCGAAGACGCGACGGGCACCGCCCCCTCCGGGATTCCCTTCCGCCTATCGGTGCACGGCAATGTTTTGGAGAAGGAGCCGAACAACTCGATCAAAGATGCGACGCCCGCCGAATTGCCTCTGGCATTCAACGGCATCTTGCAAACGCCCGGCGACGTCGATTTCTTCCGTTTCAAAGCGAAGAAGGGGGAAACGTACGAAGTCGAATGCTTCGGAAGGCGGATTCGCTCGGCGATCGATCCCGTCATGGTCCTTTACAACGCGGCCGGGCAGGGCATCCTTTCCAACGACGACTCCCGCGGTCCCGATCCCTATTTTCGGTTCACGGTTCCGGCTGACGGCGAGTACTTCCTCTCCGTCTACGATCATTTGCTCCGCGGAGGCCCCGGCTTTGTCTACCGCGTCGAGTTCCTTCCCGTCGAGTCGAAAATCACGACCGGGTTGCCGCAGGTTGCCCGGTACTCGCAATCCCGACAGCAGATCTACGTGGCCCGCGGAAACCGGTTCGGGGCACTGATGACGGCGGGACGCGAAAACTTTGGCGGAGAGCTGGTGCTCGAGCCGAAGGGGATGCCCAAGGGGATCAAGATCATCGCCGATCCGATGCCGGCCAATGCCAGCTCGATGCCGGTCGTCTTCGAGGCGGCGGCCGACGCTCCGCTGGCCGGCAGCCTCGTCGACTTTCGCGCGCGTTTGAACGACCCGAAGCAAAACATCAGCGGCGGGTTTTTCAACCATGCGGAGTTTGTGATCAGCGCGCCGGGCCAGTCGCTGTTTAGCTCGTGCGACGTCGATCGTATGGCGGTCGTTGTCGTCGAAGAGCTTCCCTATACGCTCGAGATCGTGGAACCGAAAGTTCCCTTGGTGCAAAGCGGGCTGATGCAACTGAAGATCCGCGCCCACCGCAAGAAGGGCTTTACTGAGCCGATCAACGTGCAGGTTCCCTTCTTGCCGCCGGGAGTCAGCGGCGTACCCTCGATCGACATTCCGAAGGGGCAAGACGAAGTCCTGTTTCCGCTGAACGCCAACGGCGGGGCCGAGATCAAGAAGTGGAAGATCTTCGCGCTCGGTTCGGCCAACGTGAACGGGGCCGCGTGGGCCTCTTCGCAGATGGCAAACCTCGAGATTGCCGCCCCTTATCTGCAGTTCGCGATGCAGCGGGCCGCGGTCGAGCAGGGACAGCAGACCGAACTGGTTTGCAACGTCACGGTGAACCGGCCGTTTGCAGGAGGTGCCAAGGTGCAGCTCCTGGGTCTACCCCCGAAAGTGGCCGCTCCCGAAATCGAATTGAAAAAAGAGATGAAGGATCTGGTCTTCAAACTCAAGACCGAAAAGGCGAGCCCCGCCGGCACGCACAAGAACATTTTCTGTCAGGCGGTGATCGTCGAAAACGGCGAGCCAATCGTGCACTACGTCGGTGGGACCGAGCTCCGCATCGACCAGCCCCTACCGGCGCCGGCCAAGCCCGCCGCGCCCCCCCCGGCGACAAAGGTCGCCAAGAAGGAAGCGCCCAAGGTTGAAGCAAAGCGTCTCACGCGGCTAGAGCAGTTGCGGCTGGACGCCAAACAGAAGGCCCAAGCGGCGGCCGGAAAGTAGTCAGAATGCGTTGTGCCACGGTCTCCTGACCGTGGCACTGAAACGACCGCAGGTCTCCTCTTACCATTAAAGGTGACCTGCGATCGCGAGTCGGTGCGGTCGGGAGACCGCTCGTAAGAGAACCCAAGCCGTCGGCTTGCCGGCGGACCGTTCGCATCCGTTGGAATGCGGAGATTAGATTGATGTCGCACCTCGCTCGTACTTGGATGGCCCGTGCCGCAGTTGTCGGAACTTTGGCTCTCGCGGCGGCCGCAACTTCGTCTCCAGCGGCCGAATCGTCGAAGCCGGCCCGCTCTTCGCGTGCGAAAGTCGCACAATCCCAGCCGCACGCCGGAATGCCGGCGATCACGGGGGAAAAACAATCGGGAGAACACTCCTCGGCGACTTCCACCGAAACGTCGTTACAGCACGTGAAACCGGCCGAGATTCGTGTTTTCCCGCCGGACGTCCAATTGACCACGGCCCGCGACCGGCAATCCCTCATCGTGCAGGCTCGCTACGCGAACGGACTTACCCGCGACGTCACGACCGAGGCGAAGTTCGCGCTGGCCAATGCGGCGCTGGCGAGAATGGATCAAGCCACGCTGTACCCAATTGCCGACGGCTCCACGCAATTGTCGGTTGAATGTGCCGGCTTGAAGGTCACGCTGCCGGTGACGGTGAAAGACGCAAAGGTCAACCTGCCGATCAGTTTCAAGCTCGATGTCATGCCCGTCTTCATGAAGGCCGGCTGCAATATGGGCAGCTGCCACGGCTCGGCCCGCGGCAGGGATGGTTTTCGCCTGTCGCTCTTCGGCTTCGATCCGGACGGCGACTACCAACGGCTGACGCGTGAGATCAGCGGCCGGCGGATCAACCTGGCGATTCCCGAAGAGAGCCTGATCATTCAGAAGGCCCTCGGCAAAGTTCCGCACACCGGCGGGAAGCGTTTCGCCGAAGGCTGCGAACTTTATCAGACGCTGCTGAGTTGGCTGAAGGCCGGCGCCCCGTCGGACCCGCACGAGGTGCCGAAAGTCGTCGCAGTCGAACTCTTCCCCAATGGGGCTGTGCTCGACGGTAAGGGCGCAACGCAACGGCTTACCGTGCGGGCCAAGTATGCCGACGGGACCGACCGCGACGTCACGTCGCTGGCCTATTACATGACCAACAACGACGTCTCCGCCGCCATCGCCCAGGACGGCGTCGTAACGGCCGGCAGCCGCGGCGAGGCCTTCATCATGGCTCGCTTCTCGACTTATACGGTCGGTACGCAGTTCATCGTGCTTCCCAAGGGACTCAAGTTCGAGTTTCCGAAGATCGTGGAGAACAACTACATCGACACGCACGTCGATAATAAGCTCAAGAAGCTGCGGATCGTTCCGTCGCCCCTGTGCGGCGACGAGGAGTTCATTCGCCGCGCGTCGATCGACATCACCGGCACGCTGCCGCGCGTCGAGGACTACAAGCGGTTCATGCAGGACAAGTCGCCCGACAGGCGGGCCCGGCTCGTCGACGAACTGCTGTCTCGGAAAGAGTTCGTCGAAATCTGGCTGATGAAGTGGGCCGAGTTGTTGCAGATCCGCACGTCGGTCAATATCAGCACCAAGTCGATGCTCTCGTACTACACGTGGCTGCAGAACAAGATCGCCGGCAACGTGCCGATGGACCAGATGGTCCAGGAGCTCTTGGCGTCCAAGGGGGGCACCTTCGCGAACCCGGCGACGAATTACTACCAGAACGAAACCGACACCCTGAAGACGGCCGAGAACGTTGCGCAGGTCTTCATGGGCATGCGGATTCAGTGCTCCCAGTGCCACAACCATCCGTTCGACCGCTGGACGATGGACGACTATTACGGCTTTGCCGCCTTCTTCTCCCAGATCGGCCGGAAACCGTCCGAAGACCCGCGCGAGTTGATCGTCTTCAACAGCGGCGGCGGCGAAGTGACGCAACCGATCGGCGGCCGGGTGATGAAACCGAAGTTCCTGGGTGGCGCCATTCCCGATCTCCAGGGCCGCGACCGCCGCGAAGTCCTCGCCAAATGGCTCGCCTCGCCGGAGAACCCTTACTTCGCGAAGAACCTTGCCAACATCGTTTGGGGCCACTTCTTCGGCCGGGGCATCATTCATGAGGTCGACGACGTCCGCGTCAGCAATCCCGCGGTGAACCCGGAACTCCTGGACGACCTCGGAAAGAAGTTCACCGAGTACCATTATGACTTCAAGCGTTTCGTGAAAGACATCTGCACCTCGCGAACGTATCAATCGTCGACCGAGGTCAATCCCACGAACGCCGAAGATCACCGCAATTTCGCTCACGCCGAGCTCCGTCGCATGCGGGCCGAAGTGATGCTCGACTGCGTCAGCGTGGCGACCGACACGAAGAACAAGTTTCCCGGCCTGCCCGTCGGGGCCCGCGCGGTTCAGGTTGCCGACGGCAACACGTCAAACTACTTCTTGACGACTTTCGGCCGCGCCACGCGGGGCACGGCCTGCTCTTGCGAGGTTCGCGTCGAGCCCAATCTGTCGCAGGCCCTGCATCTACTCAACGGCGACACGGTCAACAGCAAGATCCAAGAGGGCCGCTTGATCGAACGACGACTCGCCGAAAAGAAGACTCCGCAGGAGATCCTCGACGAACTCTATATCCGCTGCCTCTCGCGGCGGCCGACGGAAAAGGAGCACGCGGCACTGAACGCCCTGTTGGCGGAAAATTCAGATAAGAAGCAGACGCTGGAAGACACGTTTTGGGCCCTCTTGAACTCGCGGGAGTTTCTGTTCAACCATTGACGGAGGCCCGGATTGTTTTTTGGACAAGGTGCCACCGGCAGCTTGCCTGCCCACAGTGGCCGGAGCGGTGAGACATTTGAGATTGGCGATAGGTGAGTTGATGTTCGTTCGCAATCGCAGCTTTGTTCTTGCGGCGATGGTCGCGTGCGGGATGGCATTGCCGCCCGTGAGCGAGTCGACCGCAGTCGCGGCTGGTAAATCGGCGGCTAAGGGCGACTCAAAAGGTCCGAAGCTGACCTACGACGACAATGTGCGAAACATTTTTCGCGAGAAGTGCTTTGCCTGCCACAACACCGAGAAGAAGACGGCCGGGCTCGACCTGACGACGTACTCCGGCGTGATGGCCGGCGGCGGATCCGGCGCGGTCATCGACGCCGGCAGTTCCGGTGACAGCTATCTCTTCTCGCTCGTCTCGCACACCGCCGAACCCCACATGCCGCCGAAGTCCGACAAGCTCCCGGCCGATTACCTGGCATCCATTGCCAGGTGGATCGACGGTGGAGCGCTGGAGAATAAAGGAAGCAAGGCGGCCGCCAGCAAGAAGCCCAAGCTCGACTTCGCGCTCAAAGGGGCCCCCATCGGCCGGCCCGAGGGCCCGCCGCCCATGCCCGAAGGGCTCAGCATCGAGCCGGCCGTTCGCACCACGCGCGGCACGGCGCCGCGCACGGTCGCGACCAGTCCCTGGTCTCCGCTGGTCGCCATTCCGGGACAAAAACAGGTCCTGCTGTACAACACAAAGACCCTCAGTCTCGTCGGCGTGCTTCCCTTCCCGGAAGGTGTTCCCGACATTTTGAAGTTCAGCCGCAATGGGCTACTGCTACTGGCCGGCGGAGGCCGAGGTGCCGCCAGCGGTCGGGTCGTGGTATGGAACGTCAAGACCGGCGAACGGATGTTCGAAGTCGGCGATGAACTCGACGCGGTTCTGGGGGCGGATATCAGCGCCGATCAATCGCTCATCGCGCTGGGGGGACCAGGAAAAGTCGTCCGCGTCTATTCGACAGCCGATGGCTCGCTCAAGTCGACGATGAAGAAGCACACGGACTGGGTTTATTCGGTCGCCTTCAGCCCCGACAGCGTGCTGTTGGCAACGGCGGACCGCAACGGCGGCATCGTCATCTGGGAAGCGCAGACTGGCCGCGAATATGCCGTCTTGGCCGGTCACGCAAGCGCTGTCACGTCCCTCTCCTGGCGGATCGACTCCAACATTCTGGCCTCCGGCAGCGAAGACACGGCCATCAAGCTGTGGGAGATGGAGAATGGCACGCAGGTCAAAACGTGGGGCGCCCATGCTGGCGGCGTGACGTCCGTCAACTTCACCCGCGACGGCCGGCTCGTTTCGTGCGGCCGCGATGGCAATGCCCGGCTGTGGGACCAGAACGGCGCCGCCAAGACCGGCTACTCGGGCTTTGCCGACCTCCCGCTGTGCGTCGCCTATTGCGATGAAACCAACCGCCTCATCGCAGGCGATTGGACCGGCGCGTTTCGCGTCTTTGATGCGACTAGCGGCAAGCAGGTCGGCACGCTCGACGCCAACCCGCCGCGGCTGGCCGAACGCCTCGACGCGGCCAGCAACCAGCTCGCCCAACGACAGGCCGAGCACAAGAAGCTCGCTGAGCAGCTTGCGGCCACTCAGGCCGAAGCCCCCAAACACCGCGCTGAGCTGGAAGCGGCCCAAAAAAACGTGACAGTCGCCGCGATGAATCTCAAGACGGCAACCGCCGCAGCGGCCAAGGCCAAGTCGGCCGTCGACTCTCTGAGCGCCGAGATCCAAACGACTACGAAATTCGCCGACTCTCTGACAGCGGTGCTGCCGATCCTCAAGGAAGCCGCCGACAAGAGCGCGCAGGCCGCCGCCAAACTCGCCGGCGACAAAGACGTGACGGCCGCGGCCGAACAGGTGAAATCTCAATACGCAAAGAAGCAAAAGCAGCTCGACGACTCCAGGCGAGCGGTGGTTGAAAAGAAAGCTCGCCTCGAGAAGGCCAAGCCCGAGGTGGCCGCCGCCGGAAAACGCGTCGCCGACTCGAAGGTGGCCTTTGAAGCCGCCGTCAAGCGGGCCGTGAACCCCGTCGTCACCGCGAAAGCAGCCCTTGATTCTTCTGCCCAATTCCTCGCCCAGGCCGCACACGACGTCCGCCGGTGGAAGGATGAAATCGCTTTCCAGAACAAGATTGCTGCGCTAGCCGCGGTGCAAACTAAGGAGGCCCAACTGACCGAGGCCGTCCAGACTGCACAAGCCTCTTGCGACGCGGCCAAAGCGGAGATTGCCAAGCGTCAAGCCCGCGTTGCGGGAGCCCAAAAGGAATCCGAGTCGGCCGCCGCCGGAGTAAAGAGAGCGCAAGACCTCGTCGTGCAATTGATGACCGAGCAGGCGGCTGCACTCCGCCAGGCCGGCGCGCTCGACGCGCTGCTCCCGGCCCTCAACGAGACGCTCGGCAAGGCGGAAGAGGCCTCGCGCCGTGTTCCAGGCGATGCCGATGTCACGACGCAGGTGACTGAGATCAAGTCTCTCATCGCGAAGAAGATGACCGAGCTCGAGCTGGCGAAAAAAACAGCAGCTGACAAGCCGAAGGCGATCGAGGCCGCCAAGAATCAGATTCCGCCGGCTGAAAAGAAACTCGCCGACTCGAAGGCGGCCATCGAAGCCGCCCGGCAGAAAGTCGCCGAAGCGGCGGCTGCGCTCCAGCCGCTGGCCGACAAGCTCGCCGCGGCCAAAGCCGCCGTGACGGAAGGCTCAAAGACCGTCGAGGCGGCCAAGAAAGAGCTCGACGGGCTGAAGCCCAACCGCACGACGTGACCGCAGTCGGCTCATCGCCACGTTCCAAACGGGTCGTCGAGTGGCCAACCCCCCGACTCGAAATGGAGCGGTGAACGTGGGAGGGAGTTCAGGCCGAGGAGCGTGACTCGCCGGTATGCCATTTGCGACTTAGAAACAGGCCATAAAGGAACGGGTGGCATCATGGAAAAGCGACAGTTCGGCAAGACGGACATGCGGGTGAGCGTACTCGGTTTCGGCGGAGCGGAAATCGGGTTTGAGCGCGCTCCGATCGAGGTCGTCAACCGGCTTTTAGCGAGCGCCCTGGATGCCGGGCTCAACGTAATCGACACGGCCGAATGTTATCTCGCCAGCGAAGAGCTGATCGGCGAAGCCGTATCCGGGCGCCGGAACGACTTTTATCTTTTCACCAAGTGTGGTCATCCCGAGCAGCCAGGTGTCGGCGACTGGCGCCCCGAATCGCTGTTGGGAACGATTACGCGAAGTCTGACCCGACTGAACACGGACCGCGTGGACCTGATCCATCTGCATAGTTGCTCCGAGGAAGAATTGCGGAAGGGTGACGTCATCGCCGCGTTGCAAAAGGCCCGAGAGAAGGGCTACACGCGTTACATCGGCTACAGCGGCGACGGACGGGCCGCGCGGTACGCCGTCGTGTGCGGTGCGTTCGATTCGCTGCAGACGTCGGTGAACATCGCGGATCAGGAAGCGATCGAGATGACTCTTCCCCTGGCCCGCGAGTCACAAATGGGCGTGATCGCCAAACGGCCCATCGCCAACGCCGCGTGGCGATACGATCAGGCGCCGGCCGTCGAATATCATCGGCCATATTGGGAACGGCTGCGAACCCTCGATTACGACTTTCTTAAAGGCGAACCGCAGCAGGCCGTTTCGATCGCCTTGCGATTCACCTTGAGCATCCCTGGCGTGCACACGGCAATTGTCGGCACGAAAAACCCAAAACGCTGGCACGAAAACGCCGACCTGCTCAATGCGGGGCCGCTTCCCGAGCGGCAAATCGAGTCGATCCGCGCTCGCTGGCGGGCCGTGGCAACACCCGCCTGGACGGGTCAGACTTGATGCAGATGCTCGAATACGGACGCTTTATGCGGTTGCTCTAATACAGCGCCGTCGCCAGCTTTCGGCGAAAAGTGCTGACGAGATCCGAACCAGGGCCGAGCGTGTCGAAGATGCGAAGCATTGTCGTTTTGGCCTCGGCTCCGAGTTCGGCTCTGTCCTTTTGAACGATCGCCAAACAAATCTGCAGCGCCTCTTCGTGGCGATTGGCAACGGCCAGCGCGTCGGCCAGCTTGATTTGCAGCGATAAATCGTCCGGGGCCGCGACGGCCGCTTTTCGGGCTTCGTCGAGCGGACCGGCCTCTGCCGCGGCGGCTCGCAGCTCCAGTTGCGATTTGACCTTCTCCGCCTCCGGCTCCAAATAGCCGCGCGATTCCAAGTCGGCGATGATCTTACGGCATTCGTCGTCCTGGTTGAGCTTCAACAGAACTCGGGCCAGCCCGATCCGCACGGCGTCGTGCTTCGGATCGAGTGCCGCCGCTTCGCGGTACGCCGCCAGTGCGGCCTTGGGATCGGATTGTTCGAGGGCGAAGCCCTTCTTCAACAGCTCGTCCACTTTGGACGGCAAAAAGGCGTTCAACCATTCGCGGAGTTTATCCTCAGGATGAATGCCGACGAACTCGCTGACGGGCCGACCATCGCGGAGAGCCACGACGTAGGGAATCGACTGCACGCCGAACGCGCCGGCCAACTCCTGATTCTCGTCGACATTCACTTTCACCAGCAAAAAGCGGCCGTTGAGCTCGGCGGCGAGCTTCTCGAGGAGCGGCCCGAGCTGCCGGCAGGGCTGGCACCAGGTCGCCCAAAAGTCGACGACGACCGGACGCTCCATCGATGCGCGGACCACGTCGGTCTCGAACCGTTCGGTCGTCGTCTCAATGATCCAGGGGGAATTCGCAGCCAAGCAGGGCCTCCAAACGTTTGAACTCAGTGTAGGGAATCAGCCTCGCGGAAGGAACCGCAGCGGAATGAGTGGTCAGTGGCTAGTGGTCAGTGGCCAGCCAAGACCGCGGCACCAGGTACGCATTCCGAATGGGTGGCGAACCCTGTTCGTGCTAGCCACCAGCCACTGATCACTAGCCACTCACCTCCGCTTCGCACCACAAGGCGGTCTGAAAGAGCCGTTGCTCGTCGAAACGACGGCCGACAAGCTGAATTCCGAGCGGTAAGCCGTCCTGCGTCAGTCCGATCGGGAACGAAACGGTCGGCAGCCCCGTATAGCTCCACGGGGAGTTGAAGCTTGGGTCGCCGGTCGTCGACAAATCGGGCGCCGGCCCCGGCGCCGCCGGACACACAGCAACGTCGGCCTCGCCGAAGATCCTTTCGACTTCCTCCCAGGCCTGCTTCTGATGCCGCCTGGCGTCCCGGTACGCGGCCTCCGAAATCCCGAATCCCTCTTCAATCAGGGCCGCCAATCCGGGAAGGTAGTCGTCCCGGACTTGCTGAAACCGCGTGCGGTGGCGGGAGGCCAACTCGTATTGAACGATGATGCGATGCTGGCGGTGCAGGTCGGCAAAACTGGGCGGCAATTCTGCC
>Ga0181532_10005312_pt1 | contig 10982 bp, 5 predicted proteins | sample PEATcosm2014_Bin_33_FD_119768 | JGI IMG/M metagenome (GOLD analysis project Ga0181532, IMG submission 119768) | Peatland microbial communities from MTU Mesocosm Facility, Houghton, MI, USA - PEATcosm2014_Bin11_30_metaG | ecosystem: Environmental > Terrestrial > Soil > Wetlands > Peat | place...
TCTTCTCTTCGTGGCAAGGGAGTGCTTGTTCATTTCTGGTCGGCATCGTTGGCAGATTCTCAAAAGGATCTGAAGGAACTTGAACGGTCATATGAAAAGTGGGCGCAAAGAGGACTGCAACTTCTCACGGTTAATGTGGACCCCGCGCAGAACGAGAGCAACGGCAAAGCGCAAATGCTTCAAGATTATTATTCTTTTCCAGTTCTCAAGGCCTCTCCGGACGTCATCGCCGTCTACAACCTGCTTTTCCGACAGTTGTTCGACCGCCATCGCGACATGAGCGTTCCTATTTCGTTTCTGGTCGAGCCGGCCGGAAAGATCGTCAAGATTTATCAAGGGGAAGTTTCGAGCGAGAAGATCGAGGCCGATTTTCTGAGTATTCCGAGGAGTGATTCAGAGCGATTAACAAAAGCGCTGCCTTTCGCAGGACTGCGAGAGACTTACGACTTCGGGCGCAATTACCTTTCGTTCGGGTTCGTGTTCTTCGAACGTGGCTATTTCGAGCAGGCCGAGGAATTTTTCGGACAAGCCTTGAAGGACGATCCAAGCAGCGCGGAGGCTCTCTACGGTCTTGGCAGTGCCTACCTGCAGCTGCAAAAAACGAAGGAGGCTCGGGAATGTTTCGAGCGCGCGCTAAGGCTCAACGCCACTTATCCGGGTACCCTGCCCAATTGTTGGAATAACCTGGGCATCTTGGCGGCACGGGAAGGGAACTACGATCTGGCCATCCAATCTTTCCAACACGCCCTTCAGATCGATCCGAAACACTCCATCGCCCTGCAGAACCTGGGGAGTGCCTACCGCCAAAAAAAAGACTGGCCGCAAGCCAAGAGTGCGCTCGAAAGTGCTTTGGCCTTGAATGCAGATGATCCTGAGGCGAATTACAGTCTCGGGATGGTCTATGCCCAGGAGAACGATACGGAGCGTGCCTACGATTATCTGCAAAAGGCAATCGCTTCGCGTCCGGCATATCCAGAGGCACTGAATAACCTCGGGATTCTCTATTTGCGTACGCGGCGACCGGCCGAGGCAATACAAAGCTTCGAACAATCTATCCGCGTTGCACCGGTTTACGATCAAGCCTACCTGAATCTAGCACGCGTATATGCCATCGAGGGGGATCGAGAGAAGGCCAAGGCCATTCTTGAGGAGCTTCTCAAGCAACATCCGGAACATGCGCAGGCCAAGGAAGAGTTAAAACAACTCGAAGAGTAGCCTGGTCCACTGTGCCGATTGCTTGGCCCGTAATCCGTCGTTAGAATGAAAGCTCGCTCCGGATTTGGGTATTCTGCTAGCTCATGAACACGCCTTCCTTTAGATCGCTTCGTAATGTCGGCATTCTCGGCACGCTGATTGCAGTGTCCGTGCCGCAGCTCGCCGGCCAGGCGGCCAACAAAGACGCAACGGCCGCGGTTGAAGGCAAAGTCCTGGACTCTCAACAACGCCCTGTGACCGCGGCTGAAATCCTCCTCGAAAGAGCGGATCCTGGTCACATACTTACTTTCACGTCGGATTCTCGAGGACAATTTCATTTTGAAGGGGTGCCGGTTGGGAGCTATACGCTACGAGCGAGGTTCGCGGGCTATCAGGAATGCACAGAGGGGCCGTTCCTGCTCCACGATCACGAAACAAAATCAATCGTGCTGTTGTTGGTAAAAGCACAGGCGCCGGCATCCGGCAAAGATTCGTCCAGCGTTATTGCATTTTCAGACGAACCTGCATTCACGGTTGCGGGAGTTACCGATACAACGGCGTTGGGCGGCCATGGTTCAGGTCCGATCGTGCGGAATAGCAATGTCTTATCCAAGGAAACCGCTTCGTTAGCGGGCAAAAGCCCCACCGCGCCGAGTGCATCTCCGCGGGAGTCCGTTCACGAAGGACCCGCGCGCGAAGCCGACATTCGAGCCATGCTTGCCCGGGAAGACACTGCGGACCTGCACGCTCGTCTTGCAGAGATTGAAGAAAGTGAAGGACGCCCTCTCGAAGCCGTCCAAGATTACCAACGCGCAGCGGAAATGCAACCTAGCGAGCCCCATCTGTTCGCCTGGGGCGCGGAACTTCTGCTGCATCATGCACCTGAGCCCGCCATTGAAGTCTTCGCGAAGGGCCACAGGCTCTATCCGCAATCCAGCCGGATGATGCTGGGGCTGGGCGCGGCATTCTACGCGCAGCGCTCCAAGGAACAAGCTGTGCAGACTTTCCTGGAGGCTTGCGACCTGAATCCTGCCGATCCGACTCCCTATCTTTTTCTGGGCAGGTTGCAGACAACCGAACAGGTGGTACCTCCCGGATGGACCGACAGAATGAAGCGATTCGCCAGCCTGCATCCCGACACGGCCATGGCGCATTACCTCTACGCCGTTGCGCTTATGAAACAAGACGGACATCCGGAACGTCTCAATGGGGCGGAAGCAGAGCTGAAAACTGCCATTAAACTCGACCCGCAATTTGGCGACGCCTACCTACAGCTGGGCATTCTGCGCTCGGAGCAGGACGATATTCCAGGAGCAATTGCCGAGCTGCAAAAAGCCGTTAAATTCACCCCTGTCCCGGAAGAAGCGCACTACCGCCTGGCACAGGTTTACCGGCGCATGGGGGAAACAGACAACGCCCGCAAGGAAATCGGATTGTTCAAGCAACTCTCGGAACAAAAGAACGAGGAAACGGAGCGCGAGCGCCACGAAATCCCGCAGTTTGTTTACACTCTGCGAGAACAGAGTCCCGCTTCCCAACCTCCCGCACCTGATATGCACTGAGCAGCAGACACTTCCTTGATCGTAGAAAACAGAACCGCCCCACCAAACATCTGATGAGGCGGCCCGATTGGCCAGGGGTGAAAGGCGCTTTAGAACGTAAGTTTCAACCCGAACTGAACAACGCGAGGATTGTTCACGGTCGAGTTCACGGATCCAAAGCCAGGCGCATTGATGTCGTTGACCGGCAAGCCGAACTGGGCGTGGTTCCACAGGTTGAAAAACTCCGCCCGGAAGTTCAGGCCCATATTCTCCCAGGGCAGGGCGAATTGCTTGATGACGGAGAAGTCCGTGTTCACAAAGTCTGGACCATAGACTGGTACGCGCGAAGCATCCCCAAGGTGGCCGATGGCGTGACTGAAACATGCCGAGTTGATATATTGTTCTTGAGGACCGTGATTGGAGACGTAAAGATTGCAGCCCGCCACCTGGTCCGGACGATTAAAGTTGTTCCCGTTGCCGCCGTTGTTGAAGGAAACTCCCGACGCGTTATTGCTGTCAATGAGAGGGTCAGGAAACCCGGAAGTGATTTTCTCAATGAGGGTTAGTTGCCAACCACCCAAAAGGGAGTTGGTGACATTGTTCCAATCGTTGCCAAATTTCTTTCCCTTACCGAAGGGTAAGTCATAAATTACGCTGGCGGTAAAACTGTTGTTTAAGCTGATCTGCGACAGTGCCCAGTCCAATTTCCCCCAGTTAGGTAGTGGGAAATAGGGCGCACTCAGCAAGGAACCTAAACCGTCGGACAGGCCATTGTCATAAGTGTGGGAATAGGTGTAGCCAATCAAGGCGTAAAGGCCGTACCTCGGGGTTTTGGTCTCGGCTTTGATTTGCAGCGAATTGTAGGTGGTTTTGCCGTAATCGCCGAAGGCTAAGATTGCGTTGGCTACACCGTAGGAAGGCAGGTATTGAGTGCCGTTGGCATTGCAGCCGATCGTCCCGACGCCGCAATTGGTTGGGCCTACCGTGTTGATGTCATTGCCGGCCACCAGGATGTGGTTGCCATTCGAGCCCGCATAGCCAACCGTGAGCACAACATTCCCAGGCAGTTGGCGTTCCACGTTCACATTGAACTGCTGAACCTTACCGAGCTTGAAGTTGGTGGGTTGGGTAAACAACGTGCCTGTAAATGTAGAAAGGTTGGGAGGGGTGTTAAAAATCTGAAATCCGTCGGAAATGTTGACGCCGGTGACGCCTGGGGCACCAGATAATGTGGCGCAGTACGAGGTCTGAAAGGGGCACCCAACTCCAGGGATTCCCGATTGCTGGGCAAGACCAAAGGCATCGCCTTCGGCGAAGAAAGGTGGATTCTGCCATAACCCTTGAGCCCCCATGCTCCAGGCGGAATCGTGATAAATAGCATAGCCAGCGCGGACTGCTGTTTTGTCACTCCCGAATACCTTCCAGGCCAGGCCGAGTCTCGGCTCAAAGGCTGTCCAACTCTTTTGTACGCCTGCAGACCACGACACACCCTTCTGACCGGCAACGAGAAGTTGCTGGGTATAGGGATCGTAGTTAGCCATGCGACCATTAACTTCCGTGATGGGATTGGTGATATCCCACGCCAAACCGAGGTTCAGGGTCAAGTCCCGGTTTATTCTCCAATCATCCTGGACGAACGGCCGGTAGATTTTCCAGCGGCGGCCGCCTACCGGACCATTGAAAGTTTGATCGTGCTCAGACACGCCCACCAAGCCGAGAAGAAAATCGGCTTCCGGATTGCCAGGAATGTTGACGGCACTACTCGAGTAGCCGGTGAAATTGCCGATGCCGCCCGGGATCCAGAATCCGTCCTGGAAGGCCTCCGTGCCCACATTCATCTGGTTCGCGCGGATACCGATGCCGAACTTGATATCGTGCTTCCCGCGGATCATGTCAAGGGAATCGTTTACCGTAAAGATGTTGGTTCCACCTTGGAACGGCGTATAACCGCGATCACCAAGGGACCAATAGCCCCCAGTCATGAGTGTGCTAACCAGGCCGCAACTATAAGCGCCCGGCTCGCAGGTGGTGCTGCCATTGGGACAACCAAGATTTGCGCCGATGATGCCGAGCTTAGCAGACTCACAAGTCCCGGTGCCCTGCGAGGTGATGTAATCGAAAATGCGATTGTAACCAAAGCTGAATTGGTTCACGGTTACCGGGGAGAAGATGTGAGTCTCACCGATAGCCACGTTGCGAGCATGATTGAGGATTCCCTGATTGCTGCCAAAGGCGCTCGCTTCAGCGAAGCCAGGAGCGCCGCCAGGCACATAGGAGCCCGCCTGGTCATAGCTAAAACGGGCGAATAACGAATCGGCGCTGGAGAAGTTCTGGTCGACGCGGATATCAAACTTGGTTTCATCCAGTTTGCGAACAGGGACGTCGGCAAAGTTGTAACTGGGGTTGCCGCTCACATTGGGTTGAGGGTACAGGTTGATCATGGCCTGGCCAATCGGATTGAACAGGTTGGAGGGAATCTTGTTACATGGGGTGCCCTGAGGCTGGCTTCCATTCGCTGCAGCTGGCAAAGGGTTACCGCCAGGACCGCATTGGAAATAGATATTAGGATAAACGCTGGGATTTGTGGATGCCCCCAGCATATTCGGGTTCATGATTACCAACCCGGACACGGGATTGCCAAATGGATCGGCGGAAAAATCACCGTTGCGCATCGCTTCGGAGGGAACCAAGCCCGTAAACGGAATGCCGTGGCGCTGATACTTTTGTTCACCGTCCAGGAAGAAAAATGTCTTGTTCTTGCGGATCGGCCCGCCAAAAGAGCCGCCGAACTGATTGAGGTTGAATTTTTCTCTGGAAGTGGCAAAGAAGCTGCGGGCATCGAGGTCGGTGTTGCGCAAGAATTCGTACAGGGAGCCGTGGAAACTGTTGGTACCGGATTTAGTCGTGAGTAGCACCGTGGGTCCAGCGCGTGTTCCGTACTCTGCGGAATAGTTGTAGGTCAGGACCTTAAACTCCTGAATGGAGTCGATCGAAGAGAGAATAGAAATTCCGCCTGCAGTCAACTCGTTGTTATCGACGCCGTCGATTAGCCAGTCCGTGCTATTGGGACGCGAACCGCCGACCGAAAGAGAAAACGGTCCGCGGGCAGCTACCTCGCTACTGGTGGCGCTGGTGAAAAAGCTGTTCGGATTCGTTTCTGCAGTGGCTCCGGGAGTGAGAGTAGCGAGCTGCACGAAATCGCGGCCGTTGAGTGGAAGCTGAGCGACTTGTTGGGAGGTAATGACCTGGCCGAGTGAGGGATTCGCGGTTTCGACAGCCACCTCATTGGCCACTACTTCCACCGACGAACTGACAGTAGCAGGAGAGAGGCTGAAATCCAGCTCGCGCTGCTCATCCACCTGGAGTCTTACATCCTTTGTCTCCGCAGTCTGGAAACCCTTGAACTCGACGTGAACGGTGTAAACCGAAACGGGCAAAAGATTGATGTTGTAATGGCCTGCCTCATCCGTGATGGTCTGGCGCGCTGCCCCCGTACCCTGGGAGGTAACTGCGACGGTGGCACCGGAAATTGCGGAGCCGGATTTGTCCGTTACCGTGCCCAAGAAACTGCCGGTAGCCTGGCCGTAAGCGCGCTGTTCACAGCAACAGAAAATTGCAGCACAGAACCCCAGAGCAAACAAAAATCTCTTACTCATTCCCCTCACCCCTCTCGGCGTCCACCAACAACTAATTCCCCGAATTCGGAACGCAAAAAAAAGAATCAAGCACCTCTCCATGGGCTCGGGAAATATTGGCCGCCCAAAATTATGAAGAAACGTCCTGACTCGTGGTTCCTCGGCTCTCCGTCCCGCAAACACCCCAACGACAGGAATCAAGCTTTGATTCCATGGAAAAACATTGTGGAAAATTACTTCTCATTGCGGTCTCTGTCAAGCAGATGTTGAGGAAACCCTGTGCAAGACTTTGAATGGCAATCGTTTGGTTTCCGAAGTCATCCCGACCTGGAATCTTCCGCCGGTCGTCGCGATGAGAGTCGCAGGCGTGGATCATTCATTTGTGCACGCGGAAGCTTTTTTCGATTCTCAATCGCTTCTGGAGAGCCCAGAAGTGGCAATTTTCGGTACACTCTTGAGGGCCGATACGTCGAGGTTTGACGCCAGGAAGCTCTTCTCAAAGGGAGGCTAAGAAATGAGGGTCCTTGCAATCGATGTTGGTGGAACTCACGTGAAGGTGCTGCTGAGTGGTGAGGACACGCCGCGCAAGTTTGACTCTGGGCCTGAACTTACACCGAGCAAAATGGTCAAGGGCGTGCAGCAGATAACAAAAGACTGGAACTACGATGCTATCTCCATGGGATACCCCGGACCGGTGGTACGCAATCGGCCAGTCATGGATCCATACAATCTAGGGGAGGGTTGGGTGGGATTCCATTTTGAGCATGCCTTCGGATGTCCCATAAAAATTGTGAATGATGCGGCCATGCAGGCTCTGGGCAGTTACAAAAAGGGCCGGATGCTTTTTCTTGGTCTCGGCACCGGTTTAGGAACGGCTCTTGTCGTGGATGGGGTGCTCGAGCCAATGGAGTTGGGGCACCTTCCCTACAAAAAGGGAACCTACGAAGACTATGTGGGGCTGCGCGGTTTGCAAAAGAGGGGAAAGAAGGAGTGGCGCAAGCAGGTGGCGGATGTGGTCGAGAAACTGAGCTTTGCGCTCGAGCCGGACGAAGTTGTGCTGGGTGGAGGCAACGTAAAGAAGCTCAAGGTATTGCCGCCGCATTGCCGGGCGGGAGACAACTTCAACGCATTTCTAGGGGGGTTCCGGCTGTGGAACGTCGAGGCCGGGAAAGACATCAAACCACCGAAGAAGCCACACTCACGGTAATCTCGAGATCCGGAAGGAGTCCGACCATGGTAGCAACTACCAAACGCACCTCAAAAGCCCCGACCGTCAAGCCGCTGACCAAGCGCAAAGCATGGGCAGCGCTCAAAGCCCATCACAAGAAAATTCAGAGCACCCATCTGAGAAAACTTTTCGCTGAAGATGCCAAGCGCGGGCAGCGCTTTACGGTCGATGCCGTGGGCATTTACCTGGACTATTCCAAGAACCTGCTCACCGAGAAAACCACCAATCTGCTTCTTGATCTCGCGCGAGAATCGGGTTTAGAAGAGCGGCGGGACGCGATGTTTCGCGGTGAAAAAATCAATATTACCGAGAACCGTGCCGTGCTCCACATCGCGCTGCGAGCGCCGGAGAATGCGTCCATCGTCGTCGATGGCAAGAACGTTGTGCCGGAAGTCCATGCGGTGCTCGACAAAATGGCAGACTTTTCTAATCGTGTGCGTGGCGGAGCGTGGAAAGGACATACCGGAAAACGCATCCGCAATGTGATCAACATTGGCATCGGAGGATCGGACTTGGGCCCGGTGATGGCGTATGAAGCGCTGAAATTCTATAGCGAACGGAACATGAGGTTTCGTTTCGTTTCGAATGTCGATGGCACGGATTTCGCGGAAGCGGTGATTGACCTGGACCCCGCGGAAACTCTCTTTATTATTTCTTCAAAGACCTTTACTACGCTCGAAACCATGACCAATGCCCACACGGCTCGCGAATGGGCGCTGAAGGGCCTAGGCGGTGACGAAAAGGCCGTGGCGAAACATTTCGTGGCTGTGTCCACAAACGCAGTGGAGGTCTCCAAGTTTGGCATCGATACCGCCAACATGTTCGGATTCTGGGACTGGGTAGGCGGCCGCTATTCCATGGACTCCGCGATCGGTCTTTCCACTATGCTGGCCATCGGTCCAGATAATTTCCGGGCCATGCTGAGCGGTTTTCACGAGATGGATGAGCACTTCCGCACCGCTCCATTGGAGAGAAATCTTCCAGTTTTGCTCGGGCTGCTCGCTCTCTGGTATACGGATTTTTTTGGTGCGCAGACCATTGCGGTTCTGCCCTACGAGCAATATCTGAAGCGATTTCCCGCGTATCTTCAGCAATTGACGATGGAGAGCAACGGCAAACACGTTACTCTGGAGGGGGCGAGAGTCAATTACGATACCGGCCAGATCTTCTGGGGCGAGCCGGGAACCAACGGCCAACATTCCTTCTATCAATTGATCCACCAGGGCACCAGACTCATACCGTGCGATTTCATTGCTTTCGGCAAGTCCCTGAATCCGCTGGGGCGGCATCACGACATGCTGGTGGCCAATGTTTGCGCGCAGAGCGAAGCGCTTGCGTTCGGGAAAACACCGGCGCAGGTGAAAGCCGAGGGTACTCCGGATTGGCTCGTACCGCACCGCGTTTTTGAAGGGAATCGCCCGTCAAACACAATCTTATTGGAGCGTTTAACGCCGGAAGCGCTGGGGAAGTTGGTTGCTCTATACGAGCATGCAGTGTTCACGCAAGGTGCGATCTGGCAGATCGATTCTTTCGACCAGTGGGGAGTTGAGCTCGGAAAGGTGCTGGCGCAGCGAATTATTCCGGAGCTGGAGAACAAAACGGAGCCGCCGCTGAAACATGACAGCTCGACCAATGCTGTGATTCGGCGCTACAGGCAGCTCAAGGCTTAGCTAAGCCGGGCTCTTGAAGGGTAACGATGGTGAATTCCCGCAGGCTATTCCCCGCCGGATCGAAGAGCGCATTACCCTCCGTACGGCGGGACTTTCCTTCGTAGGCAAAGTAATCGCGCAGGAGGACTCGGTTGGGTCCAGTGCTGCGCACTGCGGCTGCGATCATGTGGACAGCCACGTAGATCTCCTCGGCCCCTAGACCTGCATAGGTTCCTGTTTGAGCAAAGTACAGTCGCTCGAACTTGGTCTGCGTGGAGGCTTGTCCTTGCTCTGCCAAATCAACGGTGAACAGTTCCCCCGAACTTTGCGCCTGTTTCTTGGACTCAGCCGCAGACTCGGTGTGCGTGCCTCGAGCGTCCAATTGAGCGGCCTTTCGGCAGAGAAAGACCGGAGTCGATGGCCCGGTGCCGCGAACGAGGGGGAGCAATTCGTTCGCCGCAGGAGCGTCCGTCCAAAACACGATCGCATCGGGCTCATTCGTCCTCAGTATTTCTCGGAGCGATTCCAGGTTTGTCGGCGAATCCGTGCGCACGAAGCGGAGCGGCGCAGGAACATTAAGCTCTTTCGCCGCCTTGTCGAACTCCGCCCCGCCGATCCTGCCGTCATGATCCATTTGCACGATCAGAAGTACTCTTTTCAAGCCAAGATCGGAATAAATGCGCTGGCAATAAGCGCGTGCCTGGTCGGCATCGCTCGGGCCCAGACGAAAGAGCCAAGGAAGATTGGCCTGCGTGGTGGATGGGTCGCTCGAAAGCGTGAGGATGGGGATGCTGATCTTGTTGGCGATTTGTTCCGCCAGGTGGGTGGAAGTTCCGTTAGCGGAGGTGAGGATTACGAGCGCGTGGTCTTGCTCGATGAGCTTCAGGATCTCCGAGCTAGCCTGACCCCACGGACCACTTTCGTCGCGGGCCACAAGTCCCAGCCGGCGGCCATCTGTTAGCGGCCCGAGGGACTGTTCTTCCTCAATCGCCAGTTGTGCCGCCGCGAGCAGCAGCTTGCCTTCCAATTGTTGTTGGCCCTTTAAGGGAAGGATCAACCCGATTACCGCCGTGCCATCGGGAAGGTCCTTTTCGGTCGCGCTCACCGGGCCGCGATAGGCGACGCTTTGACGATCGAGAGTTGCGTACGGCTTTGTTGTGGCAGCGTCAGACTGTGCCAGCACGGGCGTAGCCGTGGCAAAAAGGCCAAGCAACGAAAGGAGCCAAGGAAGAACGCGCACTCGCCGAAATAGAGGCGCACGACAAAGTGGCCACCTCCCAATTTGTTGCAATGTGCAGGGAAGGTACATTTAATGCGCTCCGACATCCCCATCTGCCGGGGCCGCGGACTGCACTTTAGCCAGCGAATATAAAAATTTTCCACCATCTACGCGCGCAATGGGGATCGGCGCGATGTTATTCAAGGTGTGGTCAAACTGCGCCCGGCCCGCAACCCCTTCATAGTCCTTTCCCTGATGGTCTCGAAGGACATCCATGATTTTCCCGCGATTCAGGCCGGCCTTCTGGACGGCAGCAATCAAAATATTCATGCCGTCGTAGGCGTAGGCGGCATAAGCATCGGGCTGTTCATGGAACTTGGCCCGATAGTCTTCTTGAAATTGCAGCCACAGCGGATCATTGCGTGTGGGGTCGATCGCTGCCGTGGTCACCAGGCCTTCTGCGGCGGGACCGGCGAGATCAATGATTAGGGGGTAACACAGGCGGCTGGGGCCAAA
>Ga0181532_10005313_pt1 | contig 10981 bp, 5 predicted proteins | sample PEATcosm2014_Bin_33_FD_119768 | JGI IMG/M metagenome (GOLD analysis project Ga0181532, IMG submission 119768) | Peatland microbial communities from MTU Mesocosm Facility, Houghton, MI, USA - PEATcosm2014_Bin11_30_metaG | ecosystem: Environmental > Terrestrial > Soil > Wetlands > Peat | place...
GCCCGCAACCCTCACAGCCGGACAATCCGCGACTTTCACCGTCACCTTCACGCCGCAGGCCAGTGGAGCCACTTCGGCGTCTTTGTCGTTCGCAAGCAACGCCGCGAACTCGCCCACCGTCGAAACCATGACCGGTACGGGAACGGCGGCGGTTCAGCACACCGTGGATCTCTCCTGGACCGCCTCGGCTGACGCCGTGAGCTACAACATCTATCGTGGCACGGTGTCGGGTGGTCCCTACACCATGATCAACACGTCACCCGACAGCACCACGGCATACACCGACAGCACGGTCACATCTGGCGACACTTACTACTATGTGGTGACCGCCGTGAATAGCGCGTCGGAGGAGAGCGGATACTCGAATCAAGCCACGGCAGTCATTCCGACTCCGTAACGTGCTCAGCGTAGCGGACTAGCTTGTGGTCAGCTACCTCAAGAACGAAACCTGCTCAGGGTGCGATATTCCGATCCGCAGGCCGAAACAGGATCGAAAGAAAATCGCCGACCGCTGGCTGTGACAACGATTGGGGCTAAGGCAGATTTGGTTTTCTCACCAAATGGTGTGAAGAGTCCGTGACCGTCGGATGGCGCGGACCGCCGTAAGCAAGGACAGTCCCTCGACCAGCGCAGTGGCTCCTACGATGCGATCCGCTGGATCCTTAGGATATGCTGCTGGAAGTCCGAGGGCGTGCACTCATTCGCGGTTGCTGATCGGCAGGATGATGAAGCGCGCCTCGACCTCACGCAGCAAAGATTCGAGGCTAATGTCGAGTCGGATACGCCCTCTGCTCGAGAGCGTGGCCAACTCGAGGAGAGTAATGTCGGATAACCTTGCCTGCACATCGACAAGTTCCTCCATCGCCCCAATGCTTTCTTCGATGGGAACTCTGTAATTGGGCCAGGGAAGCTGATAAAGGTCGATGTATTCAGTGCCAAGACGCCACAGGCTACCCTCGGCTGCGGCAATCAAGAGTCGCGGCGTCCGGAGTGCCGGGGAGCAACTTTTGTGGCGGCCAACACTCGGTCGCGAAGGCCTCGGACCGCCTTACCGACGATCTTCTCCGGTTCCGTATATCTCGGCGGTATCAATAAGGTAACAGCACCGCTACCACAACCACCGCAACACCACAGAAAATGATCGCTCTATTGTCATGAAGCCCCCCGGTTGAGGCAACTCGGGTCGATTGGTCGATTCGAGTTCCGAATTCTGCGATCGTGAAGATGCGAAGTCTGTTCTTTGCCACAGATAGCGGAATCACCGCGACGACGAGCAGAGCTTTCCGCCACCAAGAGCGCAGGAACAGATGAGCCAAAACCCATGGTGGTAACGACCAGCATAAGACTGGACCGGATGCTACTGCGCTCGTGTGTAACTTCTATCTCCAGTCTCGGGCAATATGATTCCATCCCTACCGTCGCCAGCCCAGAGAACCATCACCTCCAGGCCTTCCGATTCCGCGAAAAACTTTGTAGCAATCCGCAAGACATTGCATTTGCACAGCTGTTCAAGGTTCCAGTCCCTTTGTAAGCTATTGATTACAGACATACTGGCAATGTTGAGAAAATCGAGGCCTGGCCGCGTAATTGCACTTCGTAGGTATGTCTGCCGCTCCGTGTGCTCTCGCGACGAAATTGGCGTATCGCGGAGTGCGAGAAAGAGGGCGCGCAAAGGCAGCTACAACGCTCATAATATTCCGTCGACGGGCAAGGGGTGCAAATACCATCTGCAGGCGAAGTGTTCGCCGTTAGAATAGTTGGGGCAATACCACTGCGTGTTGATCGTTGCCCCTCATTCCAGCTAGGACTATGCCAAGATCGTGGAGAAGTGCAATTAGTGGAGGACACGCGTAACGCAACAAGAACGTTAGATCCGAAAATTACGCTGCTAAGAGCCCGCTTTTGAAACACGAATCGGACGGACCGTTTGAAAGCATCGAAGGCGCACAGGAGTATCTGGAACTCTTGTGCTCAGCAGTTCTTGAAACCATGCAGGATGTCGAGGCTGACGTCCGCGTGCAGACGGGCTCCGAACCTCAACGCCGATTGGAAGCCCTACGGCTGGTTCTGTACAAATTGGAACATCTGGAAAAGCATCTAAAAACAAGCCATCGCATATTGAATGACTTGCGTACGTTGAGGAGGCTTCTCCTGGAAGAGAGATATGGAAAAGCCGAAACGCCTGCAACGGCTGTGTCGCAAGCGGAGGCTCACGAATTCGACGGAGCCTGCTAGACTAGCAGCTTGCGGAAAAACTCAATTTGAAGCGGACCATGGATCCGGTCACGGCCCGACAGGATAATACGTGCCAACGAGTTCCGCCCTGGGTTCGGGCACAGCAATTTTCGAGTTTTCTATCGCCCGGTCAAGGCACCCGCGCAAGACGGCAGCAAGTTGCCCAACATAGGGCTCTACGAGGCTGCCGCGGGGACTGGTGGGAAGCGAGATGAGCCGAACGCCACCTTGCGCCACCTCTCCCCAGCCACCCAAACGATCATGATAACCCGCCAGATGACGCTCCGCCATGAAGAGAGTTAATTCTCCCGGATAAGGCTTAACGTCGTATTGAGTAAGCGCTTCTTCGTAGATATCCGCAATTCGGGCTTGAGGCGTGGCCGCCGAGGCCTCCGGCCGGAGGCGATTGCGAAGACGGACCCAACCAAACCGAGCGGAGGCTTTGATTCGGGCAATCTCGACGCGCAGTTTTTCCATGAAAAAAGCGCGTTTCCCTTCACCCTCGGCTGCGACGAGATTCTGGAGGTGAAAATAAGGATTGAGGACAAAACGATTGATCAACCTCTGGTGCAGCGGAAGCGGCCAACGCATGGAACGGACGTTGTAAATCTCAATGAGGGCCAGGAGGCCCACGGTCTCGCCCGACGCGATGAGTTGACGTGCCATTTCAAAGGCCAGAGTACCACCCAGGCAGTACCCGCCAAGCATGTAGGGACCGTGCGGTTGTACCCGGCGGATTTCGTCGACATAGCGGTGTGCCACATGTTCGAATCGGCCATCGATCGGAGACCGCCCATCCAGACCGGCGGACTGCAAACCGAAGACGGGCTGATCGGCGCCGAGATGGGCAGCCAACGAACGATAGTGCAAGACGTTGCCTTCGGCGGAGTGCACGAGAAAAAGCGGCGGCCTGTCGTCAGATCGAGGTCGCGCGGATCGGCCGGACCGACGCACGCGATTGATCGGCACGAGCGTTTGCCAGGTTTCGGTCTTGCTGCCTTGGCTCAGAACACTTGCCAGCATCCGTGGGGTCGAGGCGTCGTAGAGGATTGCGAGCGGCGCGGCGCATCCCAACTCGCGCTGGATCAGGTCAAACAACTGCGCCGCAGCGATGGAGTGTCCACCCAGGGCAAAGAAATCATCATCTGGCCCAATCGCGCTGATATCCAATACGCGCTGCCAAAGCGGGAGCAGTGCTCGGAGCAATTCGGGCTCCGCCATCTTCGTAAATCTCGTGGAGTCTGTCGGCGAATCTGAGAATTGCCGTGGCAGGATTAACGCCGGAGTCGAAACGACGGAAAGGAATTCGGGAGCTGCTTTCCGGTTTGAGCTCGGCGTGTAAACAATCTCAGTTGCAGAAGAAGCATCCGCACGCTTAAGTCGAGCAAGATCCAGAACTTCCCGCGAAGGATCTGCCGCCAGATCCTGAAAGATATAACCGAGCGTTGCGAGCCATTCTCGTATGGTGAGGTCCTCAAAAAGCTTGATGTCGTAATGACAGCGAAGCTCCAGGTTCTCTTCCAGTTCGACCGCATTCAAATAGAACTCGAACGATTCGTAACCTTTGGGGTTGGCATCGTAGTCGACGGTAAATCCTGATTGCGGCAGTTCGTTTGGCTTGAACTTCTTGATGTCGGTGAGGCCAGTCGAGATCGGAGAAATGCCGAGCGCAGGCGTGCCAGGATGCAGGTCTTCCATCAAGCTGACGAACGTAAAGATGGCATGGTCCTGGGCAGCAAGAAGCTCGTCCTGCACTCTCTTGAGAAAAGCGCTGACTGCTTCGCCGTCGCGCAACTCCACCGCGAAGGGGAGGAGATTCACACAGTGTCCGGCGAGACCGGGCTGGCCAATAACGGGTTGTTCCGCAGTTGGCAGAGCGATCACAAAACGACGCTGCTTTGAAATGCGGGCGAGCAGGATGGCCAGGGAGCCGAGCAGAACAGCGAAGAAGCTGCAACCCTGTTTTGCTGCTACTGCTCTGAGCTCGTGCACTACCGAGGCGGGTATGAGGTGATCGACACGGCGCGCGCTGAATTCACGCCGCGCGCTCCGCGGGCGATCGGTCGGAAGCATGAGTACGGGAAAACCATCTTTGAACTTCGCATGCCAATAGCCCCCTGCTTCCTTGAATTCGTCGGAGTGGCCGCGCTCGGTTACGCTCTGCACGTAATCGGCATAACTCCTGGCTTGCTGCAGGGATGCGGGCGCCCCCGAAATTTCTTCCGAATAGAAAGCGCAGAGATCGTGGATGAGAACGTCCAACGACCAACCGTCGCAGATGATGTGGTGCGCCGTGAAGATAACCGCCGCGCGATTGGGGTCGAGCAAAACCATTTTGCAGCGGAACAACGGACCCGCAGGCAGGGGGAACGGTAAGGCGGTCTCATCGGCAATCAGTTGGCGGAGACGCTCCTCTTGCCGGGTTGGCTCGTTGGCTGGAGATTCGTTGGTTGCGGATTCAATTTTGGAAAGATCGGTTACCGGCATCGCTATTTTCAGTGTCGGGGCGATCTTCATCGTCATACCGGTTTCATCGAAGCTGGCGCGAAGAGAATCGTGTCGTTCAACCAGGTGTTCCATGGCGCGCGTCATCCTTTCGACCGAGATGTTGCCGGTAAAGCGCAGCGTCATGGATTCGTTGTACGAGGCCGACAACCGTTTGGAAAGACGCGAGGAGGCATAGATGCCGCGCTGCGGAACCGTGGATTCAACCTCAAGCGGTCCGGAAGTCGCCGGAGCTGGGGTCGGTGCGTTGTGTTTCGCCAATGTCGTGACCGAAGGTTCTGCAGCGTCGGCAGGGGCGGCTGGAGCTGGATGATTCGTGCTGGCTTTCTCGAGAAGGGCAACCAGGCGGGAGATGGTGCGCGCTTGATCGACAACAACTTCCTCGAGCACGCTACTGCTCGTCCTTACGTTCGGTGTGGCTTCTGCGGTCGGACTGGCAAAGGATTCCTCAAGAATATCGGCCGGCAACACGCCATCGAGATGCGCCGCGAGCATTTCAACGTTTGGCCACTGATTCATGAGCTGACTGAAGCTGACCTTGGAGGAAAACTCCTTGCCGATGGCGAAAGCGACCTGCGTCAAGGATAACGAGTCAAATCCCTGCTCCATGAACGTGGCGGAGGTGCTGATCTGCGAGCGATCGCGTCCGGAGACTGGTACGAGCAGGTCAAGCACACGAGAAGTGATTCGGTCTTTGCGCAGAGATGGGCGTGAAGCTGGCGAACTTCCCGAGGGAACTCTCTCGATTAGCGGGGAGAGGGCTAATTGCTCAAGTAATGGTTTAATTTGGGGACGAACCGGCGAAACGGAAGTCGCGACTTGGAGGCTTTTCGCAGCGGGTGCCACTGCAACGGGGTCTACCCAGAACCGCCGCCGCTCAAAGGGATAAGTTGGCAAAGGTATGCGGCGGCGATCTTCGTTGGCGTAAAAGGCATCCCAATCAATGGACACGCCGTTCTGCCAGAGAGACCCGAGGGCGAACAGCAGGATCGCCCACTCGCTGTTGTTCTCCGGCGTATCGGCAAGCGTGGGAATGGCTGTGCAGGGACGGCCGAGCGTGAACTGTTGGCGAACCAATGAACACAGTGTGGAACGCGGTCCACATTCAAGGAAGAGGTCGTATCCCTCGTCACTATCATTGAGATACTGGATTGCTTTCGAAAACTCCACCGTAGCCCGGGCATGATTGGCCCAATAAGCGGGATCGGTGGTTTCCGCGGCGGTGATGGGGCGTCCCGTGACCGTCGAGACAAAGGGCTTCGCCGGAGCGCGCAACTGGATTTTGGCGACAGCCTTGCGCAACGGCTCGATCATCGGGTCCATCATTGCGGAGTGAAAGGCATGAGAGGTATGCAGGTGGCGGCAGACGATATTTTCCGCTTCGAGTTGTTTCTGAAACTCGACGACATCCTCTTCCGGCCCTGACACGACACATAGCGCCGGAGCATTATTGGAAGCGATCTGCAGCGTCGGTGGAAGAATTTTCGCGATCGACTCCGCGCTGCTGGTCACCGCCATCATGGAGCCACGCGGCAGGTCCTGCATTAAACGGCCGCGCAGAGCGATGATGCCGAGAGCGTCCTGCAGGTCCCACACGCCAGCCAGCGTGGCGGCAACAAATTCTCCGATGCTGTGTCCGGCCATCATGGCAGGCTCGACACCTAGGCTCTGCCAGAAGCGCGCTAGAGCATATTCGATTACGAAGATCGAGGGCTGGGTGAAGAACGTCTCCTGCAGCGAGATTTGGGCCATCTTCTCATCTCTACTCTGAGGATAAAGAAGTTCACGCAAATCCCTGCCGAGATGAGGCTTGAGGTATTCGCAACAATCGTCGACTACGGCGCGGAAAAGAGGCTCTTCGCGATAGAGGTTCAGGCCCATGTTGACGTACTGCGTGCCCTGGCCCCCGAAAAGGAAAACGACGGGCGGATCACGGCGCTCACAGCGTTTGCCACTGCAGCGCAAGGGATTCGGTTGCAGGAGAAGGCTGGCGGCTTCACTGGAACCGGCGGCGACCACGAAACGCCGGTGGGCCATCTGTTTGCGTCCGGTTTGAAATGTGTAGGCCGAATCCGCAAAAGCTTCCGGCGGGGCGCTCGCGAGATGCTCCGCCAACGCGCGGCTATAGGCATCGAGAGCCGCCGGACTCTTGGCGGAGAAAGGCAAAAGCTGTAGCGGACGCGAAGCCCTTGCACCCTTCGGCTCGGGCGCTTCTTCCAGAATGACGTGGACGTTGGTCCCGCCAAAGCCAAAAGAGCTGACCGCTGTGCGGCGCACTTCCCCTCCCCGAGGAAATGGGATGAGCTTGTCAGCCATGAGGAAAGGACTACTGGCGAAATCGATCTTGGGATTCGGCGTCTTGAAATGCAGGGTCGGAGGAATCTGTTCGTGATGGAGGACGAGGGCCGCTTTGATCAGGCCCGCGACTCCGGCGGCATTGGTCGGATGCCCTATGTTTCCTTTCATGGAGCCGATATAGCAGAACTGTTTTTTCCCTGTCTTGCTCTCAAAAACCTTTCGGAGCGCTTCGAATTCGATGGGGTCGCCAACTGGAGTGCCCGTGCCGTGCGCTTCGATGTAGCGAATGGTCTCGACCGGAACATTGGCATTCGACTGCGCCAGGGCAATGGCATCCCCCTGTCCATCTACGCTTGGGGCGAGGAAAGAAGCGGGTCGCGCGCCGTTGTTGTTCTTCCCCGTGCCGCGAATGAGGGCATAAATCGTATCGCCATCGGCGAGAGCATCAGCGAGGCGCTTGAGGATGACCACGCCGGCGCCGTCACAAAACATGGTTCCGGTGGCGTCCGCATCAAAAGGACGGCAGTGGCCATCCTTCGCAAACGTGCCTCCCTCTTGGTAGAGGAAACCGCTCTTTTGCGGGACGGTGATCTCAATGCCGCCGGAGAGAGCGATGTCACACTCATAGTCGAGGAGCGAGCGATAGGCCTGATCCACCGCCAGGAGAGTGGTCGAACAGGCAGTATTGAGGCTGATCGCGGGTCCGCGGAGATCCAAGAGATAGGCGGTCCGAAGCGCGATGTAGTCCTTCTGGTTGCCGTACTCGACCGCCAGTTTACCCGCCATGGCTAGCAGATCGGGTTGGGTCAGAAGGTTGGTCGTGTAGTAGTGATTGTCGCCGATGCCCGCAAACACGCCGATGCGCCCTTTGTAGCGCTCTGGGTCGCAGCCTGCGTTCTCGATCGCCTGCTGGGCGAGTTCCAGAAAGACGCGCTGTTGCGGATCCATGACCTTGGCTTCGAGAGGATTGATGCCAAAGAAGGCGGCATCGAAAAGATCCGCGCCCTCGATCAAACCTCGAGCGCGGATGTAATCCGGATCGTCGCGAAGATTTTCGTCAATACCGGGACCCAGTTCCTCGGGTGTGAAAAAAGAGATTGATTCGACGGAATTACAAAGGTTACGCCAGAGTTGATCGAGATTGGCCGCGCCGGGGAACCGTCCGGTCATGCCGATGATCGCGACGGCATCGCGTGCTCGGCCGTTCCCGTCTTGCGAATTGCGCTGACGCCGCGCCCGTGTTTCCGCTTCGGCAACAAAGTCGGTCTTCGTCTGGCGCTCTTCTTCCTTCAGAAATTCCGCAAGCTTTGCGATGGTGGGGTATTGAAAAACCTTGACAGGCGGGATCTCACGACCAAAGCGAGTGTGATAGTGACTCACCATGCGGACGGCTGCCAGCGAATTGCCTCCTAGATCGAAAAAGCTGTCGTCGATGCCAACTTCTTCCAGTTGCAGCAGCACGCACCAGAGACGTGCCAATTGCTTCTCGAGCGCGGTCTGCGGGGCGATAAAGTCCTGAGCGAGAGGTGGCCGTTTACCCTCGGGCCGGGGCAGAGCCTTGCGATCGAGTTTGGCATTCGGGGTCAGAGGAAATTTCTCCAGCCGCTGAAAGGCTGAGGGGATCATGTAGTCCGGCAGCTTGGCCTTGAGAGCGTGAAGCAAAGAGGTGGAACTCAGATCGTCGCGGCCCGTGTAGTAGGCGACCAAGCGCTTATCACCGGGACGATCCTCTCGAAGAATGACGACAGCCTGTGCGATCCCGTCGATCTTGGCAAGCACGCTCTCGATCTCGCCCAGTTCGATGCGAAAACCGTGAAGTTTCACCTGCAGGTCGAGACGCCCCAGAAATTCAAGAATGCCATCCGTGCCATAGCGGACCTCGTCTCCGGTACGGTAGAGGCGCGCATCGGGATTTTCACGTGTGGGATGGATGACGAACCTCTCGGCCGTCAGCTCAGAACGCTTGAGATACCCGCGAGCCAAGCCCGCACCGCCAATCCAGAGCTCGCCGGGCATGCCCTGAGAAGCTGGATTATGGTTCTCATCGAGAACATAGAATTGCGTGTTGGCAATCGGTGGACCGATGGAGATGCGGTCGGCGGAAGTGATGTGTTCGGTGGAGGACCAGATCGTGCTTTCGGTCGGCCCATACATGTTCCAAAGTTCGCGGCAACGAGGAAGCAATTGCCGAGCGAGGTCCGCGGTCAGAGCTTCGCCTCCGCAAAAGATCCGCAGGTCGCTCTTCCCTTCCCAACCGTTCTCGAGCAACATGCGCCAGGTCGCTGGCGTTGCCTGCAACACCGTGACCGCGTGCTGCCCGATCAATCGTTGCAGCTCACGGGCGTCCGCTGACTGTTCCGCAGTAGCCATGACGATCTGGGCGCCGCACACCAGAGGGAGAAGCAATTCCAGGATCGAGATGTCAAAAGAAGTAGTAGTAACCGCCAAAAGCGTATCGGACGCCGCCATCCCCGGCGTTTCCGCCATGGACAAGAGGAAATTGACCAGTGCGCGGCGCGAGATCATCACTCCCTTGGGCTTTCCGGTGGAGCCCGAAGTGTAAATGAGGTAGGCGAGATGTTCGGCTTCGCCACTCAAGGCAAGGTTGCTCGCCGGAGCGCTGGAAAGCGACCCGTTCTCGCGGTCGAGTAGAAACACTCGGGCGCTTGTTTCCGGCAAACTTTCCCGCTTGGAAGAATGGGTTAGAACGACTGAGACTTCGGAGTCCGCCAGCATGAACGCCAGACGTTCTTTCGGAAACTTCGGATCCAGCGGCAGGTAAGTCGCACCAGATTTGAGGATGGCAAGGAGGCTCGTAACCGAATCAAACGAACGATCAAGATACACACCAACCAGACTTTCGGGACCGACTCCTTGCGCCCGAAGGAGATGTGCCAGGCGGTTCGAGCGGGAATTCAACTCCCGGTACGAGATCTGCTCCGTGCCCATGGTCAAGGCGGGGGCATCAGGCGCGCACTCGACTTGGTCCTCAATCAACTCGTGCGGGGCTCGCCTCAGGGCGCAGTCGCCTGTGGCATCAGCGGCAGGACGGATCACACTTGTTCCCATCTGTGAGATCTATCCAGCAATTCGCGAGCCAGTGGCAGGTACCATTTCGGGTTTAGGTCGCAGTGTAAGTCATTTGTTATTAATACCTTGCGAAAGAGTCCAGCAGGGTTGTGACTTCCGTCACCACTTCCTGAGCTGTGTTGTGACGTCCGTCACTCTAGAGAATCACCTAGAAGTGGAAGAAGATTTCACAGCAGGCGGCGAAGCGGCACTTAAGATCGACGAGATCCTGTCCTGGGAAAGGCAGAAGGAGGTCCGCAAGCGAGAAAACAGCTGAAGGAAATGGGCTGGATGAAGTGACGAAGGGGCTGGAGCTAGCGAAGCTTGCGAGGCGGGACGGGCGCGACGTCGATTGTGCAACCTGGTTGCACCGAGCACGCGAAATGCCAACGGAGCAGTTTAGGCAGGAGGTCGAGAAGGAACTGAGTGGGTGGGAAACGGAACCGTGGGAAATTATCTACTTCAAACTGTACCGGAGCCAAACCCCGGTCATTGAGCGAGCCATCGAAACGGCGGTCCTGATGTTGGGCAACGACAGATCCCGAGCCTACCGTCTTGAAATGATCTGTGCGGATTTCCTGGCCGGTGCCAACATGGACAAGGGGAACCCGGAAATGTTGCTGTATTCGATGACCAGATTCTTCAGATTCTTGCCCGGCTAGCAGCAGCAAGCATTCCTTGGAGGCCTGAGCGTGAAGGCATCATCGTAAGCGTGTGAGCAACCCACCTAGTCAAGGCGCAGAGCCCGTGTTGAAATGCGGCTATGGATCATCAGACGAACGTAGCCACGGCAAAACGACGGACGCGGGAAGAGATTCGGCAGATTGTGGCGGAGTTTGCAACGAGTGGCATGCAACAGGGTGAGTTCTGCGGC
>Ga0181532_10005326_pt1 | contig 10966 bp, 11 predicted proteins | sample PEATcosm2014_Bin_33_FD_119768 | JGI IMG/M metagenome (GOLD analysis project Ga0181532, IMG submission 119768) | Peatland microbial communities from MTU Mesocosm Facility, Houghton, MI, USA - PEATcosm2014_Bin11_30_metaG | ecosystem: Environmental > Terrestrial > Soil > Wetlands > Peat | place...
AGGGACCACACCCAGTGCTCATCGTTTAGGGCTAGGACTACCAGGGTATCTAATCCTGTTTGCTCCCCTAGCTTTCGCGCCTCAGCGTCGGTTACGGTCCAGGAAGCCGCCTTCGCCGCAGGTGTTCCTCCCGATATCTACGCATTTCACCGCTACACCGGAAATTCCACTTCCCTCTCCCGCACCCTAGCACGGCAGTCTTGAACGGCCCACCCGAGTTAAGCTCGGGGATTTCACGCCCAACTTACCGCACCGCCTACACGCCCTTTACGCCCAGTAATTCCGAACAACGCTCGCCCCCTACGTATTACCGCGGCTGCTGGCACGTAGTTAGCCGGGGCTTCTTCCACCAGTACCATCAGAACTGGCTCTTCACCAGCCCATTTTTCCCGGTCGAAAGAGGTTTACGACCCGAAGGCCTTCATCCCTCACGCGGCGTTGCTGCATCACCCTTTCGGGCATTGTGCAAAATTCCCCACTGCTGCCTCCCGTAGGAGTCTGGCCCGTGTTTCAGTGCCAGTGTGGCCGTGCGCCCTCTCAGGCCGGCTACCGATCATCGCCTTGGTGAGCCGTTACCTCACCAACTAGCTAATCGGCCGCAGCCCCCTCCTCCAGTGACCCTTGCAAGGTCTTTGATCCCAACGACCTGCGTCATCAGGATGTTATGCGGTATTAGCCCGGGTTTCCCCAGGTTATCCCCCGCTTGAGGGTAGGTTAGCTACGTGTTACTCACCCGTGCGCCACTTTACTCATCCCCTTGCGGGGACTTTCTCGTTCGACTTGCATGTGTTAGGCACGCCGCCAGCGTTGATTCTGAGCCAGGATCAAACTCTCGTTTGAAACTTGGCTCGCCCACAGGCCTAGCCTGCGAGCGTTTAACTTGTGAGTTTCCCCTTCCGGTTCACTTCTGGAAGGAGATGATCGTTCCACCCCTGATCCCGATGAACCAGGATTAGCCATTGGGATAGAACGAGTCGCTCAGCATTTGGACCGCAGTCCTCGAAAAGACCCGGTCCGATTGACGTGGCATGCTCAACTCAATTGTCAAAGAGCTTTTGTCTCCCGCCGACGGCGGGGTCTCCCGATTGGGAAAGGTTGGAAAGGCTTACGCTTGAGGCTCCACTTATCTGCCTTGCTGGTCTTTCCACCACCTGCTCTGTAGGCTGATTGCCTTGCAGAACAATTCTTGATCCTAGCGAAGTAAGTAGCTCTTGTCAAGGGTTTTTTCAAATATATTTTTGGGACCTCGAATCTGCTTCTCCAATACGGTTCCCGTGCGAGAATGCGAGGATAGCAACATCGTCTGCTGCGACGCGGTTACATCCAACGATGACCAGCGCGAACGCCCTAGTCGGCGCTGCCACAATCCGGCAATTTGCACGGCAATTATTCTCAAACGAAATCGCGCGGCGAACGAGTTCTTTTGCGATAAAATGTGAGGCCCGTGGCCGGTGAGCAATGACGGTCGGCAGCCTGCGCTGGTGGGTGATCGGGCGGAAGTTCTACTGCCGACCTTCGAATTTACTATGAACAGAATTCTGATCAAACATTGGCCGATATTTGCCAGTGTGGTCATCTTGTGCGTGACCATGGGAGTGCTTTCCACGCTTATCATCTTGCGGGAGAACGGGCACTTGGTGTTTGCTCTCGATGACCCCTATATTCAGATGGCCATGGCCAAAAACTTCGCCTTGCACGGCGTATGGGGAATCACGCGCTTCGGGTTCACTTCGGCTTCCTCTTCGCCTTTGTGGACCTTTCTCATCGCGGTCACCTATCTGCTCGCGGGGGTCAGCGAGACGTCTCCGTTTTACCTCAGCTTGCTCTGCACCGCACTCATGCTGTGGGCGGCCTACAGTGTTCTGCGCTGGTACAAAGTTTCGCCCAGGCTCACCTTCTGTGCTCTGCTGGTTCTGATTTTCTTCACACCTCTGCCCACCCTGATTTGCATCGGATCGGAGCACCCGCTTCACGCTGCTTTGACCATTCTCCTCACTTTCTCAGCCGCGCGGCTGCTATCCGACGAGAGTCCCGCTGCGGCTCGCCGCGATCGGATCGTGCTGCTGGCGCTGTCGCCATTACTAACGGCGGTTCGATATGAGGGAATGTTCCTGATTCTGGTAATCGGCGCGCTCTTCTTTCTGCGCGGACGCTGGCGTACCGGGTTGGCCGTGGGAGCGACGGGTTTTTCCTCAGTCCTGCTTTACGGTGCAATCGGGCTGGCAAACGGTTGGTCGTGGCTTCCCAGTTCGATTCTCCTGAAAGGAAGTTTCCCGCGCTTCACCGACCTGGGCACAGCCGTCGATTCAGTGTTCGGGCCGCCGTACAACAACCTCAAATCAGGACCGCATCTGGTGGTACTGGTGGCGGCCGCTCTCTTTCTGGCCATTTCTGCTTCTAACCGGCAACAGGCCCTCTGGGACAGCCGCCGGGTGATGACCGCAATTTTCGTGCTGATTACTCTCGCGCATATACAGTTCTGCATGGTCGCGTTGTTTTTCCGGCACGAGGCTTACCTCGTGGCCCTCGGGATCGTGGTGATCGCCGCCCAACTCGCGGATCAACTGCCGGAGAAGCTCTTTGGGACGCCCGGCGATCGCGCTCTGGTTCCCAAGCACGCAGGCGCACTTCTCCTCGCGGCATTCCTTATTTACCCTTGTCTCGTGCGGGCTGGCGCGGCGTTAGTTTATCTTCCCCAGGCTTCGAAGAATATCTATGAACAGCAATATCAAATGGGACTATTCATTGAGAGGTATTACCAGGGATCAACCATCGCATTGAACGATATCGGCGCCGTCAATTTTCTGGCGGACGTCCATTGCCTGGACCTATGGGGCCTGGGCACCTATGAGGTTACTCAACTCCGGCGCCGCCGCGATTATCATGCCCGGGATATCCTCCGCTTGGGACGTGAAGCCGGGGTCAAGGTCGCTATAGTCTATGACACCTGGTATGCAGGCGAAATCGGCGGCCTTCCGCGCGAATGGGTGGGAGTGGGCGCGTGGACACTCCCGGACAACGTGGTGACGGGCGGCGAGACGGTTTCCATTTACGCGGTGGATGAGTCCGAGACCGTTCCCTTGATGCAGAAGCTTCAGGAGTTTTCCCCGCTCTTGCCCAAGGGGGTCAAGCAGTCAGGCAGATACCTTTACTAAAGAGCAGTGACGAGTGACAAGTGGCGAGTGACGAGCAAGAAGCGAAGAGCGACGAGGCCCGAGACCTCTATCCCTCGCCCCATTGGGGAAGAGGGTGGACCGCGACGGCGTTTTCATCAGCCGCCGCGGGACGGGTGAGGGGGTCGGTAAGAGCATGGACATACGATGGAGGAGAAAACATGCGAAATGAATCCAAGCAAGCCACGAAAGTAGACCGGCGGTCATTCCTCGGCACAGCCTTAGCCGGCGCTGCGGCGGCCGCATCGGCCGTGGCCGGGCAACGCGACTGGAGTGGCAAGAACCCCATCCATTATCCCGACCCGGACATCATCTCGCTGGATAGACGCTTCGATAAATACAGGGTGAAAAGCACGCCCATCGAGAGGCTCTACACGGGGCTGCTCTGGGCCGAGGGGCCCGCATGGAACGGCGGCGGGCGCTACCTGGTTTTCAGCGATATCCCCAACGATCGGCACCTGCGATGGTTGGAAGAGGACGGCCACGTCAGCGAGTTCCACAAGCCCTCCAACTACGCCAACGGCAACACGTTTGACTGGGAAGGCCGTCTGCTGACTTGCGAGCACAACACCCGCCGCGTGGTTCGCTATGAGCATGACGGTTCGGTGACCATCCTGGCGGACCACTGGCAGGGCAAACCCTTCAATGCCCCCAACGACATCGTGGTCCACCCCGACGGAGGGATCTGGTTCACGGACCCCGGCTACGGCATCCTGACGGCTTACGAGGGGCACGTCGCGCCGCTCGAGCTCAAGGAGGCCGTCTACCGGATTGACGGTAAGACGGGAAAAATGGAGATGGTCACCGATGAGGCCTACAAGCCCAACGGCCTCTGCTTTTCACCGGACTACAAATTGCTCTACCTTGTGGACACAGGCTGGACCCATTATCCCCAGGCTCCCAAAATCATCAAAGTTTTCGACGTGGCGGACAGCAAAAGCCTGCGCAACGGGCGAACGTTCACTTCCATGGAATGGCCGGGCAAGGGGACGGGGAGCTCGGATGGCATCCGCGCCGACAAGGATGGCAACATCTGGTCCGCAGCCGGCTGGGTTGGTCAAGGCTACGATGGCGTGCACATCTTCGCCCCCAGCGGCGAACGCATCGGAGTTATCCTGCTGCCCGAAATCTGCGCCAATGTCTGCTTCGGCGGCACAAAGCGCAACCGCCTCTTCATGTGCGCCAGCCAGTCACTGTATGCCGTTTATGTTGATGCCCAGGGAGCGCACATTACCTAGAAGGCAGTAGGCAGAAAGTAGAAGGCAGCCGCCGACTCAGCAACCTCTTGTAGCCGTCGTTTGTTTTCATAGACATTCCGGGTTTGCTCCAACTATTGGTCGGTCTGGAGTGTGCAGGGCGTGTACATTACAGTACTTGACACTGTCATATTATTGTAGTGCCATCCTGGCAAAAGCGGACTGGATCAGTACTTGACACTGTAATATTACAGCGCTAATCTCGCCTTCCGGGTGGCCGCTTGGGCCGCCCGTCCATACTGGCGAGGAGCACTTAGCGATTGGCTGACGATGATCGCAGCGGACGGGGCTCATTGACATTGGTCGAATTGGCCGAGGCGGCGGGTGTGCCGGCCCGCACCATCCGTTATTACATCGCCAAAGGGCTGCTGCCGCCGCCGCTGGTTGGGGGGCGGTCGGCCTGCTATGGCGAGGAGCACCTGAAAGAGCTGGACAAAATAAAGACGCTCCAGGGGCAGGGGCGGACCTTGGCGCAAATCGCCTGGCAACTGGGCGAGGGTCAGAAGGAAGTACGCCCCCCCGAAGCGAGCGCCTGGTGGAACTACCCTGTCAGCCAGGACGTGGTGGTCGAGGTGCGCTGCGACGCGAGCACCTGGCGCCTGAAGCAGGTGCGCTCGCTCATCGCCCAGATGATCCAGCAACTGAACGAAAACGAGAAGGACGGCAGTAGGCAGTAGGCAGTGGGCAGGTAGGCAGTCGGCAGAAAGCAGAAAACGCGGGGGTAGCGCAGACCGCCGGTTTAGCGGTCTGCGGTTCTTCCCCGGCGCAGGACAAGCCGCGGACCCCAAAACCGGGGGTCCGCGCTACTCGATTTGTGTCCCGCGCGTCTCGTCGGGCAACGAAACCACCCGCCAGGTAATCCAATTCGCGGAGGAACGTATGAGGTATTCGCGGCTCACGCCCTTGTTTCTTCTTGCATTGGCTGCCGCGCTTCCTGCGCAGGAACCGGTGATTACGCCCGAGACTCCGGTTGACTCCAAAATACTCCATAAGTGGCTTTTCAGCGGCGACCCTCTTCTGATCGCCTGGGCGGCTGACTTCGCCCGGCGGCGGCACGACGCGCAGATCCTCGCCGAGATGCCGGACTTCCTCGTACACTCGTCGATGCCACTGGCCTATGGCGGCGACGAGCCGCCGGCCGCGCAGGGCGACGCTATCGGCGCCATTCTTGACGCCCTCATTCAGGAGAACGCCCCGGTTCCCATCAGGGCAATCAAATTGATCGCACCGTTCTTCCCGGCGCAGGCCGCGATCCTCATCAGCCGCCTTCCAATCGGCCAATCGCGCCTGACTCTACAAAACTGGACTTACGAGGCCACCGGAATCCGGGGTGGGCGCATCCTGGCGCGGATCGCGGCGATGATGCTGGCGAGAAACCTGGAAGCGACCAAAGGAATGTGGTATCGGAACGGTGGGGGATTTGTCGCCAACGTCGTTGCGGCCTCTGAGGAGGAGTTGTGGATCGCGGTCAGGTCTGACAACGCCATAGAGGGCCCCGGCGAGAGCGCCGGCTGCGGCGACTGGCCACTTAGCGAGATTCCCAACGGTTGGCCGGAGACTTACACCTACGACCTCGTCGAGAATGATCCGGAGGCAAGAACTCCATGCCTCGTCGATCTGGATGGCGATCGCATTGTCTTTCGGCGCTGGCCGGAGCATGCTCGTGGAGGATCGTGCAACGCGGTTGCTGGGCTCGATCCCACAACGCGGCACCGGCTGATCGCCTACTGGCTCGGCGTCCATGACAGGGAGATGTCTTGGAATGCCTTCGAGCCATTTACCATCAAGTGGACCGGCAAAGCCGCTTACCAACTCCAACTCGGCAAGATCATCGAATCCCAGCGCGAGAAGCTTCATGCCACGGTCGACGCGCTGTGCGAGCGAGGGCTGATGTCGGAGGACGAGGCGAAAGCGTTCGCTCCCAGGCTTGTTGTCACCGTCCAGTGCGAGATCACTCCCTGCCCGCTCCAGTGATTTTGGTTTCTGCCTTCCACACGCTGGCTGGCCAGAGTTCGGTGTAAAGCTCGCGCTCGCTCAGGTGGTTAGTGCTCTCGAGGAACACTCGCAAGAGCGCCAGCCCACGCTCTATGGCCAGTCCTGTGCTGCGTGGTAGATTCGGGAGATTTCAACGGCGTGTTCCTTGACCTGGTACACGACGATGTAAGGCAGGGAGGGGAAGATGAGTTCGCGCCGCCCTTGCATACGTCCGGGGCGTCCCCGGTGAGGAAAATCCTTCAGTCCCGTGCAGCCGTCATAGATAGTCTTCGCCACTTCGCGCGCAACGGTGGGATTGTCTTTCCCGATGCGCTGATAGATCCGCTCCAGGTCGTTAGCGGCGGGGGTTGACCACCGGACTTCCATCAGGATTGAAACAGCCGCTCAAGGCGCTTTCCCACTTGCTCGTGGGTGAGGTAGTCGCCGCGCTCCAGGGCTTCCTCGCCGCGCTTCACGGCTGCGATGAAGCGGGCCTCTTCTTCGAGATACCGGGTGATAGCCTCCTGGGCCAACATCTCCGCGTCACGGCCTCTAGAGGTCGCAAGCTGCGTAAGCTCTTGCTGCTGCTCGGGAGTGAGACGCACTTCCATAGCTGTCAGTGTACGGGTACGGAGGCAGGCTGTCAACGGCCCGGCTTCACCGGACGGCGAAAATCCGCCGGCTGGCGGAGGCCGAAGCCGGAGGTTACCAAGCTTCTTTGCCCACTCGCGGACCCCAACCAGTCTCGTCGTGGCGGTTCCGGGCTGTGATTTTGGAGATCAGCTCGTCAAGCTGGTACCTGCGCTGCGCGGGCTTGATCACGATCGCACCGTTTTTGCCGACCGCCAGCGTGAGTTCATCGCGTTCCCGCAATCGGGTGTCGGGCGACTCTTGGCTATTGGAGTTTTTGCTATGCATGGACGGGGCACGCGGCGCCATAGGTTCAGGATGCTTTCAAGAGGGCCTGTTCAACGGCTTTGGGCCAGTCGGCAATGAGGAACTTCGCGGCAGGATACAGGTAATCCTCACCGCTTTCGTCGATCACGCGCAGGTCGCCATCCCGCGCCGCATCCTCGTCCGGGAGCACGCGGTACATTTTGTGAAGTTCCAGCGATGCGGGGTACCCGGAATTATCAATGCACAGGGCTAGCTGCAAAGAAGTTTTCTTTTGCCGTTTCATAATTCAGACCCCGATTGCAAATAACGTTTTCGTTTGATTTCCTTCTTCCCGATACCGTGCGCCTCATACCAGTGTAATTCTGCCAGCCGAATCCTGCCACTGGAAAGTCGGATGGAGGCCACTCCTTTCAATTTTCGCCAGCGGCCAGCGCCATACGCCCTGCGCAGTCGCTCCAGGTCGCGGATGCTACTACCTGTGGCGATTGGCTCGATGCTTCTGATCGGACCGAGGATTTCAAAAGCCTCGTGCGCGGCGAGGCGCCCCCCGTTGCCGCTGCTTCCCTTGCTGGACATGGTCTGACTCCTGGCCCCTGCGTTCTGCTTTCTGCCTTTTGCGTTCTGCCTTCTGCCTTCCCCCTCAGTTCACGGAGTCCGGTTCGCCGGGCGGGCCGTAGTCGGGTTTGGGAAGGAGTCGATCGCGGTCGTAGGGCGGGTCTTGGTGCTCCCCCTTTGATTCGGCCGCTCAAGCGCCCCGATTATAGCGCACGGCGCGACGACCGACAGCAAAAAGACCCATTAGAGAGACGACAGAGTGGCAAGGCCGCAAGCAAATGCAGATTCTTCGCTTCGCTCAGAATGACATGTCGCCCCAAACCGGCCAAGAACGTGACGCCGACATGCCAGAAGACGGCACGTCGGCGCCACCCGTCGGTTCTGTAGCTCAGAAATGACATGTGATTCTGTCGCTCAGAATGACATGTCATCCTGAGCGAAGCGAAGGATCTGCTTTTCTTCGCGTCAAATGTCTGCGGTAGAACGCCATCCGCCCCTGCTTTCTGTTATTCTGTCCAGTTCGGACCTTGGTCCTATTGGAGACTGTTCATGCACACGAGAGTTCGGTGGGCGCTCGCCTTGGCGCTATGCATCGCCGGCGCGGCAACCTGTTTCGCCGCCCACAAATCTTCAATCGACGACGCGCTTGACTCGCTTTACGCAGTGCGCAACTTCAAACAAGTGGCAATCTCTCCCGACGGCAAGAAAGTTGCCTGGGTCGAGTCTCTGGCAGGGGGCAGCTCGGCAATTTACGTGACGACTCCCGGTTCCACAGAGCAGCCACGCCGCATTTCCGCCGGGGATGGCAACACGGAGTATGCCGAGCACGACATCGCGTGGTCACCCGACAGCCGCAAGCTCGCTTTCCTTTCGGACAAAGAGGGTTCGGAACAGCTTCAACTCTACGTCTCGGAGTTCACGGGACATTCGGTTCGCGAACTGACCCACCTGGGCGGATTCCTCGCTTCTCCCTCCTGGTCGCCGGACGGTAGCCAGATCGCACTCCTTTTCACCGAGAATGCCCCGCGCGCGGCAGGCCCGCTCGAACCGATGACGCCGCCCTCCGGGCTCATCGAACAGCACATCTACGAACAGCGTTTGGCGACGGTGGATTTGGCTTCGGGCCAAGTCCGCCAGGTATCTCCCGCCGACCTCTACATCTACGAATACGATTGGTCGCCCGACGGAAAGAGCTTCGTTGCCACGGCCGCCCACGGCGCCGGAGATGCCAACTGGTGGGTTGCCCAACTCTGCACTCTCGCCATCACCTCCGGCGAGGTCCGTTACATTTACAAGCCACGCCTGCAAGTCGCCCAACCCCATTGGTCGCCGGACGGCAGATCCATTGCGTTCATCGAAGGCCTCATGAGCGATGAGGGGAGCACGGGAGGCGACATTTACACAGTCTCAGTCCGGGGCGGGGAAGCTCGCGATCTTACGGCTGGCCTCAAGGCCTCGCCGGCAACTCTTACTTGGCTCTCCTCCCCGGAGAGAATCCTGTTCACCGAGCAGATCGATGGCGCGAGCGGCATCGCCACGGCGGATGCCCGCGAGGGGAAAGTGGAAACTTTATGGCGCGGGCTCGAGTCCATTTCCACCGGCAGCGCCTGGGACTTCGGGATATCCCTTGCGGCGGATGGAAAGACCTCCGCGCTGGTCCGCCAATCGTTCCAGGAACCGCCGGAGATTTGGGCCGGGGAGATCGGAGCCTGGAAACAGGTCACGCGCCAGAACACCAATGTCCATCCGGACTGGGGCAAGTCTGAGAGCATTCATTGGCAGAGCGACGGAATGGAAATCCAGAGCTGGCTCCTTTACCCCGTGAATTACGATCCCTCCAAACGATATCCGATGGTGGTGTCCGTGCATGGGGGACCGGGCGCCGCCGAGAAGCCTGCGTGGCCCGGGCCGTTCTTCGACCTCGCCCTGCTTTCGAAGGAAGGCTACTTCGTGTTCTTCCCCAATCCGCGCGGCAGCTTCGGTGAGGGGGAAGCCTTCACGGCAGCCAATGTCAAAGACTTCGGTTACGGGGACTTCCGGGATATTCTCGCGGGCGTCGATCAGGTCGTCAAAACACTTCCCGTGGATGACCAACGGGTGGGAATCGCGGGCTGGAGCTATGGCGGCTACATGACCATGTGGGCCGTGTCCCGAACCAACCGCTTTCATGCGGCGGTGGCCGGCGCAGGCATCGCGAATTGGCAGAGCTATTACGGCGAAAATGACATCGACCAGTGGATGATCCCTTTTTTTGGAGCGTCAGTCTACGACGACCCACAGGTCTACGCCAGGAGTTCGCCCATCACCTTCATCAAGAACGCTAGAACCCCCACGCTCATTCTGGTGGGCGACCGTGATGGTGAGTGCCCGGCGCCACAGTCTTTCGAGTTCTGGCACGCTCTGAGAACCGGCGGAGTGGAAAGCCAGCTTGTGGTGTACCCTGACGAAGGGCATGTGATTTGGCAGTCGGCACACCAGCGAGACGTCACTGAGAGGACTGTACAGTGGTTTGACCAGCATTTGAAGTAGCCGAAAATCGAAAATCGAAACTCGAAATTCGGGCGTCGAGCACACGTCCGCATCGCACCCTATTTTGACGTGCCCTCGCTCGAGTTTCGATTTTCGAATTTCGATTTTCGAATCACGAGTTTCGAATTTCGACCTTGGGGGTGAACAATGGGTGAGCTGGTTCGAACCGGACTTTCCCTAGAAAAGGAACTGCTCGAAAAGTTCGACGCGGTCATTCACCGCAAAGGGTACCAGAACCGGTCCGAGGCTATACGCGACCTTATTCGCGAGCACCTAGTCCACTCCGCGGTGGATGAGAACAAAGTGATTGTCGGAACACTGACCATGGTTTACGACCACCACCAGCCGAATCTTTCGGCCAAGCTGATTGAAGCCCAACACGCGGCTTCGAGCAAGGTCCTGGCAGCTACCCATGTCCACCTGGACCACCACCATTGCCTCGAAGTGGTCATCCTGAAGGGCCGCAGCGGGGACGTCAGGGGCCTGGCGGACCGGATTCTGAGCCTGCGGGGGGTTAAACATGGTCAACTGACGGTCACCACATCGGGGAACAGAGGTTGACGCCCATTTTCCGGTAGTATC
>Ga0181532_10005328_pt1 | contig 10965 bp, 9 predicted proteins | sample PEATcosm2014_Bin_33_FD_119768 | JGI IMG/M metagenome (GOLD analysis project Ga0181532, IMG submission 119768) | Peatland microbial communities from MTU Mesocosm Facility, Houghton, MI, USA - PEATcosm2014_Bin11_30_metaG | ecosystem: Environmental > Terrestrial > Soil > Wetlands > Peat | place...
ACACTGGGAAGTAAATCGGTGAAGGGCGTCGAGCTGCGACTCCAGCTTGTCCCTCTCCCAAAAGTCGTCCGAGTCCAGGAATGCGATCCATTCACCGCGGGCTTCCTGCACTCCCTTATTGCGGGCCACACTGGAGCCTTGATTGGATTGCGCGTAGTAGCGTATGCGTTCACCGAACTTCTCGGCAAGGACCTGCCCGGTACCGTCCGACGAGCCATCATCCACGACTATGACTTCGATTGCAGAAAATGTCTGGGCCAGGACGCTATCAATCGCCCTCTGGACCTTGGCCGCCCGCTCGTAGGTCGGAATAACTACGGAAACCTTTGGGTTCATGACACCAAATGCCTAGTCAATTTTCTTCCTCGCGAGGAGTGACCATGCCGTGGTACTTGCGTTGCACTGCTAGGTGGCTGATAAAGCCCCGCCACTCCCGGAGTAGATGCGAACTTCTCGTGAGCCGAGGCCTTCACGTCATGGATTGTCCCCTGCGTCGCCTCGAAGGCTGCCACAGTGACGCAAACCACCAAGGGGAAGAATCCCATAATTAATTGAGCCATATAGTTGATACCGAAATGTGTCACCACAGTTGCGAACAAGCAGGAGCCCAGGCACCACAGGAGCAATTCCTGCTCGCGCTTCCCTTCCACCACCTTTCTTGCCCGACCGATTGCGCTAAAGCTCCGCTTGAAGATCAAGATATAGAAAATGAGAGGTAGCAGACCTCCAGTCAAAGCCACGTCAACAAATTGGTTGACGGTATCCCAACTCATCCAGCCCCAGGTGTTGTAATCCTTGGTCCCTATTAGCCACCAGTCGCTGAAATGCCGGATGGTCATGTCCACTAGCCTGTAACGCTGGTTCCCGGACGAGGAGCCTGTTAGATCAATCCGCTGTATCAGCGCCCACACCGGCGCTTTCATCGACAGGTGGAGTCCTACTAGGATAGTGAGCAACGCCCAGCGAACCAGGGACATCTTTTTGCGGAGAGGCCAAAAGGCAAGCCCCAGCAAGCTCGCACCATAGGCCATCCACGATGTGCTTGAGTGCGACGTGATCATCATGGCGGTGGCCCCAGCAAATCCTGCGAACGCTGCCATCCGGGATCTTCCTTCCATCCACAGCCAGATAAACAAGGGAATTAAGACGCCAGCCAACGCGCCGGCGTAGAGACAACCCATCACTCCCCCCGCGCGTATCTGCCCGGCTCTTGTCGCTTCAGATGACAAGCCGCCCACCAGGCCGAACACGTTAAAATGATTGATTTTCTCGTTGATCATGCAGGCACCGTTAATTACGCAGATCGCGGCAAACACTTTGATGGTGCGCCGGAGTGCCTCTCCGTCCGGGATCAGGAATCTCACCACCAGGTAGCCGCCCAGCATGTCCAGAAGATCGCCGATACTTCTGATATATGCCTGCTTCTCCATCCACAGTAGACAGAAGGCGATCGCAGCTGACACTGACCAGAGCAGTACAGCCCAGTCCACGCCGTTGAATCGGGGTGCAAACCGAGCTTTGGACGAGGGACCAGGAAGGAATACCATTCGGGCCAATCCCACCAATATCACGATGCGCAGAGCCGTAAAGTGAAATCCTCCCATCACAACCACGTTTTGGATCGGAATTGTGAAATAAGCCACGAGAAACGGCATAATTGCCTTCTCGCGCGGAAGAGCCAGAATCAGCACGACTGCGATCAGCAGATACACCGCTACCAGCGGATGAATTGCCGATTCCGTGAGACCTCCACCAAATTTGAGATGTTCAGGTTCCATAGGTCAACGCACACCGTGCGCTGCATCGCTGCAGGCGACCCCGTAACGCACTCCAGGGGTTACGCGCCGATCCGATCAGTTTGAGTTGCTGCCTGATCCGCACGTAGCAGTAAGCGGGATATGGGTCGGTCTAGAAGTAAAAATAGGGGATGCCGACTTGTCGCTAGTCAGTCGGAAGTTCAGCAACTCATCGGTCAAGACTAGCATTCCCAGGCTGGCCTTGATTAAGTTTATCTCGAGTGCTCCCGGAATGGAATTCCTGCACCGGCGCTGACAATATGGCAAAACTGAGCCTTACTGCACCACAGCGGTCAATCCGGTCGGGGCTTGCAGAGCCTGGGATTGCGAGCTCGAAAACTGATATGCGCCAATGTCCCAGGCACCGCCACCGATTCCGGGGCGCTGTATTAGAGTGCGCATTACGACTACATGGTTCGTTTGGTCATACGTCGGGTAGCTTGTATCACTACAGATGCCTGGAATCGTGCTGCATAGGGATGAATAGTTCGTACCTGCGCCACCGGTAGGACTGTTAGTCCCATTCGGAGAGTAGGCATACTGCTCCGTTGCAGTGTAGCCGTATCGGTTTGCCTGCGCCTCCGTCTGAGTCAGGTTCGTTCCGTTGTTCACACAGGTGGTGCCGCCACCGCTGCAAACCACTCCAGCATTGCCGATACAATAATTATTGCCGTAGTACGTGGTAGATCGTCCAGGCGATCCGTTATCCGAGTTCGCAATGCAAGCCCCTCCGCTTTCGTGCAGCGTGTTATTGAAAACGTAATAAGTGCCTGTGCTTCCGTAACTTAGATGATTGCCCACGGTTATACTACCGAATCCCAGTATATTATAATCCACGTTGTTGAAAGCATATCCGACACAAGTGGCACAGGTGGTGAAAGTGCTCAACCATAAGATTCCGCAACCGCTCACGGTGTCGTGAACCACGTTGTTGTACATATACTGGGTGAACGGCTGTGTGTTGCCTAGGGCTGAGAACATAAAGATCGCGTCACAGTGGTTTCCGCCGTTTACCGTTTGGTAGGAATAAACAACGTTTTCGACGAGATTCCCATGCACATTGGTAAGCTGGTTGTGAATGCCCACCACCAAGTAGTTGAAAACATTGTTGTAGACATTCTCGGCGGAATTGACTCCGGTCATCATGTCCTTGCTCGTATCAGAGCCGTCTACAATGTTGTATCGAAAGGTTGTCCCTGCCACGGCGGCAGCTCCCAGCGTTGGCCCAGCCGTGTAGGCATCAAAGATTTCCGCACCAGCGTCTAGAGTTTCACCGGAAGCCCGCGACCATCCGTGGAAATAATTGTTCTCCACGATGATGTGGTCCGAGGCTTCAAACGTGACGGGAGCCGGACCACCGCTCTGCTTCCACCCTGTCCATTCGATGTTGTCGAACGTAACGTAGCTACCAATCGGCGCTGGCCCGTTGATGAAAAGCTGCGATTGGCCTGCTTTCGCAGAGTTACTGCACGGGCTTCCCTGGCAGTTGAAAACCGGACGTGCCCATGTGCTTCCTGAATACCATGCTGGATCAACGCCTATGTAGATCGGACTTGTGCTTGTCCCGCCCCAGTTCCAATAGATGCCTAGATCAGAATTTAACCACGAATCGCCACCGCGAAGGATGTAGCCCTCACCCGCTGCCGGAGTATGTAAAGCGCAGTTCCCGGTGCAGGACGGCATTCCCGGCAGATGCGCCCAGGGTCCATGCGAGCCGTTAATTGTTTCTTGAGTTCCGTCATAAGCCGTGTCGGAGCCAATGGTCTTGGAGATGTAATAACAGCTCGTGATGCCTAGAGACGATAGCGAAACTAATGTGTTTTCGTCGGCTTTAACATTGGCATCCCAGTAATTCGCGGCCAACGGACATGTGCCTCCAGCAGCGAAAGCATTTCCTGCATAAAAAAAGAACGCCATAAAGATCGCGGCGCGAAGCAACCTTGCCATAAACCGTCCCCTCGTCCAAATCATTCCCACAGCTCACGTTACACGGTGTGCCAGTTAGGCCACTACTGACCCGGAGGCCAGATTTGGTACAGGATTGAGCATTTAGGAAGCACTGCGCAAACCGCGATTCCCTTACGATTCCAGGAATTCCAGCAGCAGTCTCTTTTTTGTGATGCCCCATGCGATTCGGCGTCCACCGAAGGCCACTGCCGGTACCGGGGTGCGAATTATCCTGGTTCCCACGGACTGACAGAACTTGAGGTGCGAATCCAGGTCGCGCACCTCGTAACATAAGTGGTGGAGCCCGCCTCCACGTTCGGCGAACTGAGAAACCGGTGAATCAGATCCACCGGGTTCTACCAGTTCTACCAGCGGATCAGAAGAGCTATGTCCTTGAAAAAAAGTCACATGCACCTTCTGCACTGGGTCAAAAACGATGTTCCCATCCCAAGCCGCTCGCAACGATAGTGCAAAAGCCTCCGCGCTTTCCTGGATCGAGTACACCACGAAGCCAATGTGGTGGAGCTTCAGGCCGTCCGTTGAACGGGGGCTTCCCAGAGACTCATCCCTCATGTGACCCCGCTGCCGTGGGAACTTTATCCTTTCGTTCCACGCTTTTTTGTACTTGCTCTACAATAGGTCCATTCTCGACCCAGCGCACGAAGGTGTGACCGAAAATTGTAAACGTTCGGACCAAACCCAGGCGGCGAAATGGAGTCATTTTAAATGACGACAACTGCGCCTGATTCCACTCTCCTGTGTCTGCAAACGCTCTCGCCGCACCTTCGCTCGCCAGCCCCTGCAGAATATAAGCGGTCAGGAGCCAGTGCAGAGCTCTTCCGCGAAATTTGGGGAACACATAGAAATCAAAAAGCTGTACATCATTGTGCGCCATCGGAAAGTAATAGTCCCCAATCGTACGCCCGTGCAAGGTCCAGCCGTATCCAGCTATTTTGTCCTCCGACTTGATCAGCCAGAGCGAGGACCCTTTTGCAAACCGCTCCTCGATATTTCGGCGGGCCTGCTTGGGATTCCAAAAGCTGGTAATCTCCTGCAAGTCCGCCTGCCTGAGTTCGGCTTCACTCCGCAACCGCTCGACGCTCATCGAGCTTGGGATGTTTACCGGACGGACCGCAAGCCTGAGCAAATCGCAATAGAAAACTACCATGCGACTGGCAAAGAGCCACCGCTTTATGGCCACGCCGGCGCGTTGAATCGTCGATCGCAAGCCGTGCATCTTGTAGTAAGCCGTTAAGCGCGAAATTGAATTGGAAATTGGCATATCAAGAGCTACAAGTTTCCCCTCAGGCTTCCGTCGGTGCGCTGCCGGAAATAAGCGCCCGCAAGCACGCGCCGCTGACTTCCTTCCGGACTGCGCTTTTCGCACCTTTCTCTGAATGCGACAAGCCCGAGATGACGGCAACCGTATAGCGCATCAAGTGATGGAGAAACATGATAGTGCGGATCCCCAACACGCCCAGAAAACTGTGATGTTTTTTCCAGTAATGCAGCACGGACTTCTGCTGCGCCACCGCAAAGCGCACTGGATAAGGCGCCGTAATTTTGCCACGGTCGTGTATCGCCTGCCCACCGGGATAGAACACCACTTGCCATCCGGCGTTCCGCGCGCGCCGGCACCAATCCACGTCGTCTCCATACATGAAGAGGCCTTCGTCAAGCAGGCCGACGGTATCCATCGCTTCACGGCGGATCATCGAGAAACAGCCCACCAGCACGTCCACTGCCAGCGTACGGTCATGCGAAAAGTAAAACATGTGCTCGCCGGCAAAGAACCGCGAATCCTTGAATCGCGTGGAAAGACCACTCGCCGAACAGAAGTTATTCCACAGAGTTGGAAATCGCCGGCACGTGCCCTGCAACGACATGTCCGGATTCAACACCTTCGGTCCCACATTACCGACTTTTGGGTTCTGTTCCAAAAAATCCGCAAGCGCATCCAGGCAACCTGGAAACACGACCACATCCGGATTAACGAGCGCGATGTAGCGCCCTTGGCATTGCCGAATGGCCACGTTGTTTCCCTTGGCAAAACCCAGGTTTTCGTTGCTCTTGATCAATTTCACCCACGGGAATTTCGTTTCGATCATTTCCACGGAGCCGTCCGTGGACGCATTGTCGACGACCAGCACTTCCATGTTTCTCCGTGGCGGGTCTTTGCGCAGGCTTTCCAGGCACAACTCCAGGTAGCGTTTGGCGTTCCAGCCAACGATGACAACGGAGATATGTGCGGAAGTCAAAGGAGTCCCCACACGTGGGTTCAATTTCCTGTTGCCAGTCGTTTGATCGAGCGGGCAATCATTACTGGGCTCAGAGAGCCTCGAAACGTGGTTTGCATGGCCAGACCTGCCTTGACCAGCGCTGTCGAGACGACGCTGCCGGACTCCACCAGTGGGTTTATATGACAAACGTCCGCGCCGGAAAACCCTCGCTTAAAGTGATACACGCCATGGTTCGCCTCGGGATCGATGCCTCCCAGGTCGTACGACTTGACCCCGCGTTCCTTGAGCCATCGAATCAGCGTCCACTGCAAGAGATAGGCGCCTTTAGAATTCAACCCGTCGTCGCTGGTAGCGCCAAGGAGATAAATCGCGGAATTGCCCATCGCCGAAGCAACCAGGCCTGCAACTGGAACGCCTTTGTCTTCGCAGAGCAGGATGCGCATCCGCTGCGATTCCGCCAGGGCCTCTTGGATTAGTCCGAACTCGTCAGCATCTACAGTAGTTTCAAACGTCTTTCGCTTGCGCATCTGAAAGTAGATCTGGCAGAAAGCTCTGTATTCCTCGCTCCCCTCACCAGCGACAACTTTCAGGTTGTTTTTCTCTGAGCGCGTGAGTTGGTTCCGCCATTTCTTGTCGAGTCCGCTCCGCAATTCGTCAAGCGAAGGACTCAGGTCAAGCATAAAGGTTCTATACGTGTTCTCGGCGGTAAGATTCTCACAGGCGAAACCGAAAAAGGCGGATTGCATTGCCTCCGCGCGCGGCGATCCAGCAAAGGCGTTGGGGAGTACACGCAAGAAAAGTTTTCGCTTGGTGACGTACTCGTCCACGAGGGCGTGCGCCATGGTCTTGAAAATCTCCGGATTCCGCGGCTTGCCGCGCCGCTCGCAAAGCGGGCCCCAGCGCAGGTACGCCATGCCAAACTTCAGTGGTGTCGGCCGAACGATCCTGAGTTGCGCGATCCCCAAAACCTCACCGTCTGCCTTTAAGGCCAGGTGACTTAGATTTCTTGCCCCCCAGCGAACTCCGCCGTACGCGAATGTCTGATAAATGTTCGCATCGTCAAACAATTCGAGCATTTTCGACCACTCCGCGGGAGTTGCGTGGTCCACTTCCACTTGCCAGACAGGATTCGGCATGAACTTTGGTGCTTCCTCGCAATCGGCGAGCTGAACGGCTGCCGTCCGAGCGGCGGTGGCTTCATTAATCACTGGCGGTTGTCGGCAATGTCTGTGCGGCCCTGCAAATGAACCGCGTTCTCATCGAGTAAGCTTGCGGGACGTCGTAGTGCCACAATTGGCGATCTCCGGAAGTCTCGTTCAGCCGAGTGAAATCAAGGCCGGCATAGTGCCGGGCAACCATCTTGTTCTTCTTCGAAGGAATGTAAACGCCCACAATCTTGCCGATGCCGCGGGCCTGGCACTGTTCGACCAAGGCATCGAACATGGCGAATTCCATCTCGCGGTCCAAAACGCGGCAGCTCATTAGCCAGAGATCTAACTCGACCGTGTCGTCCGCTACGCGCCCAATCATGACCGAGACCAAACCATTATCGCCAAATCTATCGGCCAGCCGGCCGTAAAGAGTAATAAAACCTGGATCCCTGGAGATGCTTTCGACTTCCGCGCTCGTATATCGTTTGGTCGTGAGATTGAACTGGTTCGTCTTGTTAATCAATTGCGTGATTCGCTCGAGGTAGACAGAAGAGAACGAGGCAATCTCGGCAGTCATCTCGAGTGAAGCAAGGAACTCGTCGTAATCGCGGAATCCGGATTGATAGCTGCTTCGCTGCCCGTTCGCGTTGTAGTAGGCGGAGCGGTTGAGATCGTCCTGAACTACTTTGTCCACCTCGAAGTAATGCTCGCGTTCGAGTGCTTCGGCAAAACGCGAAACGTCTGCTCCCACATCCGGCACCGCTACTTCGGGAAGTTGGTCGGCGACCAGCGCCCGCTCCGCCGGGTTATCGTCGACGAATACCAGGCTATCAAGACCGATGTTGAGCTCTGAAGCGATCTCGCGTATGCTCTCCGGCTTAGGATTCCAGTTGACTTTGAATGCGCTGAAATCCTCTACCTTTAATATGCTGTCCGGGTGCGAAAAACCTTCCTTCGCATTCTCGATCTCGTTCTTCGAACATACCGCGAGAATAACGCCTCGCCGTTGCAAGTCTTTTACATACCGCTGGAAATCCAAAAAGGCTTCACCGACCGGATGATCGCGGCCCAGGATGAGGTTTTGCACGCCATCGTCGCCGATAACCCCACCCCAGAGTGTGTTGTCCAAATCTAGAACAAGACATTTCTTGGATTTTCCGTAAACGGACTTCACAATCGCGGCAACGTTTTGCGCCAGCGGCACCGTCGCTGTCGGGCTCAGAGCCATGTGAAAGTTATACCAGTAGGTGCGACCGTACCACGCGTTGAGTCCCACCTGCGCGGAGAGGTAGTGGATATCATTGATCAGGAATCGCGAGTGGCTGCGCGCATACTTTGCGAACTCGGCATTCAGTCTCTGCAAGAAGTTCACGCGGCTGAATGATTCGGAAGCCTCTAGATTTCCGAGCGGCCGGAGGTGCGGAAGGTCGAAGTTGTTCTGGATAATTAGCGCGCCCATTTCTAAGTGAATTTTCTCCCAAAGCGACTCAAAACGGGCCATCTCACGTTGGACATCCTGTTCCACCGCGGTTTCAGATTCCATCACTTCCGGGAACTGCGATATGTTGCGCCAGGTCGTGTGAATGAAGACAACATCCGGTTTGAAATTCCACAAATCTGGATTTCCGAACAGTACATCCTCGGAGTAACGGTTGTATCCAGATTCGTAAAACGACGGCTGAATTCCCTGTGCCAATAGGAAAAGTTCGAGCATTCCCTTTACTTCTGCCGTCGTGGAACCGCCCAGAATTGCAATTCGCGTGGGGATCAGGTTCGCTTGCTTCAGCAGTTCCGTCTTGAGGGATTGCCGCTGGCGCATAAGATCCGCCGCACTGGAGGGCAACCGCAAAGCTTTCAAACTGCCCGAGTGCAATGTGTTGATCTCTGATCCCACTACAATCCTCCGCTACAGCATCGTCGCGGCTCGCGGCGCCAGCGCAAGGTTAGGAAGGGCTCACATCCACCTGCGCCAGGCGCAGAAGATCGGCAACCGTGGAGCAGCCCACAACCTGGTCCGGAGCGATAGGAACACTGTTGTTGTCCTCGGCCATTACAATCAGGCTGATGAGTGCCGTGGAATCCCAGTTCTTCAAGTCTTCCAGTTTTTCGTGACCTTTAAGCGTTCCAGGGCGCAAGCCCAGAATCTCATCCATCTGCGCCAGAAACTTCTCACGGGTCATTGGCTTCCGATTCTGATCCACGCCGCTATCTCCTATTCAGGCTTTCAATACAATTCTTCGCGTCAGCGGTCTTTAGCGCGGCATGCTGCAAATTCCGGTCGGCCTGAACGGACCTTCGGCCGCGCAAAAAACTTGTTTCTCACTGCGCGCAGCCTCGGTAGGACCTCGAGATCGAGGAAAAAAGAGTTATCGCTATCAACACGCGCATTAACTCGATTCAGATGGAAGAGGTCGGCGCCTCGCGGGTTGGCGACACTCTCGCTTAAAAAGACCGCCTTGTGTCCGGAAAGTTCCAGGTGGCTTGCGAGCTCGGGCGTAAGATCTTTCGAGGAACCGTAGGGCTGGCTGAATGACCGCACCTTGGTGCCTGAAAGTGTCTCTAACTCAGCTTTATTTCTGTCAATCTCTTCACCGAATTCCTTTGGCAACATCGATCTGCAGTGGACATGACTGTACGTGTGGTTTCCGATTTCAAAATCGAAAGACCCAAGAGCGCGAAGCTGTTCAGTCGTCAAGTATAGAGCTGTTTCTTCAGCAAGGCGTTGCTCACTGATCCCTGCCAAACTGCGTACCGCTTCGAGAAATTCATCCCGTTCGGCCAGCGTGAGAGAGGGCAGGAAGCTCCCGAAGACCTCGGATAATGTGTTCAATTCGGGTATCTCACGGCGTCGTAGAGTGCGAGCCGCCACGTTAATTATCTTCATTCCCTGCACGTTTGCGACGTAGCACAGCAGATTATCCGCTGCCAGCCGCTGGTTATTGAGAAATGCGACATTCACGAAGTAAATTGCCGGCACGCCAAATTTCTTGCACAGTGGCGCTGCCACTTCCACAACCGATGCGTAGGCGTCGTCGAAGGTCACCAACATCGGGCGTGGCGGCAGACCGCGGCCATCCACATCCGTCAAAACATCCTCTAAGCCCACCGGAGTGTAGTATTTGGTGAGAAATCTTAGCGCGGCTTCAAAATTACTCGGGGTGGTAGTTACATTCATCCCGCTGGTGAAGGGCGACTGTGTAGCAGAAATATTATGAAAGACAATGCAGCGCAATGAATACGAGGGTCCGAAAACACGAGCAATCTCGAAACTGCCCGGCATGCGCCAGAGTGTTCCCGCAGCCAGATCGACCGCAGTTTGCCGGAATCTACTGTAAGGCAACTTGTTCACTCTCCAGAAAAGTTCGCTGCCACAGCTCCAGGCTCAGCAGCGAAAATATCTCTTTGGAATAGTTACTTCCGTTCGAGTTGGCTCGAAGCAAGCCCTCAACTGCGTCCCGACGGAAATAGCCGCGTTCGACTGTCCTGCGGTCCATCAACAGGTCCCAGACAACACTCTTGAGATCATTTCGAAGCCATGACTCGTAGGGAACCGGGAATCCGGTCTTCTTTCGGTTGACGATCTCTTTGGGGATCTTTTGCGACAAAACGGACCTCAAAATGTATTTTAGATTGAAACCCCTCAGCTTGAAGCTGGGCGGCAATGACGCCGCGAATTCTAGGACCTTGTGATCGAGCAGAGGCACACGGAGTTCCACGGAGTTGGCCATCGTCATTTTGTCCGCCTTGATCAGCAGGTCGTCCGGCAGCCAAGTCTTCGTATCGATGTAGAGCATCGCGTCGAGCGTGTTTTGACCCCGCACATGTGCCTGC
>Ga0181532_10005331_pt1 | contig 10957 bp, 11 predicted proteins | sample PEATcosm2014_Bin_33_FD_119768 | JGI IMG/M metagenome (GOLD analysis project Ga0181532, IMG submission 119768) | Peatland microbial communities from MTU Mesocosm Facility, Houghton, MI, USA - PEATcosm2014_Bin11_30_metaG | ecosystem: Environmental > Terrestrial > Soil > Wetlands > Peat | place...
GCCGGTCTTCCGCGACCGTGAATGACAACGGTCTCCCGTCCCGTTTCTTTTTCTCTTATCACAATCAACATACAAGAATGACAAAATCGCTTGTGCACAGATTCCCTAGGATCCGGGATTCTTCAAGCCCCGGGTTTTCACCCAGCCCTCGTCATGCGGTGTGAAGAACAGGCTCGTGACCTTGAGCTTTTGGAACTTCCATCCCGACGGCGTCCTGACGTACTCGTCGTGATAGTCGGCCGCGAGCCACATCGCGCGCGGACCCTCCGGACCTTCGAGCGTGCAAGGTTGCAGGAGCTTCCACTCGCCTGTCGCATGGTCGCCGTCCACTTTGATAATCGGATTCATCACCTGATGGGCCGCGAGGCTGAGGACCTTGGGCGCGCCGCGAAAGAAGCGCCGGATCGCCTCACGGCCGACCTGACGGCCGAAATCACCGCCGTCCCAGACGGCGTCCTCGACGAAGAGCCCGGCAATACCGTCCGGGTTGTAATGGTCGTCGCAGTACGCGCAGTACTGATGCTTGAGCATCTTGATCGCTTCGAGATCTTCGAGCCACTGAATTTTGCGGGCCAGTTCGTTGAGGTCCATCGTTATGTATCTCCCAATGATGTCTGCGGCGGCTTGCTCTCCTCTTTGCCGCCACCGACCTTCGCTGTCAATCGATTGGTTAGATTGACTGGCAGACCTGGACCGGCAATCCTGCGATCATTGTAGTTTGAGAGGAGACTTCGATGGCGGAAAAAGTCAAACCGGTGGCGGTCGTGCTCGGTGTCGGACCCGGCCTCGGGGCCTCGCTGGCCCGGCGTTTCGCGCAGGGCTATGCCGTCGCGATCAGTGCGCGGAGAGCGGATTACCTGCGTTCACTCGGCGACGAGATTCGCGGCGCGGGTGGCGATGCGCTCGAAGTCCCGGCCGACATGAGCGACCGCGCGCAGGTCGAGGCCGCCTTTAAGACCATTCGCGAGCGCCTGGGCGCGCCGGATATCCTGATCTACAACGCTGGTGCCGGCCCGTTCGGTAGTCTCGCCGATATCTCCGCCGACCAGTACGAGTATTCGTGGCGGGTCAACGCGCTGGGCGCCTTTGTCAGCGCCAAGGAGGTCGCGCCGGACATGATCGCGCGGGGCAACGGTGTGATGCTCTTCACGGGCGCCACCGCCGGAGTCAAGGCGGGGGCGCGGTCGGCGGCGTTCGGACCGGCCAAGTTCGCGATGCGCGGTCTGGCCCAATCGCTGGCCCGCGACCTTGGTCCCAAAGGAATTCACGTCGCCTGGATCAACGTCGACGGGGTAATCGACATAGCGCGGACCCGCGAGCGCATGCCCCAGTATAAGGATGAGGACCTGCTGAAGCCGGCGGCGATCGCGGAGACCTACTGGCATGTCGCGCATCAGGATCGCAGCGCCTGGACGATGGAACTCGAGGTCCGCCCGTTCAAGGAGAAGTTCTGAATACTGGAAACTCTGCACAAGCAATATTTGTCATCCTGAGCCGGCGAGCACCGCGAGCCGCGTCGAAGGATCTACGCGAAGCGATTCTAAAGAATTCGATTGGGCAGAGCTTCCCTGAGGGAGCGCGATTGCCGCGCGGAGCGAGCACGGGGGGCGGCGGAGTCTGCGACGCGCGGCCGAGGTAAAAGAGCGATGTTTGAAGACGAAACCGTTGATATCACCTGTCCGAAGTGTGGCCATCGGAACTCGATTCTGGTGCGCGAGTTCGAGGCGTCGAGCGAATCGCACATCGTCTGCGTAAGCTGCAAAACGCCGGTGAAGGTCGAGGCGCATGAGTTCCGCAAGCGTCTCGATGATGTGCGCAAGGAACTCGAAGACCTCGAACGCGAGGCCGAGCGCAACACGCCCAAACCGCGCCGCGCCAAGGACGACTACCAGATCTGAGCGGCGACTGCCGGCGATTGTTCTCCTAAGAGGCATTCTCGCCGCTGAACTCTTACGGCAAATCAGTTCAAGCCAAACATCTGCTCTACTTCCGTCAAGTGAGTCTGGAAACCGGCAGGAATGCTTCCCGGAGATTAGGCGTGGTGTGCCTTCACGTCGCTGCCGGTGCCAATCGATATAGCGGACTGGCCACGCTCAAACACCGCGCTACTAATGACGCCCAGGCTGGCCTTTCTGTCGTCTGCGATTGTGATAAATGCTATCCCAAATGAAAGCTTCACTATTGCTGGCCGCAGCCCTCGTGCTGTCGCTGTCAGTTTCACCTGCGCCATCCTTGTGCGCCGATTCCGACCGCGGAATTCGGGTAGTGGTAGAGGGTTTGCGCGATAACAACGGGCGCGTGGGATGCTCGCTCTTCAACGGTCCGGACGGCTTCCCGCGCGACAAGACGAAAGAATTTCGCGGCATGTGGACCCGGAAGCATAACAATGTGGCCGTATGCGATTTCACCGGCGTTCCTTCCGGAACCTACGCCGTCACCGTCCTCGACGATTCCAATAAAAACGGCAAAATGGATTTCAATTTCATCGGCCTGCCGACCAAAGGGTATGGATTCTCGAACGACGCGAAGGCGACGCTCACACCACCGTCGTTCAGCGCGGCGAGCTTCAGCTACGGCGGCGCAGGCTCGTTGGCGGTGCCAATCAATATAGTCTACCGGGCGCACTAAGGCCAAGGTAACGCCGGGCGCGGTGGCCTGCTTCAAAATATCGCCGAGCGGCAACCGGCCGCGCTCATCTTAGGTGGAAGGTGACCTGAGTACATGACGCGACGAGCGCCGAAATGAGCGCGGGAATGACAAATTACCGCCCCTTAGCGTCGAGGACGTCCTCGAACAGCGTCGTGCTGAGATAGCGCTCGCCCGAGTCGGGCAGGATCGTCACGATCGTTTTGCCGGCGTGCTCCGCACGCTGCGCGAGACGGACCGCGACCGCCACCGCCGCGCCCGACGAGATGCCCGACAGGATTCCTTCCTCACGGGTCAGCCGCCGTGCATAGCGCAGCGCCTCGTCGTCGCTCACCTGCTCGACCAGGTCCACCAACGTGAGATCGAGGATGTCCGGCACAAAGCCGGCGCCGATACCTTGGATTTTGTGGCCCGACGGTTTGAGTGGCTGACCGGCGCGCCGTTGCGTCAGGACCGGACTCGCGGCGGGTTCGACGGCAACCGACAGTATCGTCTTCCCGCGCGTCTTTTTGATGTAGCGCGACACGCCCGTGATCGTGCCGCCTGTACCGACGCCCGAGACGAAAATATCGATCGCGCCGTCCGTGTCGTTCCAGATTTCCGGCCCAGTCGTCGATTCGTGGATCGCGGGATTAGCCGGATTCTTGAACTGTTGCAGCAGGACGTAGCGGTCGGGCGCGGAGGCCACGATCTCCTCGGCCTTCTGGATCGCGCCGGTCATCCCACGTGCGCCTTCCGTCAGCACCAGCTTGGCGCCGTATGCGAGCAACAGCTTGCGGCGCTCGAGGCTCATCGTCTCGGGCATCGTGAGGGTGAGCGGGATATTGCGGGCCGACGCGACGAACGCGAGTGCGATCCCGGTGTTGCCGCTGGTCGGTTCGACCAGCTCCTTGCCGGGACCAAGCAGTCCGCGCTTCTCGGCGTCCCAGACCATCGCGGCGCCGATCCGGCACTTGACCGAGTAGGCGGGATTGCGGCCCTCGATTTTGGCCAGAATCGTCGCGGGTGCGTTATCGCTCACCCGGTTGAGCCGGACCATCGGCGTCCGCCCGATCGATTGCGAGTTATCCTGAAACCAGTTTGGCATGATCGCCTCCCGTTCCGCCTGTGACAAATTAGGATATAGATCATGGCCATCGTGGGGTATAGCGCTAGCGGAGTGAGGCTTGGCGAACGGAGCGAGCAGGCGAGTCTTTGATTTGGCCGCGCCTCGCGGACTCGGCCGCCCCCCGGAGCTGCGTCAAAATCTTAAGTCAGCGGAGCGCGCAGACGCGCGGAGGGTGCGGATTCCGGGATTCCTCGCGCGCCAGACAAAGCAGATGCGCGGGAATGACAGCAATGGAGAGCGTCCTCAGTAGCCGCCGGGGCCGTCCTGGAACGGCGCCTGAATGAAGGGACTGTCGATGAAATCAAAGGGACCCGTGGCGCGCGGTGTAAACCAAGTCGGCAGGACGAAATCGTTGACTGCCACGACGTTACCGTCAGACAGCGTCAGGTCGTAGTGACAGCATACGACGGGATCAACGATCTCCGCGAATTCTTTATGGATGAAGCGATTGGCGCCCGGGTCGGCGAGCATTTCGTCGAGTTCGTGACTGCCGAAGAGGAACGGACCATTCGTCCCGTCCTCTTGCACGGCCATATTCAGATCGAAAATCGCATAGGTCCCCGTCTGGTCATGCCAGTGATAGCCGCCAACCTGCGCCTTGCCGAAATATAGCGGCCCATCGACCACGATCAGCCGAGTCCCGCTTTTCAAATCTGAACCGACGAGCACGCTTCGTCCGCTGCGCCAATAGGTACTGACGTCATTCGCCGCGACGTTCATGGCTTCGACGAAATCCGAGCGGATCGCGTCGTTCCAGATACCGTCGACGTCCGCGGCCTGATTGATAAAGTTTATGGTGATGGGGGTTCTTGACGCCTTGGGGCCGGCGGCGTTCACATTACTACCGGGCAGAAAGAGAAGGCATACGATTAGTGACCACGAAATTTTGCAGAGATTCATAATAACTCAGGAGTTGTCCCTGAGAAATCAAACTGCAGAATTCAGGCCAATGAATATAATGGATAGATAAAGATAGAAATTTCATAAACATGCTCGCTCTAGGTATTTGACACTTCGTCAAGCTGGCGTTAACTGGAAGTTGACTACGCTCGGCCGGTATTTTGGCTATTTTACCGAATTTCGGACATGTCGCGGCGGCGGCACGGATTCGCGGAACATGGTTCCGTTAATCCGTGCCGCCGCCGGGTCAAAGATGAGACGGAGCGGCGAGGATCGGCTGGCTAGAAGCGATCCTTCAATTCCCGGGCTTTGGCGAACAGCGCGACGCGATCGTCGCCGATCGCAGGGTCGAGTTTATTGAGGCTCGCGCGCAACTCGGCACTATCGGTCCGCAGGAATGGATTAAATGACTTTTCCTCGGCGATGGTCGAGGGAATTGAGTATTTGCCCTCGGCGCGCACCTTACGCGTCCATTCGTACTTGGCCTTGAGCGCGGCGTTGCCCGGTTCGAGGGTCAACGCGAAGCGCAGGTTCTTCTCGGTATATTCGTGCCCGCAATAGACCTGGGTCGCTTCGGGCAGCGCGGCGAGCTTGGCAAGCGAATCGACCATGGTTTGCGCTTTGCCCTCGAAGACGCGACCACATCCCGCGATGAAGAGCGTGTCGCCCGTGAAAACGGCGCTGAGCTGGGGGAAATAGTACGCGACATGGCCGTTGGTATGCGCGGGGATACCGATCACGCGCCCCTTCAGTGCGCCGACCTCGACCGTATCGCCGTCGTCAATTGGATGAGTCTGCGCGGGAATCCGGCCATTCTCGCTGCGCGCACCGTACACCCGCAGTCCCGGCAGCGCCCGCGCGAGATCCTCGTTTCCGCCCACGTGATCGAAATGGTAATGAGTCGGCAGTACGGTCGTGAGCTTGAGGCCATGCTGGCGTACGGCGGCCAGGACTTTGTCAGCCTCGGCACAATCGACCACGCCACATTCCTTGCTCGCATCGTCGACCACCAGATACGCATAGTTGTCGGAAAGCTGCTGGACTGGAATTATTGCCATCGCGCTATCTCCTCGCTTGTTAGCCAGCGATATTGTAACCCATATCGACGTAGACCGTCTGACCGGTGACGCCGCCGGCCAGGTCGCTGAGCAGCGCGGTGGCCATCTTGCCGGCGTCCTCCGGTTTCATCGCGCGTCTGAGCGGTGAGCGTTCCTCGACCGCGTGCGCCATCGCGTGAAAGTCGCGAATCCCCGACGAAGCCAGGGTGCGGGCGGGCGCGGCGCTGAGCGCGTTGACCCGGATATTCTTGGGGCCGAGGTCGAGCGCGAGATAGCGCACGCAGGCTTCCAGAGCCGCCTTCGCGACACCCATCACGTTGTAGTTCGGAATCGCGCGCACCGCGCCGAGATAACTCAAGGTCACGATCGCGCCGCCGCCGCGAGCTTCCATCAGCGGTTCCGCCGCGCGCGCCATCGCGACCAGCGAATAGGCGCTGATCTCCAGCGAGCGCGCGAAGTTCGCGCGGCTGACCGTGAGGAAGCGATCGCGCAAGTCTTCGCGCTCGGCGAACGCCACCGCGTGGACCAGCATGTCGAGGCCACCCCACAGCTCCTTGACGCTCGCGAACACGCAGTCGATTTGCGCGTCGTTGGTGACATCCATCTCGCCTACCACGTGTGCGCCAATCTGGGCCGCCAGCGGCCGCACGCGCTTTTCGAGTATCTCGCCCTGGTACGTCAGCGCCAGCTCGGCGCCCTGCGCGTGCAACTCCTGCGCGATCGACCAGGCCAGACTCTTGTCATTCGCGACCCCGACGATCAGGGCGCGCTTGCCATCCGCGATTCCCATCCGGCAACTCCCATCCGCTCGAGTGGCGATTGCGCGCATTTGCGTACGCGTAATCAAAAGGTGTCTGATCTTTTCGTGAAACTGCGGTATTTTGCAATCGGCTCGGCTAAACCTGAATCTTGAGGCCGTCGTGCGCGGTTTCGATCTGGAGCTGGCCCTGCTTTTCGAGGACTTCGCGGCCGACATGGGTGAGGATCATGCGGCCGACGTCGAACATCGGGCGGCGCCGCTCCAGCTCGGGATAGTTCATGTGAAAGTCGAGATGGGCGCTTTCGAAATAGGTGCACTCGCACATGAAAAGATCGGCGCCGGCGGCGAACTTGATCAGCTCGTCGGTCCAGCCGCTGTCACCGGAAAAGGCGATCTTCTTGCCGTCGAGCGCAAACTTGAGCGCGAGCGAAGCCTCGTAGCGCATATGCGGGGTGCGGATAGTTTCGACCTGGAGTTTGCCGACACGCTGCTTGACTCCGGGCTCGAGCACGACGAACCGCAACTTGCTCCGTAAGCGCTCAACATCGCCCCGCGTCCGCGGGAACATCGTGTCGAACAGAAGCCAGGTCCGCTCTTCCAACCGTGCCGGACCGGCGATAGTGATGGTCTTGCGGGGCGGGTTTTCAAAAGTATAGTCCAGGAGGAGAAATGGCAGCCCGCCGTAATGATCGCCATGCAGATGGCTGATCAGAATCAGGTCGAGTTCGTTCGGCGCGATCTTCATCCGCTTCATCGCGCAGAGGACGGTCGGCCCCGCCTCCATCAGCACGCGATAGTTGGACGTCGCCAGCAGATAACCGGACTGAAAGCGCCCGTCGCTGGCGAAGGCGTCACCCGTACCGAGAAAGCTGACATCGACGGATCCGGCCGCCGCTGGCGACTTGGGCATGACCAAGGTTAGTATCACTGACAGCGGACTGAAACTAGCCGGAGCATCTTAAGTGAAGCAAATCAAAGTTGGCGTCGGATTTGGGCTCTTTCGACTTGGCTTGCCGTCGCCCGAAACAATCGTCGAGGTTGCCGGGCGCGCCGAGGAGTGGGGGCTCGATTCGTTCTGGTTGTCGGACCATCTGCTGGCGCCGTCGGCGGAGCTCGACGTGGTGGCGACGCTGGCTTTGCTGGCTTCGCGCACCTTGCGGATCAAGCTGGGGCCCAGCGTTTTTCTGCTCAACCTGCGCCATCCGCTGGTCGCGGCCAAGGCCTTCGCGACGCTCGACTATCTGTCCCACGGGCGGATTGTGATGGCGGTCGGCACCGGGGCGAATCTCGCCGATTACGTGGCCTGCGGACTCCCGACCGAGGGGCGCGGCCGGCGGCTTGACGAAGGAATCCTGATTCTGCGCAAGGCGTGGACCGAACCCCGCTTCAGCTTTCACGGCAAGTATTTCAATTTCGATAACGTATCGATTGAGCCGCGGCCGGCGCCGCGCACCAACAATGGCTCCGGCACGATCGATCTCTGGGTGGGCGGCCGCGCGGACGCCGCGCTCAAGCGGACCGCCCGTCTGGCCGACGGCTATTTCGCCTCCTTCCAGACGCCCGACGAGTTCGCGACCAATCTCGCGACGATTCGCAAGTACGCGGTGGAATTCGGGCGGGCCGACGCCCGGATCGAATCCGGGCTCATTTTGTTCTGCCGGCTCGGCGCGACCCGGGAACGCGCGATCGCCGCGATGCAGCCGATGCTGGCGGCGCTCGGCCGTGGGGCCGAAGCCTTCGCGCAGCGTACGCTCTACGGCTCGCCGGCCGACATTATCGAGCAGCTCGATCCGTACATCGCGCGAGGGCTCGACAAGTTCGTGCTATGGCCGGTGGCGGAACCGGACGCGTGGGCGGGACAAATCGAGTTGATCGGCCGCGAAATCGCGACCTACTACGCACGCCGCTAGACTGGCGAAGCGCCGTCGCGGCGCGGCAACGACGCGTCTCACCTCTACCGCGGGTGCCGCGGCATGTGCTCGCGTAGCACTTCGTTGATACGCGTCTGCCAACCCTCGCCTTCCTGCCGACTAGGCCTCCAGCACGTCCACGTCGATGCGCAGCGTCTGGTTGACCTTCTTGTCCGCTTTCAGCGGTCTGCCACGGCTGCGACGCATCAACTCCCGTGTCGCCTTTCCGCCAATAAATGCCGCAAGAACTTTTGCCGCGGGCCGGGCCCTCGCAAAATCTTCCTTCGTCCATTCGAGATTGTCCTGGTCGGGGCGCGCGGCCCGGTCATCCTTTCTGTTTTTCATACCGCTTAACCTGAAAACGGGATCGGGTTTCCACTTTTCAGCTGGTGTAGTGTTCCGCAAATAAGACTTCAAAAGGACACCCAAATGAATCGCTTCGCGTAGGTCCCTCGACTTCGGCAGCCTTCGCTCGGGATGACAAAAAGACCCTCTCCCGATGTCATCCTGAGCCGACGAGCATCGCGAGTCGTGTCGAAGCATCTACGCGAAGCGCTTTGCTCCTCGCGCTAACGTTATTTGCGGGACACTACACTAGCTAGGCTAGGTGCTCGCGCGGCTACGGTTCCGAGTCGTCTTCTTGCAGCATGGCGGTGGGCAGGACATTGGGGTCGAGGTCTTCGAGGAAGCGCGAGACCCGCCCCATCACGTGGCCGAACTGCCGGTCCATCATGTAAATGGGATAGCTGATATAGAATTCGTCGCGCGCGCGGGTGCTCGCGACGTACATCAGGCGCCGCTCTTCCTCGAGCTCCTCCGGCCGCACGCTCATCGGACCGGGAAAGCGTCCGTCCGCCGCCCAGATCAGAAAGACCACACGCCATTCGAGCCCCTTCGCCGAATGAATCGTGCTCAGCGTGATGTAACCCTCCTCGGGGTCGACGGCGAGAACATCGCCAATTGAATCGCTTGGCGGTTCGAGCGCCATGTCGGCGAGCATCGCTTCGAGACTCCGATAGCGTTCGGCCAGGTTCTGGAAATGTTCGATATCACGTTCGCGCTTCGGGTAGTCGTCCGGATACGCGACGCGCATGATCGGCAGATAGTAGTCGACGACCTCGGCGAGTTGATCCGACGGCCGCCCGTTGCTGGCCCGGACCGCCGCGAGCAGTTTGGCGAGGCGCGCGCAGCCCGGCGCCGCCGCTTGCCCGCGTCCGCCGAGCGCAGCCGCGCCCCGGGTCAGTGCCTCCTCTGGTGCTGGCTCGGCGATGATCGCCTCGACGAGGCGCTGAGCCCGTTTGCTGCCGACGCCTTCGATCAGGGTCAGCGCGCGCATCCACGATACCGCGTCCGTCGGATTCGCGATCACGCGCAGATGGGCCAGCACGTCCTTGACGTGGGCGGTCTCGATAAACTTGAAGCCGCCTCGTTTGACGAAGGGGATATCGCGCCGTTGCAGCTCGAGTTCCAGGTCGAAGGAATGAAAGCTCGAGCGGAACAGCACGGCGATTTCGTTCAGCGCGACGCCATCCTCGCGCAATTCGAGGATGCGCTGCGCGACGAAGCGCGACTGCATGTGCTCGTCGGCTGCCCGGACCAGCGTCGGCCGTAATTCGCCCTGGCGCTGGGTGAAGAGCGCCTTGGTGTACTTCTCACTGGCGCGCGAGATTACTTCGTTGGCGACGTCGAGGATGCCCTGCAGGGAGCGATAATTTTCTTCGAGCTTGATCACGCGCGCGCCGGGGAAAATCGCCGGGAAATCCATGATGTTGCGGAAATTCGCGCCGCGGAAGGCGTAGATCGATTGGGCGTCGTCGCCCACCGCCATCACATTATGGTGGGCCGTCGCGAGCAGTCGCACCAGCTCCGCCTGAATCAGGTTGGTATCCTGATATTCGTCGATCATGACGTAACGATAAGCGGCGGAGATGCGCCGGCGGACGGCTTCGTCACTGCCCAGCAGCTCGCTCAGGCGAAACAGCAGGTCGTCATAATCGAGCAGGCCGCGCTCGCGTTTGTAGGCGTCGTATTTTTCCGCGATCGTCACGATCGCTTCCGCGTGTTCGAGCAGATGGGGAAAATCGTTTTCGAGCTCCGCCAGCAGCGCGCGATTTTTGTTGCGCGCCATGCTGATCGCTTCCGCGATCGCTCCCTTTTTCGGGAAGCGCCGGTCCTTCGAGCCAAGGTCCATCTGCGCGCGGAGCAGATTGATGACGTCCTCGACGTCGCCGCGATCGAGAATCGTGAAATTCGGCTTCAGGCCGATCACGCCGCCCATCTGGCGCAGGATCTGGTTGGCGAAAGAATGGAAGGTACCGCCCGCGACTTGACCGCCGCGGTCGCCGATCAACTGCTCGACCCGGCGCAGCATCTCCTGCGCCGCGCGCCGGGTAAAGGTCAACAGGAGTATCGCGCCGGGCGGGACTCCGCTCTCGATCAGCCGGGCGACCCGATAGATGAGCGTGCGCGTCTTGCCGGAGCCGGCGCCGGCGACCACCAGCAGCGGGCCTTCGCGATGGGTTACGGCGGCGAGCTGTTGCGCATTCAGGACCTCCGCGTAGCGGATACGAAAGGC
>Ga0181532_10005332_pt1 | contig 10957 bp, 8 predicted proteins | sample PEATcosm2014_Bin_33_FD_119768 | JGI IMG/M metagenome (GOLD analysis project Ga0181532, IMG submission 119768) | Peatland microbial communities from MTU Mesocosm Facility, Houghton, MI, USA - PEATcosm2014_Bin11_30_metaG | ecosystem: Environmental > Terrestrial > Soil > Wetlands > Peat | place...
GATCCGGCTGATGGGGGTGAGCGGCGCGGAGTCATTGAATGTGGCCGCCAGCATTTTCATGGGCCAGACCGAGGCGCCGCAGACGATTCGGCCTTTCCTGCCCGACCTGACATATTCGGAGTTAATGACGGTGATGACGAGCGGCATGGCGCACGTTTCCGGCAGCATCATGGCGGCTTACATTGCCTTCGGGATCGAGCCAAAACACCTGCTGAGCGCTGTCATCATGACCGCTCCGGGCACGCTCCTGATGGCCAAGATCATGGTGCCCGAGACCGAAGTGCCCAGAACCGCGGGACGCGTAGTGATGAGTGAAGAAGAAGTAGAGCTGGAAAAGAACGAAAATCTGCTGGGCGCCATTGCGCGCGGCACCACCGATGGTTTGCACATGGCGCTGAACATTGCCGCCATGCTGATTTCGTTCCTGGCGTTAATCGCCTTGTTGGATGGAATCATGGGCGGAATTCACGCCCACATCGCGTGGTTTCCCTCGAGCCTCGAGGCCATACTCGGCGCGTTGTTTGCGCCCATCGCATGGGTGATTGGAGTTCCCTGGCATGACTGCCGTCTGATTGGCAATCTTCTGGGCGTACGCATGGTGCTGAATGAACTGGTGGCGTTCTCCCTGCTTGGCCCACAAAAGGCCGTCCTCGATCCGCGCTCGTTCACCATCGCGACTTTCGCGCTGTGCGGCTTTGCCAACTTTAGCTCCATCGGTATCCAAATGGGCGGCATCGGCGCGTTAGCTCCGAATAAGCGAGGGGATTTGGCAAAACTCGGCATCCGCGCGATGCTGGCGGGAACCATGGCGAATCTCATGTCGGCTTCGATCGCGGGCATGCTTCTGTCGTAATCATCAGGTGCGATGAGGCGTGTGATCGATGCAATTGTTCGAGGATTTCGTCGGTGGTGATAAGGGTCGCTCCGAGGCTCTCGAATTCCGCCAGCGTTTGATTGCCAACTTCCAAAGCCAGAGTTTCAATCGCATCGCGGACCACCGCCACCCGCCGCTTTCGCTTCAGCAACCCCTTGACCGCGAAACTGACGCAATATTCCGTTACGAGTCCGAATACCACAAATTCCGCGGCATGGCCTAAGCGTTCCACCAATTCGTCGGCGTGGTGAGTTTCGAAAACATCCAGCGTCTGCTTCTCCAGAATGATCTGCTGATACTTAAACAGATCTTCCGGTAACTTGCCGTGGACATCGTTTTCCACGCGCACAAAATTGTCCGCCAGCGCTTCTGGAACAAATTCCGCCCCGGCTGTTCCTTTCAGGCAATGTGGAGGAAACTGCTTGAACTCGGGATCGTTCGCCGTATGAAAACAGCCGTGCGAAACCAAAAGAACGTCGCCTTGCCTCGCCGCGTCTGTCAGCTTGCGGATATTGGGCAGAAGCTTCTCTGCTCCGGGAACATAGAGCTTTCCACCCGGCAGCATGAAATCAGCCTGCACATCCACTTCCCAAAAAATATAATCGCGAGATTGCATTCCATTCTCCGTCCTACCTCACTCCATTCCCAGCGATGCGGCAACCGTCTCCCTATACTCTCGCGCCTTCGCTATCGCTGCCGCTTCGTCGACGGTCAGCAGCTTGCGGTCGCGCATCACGATGCGCCCGCCGATCATGACCGTTTCCACGTCGCTGGCTTTCAATGCGTACGCAATCTGCGCGTAAACGTCATACATCGGCACCGCGTTGGGTTCGTCCAGGCTGATAAGAATCAGATCTGCCTTTTTTCCTTTTTCGAGCGATCCGATCTCCTTTTCCATGTGCAGAGCTCTGGCGCCGTCAATCGTCGCCATTTCTACGACGGCCAACGCATTCAAAGCCAGCGGGCTCATTTTTGTGATCTTCGCCAGCTTGGCCGCCAAATCGATTTCTTCCATCAGGTCAAGATCGTTGTTGCTGCCAGCCGGTCCGTCGGTTCCGAGGCCGACGGCGATTCCGGCAGCGCGCGTCTCGGGCACGGGCGCAACGCCGCTTGCAAGCATCATGTTGCTTGATGGATTGTGTACGCAGCCCACGTTATGCTGTGCGAGAATCTTGCGGTCTGCCTCGTCAATAAAGATGCAGTGCGCAGCAACAACATCGGGACCAAGCACTCCGATCCGCTCCAGATATTGCACCGGCGATGCCCCGTTCTGCTTCTCGCTGTCCTCCCACTCTTTCTTCATCTCGGCCACGTGGATCAGGATGGGCGCATGATATTTCCGTGCCAGGGCGGAAGCATCTTGCAGCGTCTTTTGTGAGCAGGTGTATATCGAATGCGGCGCGACGGCCGCGTGAATGAGCGGGTCGCCCTGCCATTTCTTCAAGAATTTCTCGGTGTAGTCGAGCATTGCGGCTTCAGTTTTATTGTCGGGCGCGGGAAAATCGATAAACGTTTCACCCAACACGCCGCGCATACCGGCCGCCTTGGTTTCTTCCGCCACCGCGTCTTCGAAGTAGTACATATCCGCGAATGTGGTTACGCCGGAGCGAATCTGCTCGGCCGCTGCGAGTCGCGTTCCCCAGCGAACGAACGGCTCGGTGACATTCTTCTTCTCCGCGGGGAAGATGTATTTGTAAAGCCAGTCGTTGAGCGTCACATCGTCGTGCAACCCGCGAAACAGCGTCATCGGGACATGGGTGTGACCGTTGATGAATCCTGGCAGCACCAACTTGTCCTTAGCATTGATGGCCTGACGGCCCTCGTACCTCGCTTCGAGCTCAGCGCGTGGGCCGACCGCAACAATCGTGTCCCCGGTCACCACGACCGCCCCGTCGTCGTAAATGTGGCGCTGGGCGTCCATGGTCACGACCATGCCGGTGATGATCGTGTCGGCACGCTCTTTTGCTGTCGCCACGGGCGTCGTCTGCCCGTAGAGAAGAACGGAGAACACGACGTGAAACACGCAAAACAGCCAACAGCCGCTTTTATTTGTCATCCTTGATTCCTACGATTGAGTTCCTGAAGTGAGGTTCCCGCCCGTTAGAGTGTAGGATGTTCGCTATTTGTTTAGCAATCACCGCGATTTGTACAGCAGTAGCCATTCGCGGACCGCGCTCAGAATCGTCTCCGAAACTGAGTAGGAGGCGCACCGCTGCCAACAATGGCTTGCCCACAATTGATTTGATCCACGCCGCGTCGTGTGTAATTCTGTCAACGCAGCCAGATCAAACATCACTGGGAAAGTGCTGATGCGTGTACCTGCGCTCCTTTTTGTCGCTCTCGTCTTTCTGCCTGCTCCGGCAGTCCCGCAGGCAGTCCATGTTGCTCCTGAAAAGCGCGTCCAGCTAGAAGCTGCTATTACCCGCTTCATGGCCGCGAACAGCACTCCTGGAGTTTCCGTGGCCGTCGTCGAAAATGGCGCTGAGGAATGGTCGGCGGGATTCGGCAGCGCAGATCTCGAAAACTTTGTTCCCGCAACTTCCCACACGCTGTATCGGCTAGGGTCGATTTCGAAGTCCATCACGGCAACCGCGGCACTGCTGCTCTGGCAGGAAGGCAAGCTTGATCTTGACTCTCCGGTTCAAAAATACTGTTCGTCCTTTCCGCAGAAAAACGCGACCATCACCACCCGCGAGCTTCTCGGCCACTTGGGCGGAATTCGCCATTACAAGTCTGGTTCGCAGGACGATCCCGAGATCGGCAACACCAAGCACTTTCTGAATCCAATCCTGGGCGGCATCGATTTCTTCAAGAACGATCCCCTCGTCGCCAAGCCCGGAACTGAGTTCCACTATTCCACGCATGGATACACCCTGGTGGGTTGCGCCATCGAAGGCGCCTCGGGAGAGAACTATGTGGATTTCGTCCGCAAACATGTGCTGACGCCTGCCGGCATGACGCATACCGTCGTCGACGACCGCTTCGCCATCATTCCATTCCGTACGCGTTTCTACAGTAAAGATAAGTCTGGAGCGATAACGAACGCCGATTTTCTGGACTCCAGCTACAAGACACCCGGCGGCGGCTGGCTCTCGTCCGCTGACGATATGGCTCAATTCGAAGTGGCCATGCTCAACGATCGCATCGTCGCTCGTTCAACGCGCGACCTGATGTGGACTCCGCTCAAGCCCACCGACGGCAAGGAAGATCGCTACGCGCTCGGTTGGGGCACTGGGAAAGATCTTGGCGTCTTAGACGTTGGGCACAGCGGAAGCCTGCAGGGAACCAGCACTTTTTTCATGATCGTCCCCGAGCGTCGTGCGGGAATCGTCGTCCTGATCAACCTCGAAGACGGCAATGCCTCCGACTTGGGAAAAGACTTGATGAAAATCGTGCTCGCATCTGCAACTGCACCCGCAAAATAGTCTTCATTAAAGAAGCCTCGAGTAGGCAAACAAATGCGCGCAGCCGACAAGCTGCGCGCAGGAAGAATTTGGAAGGTTATCGGCCGGCAGCCATAGCCATTGCTCGTGGCTGCGTCTGTTCCGTTCGACCCACATACAGCTTGTACGACTGGTATACCGCGAACAACACCGCCATCAGAGCTGCCAACGTTGCCAGCCCGCTGATCGTGCTGAGAGTGGAGGCGACCGCAGTCAAACCCGCTCCGATCACATAGTTCGGGAACGACCACAGAAAGACCTTGTGCCAGAGGGCAAAAGGATTGGCGCCTTCCGTCAGGCCGATGATGCTCGCTACCGGCGCCGTGTTCGCCACGAAATACGTGACTGCGGCCAGCACCAGAGACATCGTGTGCGCGGTTGCGCGGGCCGCAAAGATCTGGCTATGGTAGGCCAGGTAAGCGAGTCCAGTCGCGTTCAGCAGGGTGCATGCGTTAAATAGAAATTGGATTGGTTTCGTTTTATTCCCGCCGGAATAGGATTGCGCGACTGCCGCAGTGACGGCTACGAGCAGGCTAGCGAACAATCCCAGTTGCGTGACTCCGAGAAGAATGACGGGCAGATTTCCCGACATCGAACTCGTCATCCCAGGCACCTTCACTTTGAAGCGCGAACTCAGTGCGGCTGCCGCTAGGAGGAGCACCAACTGTGGCCAGGCTTGCGATTGCCATCTGACTACGCTGAGAGACAGAGAGCACAGACTGGCAACGGCCACCATTCCGATCATGACTTGGGCTTTAATTGGAAGAGTATTTGTCATGGTAGTCTCCGAATATGGTTTCAGTCGGTTGTCTAGTTGTCTCCCGGGTCGCCGTTGGCGAGCGCTGCCTGCGCACTGGCGGCGGTTGAAGTTGCACCCCAGACCACACTGAAGCCCGAAACGGAGGTTGCGCCCCAAACCACGCTGGTGGCGCCCCACACGACCGATGTTCCTTCGATCGCCGTAGGACCCCAAACCACTGAAGTTCCCCAGACCACCGAAGTCGCTCCCCAAACAACGCTGCTGCCGGCGAAAACTGAGTCGGGGGTAGTATTTACGATGGTCACAGTGTCGTTGACCGGGTTAAAGACTGCAGTTGGGGAAAGAGCTACTCCCGTCGCGAGGTTCGTATTGTTAAGCGCGGCGTTGATATCCAGATACCCCGCTCCATAAGTGAAGACGTCGTACTCGTTGGAATAAACAGCGCCGCTGATGTCGGCGGTTGACTGGGTATATTGCCCGAAGCCTTTCCACGCTGTCTTCATCAAGCGTGCTTTCACTTGATCGGGAGTTAACGAGGCGTTTTGCTGCAACATCAGGGCAACCGCACCGCTCACAATCGGAGTTGCCATGCTGGTTCCGCTCAAGACAAAATATTGTGAGGTTCCGTTGGATGAGAAAACTTCAAATTGAGGATAAAGCGTATCTAGTGTGCTGCCCCCGTCACGGATAGAGACCAGGTGGTTCCCCGGTGCGACCAGGTCCGGTTTCACAATGTGATCGATCGCGGTCGGACCTTTGGAACTGTAGCTGGCGATCTCGTCGTCGACCCGCGTTGCCGTACCCATAGTCAGGGTCGCTCCCACTGTAATGACGGCGGGATCGTTAGCCGGAACGCCGATGGTGCCGAAGCCGTCCGTGGGCGCGTAGCGCCCGTTGTTGCCCGCAGCTACCACCACTACAATGCCAGCCTGCCAGGCGGCTTCCACTGCCTGGTCGACTGGATCGAGCGTGTAGCTCTCGAATATCGGACGTCCCAGAGACATGTTGATGACGCGGATGTTGTAGGTGCTCTTCAGCGTGATCGCTTCTTCAATAGCAGCGATCACCCCGCTGTCCGTGCCCGATCCGTTCTGGTCAAGCACGCGCAGATTGATAAGGTTGACGTTAGGAGCCATGCCGGCATACACCGCTGGATAGCCATTGGCTGGACCGGAGCTGGCACCCGTGCCACCGACCAGGCCCGCCACGAAGGTTCCGTGCCCGTACCAATCCTGTGTCCTGGTGTTGCCGGCGAGAAAACTCTGGCTGTACACCACGCGGTAGACGCCGCTGGAGTTGCGCAGATCGCTAAAGCACGAGATTCCGCTGTCAATCACCGCTACGCCGACGCCGGTGCCATCGAGCCCAAACTGCGATTCCGCGACATTCGCCTCGACCGCGGTGGCAAACTCCTCGGTCTCAGGATTCGAGGTCGTGGTGATCTGACGGTCCGGAGTGATGAAGGCGACGTTAGGATCTTTCGCCAATTCCGCGAGCGTGCTGACGGGTACGCGCATGGTTACCGCACGGATCGAGTGGAACTGCGACTTAATCGTTGCGCCGGCGGCCTGCAGGGACTTCAAGTGCGCGTTGGTGGGCATCTGGCGATGTTGAACGATGACGGTCACCATGCCGTCCCCGCCTACCGCTGACTGAAGGTCTCTGGAAAACTTGGATGTCTGGCTACTCAGCACAGGCTTGACGGTGGCATAGGACGGTGCTGCCGAAAGCACCAGTAGTGCCATTGCGAGAACGCGACCCCACGCCGCGCTGAACGCCGGAGAATCGAGCAGACGGCCTGTCCGTCCGCTTGTGAGCTGCGATTTATCGGTGTTTTTCATAATTGTCTTTCTTTCGGCTTCTTGAGGACATGGCATACGACCAGTCCTCGTGCCTGGCCTCTAATGGGCAATCGGGAGGCCAATTGCGATGCGCTTAGGGCTTGTATTTACAATCACTTAACTATGGATTCTGGTTTGGTGTGAAGGGACAACTTGTCCCAGTGACCGGGCACGATGCCGACGCCGAGTCCGTAACTCATTTGAAACAAAGGCCGGGCGGGAGGGGAGGCTGTTTTGGGACAGATTGGCCTGCTCGGCTGCGTACTTCAGACTACCGGCACTTCCGGCGGAGGGGCAGAGTTAAGCCTGCGCCTCGCCCGCACTGCGGCGGAGCACAGGGCGTAAGGGCTCACCTAATCCGCGCATCACGCGTTCAAACTGGGGAATGTCGAGAGACTGCGGTCCGTCGGAAAGTGCGCGCTCCGGGCAGGGATGGACCTCGACGATGAGAGCGTCCGCTCCGACGGCTATCGCCGCGCGTGAAACCGGCCCAATAAGGCTTTGCTTGCCAGTGCCATGCGACGGATCGGCCACCACCGGCAGGTGCGAGAGTTCTTTGGCTAGGGCGACGGCGGAAAGGTCGAAAGTGTTGCGAGTGGCGGTTTCGAATGTCTTGATTCCACGCTCACAAAGCGCGACCTGATCGTTTCCTCCGGAAAGCAGATATTCGGCCGCCAGGAGCCACTCCTTCACCGTGGCCGAAGGTCCGCGCTTGAGCAGAACCGGTTTCTTGATAGTTGCCAGTCTTCGCAGCAACGCGAAATTCTGCATGTTGCGAGCGCCCACCTGGAGCATGTCGGCATACTCGCAGATCAGGTCCACGTCCTCCGTGCTCATGACCTCGGTTACCACCGGCAGGCCGGTAATTTCGCGTGCTTCGCGCAAAATCTTCAGCGCTTCGATTCCCAGGCCTTGGAACTCATACGGGGAGGTACGCGGTTTGTAGGCTCCGCCGCGCAGCATCGTCGCGCCCGCGCGTTTTACACCTTGGGCAGTCTCCAGCAACTGCTCGCGCGACTCCACCGAGCAAGGACCGGCAATCACGACCACTTCGGGGCCACCGATCTTTACTCCGAACTCTACGCCGCCCGTCTTTGTCCCACCTCCGCCAACGGTGACCACCGACCCCTGCGGCCGCGTCTGACGGCTGACCAGCTTAAAGGGCTGGGCGATCGCCACCACGTTGTCGACACCAGGGGCGACCGAAAGCGCCTCGATTTCATGGCGGCGTCCACCGCTGCCGACTGCCGCAACGATGGTGCGCTCGGTGCCGCGCGTGACGTGAGGCTGGAATCCGGCTTCGCGGATGCGTTGAATGATGTGTTCGATCTGTTGCTCGGTGGCGCTGTCAGACATATTCACAATCATGGCGATGACCCTTCCTTTTTGCCGCCAAAAACAAAAGCCGCGATTCTATCGCGGCTTTGGCGGAATCTTTGAGCTGTCTCTATTTCTCTGGTGACTGGCTCCGATTCTCCACTGCCGCCGCCAATGGAAACCAATAGCGGTCAAACACGCGGAGGGTGCTAAATCGTGTCATAGAGCTGCCGAAGCGCAAATATGAAATGCCAATGTCTTCAGAACTTGGAGCCGAGATTAATTACTCAGGTTACTGGCGACACTGGAGAACGCGTTGTTGGCGTTGCCCCCGATCAGACGCACGGTGCCGATCACCAATACCAGAATGACGGCGAGCATGACGGCGTATTCCGCGATATCTTGTCCACGCTCGTCCGTGCAAATGTTTCGCAAGAACTGCAACATACAGCCTCCGGCCCGAAGAATCAATCTTCGAGCAAGTTTGTGTACCTAATAATGACGAGTCGGACGGCGATTGTCAATGGAAGCTAAACCCTGTTTTCCACAGTAATCCGCACCGGCAGTTGAAGCTAGAACCCGCGCCCCACAAAGGGTTTACGAGGATGTCGATGGCTGGGCTTTATCGGAGCTAAGTGTGGAACCTCGGCTGTTACTGTGGGAAATGGAAACTACCGTTCTGTTGCCACAGAAGCCGCCGATGCCGCCGTATCACGCACCAAGTCGTGGGCGGAATGAGCCGCATAGTCGAGCACGCGCCCCGGCAGTACTCCAAGATAAAGTGTAGCCGCGACGCAAACTGCAATGGCGAGCGCTGCCGCGGTGGGCACCCGGGTAACGGGAACCTCGCCCCGCGGTTCACGCATGTACATCATGACAATAATGCGCAGGTAATAGTAAGCGCCCACGGCGCTATTCAGTACCAGGATGAGCGTCAAACCCACCAGATTCGACTTCAGCGCGGCACTCAATACGTAGAACTTCGCGAAGAAGCCGCCCGTGATCGGAATGCCGATCAATGACATCAGGAAAAATGTTAACGTCGCAGCGAGCACGGGAGACCGTCTGCCCAAGCCCGCATAATCCTCCAGCGCGACGTACTTCTCGCCCGTGTTTGCGACATGGCTGACGACGGCAAACGCCCCTACATTCATCGCAGCGTAGGCAGCGGTGTAGAACATTACTGCGGACGCGCCCAATTCCGGCTGCACCGCAGGCATGGCAGCAAACGCGGCGAGCACATATCCGGCGTGTGCGATGGAAGAATACGCGAGCAGGCGCTTGACGTTGTCCTGTACCAACGCCCCAATATTCCCCAGCGTCATGGTCAGTGCCGCCGAGACCCAGATCAGCCAAAAGCGTCCGGGTGCATTCGCTTCGAACAGGACGCGCAGCAAAACCGCGAATGCCGCCGCCTTCGGCCCGGTTGACATCAGTCCCACGATCGGAGCCGGAGCCCCTTCGTAGACGTCGGGAGTCCACACATGGAAGGGTGCCGAGGCGACCTTGAAGCCCAAGCCCACGAACATGAGCGCCGTTGCAACGTAAGCCAGAACCGGTACGTTGCCGGACCGCAGCGTCTGGCTAATCGCATCAATGTTGGTGGAACCGGTTGCCCCAAACATAAGCGCGACACCATACAGGAAAAATGCGGTCGCAAACGATCCCAGCAGAAAATACTTCAGCGACGATTCGCTGCTCGCGGCGTCACGCCGCCGGAAGCCTGCCAGCACATACGTCGAGATCGACGAGATTTCCAGCGCTATAAAAATAAGTACAAGCTCGACCGCCGACGACATCAGACACATGCCAACCGTCGCGAAGAGAATCAACCCGTAGTACTCCCCAGCACGAATGCGTTGTACCCGCAAGTATTCGAAAGAACTGAGAATGGCCACGGCCGCAATCGCGATGACGAGGACGTGAAAGAAGACGCTAAAGCCCTCTACCCGCACCATGTTCCAGAACGCGGTTCCAGGATACTGCGCCATCCAGAAAGTGGACGCCAGCGCGGCCAGAGCACCGATTAGTGCGATGATGCCGAGCGACTGGTGACTGCTCTCTTCGTCCAGCAGCGGGTCGACGATCATTATCAACATGCCGAAGATGGAGAGCACCAGCTCCGGCAGAATGCGCATGTAGTCGGCGGTTTGCGGAATCGGGATTTGTAGAATAGAGCTTTGCACCTGCGCGAGGACGTTGGAAAACGAATGCGAGAAAGCCGTCATCGTCATCATCGCCAGTGCGAGTGTCATCGGCCCACCATCGTGCTGGCCAATTGTGTGAAGGGAGCGAGAGCCGCTTGCACCGCCGGATCAATCGCGCTGAGCCACATCAGCGGAGCAACGCCCATCACCAGGGCAGCAACCGCAATCGGCCAAAGCGCAGCCTTCTCCCGCAGGTTGAGGTCGGGCAGCGTGTTATTGACTTCGTGTGTCACTTTGCCGAAGAACACGCGCTGATACATCCACAGCAAGTAGCAAGCACTCCAAATCACACCGGTCGCGGCGAGAATCCCGTAGATCGGCCGCGCCTGGAAAGCCCCACTCAGCACCAGGAACTCGCCGATGAAACCGTTCAGCAGCGGCAGTCCGACCGAGGCCAGCACGGTGACCAGAAAAAAAGTGGCGTACTTGGGCATCGGCGTCGCTAACCCGCCAAGCTCTGCAATCTCGTAGGTATGGCGCCGCTCGTAGAGGATGCCCGCCAGCATGAAGAGCCC
>Ga0181532_10005339_pt1 | contig 10945 bp, 5 predicted proteins | sample PEATcosm2014_Bin_33_FD_119768 | JGI IMG/M metagenome (GOLD analysis project Ga0181532, IMG submission 119768) | Peatland microbial communities from MTU Mesocosm Facility, Houghton, MI, USA - PEATcosm2014_Bin11_30_metaG | ecosystem: Environmental > Terrestrial > Soil > Wetlands > Peat | place...
CCCTCGATCACGAAGGGAGATCATCTGGAAATGGCCAAGCTCAAAGGCAAGGTGGCAATCGTAACCGGCGCAAGCCGTGGTATCGGCAAGGCAATCGCCGAACTGTTCGCCAAAGAGGGCGCCAAGGTGGTGTGCTCCGCGCGCACGCTCAAAGAGGGCGAGCATCCACTGGAGGGCTCGCTCGAGACCACCGTCGCCGGCATCAGGAAGACGGGCGGCGAAGCAACCGCGGTCACCTGCGACGTCTCGTCGGAAGCCGACTGCGAGAAACTGGTCGCGGAAACGCACAAGCTCTACGGACCAGTTGACGTACTGGTGAACAACGCGGCGTTGACCTACTTCATACCGGTCAAGGATTTCCCGCCCAAGCGCTGGATGCGCTCGTTCGCGGTCAACCTTCACGGCCCGTTTATGCTGAGCCAACTGGTGCTCAAGGACATGATCCCGCGCAAGTCCGGATCGATCGTCAATATTTCGTCAGGCGCGGCGATCGGACCCGGCCGCGGACCATACAAGAACGCGACCGTGTTTCGCGGCGGGGTATGCTACGGTGCCGAAAAGGCCGCGCTCGAGCGCTTCACGCAGGGTCTCGCGGAAGAAGTTTACGACGATGGAATCTCGGTAACTTGCGTGTCGCCGTCGCAAGTCGTCGCGACTCCGGGCACCGTTCATCATCACCTGGTCACCGGACCCGAAGACCCCAGCGGCGAGCCGGTCGAATGGATGGCGCAGTCGGCGCTCATTCTCGCCACCGAACCGCTCGACAAGGTGACGGGGTTGGTGACCTACAGTCAGCCGCTGCTCAAGCAGTACGGCGTGATCGAAAAGGGCGTCGGAATAGGATTCGGCCGCACCGGCAGCGGCTACAGTTTGATCTAGGCATCGCCAAAATCCTGACTGACAAAGAACGGAAGTATGTACTCGACGCAGATGCGGCACCAAAAGAAAGACCTCGAACCGGCGTTCTTAGCACTAATTCGGGGTCGCCTTACGATTGCCCGTTTATTAAAGCCAATACCAGCAGCGGCTCTGATGTTGCTGACAGTCTTATTCTGTGCCCCCTGCAAGGCCGCAACTGCTGATTGGAGCAGCAGCGCACCTGCCTGGTTTCCCGACAGTCGCCACCTCGTGTACCTCGGCACCGAGGGGAGCCGGAGGATGGGAATATTTGATTACGATGTTAGCAGCGGCCGCATCAACCAAATTCCCGTCAAGGTGTCCGCGTTTCTCCAGGCTCCGACAGTTTCACCTGACGGAAAACGAATCGCGTTTGCAGTCTCGCGCAGCGGCCCGCCGTCGATTGAGTCGGATATCTACGTGGCCGACTCTGATGGGGGTCATTTGTCCAAGGTTGTATCTAATGGCTTTAGTAATTCCGGACCGGCATTCAGCTTAAATGGTGACACTTTGTTCTATGCGCAGGCACGCGTGCTTAAGCATTACTCTCCGATAGTAAGTTCACATTTACACGAAATGGACCTTGCCGCGATTGACTTAAATTCAAGGCGACAAGCAGAAATGACCAAGGGACGATATTATGAGATTTCCGCGCCGGCCGTCGATCCAACCGATGGCAGTGTTGTCGTGGTTATGCCCGGAGACCGCAAAGATCCAAACTGGCAAACTCCGGTGCCGGAACTGACGCGGTTTAAATGGAACCACGCGACCCTTCAAGATCGGCAAGAGCTGCGTCCCGACCTCTCCAGTTTTCTGCAGACCGATCCGAGGACAGTGCAGTATCTAAATTTCTATCCTTGGCAGGATATCTATTCGCCCACTTTCGATTCGCGCGGCCGTCTATACTTCCTATGGCCGACCACCAATCCGGAAACCGGGGATTACGATTATGAGACTTATCGATGGGACCCGAAGACGAGCCGAACCGAGCGGCTGACGAATTTGCACAGCCATGTAAGTGAAGTCAGGCCCTCACCGGACGGCAAGTGGCTCGCGCTGGAGGTCGATGAGCCTGGTCGTTACGCACGAGTGTATCTGTACTCGCTGGATAGCCGCGAAATGCGTGAGGTGCCGGCCCCGTGGAAGTAACTCAAAAGAAGTGACGGCGCCAAGCCGGCTAGCTCGGAAGGGTTCGCACGGCGCTATCCGGCTGCTTGCCGGCCTACACGTCCTTGAACTCGCGCTTTTTTTGCGCCGACTCGATCGCCGCCTGCGCGGCCGCCAGGCGCGCCACCGGAATCCGGTAGGGCGAGCATGAAACGTAATCCAAGTTTAGAGTCGATTGCCGATCTTACCGCTTTATGTCGTTAAAGAATTATCAGGCGGACTTTTAGCGGGCAGTAGACCCAACAGTAAAAACCTTGAGCCACTCTCTATCGGAGGCGCTAAGGCTGTCCTTATCGCGCTCCGCCAAGACCACGAAGACCGCCGATAGGCCATCCCAGTGTTCCGGCCTTCCGTACTTGCTCTTGACCGGCTTGCGTATTTCGCGCCCGCCCCACTTGGCGAGAGACGCGGAACTTTTACGCATGTTGCATCTGTTACAAGCGGTCGTCAGGTTGTCCTCGTTGCTGGCTCCGCCTCTCGCATGCGCTTCGATATGATCGACCACGCCCCATAGTTCGTCCAGCAAGGGCGCGCCCGCGCGCGTGCCGTGCGCGTTGAAATACGCCAGCGGCTCCGTGCGGCCAGCCTTCCGCATCTCGCACTCTAGCAGTCGCATTGCAGGCGCAAAGATCACGGGCCGGTCGCACCAATGGCACAACCACTTGTTATCCCGGAAAATGGATAGCTGTAACGCCTTCGGGATTGGCGGCCTTGGCTTGCCCATGAATCACCCGCCGAAATTTGTACCACAGCCGATTGAAACAGGGCAGCCGGGGGTTAGAATCGCGGCGGCGCGGTCCCTAGATTTGCGTCAAGTACATACTCCCCAAAAAAAGCGGCGCGACGATCGTATGATCGCCGCGCCGCTTAGTTTCTGTTTGCTTACGCTGCTTGCGGGATTCGCAGCGAAATAATTCGCGACACGCCCGGGCGATCCATGGTCACGCCGTGAATCTGATCGGCGCGCTGCATGGTGCGCTGGTTGTGCGTGATCACGATAAACTGCGAGCGATTCTTCAGCTCAGCCATCAGCGTCGTGAAGGCCGCGAGGCTGAACTCGTCGAGCGGGGCGTCGACTTCGTCCATCACGCAGAACGGGCTGGGATTGAGCAGGAACAGCGAGAAAATCAGCGCCATCGCGGACAGCGCCTTCTCTCCGCCTGAGAGCAGCCCGATCTCCTTGACCTTCTTGCCCGGCGGCTGCACCAGCACGTTCACTCCCGCCTCGAGCACGTCGCCGTCGTCGGTCAACTCGAGCCGGCCCTTGCCGCCGCGCAGCAGTTTGGGGAACAGCTCGGCAAAGTTTTTCGCCGCGCCCTCGAAGGTCTCGGCGAAACGTTTTCGCGCCTCGCGATTCAGATGGGTGATCGTTTTGGTCAGATCGTCGAGCGCACTGCGCAGATCGGCGCGCTCCGTGCCGAGCACGCCGGCGCGCTCCTCGAGTTCCTTGACTTCGCTGTCGGCGGCGAGATTCACCTCGCCGATTCGTTCCATCTTCGCGCGCAACTCGACGATCCGCGCGTCGTCACGCGCCGCAACTCTGCCCTCCAGCGCGGGAACTATCTCGGCTGCCAGCGCGTCGAACTCGGCGCCGAATTTCTCGACGAACGCGCGCGCCAACTCTTCGCTGAGCGCGCGGGCACGTTCGCGCTTGAGGCCGCATTCGGTCGCCTCGGCTTCCAGAGCCGTCAGCGCCTCTTGTGCATTCTTGTAGTCAGCGCGGCGCCCCTCCAGCGCACGCTCGGATGCGTCGCAATCGGCGCGCAGCCGCGAGAGTTCCGCTTCGAGTTCGCCTTCGCGGGCGCGCGCCGCGGTATCCTGCGCCGACAGCGTCTCGAGTTCGCGCTCGAACTCGGCGCGTTCGACGTGAGAGCGTTCCAGGGTTGCGCGATGCTCGTCGAACTGCGCTTCCAGATCGTCCGTCTCGCGCCGCGCATGCGCCAGCTCGCTTTCGAGCGCGCCGAGCCGCGACTTGCGCGCCTCCACCTTGGAGGCCGCTTCGAGCATCACGGCGCCGATCTGCTCGGCCGTCGCGCGCCGCTGCGCGATCTCGCCGGCTATCGCGCCGAGGCGCGCACGCGCCTCCTGCTCGGCCATCGCCAGTTCTTCCAGGCGCGCGTTCGACGTGATCACCAGTTCGGCGAGCTCGCTCAGCCGGCGGCGTGAATTCCCGCCGTGAGCTTCCGCGAGCGCGACCGATTGTTCGGCGCGGGCCAGCGCGCCACGGCGTTCGATGGCGACTCGTTCCGCTTCGCGCGCAAGCTTTCGTCCCTGCTCGAGCTCGGCGTCCGCGCGCTCGCGCTCGGCGCGAACCGCGGCGAATTGGCCGACCCGCATGCGATGTTCTTCTTCGGCGCGCGCCAGTTCGCGGGTTTCCGCTTCAATCGCGGCGAGATCCACGGCCGCGTGATTGTCATCGGCGCTGCCGCCGCTGATCATTCGGCCGGGCCATACGAGGTCGCCGTCGCGCGTTACAAAAACGGTTCCGTGACCGTTGAGATTCGACGCCGCCAGCGCGGAACGCAGATCGTCGGCCAGCATCACATGACCCAGCATCGCTTCGGCAACCGGCCGGACGCGCGGCTCGAACTCGAGCATCTCGACCAGCCGTCCCGCGATACCGGGCGCCTCGATCGCCGGATGCGCCGCGACGGCGGCGCCGGGCTCCTGCACGAAGTCCATCCGGCCAGCGCGATTCTCTTTGAGGATCTCGATTGCGCGCAGCGCGAAATCGGGCGATTCGACTATCACCGCGTCCATCTGATCGCCGAGTACGGCTTTGAGAGCCGGCTCCAGCCCAAGCGGCGCGCGCATCACCTGCTTGAGGATCGAAGGATCGACGGCGGGACGATCGCCGTTGAGCGATTCAAGAATCGTGCGGAGTCTCAGATCGATGCCGTTGGGAGAATGATTGGATTGAAGTTCGCCGCGCGCGCCCAGCACGCCACGCAGCGAATTGACGCGCGCGGTCAGATGATCGAGCGCCGTGCGCGCCTCGATCTCGCGCTCCGCGGCCCCGCGCCGCGCCCCTTCGAACTCGGCCGCCGCCGCGCGCGACGCTTCCAGCTCCGCTTCCGCCGCGCTCATCAATTCGCGCGCGGCCTCGAGCGCGGCTGCCAACGCCGGTGTCTCGACCGTGGTCGCGGCGAGACGCTTTTCGAGTTCCGCGCGCTCGCCGGCAAGATCGCCCAGCCGGCCCCGAATAACCGCCGCCTCGCGAACGACGTCGGACAAGTCGTCCTTGCATTCCTCGCCGCGGCGCTCGGCCTGCTTCAGTTCGCGATTGGCAGCTTCGTGCTTGAGGGAGATTTCCTTGAGGGCAGCGTCGGCGTCGCCACCGTCCGCTGCAAGTTCGCGCGCGAGCATCGCAGCCGCCGCGGCGCGGTTCGCGCGCGCCTGCGTCGCCTTCGATTCCAGTTCGATGAGACGCGCGCGCAGATCGATTTCGAGTTGCGAGGTCGCGTCGAGCCGCCGCTGCAGAAATCCGCGCGTGCGAGCGCGTTCCTGGGCGCCGGAATGAAGATTCTCGAGTTCGCGCTGAGCGCCGCCCAGCTCGGAGCGGGCCGACTGCGCGGCCGACGCGGCCGCGTCGACTTGCTCGCGGATCGCAATCGTCCCGGCGCGGGCGCTGTCGAGCCGGCTCTTCAACTCCGCGTCGCGGCCGGTCTGTATCGCCAGCTCTTCGCGCTGATCGATCAGCCGGCGTGCCGCGGCGTAACGTTCCAGTTCGCCGAGTTCGGCCTTGACGACCTTGTAGGTCTCGGCTTTCTTGGCTTGCCGGCGTGCGAAGCTGAGTTGACGCTCGATTTCGCTGAGTACGTCGTCCACGCGCGCGAGATTTTCCTTCACGCGCTCGAGCTTGCGCTCGCTCATCTCGCGCCGGCCCTTGAACAACGACAAACCGGCAGCTTCCTCGACCAGAGTGCGCAGCTCGTGCGGCTTGGCCTGGATAATTTCCTCGATTCGGCCCTGCTCGACCAGCGAATAGCCGCGGCTGTGAATCTGCGCCGCCATGAAAAACTCGGTGATGTCCTTCAGCCGGCACGGAATTTTGTTGAGCAGATATTCCGACTCGCCGGAGCGATAGGCGCGCCGCGTCACCGCAACTTCGCTCAGCGCCGCATACGGCTCGGGCAGCTGCCTGCCATCTTCAGCCTCCAGCACCAGAGAAACCTCGGCCATTCCGGCCGCAGGATTCGACTCGTTGCCAGCGTAAATGAGGTCCTCGACGCTCTTGCCGCGAAGCCGCGTGGGCGCCTGCTCGCCGAGCACCCATCGGATCGCATCGACGACGTTCGATTTGCCGCATCCGTTGGGACCGACGACCGCCGTCACCCCCGGCGCGAAGCCGATCGTCGTCGAATCGAGAAAAGATTTGAAGCCTAATAATTCAAGGCTCTTAAGACGCATGCTCCCTCCGCCTCCACCGCACCACCACCTTTCCAAAGTTTATCCCAAAGTACGCCGGGAGGGTCAAGAGCACCCCCAACATATCGTGTGTCGCAGGGCAGGTACCCCCAGCAAATTGTGGATTTCGGCAGGGGTGACCCCTGCACCCAGTATTAAGGCCGCGCTCCGATGTCGCGCGCGGGCAGGGGTGACCCCTGCACCCACCGTTAAGAAAACATGCCCGTGGGCACGGGAGGCCGGTATTAAGAAAAACGAAAGCCTGAGCGCTAATCCTGGATGAGCTCGGTATTCCAGTAAGCGCTATCGACCTGCGACAGATACGGCATCCATTCCCGGTACCGCCGCAGGCTGAACATCTCGGACGAAAACGGAGTCCACTCGGGGCGTCGCGGCCTGCGGAACAGATGCATCCCGGCTTCGTCGGGCGTGCGGCCACCCTTGCGGCGATTGCAGTGATGGCACGAGCATACGATGTTCTCCCACGTGGACATCCCGCCACGCGAGCGCGGAATGATGTGGTCCAGGTTGAGCTCGGTGCGCGGCAATTTCTTGTGGCAGTACTGGCAGGTGTTGCCGTCGCGGGCGAAAATGTTGAAACGCGAAAATCGCACGTGGCGCTTGGGCACGCGCTCGTACGCCGTCAGCAAAAGGACCCGCGGCACCCGGATGAAGCCGTTTACGATACCCAGCCGCTCATGCTGAACTTCGATTGACAAGTCACGCCAACTGTCGAAGTCGAAGGTGTGGTACTGCTCGTCGACGGCCTTCGCAACACCCTGATAAAGCAGGGCAAACGCGCGTTTTACCGACGTAACGTGAACCGGGAGGTACGAACGATTGAGAATCAGGACCTTGCTGTTGAGCAGGCCCGCTCCCGGGAGGGTGGGCGCAACCATGTCGGCCGCAGCAGACATCACAAGACGAGTATCGGCCCCCCGATACCATGTCAAGATACCTGTGGATTAAAAGCGCGTTATTCATGGTTTAATCAAGCTTGCTTGCGGTGGTCGGGCGTGCCTCGTATGATCGTGACCAAGTTGTCGACGCAAAGGGTAAAACGATGTCCCACTGGACGCGGGCGCTTTCTTCACCGCTCGCGACGGCGGCGCGACAGCTCCCGGCGATCGATCTTCCACACCCAATCACATCGTATTTGCAGCAATAGAGAGTCCATCTGTGAAACGAGAAATCGCAATTAACGCGTCCGCACTGGAGGTGCGGGTGGCGCTGCTCGAGGACAACGAACTCGCCGAATTCTACCTCGAGCGCAATCGCCAGGTCGGGCTGGCGGGCAACATCTATAAGGGCAAGGTCACCCGCGTGCTGCCCGGGATGCAAGCTGCGTTCGTCGATATCGGCCTGGAGAAGGCGGGCTTCCTGCACGTCTCGGATTTTTACGACGGAGTCTCCGCGCTCAACACCGTGGCGGAAGTGATCGGCGAAGAAGACGTCGAGACCGAGCCGATTGGTGACAACGAGTTTGCCGATGCGGAGATCAACCCGGCTGACGAAGCCGCCGCCGGCGGCAACGGCGATGAAAGCGCGGCCGCGCGGCCATCGCGCGGACGGCGTCGCGGCCGAGGCCGCCGCAGCCAGGCGCCGCAGCGCTCGCGGCTTCCTATCGAGCAGCAGTTGCGTCGCGGCCAGGACATAATGGTCCAGATCGCCAAGGAACCGATGGGCACCAAGGGCGCGCGGCTGACGTCGTCGATTTCGCTGCCCGGTCGCCATCTCGTCTACACGCCGGCCAGCAATCACATCGGAGTGTCGCGGCGAATCGCAAGCGCCGAGGAGCGCGCGCGACTGCGCGCTGACGTGGGAGAACTCAGGCCGCCGCAGGGCGGTTTCATCGTGCGGACTGCGTGCGAGGGCGTCAGCCGGCGCGAAATCCAGCGCGATGTCGGCTTTCTGACCAAGCTGTGGAGCTCGATTCTGCGCAAGAACGAGAGCATGCCGCCCGCGTCGATACTTTACAGCGATCTCGACGTAGCGCTGAGAATCGTGCGCGACCTCTTTTCCAGCGAGGTGGATCGGCTATGGTGCGACGATCCGACTACCTACAGCCGGATCGTGCAATTCGTGCAGAACTATATGCCGCGGCTGCGGGCGCGCGTGACGCTGCATGACGGGGCCACGCCGCTGTTCGATCGGTTTAACATAGAACCGCAGATCGAGCGCGCGCTGGACCGCAAGGTCTGGCTCAAGTCGGGTGGCTACCTGGTTTTCGATCAAGCTGAAGCGCTGACTGCAATCGATGTGAATACCGGCCGCTTTGTCGGCAAGCGTAGCCAGGACGACACTATCTTCAAGACCAACCTCGAAGCAGTAGAGGAAGTAGTAAACCAACTGAGGCTGCGCAACATCGGCGGAATCATCATAGTTGATTTCATCGACATGGATCGCGAAGGCGATCGCAAGAAGGTCAGCGACGCGCTGGCGCTTGCGCTCAAGCGCGACAAGGCGCGGACCTCGGCGCTCAAGATTTCCGAACTGGGGCTCGTGCAGATGACGCGCAAACGCACGCGCGAGAGCCTGGAGAAACTGCTGACCGATACGTGTCCGCGATGCGACGGGCGGCGCGTCGTCAAATCGGTGCCGACCCTCGCCGCCGAAGTGCTGCGCGGGATTCAGCGCGAGGCCGTATCCAAGTCCGCGGGCGATATGCTGATCGTCAAGCTCAATCCCGAAGTTGCGCGCTACCTCTACGATCACGGGGCGAAGGATCTCGAGACGCTGGAGCAGCGGCTCTCGACCAAAATAGTGCTGCGCTCGAACGACGGCCTCGAACTCGGCGCGTTCGAGCTCGCCCGCGCGCCAGCCGCCGCCTAGCCCCGCACACAGGGTCCGGATCGTCCGAGGAAAGCGCCGAAGGATGTCCCTCGGTGATCACCCATAATGAGAACGATTCTCGCTCTAGCTATCGATTTGCTCCCAGCCGCAGCGTCGGGGATAAGACGTTGCCGTCGATAGCTCGACATATTTTTTCTTGACAGGAGACAACCACACAGATAGGTTTTTTTTGCTTTATGTATTTTTAGAAATGTCAGCCTGACCGAGTTATCGTTGTAGCGACGACATCCCGGCCACAGGGGCCGGAAGATGTCGAAGCTAGCCGCAGCTATCCGTAACCATCCCGTCGCAGTCCCGTACCTCGAACCGAAGGCTTCTTCTTATAGGAGCCCAAGGGAAATTCTCGCTCTAACTATCGATTTGCTTCTCGGTGCAACGCCGGCGATAAGCGTTGCCATCATCATGGTCACAGTCTTCTTTGGCTGGGGCCCTGCGGCGCTCGCTGCCAGCCCCGATCCGACCACCAACGCATCTTCGACCGCGGCGCCGGGTGCGGCGGCAATTCCGGCGACGCAACCGACATCAAGCGCCACTGAGAAGGGGGCAAATGGGCCAGACCAGATTTGGAACTGGCACGTTCAGAACACCGACATCGTGCAGAGCGACCCGGGTTTTTCAGCCAAGTACTCCGGCCCGCAAAGCCTGAATAACAAGCACCAGGTTCAGGAAACAGTTACGCTGGACTTGTTTGCCGGCGTGCGGCTATGGCGTGGCGCCGAGTTCCACGTGGACGGACTGGTATGGCAGGGCTTCGGCCTGAGCAAAACGTTCGGCATCGAGGATTTCCCCAACGCTGACGCCTACAAAGTCGGCACCGAGCTTCCCTACTTAATGTTTGCGCGGGCGTTTATTCGTCAAACCATCGGCTTGGGTGGCGAACAGGAGGAGGTGCCTGACGGCCAACTCACGCTTGCGGGCCGACAGGACATTTCGCGGCTGACCTTCACCATCGGCCGGTTCAGCATCCTGGATATTTTTGACCAAAACACCTACGCGCAAGACCCGCACACCCAGTTTATGAATTGGGCTTTGGTGGGCAATCTCGCATGGGATTACCCGGCGGATAGCGTCGGATACACAACCGGAATTGCCGTGGAATTAAATCAGCCGAAATGGACTTTGCGTTACGGATTTTACCAGATGCCAGACGTCGCGAATAGTTTGACGGGCGACGACCGGTTTCTCCTGTGGCGTCCCAACGGAGGCATTGTCCCACCTGCCGCCTATGGCCCGTTTTTGCACGATTGGGGAATGATGGTGGAATTTGAGCGCCGTTACACCGTCAACGCTCATCCGGGGGCGATTCGGCTTATGCCCTGGCTCAATGAAGCTCGTATGGCCAGTAACCATGCGGCGACTGCCATTCTGGTGGCCAAAGGTCCGGGAGCGGACATCTCAGCGGCGCAAGGCTATCGCTACAAGTACGGTGTTGGATTGAACTGCGAACAGGAAATTGCGGAAAACGTCGGCCTGTTTTCGCGGCTGGGCTGGAATGACGGCCACGAACAGGCGTGGGCGTACGACGATGCTAATTGGACGGCGTCAATTGGCGCGAGCCTCAAAGGTGACGCGTGGCAGCGGCCGGGAGACACCTTCGGCCTTGCCGGCGTCGTGAGCGGCG
>Ga0181532_10005342_pt1 | contig 10941 bp, 8 predicted proteins | sample PEATcosm2014_Bin_33_FD_119768 | JGI IMG/M metagenome (GOLD analysis project Ga0181532, IMG submission 119768) | Peatland microbial communities from MTU Mesocosm Facility, Houghton, MI, USA - PEATcosm2014_Bin11_30_metaG | ecosystem: Environmental > Terrestrial > Soil > Wetlands > Peat | place...
GGCGATTTCCATCGCTTCATAGGTCCGAAACCCATACGATCTTCTGGTCACCACTCGAATCTTATTGTTGAGACCCTCGACGGCACCACTGGAAATCTCTGCTTTGGCACGGAACCAGTTCAGCAGCAACTCCTCGTGTGCCCGTAGCATGCGAGCCGCTTTCTTCATGGCTCCAAGCGGATTTCGATCGCGCGCGCCTGCTCCTCGTGACACTGCAGCTGAACCTCTTGGTAAACAAACCGCGCAAAGTGTTGTATTCGGTTCAGAATCGTCTTAACCTCTAGTTGAATAGCTGGTCTCCTCGGTCGATCAATTGCTTTCTTGACAACTGCAGATTAATCGAACCGCTCGAGATCAGCTATTTTGTTTTTTGGCTGGACCTACCGAACCGCCGCCGGAGCTGTGGGGAAAGTGCGAAATCCCGCCGCTGGCTGAATTGTATTGACAAATTTTGGATTTGGCGCCTATAAAGCCTAACCAAGAATTCCGGTTATTTGTAAGATCGAGAATGAAGCTCACGGAGCAAGACAAGTTGCAGCCCGGATTCCGGTGAGCAAAAAGGACGTAAGCGATGGAGTTGGAGCGACGCGGCTTTCTCAAGGCGGTAACCCGTGGATTAGCTCTTGGCTGTGCAAGCGCCACAGTAGCGTTGGGGCAGACTTCCGGAGGCACGGTCGCTGGTGAACTACAAGGGGGTTCGGGAACCCTCCACCTCGAAGGCAGATTGAAATCAGGAACGTTGACGTTGGACGCGCAAGAGTTCCGCGACCGGACGGACCGTTCGGTCATTGTCCGGAGCAGATTGGACTCTATCGACTTGTACTCGGCAATGTTCAGTTACCAGCACGACCGCACGGTTTTTGCGCTGTTCCACGACAACGATCATTCCACCACTGTAGTCCTTTCCGATTCAGACGATACGAAGATCGGACGCCTTGTGGTTTGGAACGATAATCAAACTCCACAGATCTACAATATCGACAAGAACAAGATCATGGGCACAGAGAATCCGAAAGACATCGGGGATGTAAACGGCAAGACTCCCGACCTGGTCGGAAATAGGAAGCTACCCGCGTTCACGTGGCAGGAGCTTGAAAGCGTTTTCGGTTCCGATCCGGAGCTCCTGGCATTTATGCGGGGTAAGAAATCGACGCACCATCCGCACGAAGAAAACAAGGTCTTGGAATGGATTTGCCGTTTCCTGAGCATGGTGCCGGGAAGCACCCTCTCGTTGTTTTGGCTAGGGACGTAGGCTCCGTGGTCTCGCTTCCGCTGACAAACCCATGTCTCGGAGCAGCTGTTGAAAACGCAGGTTAGATCGAAGTTCAAGAAACGGTGGAGATACTTTGAGATGAACCACGCCGGGCGACCGGTCTCTCACCGCGTTTTCGAGAGACTCCAGCGCTTTGTCGTTTTCTCGCAGCCCTATATATACGATCGCTAAGCGATACTGAGAAAGGTGATCGTCAACTGGATGCATCAGCTGTTGCAGAATACTTCGCGCCTTATCTTTACTGCCTGAAACAGCGAAGACGTATCCGAGTTCGGCGAGGGCCTCGTCACCTCCGTGGGAAAGCTCGATCGCTTTCTGTAGTTCCGTAATGGCCTCTGCATAAAGCTGCTTCTGCGCATAGGCCTGCCCGAGATGACGATGGGCTTGGTGGCTCATGGGATCGAGTTCCAGGGTCCTCCGGCATTGGTCAATACATTGATCGTACTCGCCGGAGAAGTATAAAACCGCAGAGAGATTATCGTTTGCCAGAACCGAGAGGGGATCAAGCTGCTGGGCAGTCCTGGCTTGAGATAAAGCTTCGGCCGAACGCCCCTCTTCGAGCAGCAGGTTGGAATAAAAAGCGCGAGCAACCGAGTTTCCCGGATTCAGTTCGATGGCGCGGTTGTATTGCTTCTCCGCTCCGGTCCAGTCCCAATCATAATCTTCTTTAATGGTCCCCAGCGCGGAGTGAGCTTCAGCCAGAGACTCATCTAGCTCAAGAGCCTTAAGTGCAGCGGTTCTGGCCTTTGGCAAAGCCTCTCCGACTGCCACAGTGGTCAGTTCAGGCAGGGCGTGATATGAGTCCGCTAGGCCTGCATAAGCCAGCGCGTAGCCTGGATCATCAGCAATGGCTTGTTCGAAATAAGCTATGCTCTTCGTAAGCCCCTCAGCAGTTCGTTTGTTCCAATAGAAGCGGCCAGCAAGGTAGGCCTCGTGCGCCTTGGGGTTCACCGAATGAGACCTCGCTAGCCGAGCTTGCTCCTGCGGCGTCACCTTAACTTCAACTTCGTCAACGATCGCTTTGGCTATTTCACTCTGTAGCGTCAAGATGTCCCGCAAATCTCGCTCGTAACTCTTGGCCCATAGAAGACGGTCACTTGAGGCCTGAATCAGCTCAGCGTTAATCTGCACCTTGTCTCCTGAGCGCTGAACTGAACCTTCCACCACAGCATCAACATCCAGCTCCTTAGCAATCTGCGGTAGAGGTTTCTTGGCGCCTTTGTAGACCATAACTGAAGTTCGCGATATCACACGAAGTTCCCCGATCTGAGCGAGTTCCGTGATCAACGCGTCAGTCACTCCGTCAGCAAAATAATTTTCTTGTTGGTCGCCGGAAACCATTGCCAGAGGGAGCACAGCTATGGAACGAATCTGCGGAGGTCGTACTCGGCCAGTCAGGCGATCACGTACACCGCCTATATTTAGCACGGCCAGGATGATCGTCAGCGCAAGCAGTAGCACAAAACCTCCGACCATCGCAGTAAAGCCCCGGCGCGAGACACGAATCTTAGTAGTTTTGTCGGCTACCACTCCACCTTTTCCAGATTCCGCATCTCGTTTTACCCGTTGTAGGTCAGTACGAATGTCTGAAGCGTGCTGGTATCGTAGATCGCGGTCTTTCTCCAGAGCCTTGCTGATGATGTCTTCCAGCTTGGGAGGAAGATCGGGATTCAGCCGCACCGGAGGAACGGGTGCCCGGTTCAGGATCGAGTCGACGATCACTGCTGTGCTGTCCCCACGGAACGGTAACGTCCCCGTTACCATCTCGTACACGACCGCGCCGAATGAGAACAGGTCGGTGCGCGCATCCAACTCCTTGACTCGTATCTGTTCCGGCGACATGTACGCGATCGTGCCTACCGCCGTGCCAGGGGTGGTCAGTTGTTCTTGCGAAGTGAGCGTCGATTGCTCTGCCGCCTCAGCTGCTCTGGCGTTGCTGAGGACTGGTGTCACTTTCGCGAGACCGAAGTCGAGAATCTTTGCGTGTCCGCGTTTGGTGACGAAGATGTTCGCAGGCTTGATGTCGCGATGCACGATGCCAGCAGCGTGGGCAGCTTCCAGCGCATCGGCGACCTCAATCGTCAACGACAGGATCAACTCGGTCTCCATCGGTCGCCCGCCGATACGGTGTTTCAGCGTCGTCCCATCCAGAAACTCCATCGCGATGAAGGCTTGCCCGTCATGCTCACCAAAGTCGTAAATGGTGCAAATGTTCGGATGGTTCAACGTGGAGGCAGCCTGTGCTTCACGCTCGAACCGGCTGAGGGCATGCGGATCGCGGGCAACATCTTCCGGCAAAAACTTGAGCGCGACGAAACGGTGCAGTCGCTTGTCCTCAGCCTTGTACACCACGCCCATACCGCCGCCGCCCAGCTTCTCGATGACGCGGTAGTGCGAGATGGTCTCGCCGATCATTGGGCTGAAATCTTAGGACTAGGGATGGGGCAAGTCAATGAAGGTGAGAAAGTTGGCGGTTTCTCGGCACGATGGGTTGCTCCAGAACATGGGCTATTCCTTGCGGGTCAATCACAAGGGTTCGAGCAGGCAATGGAGAACCGCGATTATGTCGGGCGTTTTTTTTCGTCGGAGTACGAGCCCCACCGGTGCGGCGAGATCGGCCGCTGATCACATGGTGATCCAGCAGTTGCTGCCGACCGCGGGCCACGGTATGCACGTCCAAGCCCAGAAAATCGCCGAGCAGAGTGTCCCCGCCGTGGCCCAAGCGGATGGACTCCAGCCCGGCAAACAATCGGCGCTGTTGTTCATCGAGCAGGCCATAGAATAGCAGGATGGCGGCCTTGAGTTCATCGGAAGAAGCCTGGAGGTCGGCGGAATGGACGGCGACAGGAACGGCCTGAGCGCTGCGCCGGGCGAGCCACTGTTTGCGGCGAGGGACGGATTCGCTGGCGGTATAGAGAAACTGGCCCTCCACCTCCATTCGCGCCAAGCGCTGTTGCTCGACCAGATGGCGGAGAGGCTGCTGCACTTCGGCGTGCAGGGCATCGGCCAATGCATGAGCGTAATAGCCGTTGGCAGACTGGTTGACGAAGGTTTCAAGGGTAGCCAGCAGCGTACCGTGACGGGAGAACCAGACCCCTTCATGCGACCACAGTCCGCGATCGTCGAAGTGAACGATTTCGGGCAGGGTGTAGAAGCGGCCGCGATGGGTGTAGCTGACGAGATAGTGAAGCTGCTTCAGTTTCCGAAAGACCGTGAGATCGGTGTCTGTGCCGAGAACGCGTTTCAACTCGGGTAGATCGGCGATCTTGTTCCGGCGGAGATGTTGGCGCAGGACAGAGGGATCGAAGGAAGTGGGTCGCATAATGTTAGAGTTCACACTTATTGCGTGGAATAGTGAGAACTGTAACATAATGAACCGGACCTTGGCGGGGAATATCGATCGCGTCTTTCGAGCCTGTGGAAGCAATTCCGATACCTGAGCAATTTTGAGCAGTCACCAATCGGCCACCGTTGTAGTCTGTGGGCAGATGCGAAGGAACTATACGGCCCACGGTCGTTTTGTTCCTCTGGTGGCGCAGCCGTATATTTGTATACAGGAAAAGTAGCTCATCCACTCGCTGCGCCACATCTACTTTTTGAACGGTGTTCAAGCAGCAAGTCAAGTAACTCGGACTGTTCCTGCTCAGTCCCTTCCCGTTTCTCCGATGCGCCATTTAGTCACCGAGTCAGGTGCCCCACTCATGCCCAGACTTAGTTGTTGCGTGCATCATGGATGCGTGCGGAAGCCCGTCGCCGATGGTACACCTTTTTCAAAAGCCGAATGTCTGCCAACCCACCAGCCGTGGCCAACGTGGAGGAAGTTTATGCAATATCTCGCCGATTTGATGCAAAGGCTGCTTGAAATCCAAAGTTGCGAGAGACGAAGGCCAACGCTTCCCCCCTCTAGTGGTTGAAGTTCCTAACGGTGACTTAAGACACCACCTACGGTGGTGGCACAAGGGGCGGGCCACCCACAAAACGTCACGCGGAGTGACGCTCTTTGAATTCCTCAATCCTGTCCTTTGCCTTGTCTTTCGCGTCGTCCACGGACTGGCTGATCTTCTCACGGCTCTGGGTGGCCTTCTCGGACGCGGCTTTCTTGTGCGATTCATGGATCTGCTTCGCGGCGTTCTTGGCATCACCCCAGGTTTCCTTCGCTGCGCCTTTGGTTTGGTTGACCACTCCTTTGTTGGCCAGCTTTTGGCTACCAACACGTTTTCCAACGCTCTGCTCCAATTTGCCCACTGCCTGAGCGATCTTGCCAGCAACCTGATCCTTGTTCATAAGTTCCTCCTCATCCTTGCACGTCCTAGTCAGGCCCTCTTGCGGGTTTTCGCTGCCATCTTTCTCGCGGCGCGTGGTTTCTTGCGAGGTGCCGCGACGGTGTTTCTCCTTCTTTTCTTCCTGGTTACGGCTTTGACTGGAGGTAGCAATTCCAGCTTGGGCTGTTTCGCCATGCGATGGTGGCCATGCGGCAGCGGCTGGATGCGCGCAGCTTCTTCTTCTGTTCGTAGCTGATTGTCTGCAACTTTTTGCCGCTCTTCCTCAAGGTATTCCGGAATCGTTTTGAGTGGTCATGCATTGCAGTGTGGCAGAACCCCCTCATCCAAACTGTCCAATTTTGCCCACTGGCTGATAATAATGATCGAGCTCACTAGCACCCACGACGAAGTGTGGGTCCGCCCCGGGGCCCCAGCCTAAAGGTCTCGAAACAGCAGCTCTTCAAGAGCCATCCGTCGTACCTGCCAAAGGGCGCGCTCTTCGCCATTCACTTTCAGCCGGCACTCGCCCTCGTCACTGAAGGTCGCGCTCACCTCAAACATGGCATCCCCTTTCTCATCCCGCACTACAATCGCGTGCTCGGCGAGGCTGAATATTACCGACCTGTGCACATCTTTGGCTTCCATAAGGGCGCTAAAGGCACCGCCATTGTCGGCCAGCGAAAATTTATAAGGGGAGTTTTCGGGGCGCAGGGCGTTGCGAGTCTTAAGGTCCTCGTCAACTTGTAATCTGAGTGCCTTGAATACTTTCGGCAGAGCGCATGAGGAACGCTCCGTTACCCAGTCGAACTTCGACGTATCCTTCTCCACTTGTTCGGTCACGCTTCCTCCACGGCTTCGCGATACTGGACTCTGGATCGGCGTAGATAAACTGTCGGCTCTATTCAGAGAAACAGTAAAAATCTGAACTTCACTGCCTCATATCCTCCGCCGATCCCCTGACACTGTTCGTCTTCGATGGGTCTGACCCGATCGTACAATCCTCCCACCCTGTGAACGGGCATGTTGTTTCACATCTGAAATTCTACCGTTCTCGGATTGGTCCAGACCGGTCAAAACCGCACAATATGAAAATAAGTCAGAAACTGCCCACCCTTGTTCAGGGAGTTCGGGATAGGGTTGCCAATCTTGGACACGACCATGAGTCGGCGTTTCCAGTTGTGGAACGTTGCATTGTGTGGCGTGAAAATCCCACACCTGAAATTGGCGTTGACCCAGTGTCGAATCCGAGGCCGACTGGCCTTCGGTGGTGATGAACCGCGAATCGATGTGCGAATCAGCGATAATTGGTTTTCTGCGAACTGATGAACGCGACCACGGAGACTGATGCAACCGAGTTCGACAAATGGGAGCCTGCCTAGTCCGATCGAAGCTTGCTTTCCGGAACCGTCGTTGGCTGATTCGAGCAAGCGGCTGCTACCTTAGCTGATCGCGGTGGCATTTTTCATGGAGTCTCTCGACACCACGATTCTAAATACTGGCGTGCCGACGATCGCAGCGGCCCTCCACGTTGCTCCGCTCAGCATGAAGTCGGTGCTCGCAAGCTACACCCTGAGCCTTGCGGTGTTCATTCCAATCAGCGGCTGAATGGCCGATCAGTTCGGAACACGCCGGGTATTTGCCTCCGCCATTGGCATCTTCACCCTAGGGTCGTTTCTCTGCGGCATATCGAGCGACATCCACTTGCTGGTCGCGTGCCGCATCTTGCAAGGCGGAACTTCCGGCCTTCCGGCGTCTTTGTCTCGACAAGAAAAGACGACATTAAGCTCGACGAGGGCGAGATTCAGTTCGCGAATGGCCGGGGCCAATGACAAGGTAAAGCGATATGCTCTGGCCGATCATGCGTGGCGAATCTTACGTGGGCCAAAACCGGCAATTTGGTGAAAACCGTGGCGTTGGCAGTGTCCCGAAAGGGTTGTTGTTGAAAAATCGCGATAGAAGCGCTCATTGACCAGCGGTTAACGTGTAATTGTTCTCGTCAACTGGCAGATGTAGGCAAAGGATTCGCTGTTTGGCACGCTCCCGGATACGCGAGCGGCGACTGGCGGAGAGTGGGTTCCGAGGTAAACTAGGGGGCCGGAACGATTCTCCTTGGAGTCTGATTCGATGCGCTCGGAACTTAAGCTTGCCTTCGTTTTTGTCGCAGCGCTCGTGACGGTCTCCGCTTAGGAGCAGTCAATGCTTGCGGCGGACAATGCGAAGAGTTTTGCCGACGTCTGGTACCTTCTAGTTAGGCGGGAAGGAAAGAACTATTACGAACTGTCGCGGACGGCACGTTTGCTCGAACCCCAACGCTTTAACGACGAGGTTTTCAGCCGGTACCAGCCGTCTTCCAAGCAAATGGGGTTCGACTTATGGACCGACTCCACCATTCGCTATGGCGTCTACCAGGCATGGAAGGTGCGTGTGGTTGGGACGTCGGACTCCGTCAAAACGCCGGCTTCGGCGAAAGATTCCGCGTACGTCCTTATTTACCCTCGCAATCCCGATTGGAAATTCTGCGCGAAGAAATATAGCGTGGTGTCCTTGAAAGGCGGGGCAAGGAGAATCGTCTACACCGACTTCCAGGACGGGAAGGAAACCGTCATCGATCTGAGCGCCGACTGGCCACGTCCCTGGCAGATTTATGAGATTGAAATCCTGAAGGCAAACGCATTCGTCGAGATCTGGGAGGCGACAAAGCGTTCGCGTGAGGGTGAGCACCGAACGCAAGTCGCGGCGGGGCGGCTGGAGCATGCCAGTTGTTTTGTAGACCTCATTGACCCAAGCGGCCTGGGTTTTGAGTGTAAGAGACGCCTGTTTACAGCAACTATCGATAACCAGTAAGCGACGAGGGATGACGCTTGCCAGCGTCACACCCCAGTCACGGTGCGCGAAGCGGCAGTTCTTTGGTGAGTCTTTGTGAAAGCTGCCTACGCGAAATGTGTACCAGTTTGGGCGGCGGACGGAGGCTAGCGCAAGCGCGCCTCCTCCGACTCGACAGTCGCGGAACTCAGCTTCCTGCAAGACGAATCATCTCCCGCCGTGCTTCAGTTCTCCGCTCGCGGTCCACAAACGGGGTTCGAAGAGATCGGAGCGCCAATAGCACTCCGTGTCCTCGCAAGTTCTCCAATGTGACTTCTGAGGCTCAATCGTACGCAATCCCGGCCGAGGCGTTTTTCGGGTGCGGTCATTTGCCATCGAAATACGGATGCAAGGCTACCGGTGGCTTGGGCGTTTCGCCGCGCACTTTGCGCACCGTGACATCCTCGAAAAGGAGCGACGGCACGGCGAGCGTAACCGGCATGTACCCCTCGTCGCCGAAGAAGGAGAGGCCCATGGTACGTTGCGGGCGGAACTCGACGGTGAGGATGTTCTGGTCTTTCGAAGCCGCCACAATCTCCTTGAACGCGGCGGCGTTCAGGCCGGCGAACTGCACGCCGTGGATGAGTTCCTCCCGGCCATCGGGGAAGACTTTGTAGGTTAGAATCAGGGCCGCGGCACCTCTCATCCGGCGCACCACAATGCCAAATTCCTTATTGCGCTGTTTCATCAGATCCAGAAATTTCACGCGGAGCTCTGCCGCTCCAAGGCCATTCTCCGCAGTCACGAAGACGTTGGAGGGCGAAGCCTGGCCGGCATGGCGACTTCCAGTGCTGTGCTCGATACCGCGGACCGGATTGCGCGTGACCAGGAGCGTCTTGAGAAGACCCTTCTCAACCAGCGTGGTCTCACGAGCAGGAATACCGTCTTCATCCACTTTGCACCAGCCGGCCAACGAGACCTTGTTGTATTCAGCGAGCGTCGGGTTATCCGTGACGCTGAGGAACTCGGGGAGCACGCGGGCGCCGATCTTATCGATGAACGGGTTCTCCGCCTGCCCGCCTGGTTGCGCACCGGATGCGTTGTCCATCAGGGGTCGGCGCCAGCCGAGCAGGTTAGGCATAAACTCCCGCTCCAGGAGTTGCGCGGCCGCGTCGCCCTCGACCAGCACCGGTCCGTTGTAATTCTCTATTGCGGAAGCCGCGCGGAGATCCTTGAGGCGCTGGCCCAGAGAGCGCACGCGGGACGCCAGTTCGTCGGCGGACGGAAGCTCGGCCACCGATCTCGCGTAGAGCCACACGGAATCCTCGAGGGGCGTTCCATCCGGGGCCTGCGTGGCGGCGTGCGCGCTAAACGTGACTCTGGGCTGGCGGCGCGTGTAGGATGTCCCCTCGCTGTTGAGGTAGCGACTGTAGGAATTCGCCGCAGAGAGGCTGACGTTCGAAGTGTAGACGTCGGGCATCTGCCGGAACAGACCCGAGAGGCTGCGCGCCAGGGCTTCCCATTTCACGCGGTCGACCTGTACCACCGGCGCATCCACTGTGGTGCGGGCCGGATCTTCCTTGGTGAAGTCCGGAGTTTCATCCGTACTGACCTTGTTTTGGAGCGCCGCCCGCTTCCTGGAGAGATCCTCGACGGCCTTCTTGTAAGTTGCGTCCGTTGCCAGCCAAATTTGACGCCGGAGTTCCTTGTAATCGTCGTCGATCGGAAGCTGGGAGGTGCCGTTGAACACCTGAACCATGGCGGACGTATTGAAGTTCATGGAAACGAAATTGGTATTGTCCAGCTTGTAGTCGCCAACCCGCACTTCAACCGTGAGCGTGCGGGAACGGCCTTGGGAGCTGGTGTTCAGAGCGCCAAAACTAGCGGAAACGTTGACGCTGTCGGAATCCACCACGCGGAAAGATATAAAGTACGGCTTTTCGAGATTCTCGAGTTGGAGCTGCTTCATCGAGCGGTCAAGTTCATCGCGCATGGCCTTCACGACGACGTCGTCCTGTGCCCACAGAGGACAGGCAGCGGCGAGAACGCATAGCATCAGGAATGTGCCTGCAATTCGCATTTTCGTTTCTCCTGTCTGAGCCACGAGTCTCATTTGTCATCGAAGGGGGCGGGAAGAATAGGAGGCCGCTCTTGCGACTTCTGCTTCTTCTGCACTTCGATTTGCGAGACGAAGATCCTGGGCGACACGGCGGAAACTGGGACGCCGCCCGATTCCGCGCCACAGATCCCGTTGAACACAGCGACGTTCTTGTCGGCAGCGACAATCTTGCTGAAGGTCGTGAGAGGCGTGCCAATTAGGTCCACGCCACGGACCAGTTCTTCGTGGCCGTCGAGATAGATGCGATAGACCACCAGCGGCAGGACGTTGAATGCGTTCGGTATGGTCCTTCCGGTAAAGGTGAAGCCGCCCTGGATGTCCTCGAAGTAGAGGCCGAAAGGCAAGCCTTGCTTCTTGACCTCGTCTAGAAATCCATCCGAAAACTGGTGTTCTGTACAGGTTGAAATTCGCGTGACTTGATTATTTGTTTGTGCGCCTTCGCTTACATTACAACTGCGGCCAAGCCGGGATTCGCTTCCAGTCCA
>Ga0181532_10005344_pt1 | contig 10939 bp, 9 predicted proteins | sample PEATcosm2014_Bin_33_FD_119768 | JGI IMG/M metagenome (GOLD analysis project Ga0181532, IMG submission 119768) | Peatland microbial communities from MTU Mesocosm Facility, Houghton, MI, USA - PEATcosm2014_Bin11_30_metaG | ecosystem: Environmental > Terrestrial > Soil > Wetlands > Peat | place...
GCTCCCGGCGACGATGCCCCGATCGGTGGCTTGAAAGTGGTGACCGCGAACGGCTGGTTTGCGGCGCGGCCCTCAGGCACGGAAAACATCTACAAGATCTACGCGGAAAGCTTCCAGGGCCAGGCGCATCTCGACGCCATCCTGGACGAGGCCGAAGGAATCGTGAATCGCGCCCTGAATGCCTCGAAAGGCGCAATGTGACCGGCGCCACTATCGGTCTCCCGCCGTTTCCTTCCGCTTACCGCGGTTCCGGCTTGCTGCTGCACGTCACCTCCCTTCCCTCCGGTTATGGAATCGGTGACCTCGGGCCCGCTGCGCTCGCGTGGGTGGACCGCCTGCAACAGGCCGGCCAAAGCTGGTGGCAGGCGCTGCCGCTGGGGCCCACCGGTTATGGCAATTCACCCTATCAGCCCCTGTGCTCATTCGCCGGGAACGCGCTGGTCATCAGTCCCGACTGGCTGCTGGAAGATGGTCTCCTGCAGGCGGGCGACTGCCGGCCGCCTGCCTCTCCGCAAAATCAGATCGATTATGACCGTGTCATTCCCTTCAAGCACCAGCTTCTGGAAACAGCCTGGGCCCACTTCAATTCCGGCGCCCGCTCCGATCTCCGCCCGGCATATCAGCAGTTCTGTCATGACCACACGCACTGGCTCGATGACTACGCGCTTTTCAGAGCACTGAAAGCCCGGTTCGATAACTCCTACTATCTCGAATGGCCCGTGGAGTTGGTCGAACGCCAGCCGGCGGCGCTCGCTCGTGCGCGCCAAGAACTGGCCGACCGCATTGGATTCGCGTGTTTCGCCCAGTTCCTGCTCTTCCGCCAGGCCGAGCGGCTCAAGGCGTACGCCCACGGCCAGGGCCTGAAGTTGATTGGCGACCTGCCGTTCTTCGTCTCTCCCGATTCCAGCGACGTCTGGGCCAACCCGGAGCTATTTCTCCTCGATGAACGGCGACGGCCGCTGTTCGTCGCCGGCGTGCCGCCTGACTATTTCAGTGCCACGGGGCAGCTCTGGGGCAATCCCGTTTACAACTGGGAAGCTCTTCGCCAGGCCGGCTACGCCTGGTGGATACATCGTCTGCGGTCCCTGCTCTACCACGTCGACGTAATTCGTCTGGATCATTTCCGCGGCTTCACGGCGGCATGGCATGTGCCCGCCGGCGCCGCCACCGCGGAATCGGGCACATGGAAACCAGGTCCCGGGCCTGAGTTCTTCAGCGCCGTCCAGCGGGAGTTGGGCTCGCTACCTTTCATCGCCGAGGATTTGGGGATCGTAACACCAGATGTATATGCACTCCGCGACCGGTTCCACCTGCCGGGCATGCGAATTCTGCAGTTCGCCTTCGATGGCCACCCCGATAACCCGCATCTGCCCCGCAACTACGCCCCCAACACGGTGGCCTATACAGGTACCCATGACAACCCAACCACGCGAGGCTGGTTCGAAGATCTGCCGGATGACCTCCGGCGCAATTTCTGGAACTACCTGAAGCGGCCGGCGGGCAACAGCAGCGATGCGGCGCCGGCACTCATCGACGTGGCCTGGTCATCGGTGGCCGCACTGGCGACCGCTCCGCTGCAGGATTTGCTGAACCTCGGAAATGAAGCGCGCATGAACGTTCCGGGCCGCAGCGAAGACAATTGGCGCTGGCGCTGCACTGAAGAAATGATCGACAGTCCCGCGTTCGAATGGCTCCGCACCTTGACGCACTCGTCGCGTCGTTTTCAGGTGAAGGAAGCTATGAAGGATGGCGAGGTCATGCAGGTTGCATTAGGATGAATACCTCTCGGCCGTAACTCAGCTGTGGCCTGGGCGAGCTTCACTCGCCTGGACAAGCTGAACCTTATCCCACGTGGGGCATGCTTCAGCTTGCCCGCCGGGCGACAGCCCGGCCTGTCCCTGCGGGCCACGATGTCCTTCAAACGAGTGCCGTTTATGGGCCTGCGCAGGGCGATGCTTTCGGCTCACAAGAGGTGATTTTCAACCGCGCGGTCACATTCGGCAATACAGGCTCACTACCGAATGCGGGGCGGCGCGATAGGAGCCGCTCGAAACTACCGGCGCTTCGCGCCATTCAGTAACGTCGTGGGGAGAATCGAGACTCGTGTCAATCCATCGATGCCACTGGCGCCCATCGCCCGACGGCAGTTCGAATTCCAGCGGCTCCCAGTAGGCATTTAGAATCAGGTAGAGGACCAGGCCTCGGTCCGGGAGCGCTACCATCAAAGCCAGGCTGTGGGAGTTGACGCTCCAATCGGGTTCCCCGATCTTTACGCCGTGCCAGGTTCGATCGCCGGCCTTCAGCAGGTCGTTAAGACTGACGTCCCGAAGCTCCGGCCAGAAACAGGGCGTCAACCGGTGCGCGCTGAGCAGTTTTACAAAGCGATGAACCCCCGCATGTCTGGCGATTAGGGTCCAATCCAGCCAGGTCGTCTCGCCGTCGAGACAGTAAGCGTTGTTGTTACCGTTCTGAGTACGCCGGACCTCGTCCCCCATCAGGATCATTGGCAGGCCCAGCGAAAGCATCGTCACCGCCAGGAAATTCTTCACCTGGCGATTTCGCAGCGTCTCCACGGACGGATCATCGCTTGGACCTTCGACGCCGAAGTTATTACTTCGATTGTCATTAGTGCCATCGTTGTTGGATTCGCCGTTTGCCTCATTGTGCTTGTAGCTGTAGGAGACCAGGTCGTTGAGCGTGAAGCCGTCGTGGCAGGTCACGAAATTCACGCTTGCCTCGGCCTCGCGTTGCTTGTGAGCGTATATCTGGGGGCTGCCGAGCATTCGGTCGGCCAGGGCCGCGACGGAACCGTCATCGCCCCGAAAAAAGCTGCGCACATCGTCCCGAAAACGCCCATTCCATTCCCTCCAGCTATCCCCAACGAAGCTGCCGACCTGGTACAAGCCCGCCGCGTCCCAGGCCTCGGCGATCAGCTTGGTGCCCGCCAAGGCCGGTTCTGAATCGATATCCCACAGGACTGGTGGATTGGGAAGCAGTTCACCTGACCCACCCCGGTCCAGGATCGACGCCAGGTCGAAGCGGAAGCCGTCGACGTGCATTTCCTTGACCCAATATCGCAGGCTATCGATAATCATTCGCCGCACAATCGGGTGATTGCCGTTGAGCGTATTGCCCGTGCCGGTGTAATTGGCGTAGCGGGATTTATCATTTTCAAGAATGTAATAAGCGCTGTTCTCCAGCCCTCGGAAGCACAGTGTTGGTCCTTCCTGGTTGCCTTCGGCGGTGTGATTGAACACGACATCGAGAATTACTTCTATGCCCGCCCGGTGCAGCGCCTTCACCATGTCACGAAATTCGTCGATTGGGCCGAGCGCATCCTGACGGGAGCTGTAGCCATGGTGGGGCGCGAAAAACGACACCGGCGCATAGCCCCAGTAGTTCGTGTGCCCCGGCAAAACGTCTTGCGCGTCGAACTGAAAGACCGGCAGTAGTTCGACAGCCGTAATGCCGAGCTGTTGAAGGTAGGGAATCTTCGCGATCAAGCCGGCATACGTGCCGCGCGTGCTTTCCGGGACGCCCGAGCTGGGATGGCGTGTGAAGCCACGCACGTGCATCTCGTAAATAATGGTCCTGGATACCGGCCGCTGAAGCGGTACGTCGCCCTCCCAATCGTACGTGCTGAGATCGACGACTACGCTCTTCATCGCCGTCGCGCAATTGTCCCCATCGTGGCGCGCTGAATTGCGGGAATAAATCTTGGGAACAACGACGCCGCGCCCATACGGATCGAGCAGCACTTTGGAGGGATCGAACCGCATGCCCCCGGCTGGGTCGAACGGGCCGTAAGCTCGATAGCCGTAAAGCTGCCCCGGCTTAACGCCTTCCACAAACACGTGCCAGTAATGAGAGGTCCGATTGGCCGCCGGGTCGATCGGGATGGTGCGTGCGGGCTGCGCGTCATCTTCCCGGTCGAAAAGCACCAGGTCGAGCCCCGATGCGCTTCGCGAATACACGCTGAAATTGACGCCGGCCGCAGTAACGGTGGCGCCTATGGGGTAGCTGCTGCCCGATGCTCGCCTCACGCCCGGTCCAACAACTCTTTTGCCGTGGCCACCGCTCGGGCATGTGGCGCGGACACTCGTGTCTGCGGCGTCGAGACTCGTCTCGACGCGCTCTTCGCGACACGCGAAGACACCCGACACGAGTGTCGCGCCGGCAGGCAAGAGTGCCTACGCCACGTCAGCGAGCCAAGTGTCAAGTCTTGTGGCGGACACAACACCAGTAGCCTATTTGCAGGGGATTGCATTAATCTGAAGCTCCAGAGCAGCTATTTTATCGAGACGGCGTAAATAGCGCTCAGCCTGGCCGTACTCAGCCGCCAGGAACGCCGCCACCAGCTCCCATGCCAGAAACGGCCCGACAACCCGCCCGCCCATGGAGATGATGTTCATGTGATCGTCTTCCACGCCCTGGTGCGCCGAGAATGTATCGCCTACCAGCCCCGCGCGGATTCCGGGAATCTTGTTGGCACAGACCGAAGCTCCCACGCCGCTTCCGCAGATGGCCACTCCGCGATCAACTTTTCCCGCCGCCACGGCGCGCGCGAGCGGGACGACAAAGTCGGGGTAGTCGTCCCCCGGTTCCAGGTGGTGTGCTCCGAAATCAACCACCCTGACTCACATCCGCGAGAGCCTGCTCCTGCACGTCCCACTGCGGCCGGAGCAGGTCCATGCGATGCCGGTGGAATCATCTGACCTGTTGGCCGCAACGTCTCAATATGCTTTGGACCTGCAAGGGGCCGCCGGAACGCCGCCGGTTCTCGATCTGGTCCATCTGGGGCTCGGCCCGGATGGACATACCGCCTCGCTGGTGCCGGGAGACTCGGTACTCAACGTCACGACCGCCGATGTGGCACTGACAGGAGCATATCAGGGCCGGCGCCGAATGACCTTGACGTATCCTATGATCAATCGGGCGAGACGATTGGTTTGGGTGGTGACCGGAAGTGAGAAGACCGCAGCGCTGCAGCGATTACTGGACGGCGATGTTACGATCCCAGCCGGCAGAGTGCGTCGCGAAGAGGCGGTGTTGTTCGCTGACCGCGCTGGCTTCGGCTTAAAGGAGGATTTGGTCGCCCATCTGGAAGCTGCCGGCCAGCGTAAACCGCGCGCGGGTAGCGATCGCTGCGCGAGCATCGGCGGCAATAGTAGCCGCGGCTAACCGCGCCGCCGAATCGGGATCGTTCACCACTTTGACTTCCATCGAAATCTCCAGTTTCGGGCGATTGCCGGCTCTCAAGCGGCCTGGTCGTCAACGCGGAAATCCTCTTGATCCGCGGCGACCGGGTTGTGCCAGTCTCCTGGGGGAGAGACCCGTTGGTCGACATCACTGGGTCCCCATGTACCGCTGTCGTATTCCAGAATCGGTCCGCCCGCCTTGAGCAGCGGATCGACGATTCTCCACGCCTCTTCCACATAGTCCTCGCGCGCGAACAGCGTGGCATCTCCCGCCATCGCGTCGCTCAGGACCCGCTCATAGGCATCCTCTTCATCCGGACGTGAGTGACGGCTGGCAATCATTTCCACCGTTTCGGCCTTCAGTTGGTCACTCGGACCGATTACCGTCGTACCTACCGCGATGGTCATCTCGGGGCTGATCCGAAACCGCAGGTGGTTTGGCGAGAGGCTGCTCTCCGCCACCACCGCCGGGGGCTTTCGCAACCGTGCCAGCACCTCCGTACAGGTCACCGGCAAGTTCTTTCCCGCGCGAATGTAAAATGGCACGCCTTTCCAGCGCCAGGAATCCACCTCCAATCGCAGGGCGGCAAAAGTCTCCGTGCTCGAATCGGCCGCGACTCCTTTTTCCTTGCGATAACCGCGGAACTGCCCGCGCAACAGATTATTAGCTTGAATCGCCGGAATCGCTTTCAGAACTTTCACCTTTTCATCGCGAATCGTTTCGCTGTCGAGACGGACCGGGGGTTCCATGGCGAGATTGCAAAGGATCTGGAAAAGATGGTTTTGGATTACGTCGCGGATGGTACCGGTTTGGTCGTAGAAAGCGCCGCGCCCTTCCACGCCAAAGTTCTCTGCCATGGTGATCTGCACGCTTTCCACGTAGTTGCGATTCCAGAAAGGCTCCGTGAATGCGTTCGCAAATCGAAAGACCACCACGTTCTCTACCGGCCGCTTGCCCAGATAATGATCGATGCGAAAGATTTCGGACTCCGGAAATACCTGGTGCAAGGTTCGGTTGAGACCCTGCGCGGACGCGAGGTCGGTGCCGAAAGGCTTCTCCACGATGACGCGCGCTTCCTGCGCGCAGCCCGACTTCCCAAGTTGCTCCACCACGGTACCGAAAAGCACGGGAGGGATCGCCAGATAGTGCGCCGGCCGTTGGGCCGAGCCGAGTTCCGTGCGCACCTTCTTAAAGATCTCCGGGTCCTTGTAATCCCCATCCACGTAGTGCAGCAAACTATTCAACTTTTCGAAGGCCGCCCGGTCGAGGCCACCGTGCTTTTCCAGACTTTCCTGCGCCCGCGCGCGCAGTTGCTCGATGCCCCATCCGGATTTCGCCACTCCAACGATGGGCACATCGAGATGGCCCCGTTTGATCATCGCCTGCAGCGCCGGAAAGATCTTCTTATAGGCCAAGTCCCCGCTCGCCCCGTAGAAAACCAAAGCATCCGATTTGACATTGTTCATAGTTGTTCCTCACGCAGCCCTCTTGCTGGCAGGTTTTTCAAGGTGTCCGCCGAATTGAAACCGCATTGCCGACAACAGTTTGTCCTGATAGTCCGCGTCGCCGCGCGAGGTAAAGCGCTCGTAAAGCGCGGTGGAGAGAACCGGCACCGGTACGCCTTCATCGATTGCAGCTTTGATCGTCCACCGTCCCTCACCCGAATCCGAGACGCGCCCGGTGAATTCCGAGAGGGCCGCGTCTTTCACCAGGCTCGCTGCAGTCAGGTCGAGCAGCCAGGAGGCAATCACGCTGCCCCGCCGCCACACCTCCGCGATATCGCGAAGGTTGAGATCGTATTGGTAGTGGCTGGGTTCGCGCAACGGAGTAGTCTCGGCGTCGATGGTATCGGTTCGTTGCCCGATATTGGCGTCGCGTAACACGGCCAACCCCTCCGCGTAGGCGGCCATAACACCATATTCAATACCGTTGTGAACCATCTTCACGAAGTGGCCGGCGCCGTTCGGGCCGCAATGCAGGTAACCGTGCTCAGATGTGCCACCCAGGTTTTCGCGTCCCGGTGTACGTGCGATGTCGCCGGCGCCCGGCGCCAACGCTTGAAAGATCGGATCGAGATGGCTCACGACATCCTTCTCGCCGCCAATCATCATGCAGTATCCTCGGTCTAAACCCCAGACGCCGCCGCTCGTTCCCACGTCAACGTAATGAACTTGTTTCCGTTTGAGCTCTCCGGCGCGCCGGATGTCGTCCACGTAGTAGGAGTTACCGCCGTCGATGATAACGTCGCCACTCGCGAGATAAGGCATGAGCTCCGCGATCGACTGGTCTACAACCGCCGCCGGCACCATCAGCCAAATTGCCCGCGGCGTTTCCAGCTTCTGCACGAGATCCTGCAGGCTGGAAGCTCCGGTCGCCCTCTCGTCGACCAACTCCTTTACCGCTTTCGCTGACTGATCGAAGACCACACATTCATGGCCTCGCTTCAGAAGCCGCCGCACCATGTTGGCGCCCATCCTTCCAAGACCTATCATTCCTAATTGCACAGTTCGCTCCCCCTTTTCAAAATCGATTGTTCTCTTTCGCAACATTAGCCGATGCACGCCAGCTTCCAGACAGTTCACTGGGTGAGTTGAAGTACATCCGGAGTGATGTCGGCGTGGGATAAGCTTTAGCTTGTCCAGGCGAGCTGAGCTCGCCCCTGTGCGCGCCCTTGCAGTGCCCGCGATCGTCGACAGTCTGCCGCTGGCCCGTCAACGTGGCGAACCGCCGCCAGCTTCTAATCGCACACTGACGATTCCTCCATGTTTCCAAGCAACACGATTTGGAACGCTGCGTGCGATATCGGAAGTGAGCGCGAAGAAGCTCTCCTGACGATGTGGACATTGGTTGCATATTTCGGGTTCGTAGTATTTCTGGTCAGCGCTGTCCTGATTGCTTCTTATCTGTTAGGTCCCAAGCACTCCGAACCGGCCACCGGTGATCCTTACGAAGGTGGCATCGTTTCCGAGGGGTCGGCGCGAGTGCGCGTTTCGGTGAAGTACTACCTGATTGCCATGTTCTTCGTCGTTTTCGATCTGGAGGCGGTCTTCCTGTTCGCTTGGGCGGGAGCGGTGCGCGAGTTGGGCTGGGCCGGGTATTGCGAAGTTCTAGGGTTCGTCGGCGTCCTCCTCGCGACCCTCATTTATCTATGGAAGATCGGGGCGCTCGATTGGACGCGGAGTCCGCGCCGGCCGAGGTGAATATCTGATGCAGTGGTCGCTGACAAAACCCGACGTCACAGGACTGGTAGGAATTCCGGATACCGACTCCTTTGAACAATCCGTGCGCCGCAGCGTGGTGCTCACGCGCCTGGAGGAACTGGTCAAATGGGGCCGCAAGAACTCCATGTGGCCGTTTAATTTCGGCCTCTCCTGCTGTTATGTGGAAATGGCCACCAGTATCACCAGCAAATTCGATGTATCGCGCTTTGGCGCGGAGGTGATTCGCGGTACCCCCAGGGAAGCCGACCTCATGGTCGTCGCGGGGACCGTCTTCACCAAGATGGCGCCCATCGTCCAGCGGCTCTACGAGCAGATGATGGCGCCGCGTTGGGTGATTTCGATGGGCTCCTGCGCCAATTCCGGCGGCATGTACGACATCTATAGCGTGGTGCAGGGCGTCGACAAATTCCTGCCAGTCGACGTGTATGTGCCCGGTTGCCCGCCTCGTCCCGAAGCGTTTCTAGAGGGGTTGCTGTTGTTGCAGAAAGTAGTGGCAACAGAGCAGCGTCCCCTCAGCTGGGTGGTTGGCGATCAAGCGGCGGTGAAGACACCTCTGCCATCCATGCGCGACCTGAGCCGCCCGTATCGTGAGAAAGCTACCGTTTTGCGGGAGCCTGAGGAAGTATGATCGCAACCCCGACCCTCGCGCAGGAAATCAACGGCCGGTTCGGTTCCGCGCCCGTGATTCAGGACACCGTGGATCGCATACCCACCTTTTGGGTGGAAAGAGATCGCGCGCCTGCCGTGCTGCGATTCCTGAAAGAAGGAATCGACCAGCCGTACAAGATGTTGTACGATCTCTCGGCGATCGATGAGCGCATGCGGATGCATCGCCAGGGGCAGCCGCCCAGTGATTTTACGGTGGTGTACCACCTGTTTTCCTTTGACCGAAATGAATATGTGCGCGTCAAGGTGGCCCTTTCCGAAGGCCGCCTTTCGCTCCCCAGCATCACCAGCATCTGGACCGCCGCGGATTGGTACGAGCGCGAAGTATTCGATATGTTCGGCATCGTCTTTGACGGCCATCCCCATCTGGAACGGCTCCTGATGCCGAAAAGCTGGGTCGGCCATCCGCTGCGCAAGGAGCATCCGGCGCGAGCTACCGAGATGGGGCCGTACCAGTTGCCGCCGGACAAAGAGCTGGCCGAGCAGGAGGCACTACGCTTCCGCCCTGAAGAGTGGGGCATGAAGCGCGAACACGATGGCTCAGACTTCATTTTCCTCAACGTTGGCCCGCAGCACCCGGGAACGCACGGTGTCCTGCGCATCGCCCTGCAGCTCGATGGCGAAGAGGTGGTCGATGCCATCCCGCAAATCGGCTTTCATCATCGCGGCGCCGAAAAAATGGGTGAGCGCCAGTCGTGGCATTCGTATATTCCCTACACCGACCGCATCGACTACCTCGGCGGAGTGATGAATAACCTGGCTTATCTGACGGCCGTGGAGAAGCTGGCGGGCATTACCGTTCCACCGCGTGCCCAGGTGATTCGCGTGATGCTGTCGGAGCTGTTCCGCATCATCAGCCACCTGGTCTGGTACGGCACCTTCGCCCAGGACATGGGACAGATGTCGCCGGTGTTTTTCACGTTCAACGATCGCGAGAAGGCCTTCGAAATCGTCGAGGCGATCACCGGCGCGCGCATGCATCCCGCCTGGTTTCGCATTGGCGGCGTGGCTGCCGACTTACCCCAAGGCTGGGAACGCCTGGTCGGCGATTTCATAAAGTACCTGCCGGCTCGCCTGGTGGAGTACGACAGGACTGTCCTGAAGAACGTGGTTTTCAAGGTTCGCACCAGAGGCATCGGCGGTCTCACGGTGGAGGAAGCCATTGACTGGGGTATGACCGGTCCGAACCTGCGGGCCTGCGGATTCGACTGGGATTTTCGGAAACGGCAGCCCTATTCCGGGTACGAGCAGTTTCAATTCGACATTCCTACGGCGAAGAACGGCGATTGCTACGATCGCGCCGTGGTGCGCGTTGAGGAGATGCGACAGAGCCTGCGCATTATCGAGCAATGCATGAAGAATATGCCCGAGGGAGCGTACCGTTCGGACCACCATTTGGCGACGCCACCGGTGAAGGCGCGCACTATGCACGATATCGAAACCTTGATCACGCACTTCCTGAACGTGAGCTGGGGGCCGGTGATGCCGCCAGGTGAAGTGCTCGGCGCCATTGAAGGCACCAAGGGGAACAACGGCTATTACCTGGTGAGCGACGGCAGCACAGTTTCCTACCGAACGCGCATTCGGACGCCTTCTTTTGCCCACATACAGACCCTGCGCCCGTTGTCGCGGGGTCTCATGATTCCGGATGTGGTGGTGAATTTGGGCAGCCTGGATTTTGTGTTGGCGGATGTCGATCGGTGAGGACTCAAGAGATGTTGACCGCGGAAGAAATTACCGAAATTGAGGCTGAGGCCGAGCATTATCCAAAGCGCGAGGCTGTTTGCATCGATGCGCTGAAGATCGTTCAGCGGCGCCGTGGATGGGTCTCCGACGAGAGCCTGCGCGACATA
>Ga0181532_10005346_pt1 | contig 10938 bp, 9 predicted proteins | sample PEATcosm2014_Bin_33_FD_119768 | JGI IMG/M metagenome (GOLD analysis project Ga0181532, IMG submission 119768) | Peatland microbial communities from MTU Mesocosm Facility, Houghton, MI, USA - PEATcosm2014_Bin11_30_metaG | ecosystem: Environmental > Terrestrial > Soil > Wetlands > Peat | place...
AGAGACTCTAACCGCTCTATCTGACTTGGATCAACGGCTAATGCGGCAGCGGGTGTGAACATGCCGGCAGTAGAGCACAACCATATCTAATTGTCAATAATTATTTAGGACAGGACACTAGATCCGCAGGGCCCTGAAGGCGCGCGGTCCTCGTGGCTACTGGGAGACACTACTGGAGTTCTCGCGCGACAAAGATAATCCGCCCGAAGCCTATGTGACTCCTTTCGACGTGGCGATTATCTATACCTGCTTGGGTGATAAAGACAAAGCCTTTGATTGGTTAAATAGGGCCTACTCCGAACGGGATGTTCACTTGACGGAAGTTGCGATCGAACCCGCGCTGGACCCACTTCGCTCTGATCCGCGGTTTGCAGAACTGCTACGACGGGTGGGCGTTTCGTCGTAACGAGTCCCGAACACTTGGGTTCCGCCCGAGGTCACGAGGAAATCGGAAGTTGTGAAAACGGCATAGCGCATTTGACACGCCTACCAGCGCGGCTGGTTACCTCACACCGCAATTGTCACTAAAGTACAGTTACCCTACCTGTACCTTGGTAACTTGAACAACCCCCGGGAGTCTGGGATACGCTGCGACCGGGCACTCAGTGTGCGCGCCCGCCGGGTGGTTGTGTGCCTCGGCGAGTTTAAGTTCTTCGACAAGTCTGTCCAAAGGCTCCGGACGCGAACCCCGCCCGATGCTCCCTTTTCATTCGATTTTAAGAGGGATGGGCTCGGGGTAATTTCCCGAAACGGGACACTTTCTTTGGGGAATGTGTGCTCTAAGTCATTGTTTTTGAATATTATACGATAACTCCTTGCGCCTCAATTAATCGCGCCGATATCCGCAAGTAATTGAGTCTGTTTGACTTATAGGTACATAATTGATCCACAAGGACTTACTGGCACAAAATTCTCCGTAAGTTGTTGAAAGTCGGTCGAAAATTGGCGAAAGGTAAGCGTAAGGGGGGAGGGGGTGGCAAGGCAGGGTCTAGGAGTTAGGGGCTAGGTGCCAGGCGCCAGAAGGACAAGGTAACGATGTGCTACTTCTTGTCGCCCCCACTCGTTGCGGTCACGTTCTGCCGTCCCGGTTCTTGGCCGGGATATTCATAGACGCCGCGGCCGGCTTTGCGGCCCAGGCGTCCGGCCTTCACGTACTGCACCATCAGCGGCGCGGGACGAAATTTCTCGCCCAGCGTCTTGTGCAGGTATTCGAGGATGTGCAGGCGGGTGTCGAGTCCGACGAGATCAACCATCTCGAACGGCCCCATCGGATGGTTCAAGCCAAGCTTCAGTGCTTTATCGATGTCCTGCGCGGAGGCGACGCCTTCCTGCAACATGTAAAAGGCTTCGTTGCCGATCATGGCGTTGATGCGGCTGGTGATGAACCCGGGAGATTCCTTGATGACGACCACTTCTTTCCCCATGCGCTGGCCGACATCCACGGCAGCCGCGAGAGTTTCGTCGTCGGTTTCCAGGGCGCGCACAATTTCCAGCAGCTTCATCTTGTGTACGGGATTGAAAAAGTGCATGCCAACGCACTTGGGCGCACGGTAGGTGACCGACGAAATCTCGGTCACGCTGAGAGAAGAAGTATTGGAAGCCAGGATGGTCGCGGGCCGGCAGACTTTATCGAGGAGAGTGAAAATCTCGATTTTCGATTCCATCTCCTCAGGCACGGCTTCGATCACCAGGTCGGCTTCGCGCGCGGCCTGCTCCACCGAGGACGCGTATTCCAGGCGGGCAAAGGCCTCGTCAGCGGCGTCCTTGCTCGCCTTTCCGAGTTCGATGGCTTTGTCGAGGTTGGCGCGGATTTCTGTTTCCGCGCGGCGCAACGCAGTGGGAAGAATGTCCTCCAGGATAGTGCGATATCCGCCCAGCGCCGCAGCGTGCGCGATGCCGCGTCCCATGATACCGGCGCCGATGACGGCGATGGTGCGGACTTCGGGCATCGGGCTAGTCTCCTTTTTCCAATTGCTCGACGACGGAGACGAAGTTCGGGTCCGAGTTGCGCATGTATTCGGCAAGGCGCTTCTTCTCCTCGCCGCCGATCAGGTAGAGACTTGCGTTAATGCGGCGGAGCGTTGCCGCGATATCGTCCACGTAATTCATCATGCGGATCAGTTCACCAGTGGCGGCCATAGCGTCCTTTCAAGTGCACGTATCAGAGCGGAAGAAGAATGCTGTTTCGTTCCGCCAGTGCTGCGCGACAGCAGTCTGTACGGAACACGACCTCAAGAACCGGACAAGCTTTTATTCTCACCGCCGGTCGCGATTAAGTAAAGGAGCGGGGTTCCGTACGAATGCACGCTATGCGGCGGAATCTTCGTCCGCTTTCCTGTGGCCTTGTTCAGTTTGCGGCGACGCATGCTTTATGCAGGCATCGCGATCGGTGATCTCGACCAGAGTCGCAAGCTTAGCTGCAAGTTCTGGCGTCAGCGCTCCGGCGCGCAGGCGCCACGACCAACTGCCGAGCGACTGGCTGGGCACGTTCATTCGCGCGTCAGAGCCCAGACCCAAAACGTCTTGCACAGGGATGATCGCAAGATTCGCAACCGAAGTGAGTGCAGCTCGTATGAACGCCCAATGAACGCCATCGTCCCCAATTCCCAGATAGGTCGACGCCCGCCTCTTCTCGTCCCCGGTTGCCGAGGAGTTCCACCAGCCGACGGTTGTGTCGTTGTCATGCGTGCCGGTGTACACAACGGAGTCGCGCCTGAAGCGGTGCGGCAGATACTTGCGAGAGCCGCGATCTCCAAAACCGAATTGCAAGACCTTCATGCCGGGAATACCAAGTTTCTTGCGGAGTTCGGTCACTTCGGGAGTGATGTATCCGAGATCTTCGGCGATCAGTTGCAAGTCACCGAGCGCACTTCGCAACGCTTTGAAGAGGTCGTCATTGGGTCCTCGCACCCAATGCCCATGAGCGGCCGTCGGTTCGTCGGCGGGGATTTCCCAAAAAGCCTCAAATCCGCGGAAGTGATCGAGGCGAACAATGTCGAAGGTCTCAATCGCCCAGCGCATGCGCTTGATCCACCAGTTGTACCCACGCGACTTGAGCGCATCCCAGTCGTACAGCGGATTGCCCCAGCGCTGACCGGTTTCGCTGTACGCATCAGGCGGGACGCCGGCGACAACCTCGGGCGAGAGATCGTCTTTCAAGCGAAAGATATCGGGATGCGTCCAGACGTCGGCACTGTCATAGCTGACGAAAATAGCAACGTCTCCGACGACGCGAACGCCACGATCGGCACAGTGGGAGCGCAAGGCGCGCCATTGCTCGAAAAACGCAAACTGCAGGAAGCGCTCCTCCTCCAGTTGTTCGTGAAGTTGCTCGTGCAACTTCGCAATCGATTCCGGATGACGCCGAACAATTTCTGGCGGCCAGTTATTCCAAGGCTGATCACCAAAGCGCTCACGCAAAGCGCTGAACAGAACGTAATCTTCGAGCCACCAATGGTTTTGGCGGCAGAAGCGCTCGTAATGTTCAAGTGGCGTACCTGAAGCCGAACGTAGAAAGTCCTTGGCGGCCTCCCGCAACAATGGGAGCTTGTGAGCGCGAACACTGTCGAAGTCAACCGGAGAATCTCCGTCCGGAATGGCCAGAACGCGCTGGCGATCAATCAGACCGCGGTCAGCAAGGCGCTCCAGGCTGATCATCAGCACGTTGCCGGCGAACGCCGAGGTGCAGGAATAAGGCGAGTTGCCGTGACCGACCGGCCCAAGCGGCAGGATTTGCCAGAGTGTCTGCCTGGCGTCGGCCAGCCAGTTCACAAACTCATACGCCGCTGGCCCAAGATCACCGATCCCGCCGCACGAGGGCAGGGAAGTGGGATGCATAAGAATGCCAGATGAGCGTTGTGAAAGCATGAACGAGCTTTAAATGGATAGAGGTTGACGAGAGTGGCTGGCGGTTGCACTCTCATGCTCCGCTACGCCACGCTGAATCAAGTAAGCCAGCAGGATTTTCTGCTGGCCAGAACCAGGAGTGTCTTGTGCCCTATGTTCCCTCGGAAGTCTGGGCCAGCCGGTCCATCTCCTTTTTGTTGACTTTGATCTTGCCCTCTTTTTCCAGCCGGTCGCGCAAGTTCTCGACATACAGCCCTTCGATTTCATTGCGCTTCTGTTGGAGCAGCGTGTCCTTGGCGGTGTCCCAGGTCTGCTTCATTTGCTCCGGCGAGGGCTCCTGTATTTCGACCAGCTTAATCACTACCCCGTTGCTGCCGCCCTGAATTGGGCCACTGATCTCGCCGGGTTTCATGCTGAAAGCTACGCTGGCGGAGCCACTCATGGCGCCAATTTCCGGCACTTGCGAAGTGCGATCAACCAACTGGCTGGTCTTGACGGTGGCACCGATTTCCTTGGCTGCCTTGACTAAGTCACGTTCGGAGTGGGCACGATCGGAAAGCTCCTGTGTCTTCTGTGCCAGTTGTGACTGTGCGCGCCGGTCCTTGAACTGCTCCTCCACTTTTGCCCTGATCTGCTCGAAGGTGGGTGTCTGCGGGGGCAGAATCTCAACCACTTGATAAACCGCGTATCCCTGTGGCAGTGGCGCTGTGGCGGGAGAATCGTTCTTCTTGGCCGAAAATAGTGCGCTCGCGAATTCAGGAGCGTTGCCCACCCCGGGCAAGAGATCGCCTTGCGCAACCGGCCCTGCGGTTGTAACTGTCAGGCCTTTTTCGGCGGCGGCTTTGTTCATTCCTGCTGTACGCGCCAGTGTCTGAACGGAGTTGGCTAGGGTTTGCGCCGCGGCTGAGGCTTTCTGGCCCTTGAAAACGATTTCAATCTCCAATTTCACTTCGTCGAGCGGCTTCAACCGTGCCTGCTGCTTGCCTTCCACATGAATGATGTGGAAGCCATAGCTGGTGCGGATGAGGTCCGTCGTTTGTCCGACAGGAGTATTGAAAGCTGCCTGCTCAAACTCAGGAACCGTGCGGCCCTTGGTGAGCGGTGGCAGCAGTCCGCCGTTCTGCGCGCTTCCAGGATCATCCGAATACTTCTTGGCCAGCTCAGCGAAATTCGCGCCAGCTCTTAACTGCTTGTCGATGTCTTCCGCCTTTTTGCGTGCAGCATCCACGCCGTTTTGGTCAACTTTCCCGTCGGGACCCGGTGCGGGAGTCTTGATCAGAATGTGGCGGACCGTCACCGTCTCGGGGATGCGATACGCATCCTGGTGCTGGTTGTAGTATTGCTGCAACTCGGCCTGCGTCACCGGCACCTTGTCGGCCAGCTTCGCGGTGTCAATTACGATATACTGCGCCTTGATCTTTGCGGGAATTGAGTTCGCGTACTCCTGCTTGTCCTGTTCGTAGAACGCCTTAAGTTCGGCATCGGTCGGCTTGATCTGTTGCTTGATCTCCTCGAGCGTCAACACCGCGTAGTCGAACTTCACTTTCGTGTCTTGCTTCTTCATTTCGTCGGCTACGTCCTTGTCGCTGACAGAAACGGGAGCGGTGATGAGCGCGAGCAGTTTCCTTTGCGCGATTTCGGCTTTAATCTCCTGCTCGAACTGTGCCACGCTCATGCCGAACTGGCTCTGTATAAACTCTTCGTAGGCCTGGTCGCCGATGAAGTTGCCCCCGGGAAACAAGAACTGCCCCATCTGGCCCTGGTGCAGAGCATTGCGCAGCTCATCGTTGCTCACGCCAAGACCCATGCGGTCGGCTTCGTACGTCAGCATCTTCTGCGCAATCACGCCCTGAGCTGCTCGCTGCATGAGGAACGGCATCAGTGTGGGAGGAATGTTGCCCTTGAACTGCTGCTTCCCGATGAGGCGGGCTTGTTGGGCCACTTCCGGTATGCCGATCTCCTGGTTACCCACTTTTGCCAGGACGCCCTGGGTCGTAAGGCCGCCGCCGAAGTAGTCGGTGAGGAAACTGCCACCCGGGATGAGAGTGATGACCATCATCACGCAGACGACGAGGAGGATGCCGCCCAGCACAATCTTCTTGATCGGGCCAGGCTTTTGCAGAAAACGAATCATTCTTTATGAACTCCAGACTGAATGGGCGAATGTTTGATTATAAACCAGCAGAGACGCGGGACAGGGTCGTACAATCGGCAGCCTGTGCCACCCTGTGCACGATCGCCAAACTCTCAGATGCAGCCCCACACCGTTCACGGGTGGAAATTCCCCGCACAAAGATGAGTACTTCCCTGTCATGCTGGCGGATATGTTGTAATAGATAGAACATCAAGTATGCCGAAATCGTCATCAGGGGTACACCGGCGCATCGCAGCCTACAAACGCCGGGCTCGGGAATGGAAGATGATCGCCAAAGGGTTGGCCTCAACCGACCACCCGGTGTTGGCGCATATCATCCCTATTCGACGCTGCAACCTCTCGTGCACCTATTGCAACGAGTACGACGATTTCTCCAAACCTATTCCCGTGGAGACGATGAAGCGCCGAGTAGATGACTTGGCGCGCCTGGGCACCTCGATAGTTACCTTCAGCGGCGGCGAGCCGTTATTGCATCCCGAGCTGGATGACCTCATCGCTCATGTTCGCAAACACCCGATCATTGCCGCTATCATCACCAACGGTTATCTGCTCACCGCGGACCGCATTCAGCGATTGAACAGCGCGGGCCTCGACCATCTTCAGATCAGCATCGACAACGTCATGCCGGATGACGTGTCCAAGAAGTCGCTGAAGGTGCTCGACAAGAAGCTGCAACTGCTGGCCGAACATGCCGATTTTCACGTCAACATCAATTCCGTCGTTGGTGGCGGCATCCACAACCCGCACGATGCATTGGTAGTGGGGCGACGCGCCGTGCAACTCGGCTTCACTTCTACCATCGGCATCATTCATGATGGCGAGGGACAACTCCAACCGCTGAGCGAAACTGAGCGCGACGTCTTCCTGAAGATGAAGCAGCTCGAAAAACACCATTATGCGCGGTTCAACTGGTTCCAGAACAACATTGCCAACGGCAGGCCAAACCAGTGGCGCTGCCGCGCTGGAGCGCGTTACCTCTACGTCTGCGAAGACGGCCTCGTACACTATTGCTCGCAGCAGCGCGGCTATCCCGCCATACCGTTGGAGCAATATTCGGTTGCTGATATTCGCCGTGAGTTTCTCACCGTAAAAAGCTGCGCTCCACACTGCACCGTCTCGTGCGTTCATCAGGTGTCATACATGGACCACTGGCGCGCGCCGCAGACCATCCAAATTCAACAGCCGCCAGTGGACGCCGGGCAGTTGGTGCAAATCGAGTAGCGGCAGATGGAAAACGCTCGGATGGAATCTCCTGAGCGCTATGTGTGTTGCGGACGCGTTTCCTCGGACGAGCGATGGTATAATTCTGCTTGCCCTTCTGTAGCGATTCCTCACAAGCGGGCGCGTAGCTCAATTGGCAGAGCAACTGACTCTTAATCAGTAGGTTGAAGGTTCGATTCCTTCCGCGCTCACCACCTAAGTTGCGCATATAAAACGACTTATTTAAAAACTCCTGGTAGCTAGGGTTGGCGGGGTTTGTGCTTGTGTCCGTTCCATGTCCGAAGCAGAACGGGATTCAACCCTATGTAAGAGATTCGGGCAGAACTAGCGCAGCACGGTTAACAGCGCGGGTGATCCACTTGTCTGTAACGCCCGCTGCCTGGGCAACGTATGATTTCAAACCCAGTGCCCGGTAACGTGACTGCGGAGGTAGGTTTTCGTAATTAGCGATGGCCTGCTGCGCCCGCTGCCGTTGCTTCTTGTCCCTGCCTGCTCGCCTCATGGCCTGTCTAACATTGCCTCCACATCTCCGTGAACAAAATTTGTTCGCCCGCTTCGTTCTCTTCAAGAACCATTTGTCACACTTTAGGCATGGACCATCTAGCCGCCATCCTTGCGAATTGCGGAGCAGGCGCGTGAACTGGATAGCGGCCTCATCATAGGGACTCGGGTAGTAGTCAACGAGCTTCATAGTTCCATTCCGTTCAAAGTAAACCTGGATTCCCTTTGCAAATCGCTCGAGGTCAAGTCTGTCCCTAGCTGTGAGTTCTATTTTCTGAATATCGGTGCCGGAATTCTTCGACGCCCGCACCGAAGCCTGCCATGCCCGCACCATGCGGCGCAGCTTTACGGCATCATCAGGCCCGTAATGCTTGCCCTGCCACGTCGTTTCGGGGCCGCTCTCATCGTTGAGCATGGCGACGAGCTCCTTCAGGTTCTCCATTTCCTCATATGGGGACATCACGAATCCAAGTGATTTTCGTTTCATGCGATTAATGTAACGCCAAATATACAAGTTGTCAATACCGTAATCGTTGCCGGTAGTGCATAAAGCGGGGACAATCAGAGGCATGAAAGGCAACAGCGATGACGTTGAGTGACGAATTTTGGACGCCAAAAGAGCTAACCGAGCAGCTCCGCAGGTTGGGTCTCGCCTGCTCCAGCCGCAGTCTGGCACGTTGGGAAGTGCGTCGTGAGGGGCCGGCCAAAACACGGGTAGGTGGTCGGACAGTGTACCGCCGTGAAACGGTGATCGCGTGGTTGCGTTCTCGCGAGCAGCAGTCCGCCCCCTCTGAACTCAAGCGGCGTGGCGCTCAAGTCACATCGACAACCAGAGCTGGAACAAGTTGAAGCAGATCGAGAAGCTAGAACGCGAGAGCGTGCAGGACGTAATGTCCCAGCTCGCAGGAGTGCAATGATCATGGCGAACACAATCCTCAGGCTCCCTATCGTGAAAGCGCGTACAGGGCTGTCCCGGAGCAAAATATACCTCCGCTTGTCTGACGGTTCCTTTCCGCGTCCGGTATCTCTTGGTGCTCGCGCCGTGGGCTGGCTCGAATCCGAAGTGGACGCCTGGATCGACCGTCAAATCGAGCAAAGCCGAAATGTGAAAACACGGCAGGCGAATACATACTCGGGGACTCGTCACGACTCCGCGACCGCTGAGAGGTCAATCAAGCCATGACTTCTGACGACCCGCAAGAATTCGCTCCGTTCGATATTTCAGATGTCCGCGAGGCGGTGGGCTTGCTCCTAGAGCCAAACTCAGTTGCGGAACTGCGCGTACCGAATACGCAGTGGCACACCTTGAGCGGCTATTTCGATGAGCACAGCCTGCTCGCAAAAGCAGCCCTTGGTCTTAGCAGAAAGGCTCCCGGTGTATATGTCACACTCAATCCGGTTCGCCGCGATCTCTTGGCTCGTGGAGCAAATAGAGTTATCCGGTTTGCCAAGAAAACCACCAGCGATTCAGACACCCTGTCGCGCCGATGGTTCCCCGTCGACTTTGATCCGGTCCGCCCGTCTGGAATCTCTGCCACCGAGGCCGAGCATGTGGCGGCTCTGGAACGAGCGCGACTGTGCAGAGATTGGCTGCGAACTCAAGGCTGGCCCGAACCCATTCTTGCTGATTCCGGCAATGGTGGACATCTGTTGTATCGGCTCGAACTCGCCAACGAACCCACGATCACTGAGTTAGTGAAACACTGCCTCCAAGCACTCGATTTGCGCTTGACCGACGATCAAGTATTCGTTGATCTGAGCACCTACAACGCTTCCCGGATTTGGAAGGTCTATGGAACCGTGGCAGCGAAGGGCGACAAGGCACCTGATCGTCCTCACCGCGTTGCGAAATTACTGGATGTCCCCTCCCGCATCGAGGTCGTCAGTCCCGCACTTCTCGCACAGCTTGCGGCAACAGTTCCACCAGCACCGAAGGGACACAGCAGCAAAACTAGCTTCAACCTGCCCGACTGGATCTCCCGGCACCAGATTGCAGTGGTGTCGGAAGGGCCCTGGAATGGCGGGCGGAAGTGGATCCTAAATCCATGCCCGTGGAATCCAGAGCACACGAACAGGTCAACCTTTCTCGTTCAATTGGCGAACGGAGCAATTGCCGCAGGTTGCCATCATGCAAGCTGTGCCGGTAAGGACTGGGCGGCCCTTCGCGAATTGTTTGATTCGGATCGGAAGCCAGCGGCAGGTGGGGCGGACTTGCACCAAGACGGCCAGCCCGGTCAATTGCCGGTGCCGGAGAAACTAACACAGGTAAAGCGGTTGTTACGGTTGGGTGCTGAAGCAGAACTGTTTCACACTCCGGCCGGTGATCTGTTCGCCTCAATCCCCGTGAACGAACATGTCGAGAATTGGCCTCTAAAGAGTAGGCAGTTTCGCCAGTGGTTGCTTCGTCGTTATTACCTGGAGACTCAAGGCGCACCCAAGAACCAAGCTCTGCAGGAGGCCATTGGCGTATTCGAGAGCCGAGCAAACTTTGAGGGTCCCGAGTATCCCGCTTTCACGCGCCTAGCCGAGAGAGACGGCAGAATCTATCTCGACCTTGGCAATGATGCTTGGGAGGCTGTCGAGATAGACCCTGATGGATGGCGGGTCCTTTCGGATGTGCCGGTCAAGTTTCGCAGGGCACGGGGTATGTCGTCCTTACCAACTCCGGTCCGCGGCGGAGGTTCCGTCAACGAACTAAAGCGATTCGTAAACGTCGCAAGTCAGCAGGATTGGATGCTGTTAGTGGCATGGCTGGTAGGAGCGTTCCGACCACATGGGCCTTATCCAATCTTGACCTTGCACGGGGAACAAGGCAGCGCCAAGAGCACTACGTCGCGGGTGTTGCGAGCGCTCCTAGATCCGAATACCGCTCCCTTACGCGGCGAACCCCGAGACCTACGGGACGTCATGATCGCAGCGGCAAACGGGTGGATCATCTCCTTTGACAACTTGTCTCACATTCCACACTGGTTATCTGATGCCTTGTGTCGGTTGGCCACGGGGGGTGGATTCTCAACTCGCGAACTGTATACAGACTCGGAAGAAGTGCTTTTTGATGCTCAGCGTCCCGCGATTCTCAACGGAATTGAAGAGCTAGCTACTTCTCGGTGCAAAAGTAATCACTATTGAGCAGTAAATTTGCGGCTGCAGATGCGGCAGTGCGTGCTACAAAGGTGCTTTAGCGGTTGACTCCACGAGCGCCAGGAGGGCAAGCC
>Ga0181532_10005354_pt1 | contig 10929 bp, 11 predicted proteins | sample PEATcosm2014_Bin_33_FD_119768 | JGI IMG/M metagenome (GOLD analysis project Ga0181532, IMG submission 119768) | Peatland microbial communities from MTU Mesocosm Facility, Houghton, MI, USA - PEATcosm2014_Bin11_30_metaG | ecosystem: Environmental > Terrestrial > Soil > Wetlands > Peat | place...
CGTCATCAACTCATTGAAGAAGCGGCGCGACCACAAGACCGGATTGCCGCGCCGCCCGTCGCTGACGGGGACGGCAATCAAATTGCCGCGGTCCGGCGCGAAAGCTTCGATCAGATGGTCGATCAGACCAGCCGAAATCATCGGCATGTCGCCAAGACAAATCACCGCCCCGTCGGCCTGGGCAGGAACCGCCGATATGCCTGCCTTCACCGAACTCGCCAGCCCCCCGGCGAAATCCGGATTGCGGACGAACGTCACATTGAGACCTGCAAGCGCCTTTTCGACCAGTTCGGCCTGATGACCGGTGACGACAATCACGTCCCTCGCCTTCGAGGCGAGCGCCTGTTCGGTCACGATCCGGACCAGTTTCTGGCCGTTAAGCTCGGCCAAAAGCTTGTTCGGGCCGCCCATCCGGGTTGAGCGGCCGGCGGCGAGCACGACCGCGCTGACCTGGTGGTTGCCATCGGTCTCGCGGCCTACGCGCGGCTGCGGCCGGGTCACGATTTCCATCAACAGTCCGCCGACCCCCATTCCCGTCAATTCGGCGCGGGTCACCTTGAGCCCGGCGAGCAGACGCATCAACACCCAGTCGAAACCGTTTTCGACCGGCGAGCGCGCGCAGCCCGGCGCACCGAGTACCGGCACCTCGCCCGCCTTGCCGATCAACAGGAGATTGCCGGGGTCGACCGGCATACCGAAATGCTCGATGGCGCCGCCGATAGCGGAAAGCGCCGCCGGAATCACGTCGCGCCGGTCCGCGATTGCCGAAGCGCCAAACACGATCACGAGCTCGGCGCCAAGACCAAGCAGCTCCTTCATCGCTGCCTCGAGTGCGGCCTCCTCATGCGGCACGCGGCGCTCGGCCATGATGATGGCGCCCGCCGGCGCCAGCCGCTCCGTCGTTACCTTTACCGTCTTGTCCACCACCTTGGGCGCGAGCCCCGGCAGCAAGGTCGAGATCACGCCAACGCGCTTGACGACGTAGGGCGCGATCCGCAACGCTCCTCCCCTGGCCGCTTCGACCGCGGCATCGCGCAACCTCGCCTCGACCCCGAACGGGATGAGCTTTACGGTAGCGACCATCTCGCCCTCGACCACCGGTTTGAAGGCGGCCAGCGTTGCGAAAGTGATGGCTTCGTCCACGCCATTGATGCGATCGACGACGGTGCGGTCCACCACCAGCACGCCGGCTTTGGCCGCGAACAGATTGGCGCGTCCGGTGAATGCCCGCTCGACATGAATGCCGTCGCCGGCCACGGCACGCGCGATGCCGGCGGCGGCAACATCTTCCGAGACGTCGCCTTCCTCAAGCCGCACCACCACGATTTCCGCAACACCGGCCTTGTTCAGCGCCGCGACCTCGGCCGGGCCGATGGTTGTGCCCTTTTTAAGCACCAGCGAACCCTGGCGCAGGGTGTGAACGGTGACGCCGCCGAGCGCGTCCGCCGGACTGGCAGGGCCAAATTTCATGCCGCGGCTTCTTTTTCTTTCGGCATCCGAAGTATTGCAGTTATCTCGGCCATGATCGACACCGCGATCTCGAAAGGCGAGACCGCGCCGATCGAAAGCCCGATCGGCGCATGGATGCGCGCGATGTCGGCATCGGCTGCCCCCTGCGCCTTCAATCGCTCACCGCGCTTGGCGTGCGTCTTACGCGAGCCAAGCGCGCCGATATAAAAGCAGTCGCGCGCGAAGGCGTGCAGCAGCGCCGGATCGTCGATCTTGGGGTCATGCGTGAGCGCGACAAATGCCGTGTAATGATCGATGTTGAGCGGCGGCAACGCGACGTCGGGCCATTCGGCGATCAGCGGCACGTCCGGAAAGCGCTCAGAGCTTGCAAAGGCGGTGCGCGGATCGACCACCGTCACGTCATAACCAAGGGAGCGCGCCAGCGGCGCCAACGCCTGGCTGATATGGACGGCGCCGACAATCACCATGCGCGCGGTCGGTGCATAGACATTGAGGAACAGCTTTTTGCCGTCAACTTCAACCGTCGCGCTTTTGCCCATGCGAAGCTGCTTTGCAAGCGCATCGCGCAGCGGGTCGGCGGCAAAGTCCTTCGCCTTGACCAGCCGCTGTTCGCCGCTCGCCGTATCGGTCACGACGACCGCGGGCCGCCGCGCGGCGCGCTCAGCGTTTAACTCTTTGAGCGTATCAAGCTTCATTAGTGCCCCGTTTTCGAAGTTAGCACACCGTCGCAGCGCCCACTTTGCGAACTTCGGAAACAAAGGGGCACTAAAAACATGACATTCTTGGTAGTGTCGCTTTTCGATTTGAAGTTCCTAAACCTGATCGCGGCACAACCGTAGGAACTTCAAATCGGCGACACTACTATGACCCGACTTTCTCGACGAACACGCGAATCGTACCGCCGCAGGAAAGGCCGACATTCCAGGCCGTCTCGTCGGCAACACCGAACTCAAGCATCTTCGGCTCACCACTTGCGATCACGTCCAGCGCCTCGGTGACGACGGCGCCTTCGACGCAGCCGCCGGAGACCGAACCTAAAAACGTGCCGTCATCGTTAATGACGAGGCTCGATCCGGCCGGCCGTGGCGCCGAGCCCCAGGTTTCGACGACGGTGGCGAGCGCTACGCCGTGGCCGGCCTTTTGCCAGTCTTCGGCAGCTTTGAGAATGTCTTCGTCGCGATTGAGCATGGAAGCCTCGCTGGTTTTCAGGCTGCGGGTCGGATCTGGCTACGGTGGTGCGGTTGCGGCATCGAAGAAAGCGCCTCGATCAACCCTTCGATGGAGCTCAAATTATGCACGGGGCGGAATTCGTCAACGTGCGGCAGCATCATTTTCACGCCCTGCGCCTTGGGTTCGAAGCCGCCATAGCGCAGCAGCGGGTTAAGCCAGATCAGGCGGCGGCAGGAGCGATGCAGCCTGTCCATCTCAAAAGCAAGCCTCGCGTCGGCCTCGCGCTCCAGCCCATCCGAAATCAAGAGCACGATCGCGCCCTGGCCCAGCAGGCGGCGACCCCACAGCTTGTTGAAGGTATGGAGCGAGGTCGCAATCCGGGTGCCCCCGGCCCAATCCTCCACCGCCGAGGAGCAACTCGCCAGCGCCTCGTCGGGGTCGCGGGCGCGTAAGGAGCGCGTCACATTGGTCAGGCGCGTGCCGAACAGGAACACCGAGACGCGTTTGCGCGCGTCTGTAATGGCATGCAGGAAATGCAGGAACAGACGGGTATACTCGCTCATCGAACCCGATATATCGAGTAACGCCACGATCGGCGCGGGCTTGTCGATCCGCCCGAGCTTTCGGATATCGATGATCTCGCCGCCCGTGCGCAAGGAGGCGCGCAAGGTCCGCCGCATGTCGAGCCGCAAGCCCCGCGCGTCCGGCCGGTAGCGGCGGGTGCGCAATTCCGCCTGCGGCAGTTTCATGGCCGCGATCGCGCGCGCGGCTTGCGCGATCTCGGCCGCGGTCATCTGCGCGAAATCCTTCTTCTGCAGAATTTCCTTGTCGGAAACGGCAAGCCTCGCCTCCTGCGCCTCGGGGCGCGGGGCCTCGGCCATCTGCGTCTGCGCGAACGCCTCCTGGACGCGGCGCGAGGCGGGCGGCGGCTTCTTCGGGGCCTGATCGGGCAGCGGCACCGAATCCAGCATCTGCTTCCAGTCTTCGGCGGCACGGAAAAACAGGTCGAAGGCTTGCGCGAAAATCAGCGCATGCTCGTGGCGTTTGACGAAGATCGCCTGAAGCGTCGCAAACACATCGGCACGGCCGCCGATATCGATGAGCTGGAGCGCATTCAGGGCATCGATCACGGCGCCCGGCCCGACCGGGATCCCGGCCGCCCGCAGCGCGCGGGCAAAGCCAATGATGTTGTCGGCCGTCTGGCCGGTCGGAGGCGAATGGTGGTTGTTGGCGACCATAGTGACCTAACCTCTGCCGTCATTTCGGATCCGACGCTACCGCGTCGTTTCCGGAATGACGGGTAATGCATACGACGAACGTCAACCCTCGCTCGTCGCCTCCTTCAAAACCTTTTGCAGCGCTTCGCCCTGCATGCGCGCGATGTCGTCCTGGTATTTGAGCAGCGCGCCGAGGCTGTCGCCGATCACCTCAGGCGTCAGCGAGCGCGCATCGAGTTCGGTGAGCGCGGTGGCCCAGTCGAGCGTTTCGGCAACCCCCGGCGATTTGTAGAAATCCTGACCGCGCAGTGCCTGCACGAAGCGCACCACCTGCTGCGACAATTTTGCGGAAATGCCTGGCACGCGCGACTTCACGATCGCGAGCTCGCGCTCGGCATTGGGATAATCGACCCAGTGATAAAGACACCGCCGCTTCAGCGCGTCGTGGATTTCGCGGGTACGGTTCGAGGTGATAATCACGATCGGCGTCTGTGGCGCCTTGACGGTGCCGAATTCGGGAATCGTGATCTGGAAGTCCGAGAGAATTTCCAGCAAGTACGCCTCGAACGCTTCGTCCGCCCGGTCAAGTTCGTCGATCAAAAGCACCGGCGCGCCCGCAACGTCCGGCTCAAGCGCCTGCAACAGCGGCCGCTTGATCAGAAAACGTTCGGCAAAGATATCGCTGGAAAGTTGCTCGCGGTCGGTATCGCCTGCCGCTTCTGCAAGCCTTATCGCGATCATCTGGGCGGCGCTATTCCACTCATAGACGGCGGAAGCCGCATCAAGTCCTTCATAGCATTGCAGGCGGATCAGCTTGCGCCCCAACGCTGCCGACAAAACCTTGGCAATCTCGGTCTTGCCGACGCCGGCCTCGCCTTCGAGAAACAAGGGCCGGCCCATGCGCAGCGACAGATAGGTGACCGTCGCCAGCGAACGCTCGGCAAGATAGCCGCGTGAGGCCAACAGCTCCAGCATCGCGTCAACGGACTTCACATCGACGAATTTGGGCGGCGCCGATGCGGTCATGGATGAACCAGCCTTGATGAAGCAGAGATCGCCAAAAGTCAGGATTTTCCGGTGGCAGCCTCTACCGCGCGCCGCGCCATGACGGCGATGAGATGCGCCCGGTATTCGGCGCTGCCGTGCAGGTCGCTGTTCAACCCGGCCGCCGGAACCGTCAGGCCGTCGAGCGCCTTCGCAGAGAAGCGCTTCTTTAGCGCTTCCTCAAAGGCCGTGACGCGAAATACGCCTTCGGAGCCCGCGCCGGTGACCGCGACGCGAACGTCCGACGGACGCTTGGCGACGAACACTCCGACCAGCGCATAGCGCGAGGCCTGGTTGCGGAATTTGACATAGGCCGCCTTCTTCGGCAGCGGAAACATTACCTTGGTGACGATCTCGTCGCTCTCGAGCGCGGTCGAGAACAGGCCTTGAAAGAATTCTTCCGCCTTGAGGCGGCGCTTATTGGTGACGATGGTCGCACCCAGCGCCAGCGCCGCCGCAGGATAGTCGGCGGTCGGGTCGTTGTTGGCGAGCGAGCCGCCGATGGTGCCGCGATGACGCACCGCGGGGTCGCCGATCAGGCCGGCAAGATACGCCAGCGCCGGGATCGCCTCGCCGACGATGGCCGATGTCGCAACCGTATGATGGGTGGCGGTGGCGCCGATGACGAGCGAACGGCCCTTCATCTCGATTCCATCCAGCCCCTCGATGTGGGAGAGGTCGACCAGATGCGGCGGACTGGCGAGCCTCTGCTTCATAACCGGCAGCAGCGTGTGGCCGCCCGCGATGACCTTGGCGTCCTCGTTCTTGACCAGCAGGTTCGCGGCCTGCCGCACGGTCGCCGGACGATGATATTTGAATTCGTACATCTGTATTCCCTGGGATATTCCCGATCTCAATGCGTGACGCGTGTTTAAGCGAGATCTGATTTGGCCATCGCCTTGGCGCCGGCCGCGATCGATTGCACGATGTTCTGGTAGCCGGTGCAGCGGCAAAGATTGCCTTCGAGCTCCTCGCGGATCGTGTGATCGGAGAGCTCGTGGCCCTTGCGATGGACGATATCGACCGCGGTCATGATCATGCCGGGCGTGCAGAAGCCGCATTGCAGGCCGTGGTGCTCCCGAAATGCCTCCTGCATCGGATGCAGCGGCCCGCCATCGACCGCAAGTCCTTCGATCGTTCTGACTTCGTGCCCGTCGGCCATGACCGCAAGCGTAGTGCAGGATTTGACCGCTCTGCCGTCGATATGAACCACGCAGGCGCCGCATTGCGAGGTGTCGCAGCCGACATGGGTCCCGGTCAGGTGCAGATTCTCACGCAGGAATTGCACCAGCAGGGTTCGCGGATCGATATTGGCGTTCACGGGATTACCGTTCACGATCAGGGAGATTTTCGCCATTCAGCACTCTCTTCATCCGCGCCGCCGCATTGCACCGCAGGCAGTCATTTCAGTTGTTTCAAGGCCATAATATGGGTCGCAGCGGCAATGAGCAACCACATCACCGCATGGCTTGATACGATAAACGAGCTTCGCCGAGAACCTGGATTCGGGCTGGTCTTTATCGGACGTACCCCAAAAATCAGCCTTCCACCGCCTTGGCGAAATTCGCGAAAAATTCATCGGCGAGTTTTTTGGCTGCGCCGTTGACCAGGCGCTGCCCGAGCTGGGCGAGCTTGCCGCCGATCTGTGCCTCGACATCATAGGTCAGGAGCGTACCGCCGTCCTTTTCCGCGAGCGCCACCGTCGCCCCGCCCTTGGCAAAGCCGGCCACACCGCCCTCGCCTTCGCCGGATATCCTGTAACCGTTCGGCGGGTCGAGATCGCTCAACGCCACCTTTCCCTTGAAGCGGGCCGAAACCGGACCGACCTTCATCTTCGCTGCTGCGCGAAAGCCGTTATCCTCGGTTCGCTCCAATTCCTCGCATCCGGGAATGCAGGCCTTGAGCACCTCGGGGTCGTTCAGTTTGGCCCAAATCGCCTCGCGCGAGGCCCCCAGCTGGACCTCCCCGTGCATCGTCATGGCCATGTGGATCTCCCGTTCTCGATCTTGTCTCCAAGTAAAGCAGGAAAGCCGCAAAAGGAAGATGCATATTCGCAATCGCAGCAGACTAGTACCGCCGATCTGAAGTCCCTGCACCACAAGCCGCGAGGTTCTCTTACAGGGACTTCAGATCGAGAAACGGTACTAGAATTGATAAATTTGCAAGTGCCCATGGCTTTCCGAAGTTCGCGTAAAGGTGCTGCTGAGACGGATCGCGAACTTCGGAAAGTGGGCACTTGCATTTGCAGTTTTGGATTGGCAGAGGCACATGGGGATGGTTAGGTCCGCCAGTGGTCCAATTCCAACATTCGCTCCCCGTCTCGGCAGCACTCTTGCGAACGTTGGAATTAAAGGACCACTGGCAATTGTAGGTTTGCGGCGGAGTTTTGGAATTGACATTCCCTTTTCGAGCGCGCGGTTATTACGATAGCGAACGTCAATTCCACTCCGCCGATCAATGAGTACATCGCTCTCACCCCTGCTCGCGCCCATGCTGTCGAGCGCCGCCATGCGCGCGATTTGCGACGACATAACCACCCTCCAAAATATGCTCGATTTCGAGGCTGCGCTGGCGCGCGCGCAGGCTGCAACCGCCATTATCCCGCCCGCCGCGGCGGAGGCGATCGCGAAGGCCTGCAAGGCCGATGCCTTCGATTTGGCCGCGCTGGCGGAGGCCGCCACGCGGTCCGGCAATCTCGCGATCCCCCTCGTCAAGGCGCTCACCGCCGAAGTCACCAAGGTGGATGGCGAGGCTGCGCGCTACGTACATTGGGGCGCCACCAGCCAGGACGTGATCGATACCGCCGTCATGCTCACGTTGCGCGCCGGTATCGACGCGTTGCTTTTGGACATCAACCGCGCGGTGACCGGCTTTGCGAAGCTCGCGGAGCAGCACCGCAACACCGCGATCGTGGCGCGCACCTGGCTGCAACATGCGCTGCCAATGCCGTTTGGATTGAAATTGGCTGAATATGCGGCAGCGCTCCACCGCTCGCGCGGCCGGTTGCAGCATCTCAAGCGCGATGGCCTCGCACTTCAATTCGGCGGCGCCGCCGGCACGCTCGCCGCCCTCGGCAACAACGGAATGAAGGTTGCGGAAAAGCTCGCCGAAATCCTTCAACTGCCGTTGCCGGAGGCGCCCTGGCATTCCCACCGCGACCGGATCGCGGAAGTGGCTTCCGTGCTGGCGATCATTTCGGGTACCTGCGGCAAGATCGCGCGCGACGTTCAGTTGATGATGCAGACCGATGTCGCTGAAGCGTTCGAGCCGTCCGGCGAAGGCCGCGGCGGTTCGTCCACCATGCCGCACAAGCGCAATCCGGTGGCGGCTGCGAGCGCGCTCGCCGCCGCCACCATGGCGCCCAATCTGGCGGCCACGATTTTCGCGGCACAAGTCGGCGATCACGAACGCAGCGCCGGCCCCTGGCATGCGGAGTGGCCGACCATCCCGAGCCTCTTGCTCGTCACGTCGGGCGCGCTCGGCTCGATCGTCGATATCGCCGAAGGCCTTGAGGTCGATGTCGCGCGCATGCGCGCCAATCTCGATGCAACGAGCGGCCTGATCATGGCGGAAGCAGTCGCGATGGCGCTTGCGGAAAAGATCGGCAAGCAGCAGGCGCACCATCTGGTGGAAGCCGCGAGCAAGACGGCCGTCGCCGAGAAGAAAGCCTTGCGCGCGGTGCTCGAAAACGATCCCAAAATCACGACCCATCTGGATGCAAAGAAGATCGCAACCCTGTTCGAGCCGATGGCCTATCAGGGCGCCTCGCAAACCCTGATCGACCGCCTGCTCGCTTCGCTTGGCGAAAAATAGGACGCCCGGAATAGGAAACCTGGAGAAACTTCCATGCCGATGATCGACGCTGACGGTTGCCTGCTCAACGTTTCCGTCGAGGGCCGCGACGGCGGTCCGACCCTGATGTTGTCGAACTCGCTCGGCGCGACAATGGCGATGTGGGAGCCGCAGATGAAGGCCCTCACGCAGATCTTTCGCGTGATCCGCTATGACCGGCGCGGCCACGGCAAATCGGGTGTGCCGGCGGGCCCCTATTCCATGGAGCGCTTCGGGCGCGACGTGCTCGCGATTCTCGATGACCTCAACATCGAGAAGACGCACTGGTGCGGGCTCTCCATGGGCGGCATGGTGGGACAATGGCTGGGCGCCAATGCGCCCGAAAAATTCGGCAAACTCATTCTCGCCAACACCGCCTGCTATTATCCCGATCCGACCAACTGGCTGAACCGTATCAAGGCGGTGAAGGAAGGCGGCGTGGCCGGCGTAGCCAATACCGTGATCGCGGCGTGGTTGACGGCCGATTTCCGCGAACGCGAGCCGCAGATCACGCAGAACCTGAAGGCCATGATGATTGCCACGCCGCCGGCCGGTTATATCGCCTGCTGCGAGGCGCTGAGCACGCTCGATCAGCGGGATTTGTTGCCGCGGATCAAGAGCCCGACGCTGGTGATCGCCGGCCGTCACGACATGTCGACGCCGGTCGCGGCGGCAGAGTTCATCCGAAGTCACATTCCCGGCGCATCGATGACGATCCTGGATGCGGCCCACATTTCCAACGTCGAGCAGCCGCACGCCTTCACTGAAGCCGTGATCGGCTTTTTGACGCAGAGGTAACTCAAGCAGCGTCATTGCGAGGAGCAAAAGCGACGAAGCAATCCAGAATCTTCATATCAGACTGGATTGCTTCGCTAACGCTCGCAATGACAAGGAAGGATATTCCATGAACGATCAGAAGCGCCGCGACGACGGCATGGCCCAGCGCCGCAAGGTGCTCGGCGATGTCTGGGTCGACAAATCGATCAAGGGCAAGAATTCATTCAATGCCGACTTCATCGATCTGATCACCCGCCACGCCTGGGGTGAGATCTGGACCCGGCCGCATTTCGATCACCGCACCCGGCGCGTGCTCGTGATCGGCACCATGGTTGCGCTTGGCCAATGGGACGAGTTTCGCCTGCATGTGCGCGCCGCGCTCGCCGAGGGCGGCTTCACGCCGGACGACATCAAGGAAATTGTCTTGCAGCAGGCGATCTATTGCGGCGTGCCTGCTGCCAATCATGCCGTCAAGGAAGCATCAGCTGTGATAGCTGAGCTTGGTTTGCTCAAGGGTTAGCTCAGACGATGGCTCAACCGCGTTGGCCGGCACCGGCTTGCGTGCCGGGGCATCGAACAACATCACCACGGCAGTCCCAAGCATCACCAGCAATTCGCTGGCGTGCAGCCGAAGTGCTTCCATTTCGCCGACCTGCGAAGCCATGATCATGCTGGCGAAGGAGATGATGCTGCCGATGCCAAGCGCCATCGCCAGCGCTTCGTCACTGCTTCCCTGCTTGCGAATAGCCGCACGCACAGTGAGAATGAGAAACAGCGCAAAGAAGGCAACGACCGTCAACCGGCCCAGCGCCAACAGCCACGCAAAGCGCACCGCTTCCATGGTCGGCAGTTGCAGGTGATCGGTGGCATAGAGCGCGACCGACACGCTCGGCCGCTCGAAGAGACCGCGGACCGGCGACATCACGATCCGGTAGGCGATGATCGCCCAGGTCGGAATGAAGTAGGCCGCGAGCAGCACGCCGTTGAATGAAGTGATCCGCCAGTTTGTGGCCATGTCGCTTCCCGTTTTGTCCGCTGATGAGAGGCTTGCGGTTTCTGTCGGGGGAAGTAACGCCGTTAAACTGCGAGGGGCAATTTAAACCCTTTATTTACCTTAATTCCGCGCCCGGCCGCGCCCAAAGCGCGGCCGGATCGGTCCAATCAGAGTGTCTTAGACGGCGCCATGCGCTTCGACATAGAGGGCGTAAAGCGAGTGACAACTCGCCATGAACAGGCGGTTCTTTTTGGGACCGCCGAACGCCAGATTGGGACAGCGCTCGGGCAAGCGGATGAAGCCGATCGCCTTGCCTTCGGGGTTGAACACCTTCACGCCGTCGAGTTCTTCTCCTTTGCTGTTGGGCGCACCGGTACTGCCCCACCCACACCAGAGATTGCCCTCGGTATCGAGCCTCATCCCGTC
>Ga0181532_10005357_pt1 | contig 10925 bp, 8 predicted proteins | sample PEATcosm2014_Bin_33_FD_119768 | JGI IMG/M metagenome (GOLD analysis project Ga0181532, IMG submission 119768) | Peatland microbial communities from MTU Mesocosm Facility, Houghton, MI, USA - PEATcosm2014_Bin11_30_metaG | ecosystem: Environmental > Terrestrial > Soil > Wetlands > Peat | place...
ATGGACTTCCTCGAATATGCGTACATGCAAATTGGCGACGACGCCAGCGCCAAGGCAACCATCGAGCAGATCGCAGCGATTCGCCCCGAACAAATGGATCCCGAATTTGAGAATTATTTGCTGATGCGCCAGGCGGAAGGGCCCGCCAAGTACGCTCTCGAGCGCCGCCGGTGGAAAGAAGCGCTAAGCCTGGAACCCAGTGCTGGCGCGCCGCCTGACGTTCAGTTGGTCACCTACTGGGGGCGCGCCGTTGCTGCTGGTCATCTCCACGACGCAGTCGCCGCGCAAGACGCGCTGAAGCACTACGACGAACTGCTCGAAGCAACGCGCAGAGGACCTCGGTCCTACATCGTCGACGGCCTGAAGAACGAGCACCAACTGGTGCAAGCCTGGGCCGCCTACGCCGCGGGCAACTCCGACGATGCGGTTCGTCTGCTGCGCGCCGTTGCCGACGATCAGGACAGAGTCGGCAAAGCCGAAACCGAACTGCCCGCTCGCGAAATGCTTGCTGACATTTTGCTCGACCTGCAGCGTCCGCAAGAAGCCCTGACCGAATATGAAATTTCCCTGCGTACCGACCCCAATCGTTTCAACGGCCTCTACGGCGCAGCGCAGGCCGCCACGCAGGTCCAGCAGAAAGACAAAGCGAGCACTTACTACACCCAGTTGGTGAAGAATTGCGAAGGCATCCGCTCCGATCGTCCTGAGCTATCTCAAGCGAAAACCCTCCTCGTCTCTGCCGGCGGTCTGTAGGCGCGAGGCTTTCAGCTACGATATAAAACCCGCGTAATCCATCGAGCTTTGGCCCCTGAGGGCTCTGGTGCCTCCCTGTAGGCGGCGCAAACTCTCGAAATATAGCGGGTCTGATGATAGAGTTACGACTCGATTTCGGCCGGCAGTTTGGAACGTCTCGGTTTAAGCCGGACCTGGCGCCTTCCGGCTAGCACGCAGGATCGGGGGCTTGGGACATGACGCCAACGCAGCTGTTCGCGCGCGTAACGTGTTGGGGCTTCCCCGAAACGTCAACGATTGGTCAAGTCAAATTTCCTGACATTGTTAAGCTTGAGCGCGACGACCGAACCAAGCCATGCAAAATGCGAGGTTCTGCTCATCGGCAAGTCTGCTTTGCAAGCAGACTTCTCCTCCTCGCGCTCTCCCTTGAGCTGGCTGGTTGCCACCGGGGCACATCGCGGGACGTCGAAGCGAAAATCTTGTTCACTCAAGTGCCGCAATCAACTCCAGGAGACAAGAACGAGCAAGACGTTATCGAAGGAACAGTGAGCGGCACACAATCTGGACAGCGGCTTGTCATCTATTCCAGGACCGGGGGTTTATGGTGGCTACAGCCCCTGCTGAGTTCACCCTTTACAACTATTTTGCCTGACGGAGTCTGGCGCAACGAAACACATCTTGGCACGGACTACGCAGTTTTACTCATTGATTCTTCCTACGTCTCAGCAGCAAACGAGATGACCACCGTCTCAGAATGCCGCGAGTCGTGCGATAAGCCAGTAAGCAGCCACGCCTCCGATCGCGTAGGGCGGCAAGCGCCACAACCATGTTGGAAGTTTGATCGTCCATTGGCGGATCGCAGCGATGAAGAGTGCCGCGACTGCGACAAAAGAAAAGTGCCCGACCTCCACGCCAGCGCTAAAAAATCCTAGCGCGAGGGGGATGTGCGCAGCGGGTAGCCCTGCCGCGCTAAGGCCGCCAGCAAAACCAAGCCCGTGCAGGAGGCCGAAGGAAAAGGCCACGAGCCAGGGCTTGCGCTGCGCCAGGCCGTCGGGATTTTCTTTGCGCAGGATTTCATACGCGACGAAAAGAATACTTAGAGCGATGACGGCTTCGACAGGAGCAGGTGGCACGTGCACGAAGCCGAGAGTTGCGAGGGTCAGCGTGACCGTGTGAGAAAGAGTGAACGCGCTGACAGTGACGAGCAGACGGCGGAAACTGGTGACCAGAAGCAAGAGGCCAGACACAAACAAAAGATGATCGACGCCCGTGAGGATATGTTCGATGCCGAGCAACAAGTAGGTGCGGGCAACTTCGAGACTATGGGGCGTAGCCTCAACGATGAAAGAAGGAGAAGAAAAGGCGAGGCGAGTTACTTGCTCGGAACCATCTATGCGTTCAACGCGCACCAGGACGTCTGTGAGGGTGGCGCTGAGGCCGTCGATACGAATCGTGGAGCCGCCAAGTCCACCCGCGCAGTTTGCGCTCCATTGCTCGGTGTACGCACCATTGGCGAAAAACGCACTGGGTGGGGCAAGATTCGAACAAGTCTCGGGAAGTTGCACGTACAGGCTCAGGCGCATGTTGTCTGAGACCGCGGGAACTTTCCAGAAAACATCGTAGGTATCGGCTCCGGTTTGCGTGAGCTCCAAGTAGGCAGGGCGCATTTCATGACCGGCGATATTTGCCGCACACACAGCGAGAAACAATAGGCAGAAGAGAGCGCGTTGCATAAATGCTCTGGTCACCGTGCCTGAGCTACTCTCTTTTCTTCGGGCAGTTCGATTTTCACGGTGTAGCGTTTAAGGAGCGCCTGATAGAACTTCTCAGTGGCTTCGTTGCGCTTGGCATCGAACCATTCGCGCCGTACCTGATCGCGGATCTCGCTGAGGGCGGGCACGCTGCGTTCGGTGCGTTGAGAGAGAAAAACGAAATGCGCGCCGTAGCCGGAGGTCACCGGGCCTTGCCAATGACTGGTGGGCAAAGCGGCAAGCGCAGAAGCGAATTGCTCGCCAAATACTTGTTTTACCTCCGCGAGAGAAACATTTTGGAAGCTCGGCGCGAGAAGAAAAGGATCACCGAGAGAACTCAGGTCAGCATTGGGACCCGAGCGTTGCAGTTCCGCGAGAAGGCGAGCTTCGTCCGCAGCGAGATTAGCGGCATGCTGTTGAGGATTGAGATAGACCTGCCGGAAATAGAAGAGGGGCTCGGACTGGAACAGGTCGGGATGTGCTTGCAGGAAAGTTTGCAGGTCGGCGTCGGTGGGTTCGACACGAGTCGCGAGGTCGTCGGAGAGAAATTCGAGCTTCTGGCGGAGACGGCGCCGGACGATAGTGTCGTCGCGGTCGAGGCCCATGGCTAAGGCCTCGCGGTAAGCCGCTTCCTCGCGGATATATTCGCGAATCTGGCCCCGGAGTTCCTCTTCGGTCGGAGGACGCTGCCACGTGCGCGTAAAACCCGTAATGATGTTTTCCAGAGCGCCCTGGGTGACGACAATCTCGCCGGGTTTATCGGTTCGGTGTCTGGTGACGAAGCCGTAGACTGCGAAGATAACGGCCCCGAGCAAAATGAAATGCAGTAGCGGTTCGCGGAGAATTTTCATGAGTCTCTCCGGTCACTTAGCCGGCGTATACCAAATAGGCGAAGTGTAGGCGCGCTCCTGGCCCTTCATTGGGACCTCAGGAGGCATCTTGATTCCAAAGTATTTGGCGTCGTAAGCGGTCCAGCGCGGCGTCGGAATTTCCAAGACACGGACGTAGTAGAAGGCCCGCTGCGAAGCGTCGAACTCGGGATCCTTCCACACTTTGATCAGTTCGGAAGCGCCAATGGTGTTCGTGTACGTGGCGTTTGGCACATCGACGGTGTCTCCAACCGGGGGAAGCTTGCCAGATTTGGAGTCGGGCTTGCGGTCGCCTGCCCACACTACATCGTAAACTTTCTCGTGAGTGTCGCCCTTCGCATCCAGCCATCCTTTGATGATTTGAATGCGATCAAGATTTGCGCCGATGGGATCTTTGAGCGCAGCAACTAGGAATGTGGGAGATTTTCCAGCAGGGGCATTCGAGAGATCGCCGCCCATGGGGACGCCTTTGCTGTAGCCGATGACCGCAGGGCTGCGGCTGGCCGCGTCTCCTGTCTCGAAATCCCAGCCTCCGAAAAAGCGGACGACCATGCGGGGACCGGTGGTGGCGTACGTTTCCTTACGCTGCATGGCATCGAAGAGGGCTTCACGGGTATTTTCCGTGGCCCAAACGCCGACATAGCCGGAAGCGGTCTGTTCCCAGCTCATTACAGTACCGCCCGCACCCTTCATAAACGCGTGGTCTGCGCGCGTGGGGCTTGGTTCGTATGGCGTCGCTTTACCGAAGAAATTGTCTTCATCGGCGGTGGATAGTGCGGTGTGCGAGTCGGTGGAACCGACCAATCCGAATTTGTAGGGATTGACGCCGAGTTCTTGTTCCAGCTTGAGGCCATTGCGCAGCGCCGCGCGCGTGTACTCATACTGAAGCATTTCCGGCTTTTTTGCCTGGCTCATATCCAAGTTGCCTTTATCCCACCGCTCGTAATTGGCAAATTCATCATTTGGAGAAAGGAAGGGATGGGTTTCGCCATCACCTTTTATTTGGGTGGTTTCGTATAGGCGCTCCCAGTGGGCGCGCTGCTCGGCATATTCGCGGTCGATGGGTTTGCCAGTAAAGGATTCGATCAACGGGAACATGGTGCCATTGGAGAGATTTCCGTTGTGCGCGATTGCAAGTACTTCTCCGCCAGTCTTCTGTTCGTAAGCGGCCATCCACTTCCAGAGATCGCGCGGGTTGTTGCTTCCGTATGGAGGAGTGGTTGTGTACGGTTCTACTTGGCTGGCTTTGCTGGCGTCGTCGCGGAAGATCACGTTACGGTGTAGGTTGTTGCCAGCTGCGAGCGAAGTCCATTCATAGCCTATGAAAGCGGTAAAACGGCCGGGGGCATTAGCCTCTTCCGCCGCCTTGATGATGGTTTCCCACGTGGAACGATAGCCTTGGGTACCCGGCGCGTAGACCAGTGCCGTGGGAAATTTCCCTTGTGCAAACGAGCCCACAATCTCCAAAGCCGCCTGCGCGCCGTGGCCGTTTTGCATCATGTCGTACCATCGACGCCCGGTCGGGTCGGCCAGCATTTCGGGTTTCCCTGCGGACAAATCTGTGATGAAACCCATATTGTCCGAGTGATCGGAGACCACTAGAAAATCCAGGGGCCGGGAAAGTTTCACTTGCTGACCGCTGGAGGCGGTGATTTGCTCGCCCTTCGCGAAACGATAGGCTTCACGTGGGCCCAGGCGGCAACCGGCGGCACCGGCGTCCAAAGAAATCGCGGTGTGCAAATGGGTGTCGCCCCAATATACGCGTTCCGGAAACTTCCGGTCGGCTGCGGGCGAATAGGGCGCTTTCTTGGGAAAGACATTTTCCAGTTCTTGCTCTGAGGGCGCGGGCTCTTGCGCGAGAACCTGCGCTGGCACCCACAGGGCGATCACCAGCGCCAAAAGCACACCCATTCTGATCACAAAATTATTGATTTTCATGAGCTCCCCCTTCACTGCGGAAATGGATTATAGCTGGGCGGCAAACAAAAGAATTTCTCGATAATTGATCTCGCTTAGTTTCTTCTGGTACGCGTTCGCGAACGGCCTTCAGTGCTGCGACTTTGCCGCTGATATTTCTGTGTGCGCTCCGTCCCTTGCTGCCGGGCTTTTGCGTCACGATCCAGGCTTTGCAACTCACTCGACTGGGTCGCGCTGGGTCTCTGCCCGCCGGCTTGCGGTAACGAACTTGTGTTCGTGGCGGTTCGATCACGCTGTGCGCCAGTCGCAGTGGTGGAAGTCTGCGCGGCCTGGGCTCTCTGCCCATTCGCGCTGGCATTCTGCGCCTTTGCCTGCGCGTTGGCCTTGGCGGCAGAGCTATCGACCGGAGTCCACGAGCCGTTTTCGTACTGCTGCCAACCGTTTCCGGTTTTTTTGTATGCGTTGCCGTCCTTCCCAGCGTAAACGTCACCACTCCCGCTCTGCCCGACAAACCCGTTTCCATTTTGCCCACTTCCTGCGACAACCCTGCCGCCTTCCGAACCGCGAGCTCCCGCAACCGTACCCCGTGAGTCCGTGTAGTGCCCTGTCTGCGCCCACTTGTCACCCTTGGTAACAACCGAGCTCCCCCAGTGGCTGTAGGCATTCGATCCCTGCCGCGTTGCACCGTAAGCCCCTGTGTACGGGTTGTACGCGCGGGCGGCTCCTGCACAGCCGTACACACCACATCCCCCGACGGCTCGTCCACGAGCTCCGGTCGATGGGTTGTACCAAGCGGCTCCCGCGACTCCACCGTAGGGCCCATATGCACCGCGAGCTACACCGTACGCCCCGTTGTGCGGGTTGTAGTGAGCGCCGACTCCATAAGTGATGGGGTAAGGGCGATAAATCGGATATGGGTACGGTCCATGATAATAATACGGCGGGTAGTAGTAGCCGGTTCCGTAAGCCAAGGTGGCTCCGACGGCCGCCCCAATGATAAACATCCCGAGATAACCTGCTGTGCTACTGGCTTCGGTCTCTCCGCTCGGCGTCGTGGTCTGTGTCACATAGGTGACGTTGTAGACCGGCGAGCTCGATGGAATGGTGTAAATTTCTTGAGGAACGGACTCCGCAGTCTTCCATGGCCCGGTCGGCGCAGTGGACATGAACCATATGCCTTGGAAGCACAAATAGTACAAGTCACCTACCTTAATGACCTTGTCCTGGGTGTTCGAAGCGTAGGAGAGCGAAGTCTCTTCAATAGGTTTGAATTGGGGCTCGCCGTCGTAGGTAACCGCAACCTCGGCTTCCGCTTTGGAGCGATCGACGATTACGGTGTTCGGTACCTGTGCGAGCAGCACCGCATCGTTGGCCTCATTCGTTCCCGGAACTGAAACAAGTACGCGGGCCGCCACGCTGTTAGGAGGAATCTGGGCAAAGTCCGCGGGCAAGTCCGCAGTGGCAAAAGTCCAAGGCCCATCGAGGGTTTTGGCGCGAAACCAACGTCCGGCTACAAGGTAATAGTATTGATTCTCCCCGCCATGAAGAAAAACATTACTCTCCGTATTCGTTGCGTAAGACAGCTGGGTGTTGGGAATTTTCGCGTACACGGTCTTTCCATTGAACGTGATGATCTCCGCGGGCTGGTTGCTGTAAAAAACCTTGGGTACAGCGCCTCCACTGCCGGCTGGTGGCGGAATCGTCTTTTTCACGTCTGCCCAGTTCGGCTGGTCAGGTATCTTGGTCATATCGGCGGGCAATTTCGTTGTGACGCTCCACGGTCCTTCCAAGGTGGTGGCCGTAAGCCACGTTTTCTCGTTGAGAAGGTAATACTTGGAACTGGATTTATCGAAAAACAAATCCCAGTTGGTGTTGACCACGAACTCCAGATTGGTATTCGCAATTGGGGCACGAACAACTTCACCGTCGACGAGAAGCAGAATTGCATTTTCATAGGAGACGAAGATTTTCGGGGGATCATTCTTCACGGGTACCACGGGTTCGGAGTCCGGCTTCTTTTCCTCCAATTCCGCCAACAACCGGTCGAGGGAAATGTTTATGGTCGCGGTGGGCGAGAGGAAAGTCTTGACCAACTGATCCATGTTCGCTGCGCCGGCCTCTTCCAAGGAGGGGAATTTTGTCGAGGTGACTTGAAACTGGCTCAGCACCACGTTGCGAGTGTCCAGGTTGGTATCGGTGCGGGCTCGAAGATAGACAACGCCGACCGTGGGCTGTCCCGCCTTCTGCTTGATGGAAACCGCCATACGGGCGTCAAGTTGCCGGAAGTTTGTCCACTCGTCGAGCTGCGGCTGGTAGTAGATGATCGTGGCGTCCGCCGTGGATTTTTCTCGTGGCCAGCCAATATCCTGGGCAAAACTCGCGCTGACAAGACAAGAAATAAGAACAGCTGCTACCAGAGTCTTCATAACTGATCCCCCAGCTCTTTACTTCGGCTTTCGGTCTCCAAAGTAAATTTGGTGTATCTGCTTTTCGCTCAGAGCTAACCCCAAGGCTACGTAAAGGAGATGGCGTCACTTCACCAGCGCGATCTCACTTGGCCGCCAGGTCTTGTCGAACCACGGCTGGAGGGGACCGTAAAGGCGCAGGAGCGTATTCCATCCTTTGCCAGGAACGGTTTGAACCTAGTTCGTTTCATGACCTGCTGGCGCAGTCGCCCGAAATAAACATCCGCTGATGTGTCGGGATTCATAACGAAACCTTTACTCTGGCTACCAATACTCGGGAACTGTGCGTCGGTTTGGAGTTCCGAGCGTGTCTGATTGTCATAAACGACGAACGACCAGAATGTCTTTGCGGGAATATTCGGTGGCAAATGTACCTTATAGGTTTTGCTGCCATCCAGCGGTTTTCCCGTGGAATCAACGAACGCGGCGGCATATTGCGAACCGACACCGACTATTTTGGCCGCCATAGCTGGGGTAATGCCGGTAGCGAAGTAGAACATCATGGTGCGAGCGTCGAAATTGCGCACGCCGGGCTGCAACAGAAATTCGTAACTGCCGCCAACGAACGGGGTGCACCATGCGCTGTTAGGATAAAAATAAGCTTCCTTCATGCGAGTCTTGAACAGAATTGCCCGAGCCGTGGCGTTGCCGACTGCGGCTGAGTCGGTGAGAATGTTCTTCATACGGTCATCGGGTGCGAAGTTTTTCCCTTTCTCGATGCCGATGGAGGCGAGCACGCCGAGCGTTTCAGGGTCGAGTGCATCGTTCGGCTCTTCCTGCACGACGTGGTTTATCTCCTCGTAGAAAGTGAAGTCGTTGGCGTGAATGGTATTGAATGCATTGCCGGACACGTTGATAAACTTCATCTGTGGCGGATTTTTCGCGTCCGATAGCAAATAGACCTTCGCGAATTTCTTGGTCGCATCGACGGCAGTCTTGGTGCTGCCGTTCTCCACGAATCCGCGCCAGAAGAAAACGTTGCCATACGTCTTCGAGCGAAAGACAAAGTAGCCTTTCGGCACGTCGCCTTTGTAGTCGGGCGGCAGCAGCAGGAACTTTCCGCCTTTGCCCTTGTCAGGCCCGGCGTTGCCAACGTCCCCTACGTAGTGGAACCAGAAATCATCAATGATGCCGAGTATGTTCGGCGGCGACTCGATGACCAAAGGACCATTTTTCAAATCTAGCCACATCAAATTGTAAACGGTCTCTGTGTTCGGCGTGAGGAACAGCGACCTGGAGTCCATCAAGTCTTCCATGATGAGCACCGTTTGATTGTCGGTCGCGCCCTGACTGCGAAGGCCCTCGCGGAACGCATAAAGTGAAGCGCCCGGCGTTGCGGTAAGAAAAGCTTGCACGCCGCGCTCGAAGTCGAGGTTGTCATATACCTTCTCGACTGTTGCATCATCCGGGAAGCCGTCGAAAAAGTTCAACGTCCCAAGCCGAGTCTCGACTTTATCCGGCGTAGTGATGGCAGCCGGAATGTCTGTGGTCATCTTCATTCTCGGTGGAGTTTGCGAGTGTGCGGCGGATGCGGCTAATGCACCTGCCACGCCAAGACTAAACATCATGATGCGAATGAATCCGATTTTCATTTGGCGAGTCCCGTCCCTAAGTTGGTCGCAACCTGGGGCGTCAGATAGCACCGAGATTCAAAACAAACGAGCCCGATAGTATCACAAGCCCACTTCGCAGCGCAGTTTGGGCGAGGGGCGGCAGACTAAGTCCGGTGTTCAACGTCGTCGGCGTTGTCGAGAGTGTTGTTGTGCGACTCGATGCAAACCTCGAGCTCCGCGAGTCGGAGCGGGGTCAGTCCCAATGGGTCGACGCAACACTCAGATCGAACCCAATTAGCATTGAAAACAACGGCAATATCATTCGGTGAGGTTCGATCACTCTCCGAACATCGAGGCTCCATCTCGGCAACTCGAATGTGGAATTATGGGCTCGTCAAATTCAGCCGGTAAAGCCAGCTGCTGAAGCGTTGATCGCTGCGGAGATCGTCGATGATGGGTTCTACTTCAGCCACATGACATAGAAACAGTGCTGTGATACGACGCAGGCCAGCTGAGTCACCATATTGGTCAACCAGTGGTGAAGAATATCACAGGGTCATGATAAGAGTTGGGTAACCGGCAACTTAGCTCCCTGTACTTGACTTCATCGGTTACGCCCTTTACCGGGAGCTTGGGTGAATGGAAACCCGTTCAGCTCTGGTTTCCTCGCTGATCGGGAAGCAAAACAAGGCCAATCCCACGTTGCAAATTCTGAGATTTGTGGTTAGTATCCATCACTCCAGATAATTCTCCAACCGCCAGTTCTGTACCGCCGCCCAGGCCAGGGAACTGAATACCTAACTGGGTGCGTGTAACATGGGACCAACGTTACGTCGGCATACTACGCCGAGTTCCGCGAAGCTCTTCGGTTCACATACCGTCTGGTTCCCTGTCCAGAAATTCTATCCGCACGCGTTGCTTGTATTTCTTGGTGTTCTATCACACGTTCTGACCTGCTACTCCGCTGGTCAACAACCGAGCGCGAAAAACGTGCTGGTGCTGTTTAGCGGCATTAATACTGACAACCAGTTCATGGATTTAATTGAACCCGTGATACGGGCTCGCGCGCCGACGCCGACCACTTTCTACGACGCATATTTGATACTCGAGCCAGACGAACAGAAAAGAAAACGTTCTTGGCAGAGTGAGGCAGAAACGCTCCGAAGCACATACACCGGAGTGAAGCTGGATCTCGTGATAGCAGTGTCCTCTCCTCTGAGGCGAACCCATCCATGGATACGAACAGGTCTGCCGTTAACTCTCTCACAAGCCCTCCTCGAAACCTACGGCGCGCAATGTTACACGAGCGGTTAGCGCACATGGAAGTCGTGAAGCTATCAGAAATTCATCCGAAGTCCTAAAAAAGGGAATGTCTAGAAAAAAACCTCTCCTCCGGCCGGATTGATTGTGCTCATCGTGGAACCGCGTCTTGATCCTTTACGCTCCGATCCACGCTTCCAGAGGGTGTTGCAGAAGGTCGGGCTACACGATCCCTAAGCGCGCCAAGCGAGGTGGGCGGCGGCAAGAGTCAAGAGGCCGGTAGAATATTCTGATTTACCCGGAAGAAATTGGTGGGGTCGTATTTTTTTTTGATTTCGGCGAGACGTTGGTAGTTGTCGCGATAGGTAGCACGAACCC
>Ga0181532_10005358_pt1 | contig 10923 bp, 8 predicted proteins | sample PEATcosm2014_Bin_33_FD_119768 | JGI IMG/M metagenome (GOLD analysis project Ga0181532, IMG submission 119768) | Peatland microbial communities from MTU Mesocosm Facility, Houghton, MI, USA - PEATcosm2014_Bin11_30_metaG | ecosystem: Environmental > Terrestrial > Soil > Wetlands > Peat | place...
AGGATCAGACGACGGCACATCATCGAAGAAGAGGACCGCGACGGGTGGCCGGGCCACGCCGCCCGGCGGGAGGGCGACGCCACCGGGCAGCCGGGACATCAACAAGCGCTATACGGCGCCGATCCCGAAGAGCGTCCGGCACAGCCCGCGCTGGTTCGGTCCTGTGCTTCTAACTCTTCTCGTCGTCGGGCTGCTCTTGATCGTCGGCAACTACGTGGGCATCATGCCCGGCGGCACGAGCAACTGGTACCTCATCGGCGGCCTCATCGGGATCGTGATAGGCGCCATGATGGCCACGCAGTACCACTGAGCGTTCCTGGACTCCGGGCAGAACTGAGTCCTGCCGGCGGGCGGCCGCGTCCGGAGGGATGCGTCTCGATTGGGCGCCATCGGCGCCGTTCCAAGGTCCATGACTGGCGGCAGGAGCCGCGCTCGGTCGCTACCGTGCAAGCGGGTCCGCGCCGCGTCCATCGCGGCGCCATTGGCGCGGCGGTCCGGGCTGGCCGCCGCGACTACCGTGAGGACCGTGCCGAATCAAACCGAAGGCCACCCAGCACGCGAAGACCCGCCTGCCAAGAAGGACATGAGCCGGTGGCTCGGGGACGCAGGCATGCCGATTCTCGCCGCGCTCGGCGTCGCTTTTGACGACTATGGGATCGAGGACGACGACCGGGCGGGCTGGGCGACAGCGTCCTGGGAGCCGACCGCGGTGGCGTGCAACCCGCAAGGCATAGTCCAAGCAGGCGTGCACGCCGTGGTGCTCGATGCGGCCATGAGCTTTGCAGTCAATGCAGGCCTGTCGGGAAAGGACCGCACCGGGGCGGCCCTCGAGTTGAAGACCGAGACGATGCGACCTGCCAATGCCGGCGAGCGGCTGGCGGTACGCGGGGCGGTGATGCGCCAGGCAAAGCAGGTCGCCTTCGCCGAAGCGCGCATTGAGGACGCCAAGGGGCGTCTGGTCAGCCGTTCCACGGGCACGTTCCTCGTGCAGCGCGGCTGAATCCGACCGCCCCACGCGGACCAACCGGATCAATCCGCGACAGGAATCGGCCCGTGGTGCGTCGCCATTCGAGAGCCGATCGCCTTCGCCTGGTGGCCACATGGCCGCCTCCACAGGGCCGCTTTCCAAGGTGTACACGGCTGGGTGGCCCACAGGCTATGCCGGCTCCGAATCACGGGAAACCTCGCAAGTTTCAAGCGGTTCCGGCTGTTTGCGTCCCGTGCTGACGGTCTTCCCGTAGCCTCACAAGACCAATCGAGGCAGCCGCGAAGTGCTCCGCCGCAAGCTGGTGTCGTGGTCGTGATAAGGCTACGTGACAGTCTTCGCTAAGCAGTATTGGATTAACTCGGCGTTATCGGCAATACTGGTTGTATGCCACCAAGAAAAAAGCCAACCAAGCCGGGTCTCTCCCCGTCGCACAAAGACGCGCTCGCCGAAGGTCGACGCCAGGGCAATGCAGTGCGTCGGTACCTGGTCGCGCTCGAGAGGTCGAAGCCGCGTCGCGGGCGCTCGACTAGCGCGGATGCCTTGAAAGCGCGTCTCGCAGACCTCGAGCAGAGGCTCGTCGCGGCAGACCCGCTTCAGCGGATTCATCTGATCCAAGAGCGGCGCAACCTCGAGCGGCGGATCGAAGGCGCAAGCGCCGAGGCCGAGGACGACCTTCCCGAGCTCGAGAAGGCATTTATTACCGTTGCCGCAGATTACGGGTCACGCAAGGGGATCGACTACGCCACCTGGCGTGAGGCGGGAGTGACGGCCGAGGTGCTCCAGAAGGCGGGAATCCACTGGAGTCGCCGGTCCTAGTCGCAAGCCGGTCGGAGGCGTGAGCGCCTTGGGCCGGCCCGAGGAGAGTCGTCACGTCGGTGCTCGTGGTCGGCGGTCCGAGCAACGGAGCGCATGACGTGGACAGCCGCCCTTGAGAGGCGGGACGGTTGCATGCTCACCGGGTGGCAGTCGCGCTGACGACTTATCCAGGGACTTTCTCCAGAGCGGCGAAGGTACGCTGGATGTTGGCAAGTGATCGCGTCAGGTCGAATGCCTCGTTCAGCGTTCTTGTCGCCTCCTCGTCGCCCCCGAGAGCCTCGGTGACCTCCCGGTCCTCTCCGAGTATGTCCCTGAAGGAACGTCGCTCCTCCTGGGCGGCGCAGGCGTCTCGCTGCACGATGCGGTACGCGGTGTCACGGGTCATGCCCGAAGAGATGAGGGCGAGGAGCACGGGCTGGGAGAACACGAGCCCGTGCGAGCCCTCGAGCAGGTTCTCACGCATCCGCTCGACATGGATCACCAGGCCTTCGATCAGGCCGGTCATCTTCGTGGCTGCGTAGTAGGCGACAAGGCTCGCGTCGGGGAGCACGATGCGCTCTACAGAGCTGTGGGAAATGTCACGCTCGTGCCAAAGGGCGACGTCCTCGAGGCCGGTCACGAGATAACCGCGCAGGACCCGGGCGAGACCGGCCAGGCGCTCGGCGGTGATCGGGTTTCGCTTGTGGGGCATTGCCGAAGAGCCCTTCTGGCCCGGCCTGAAAGGCTCTTCTACTTCGCCGACCTCTGTCCGCTGCAGATGCCTTATCTCGGTGGCGAGGGACTCGATGGTGGTTCCGAGGGCGGCGCAGGCGTACAGGTACTCGGCGTGCCGGTCCCGCGCGATGACCTGTGTGGCCGGCACAGGCTGCAAGCCGAGGGCATCGCACACGTACTGTTCGACCGAAGGGTGGATGTTCGAGTAGGTCCCGACTGCGCCCGAGAGCTTTCCCACGGCGATGGCCTGTCTCGCACGCAGCAGCCTTGTCCGGTCACGGTCGGCTTGCAGGCACGCCAGAGCGAGCTTTGTTCCGAAGGTCGTCGGCTCTGCGTGCATGCCGTGGGTCCGCCCCACCGTGGGCACAGTGGCGAGCTCGTAGGCTCGGCGCTTTGTGACCGACACCAGGTTTGCGACGGCGGCGACAAGGAGGTCCGCGGCACGCGCGAGCGTGGCTGACAAAGCGGTGTCGACCACGTCCGACGAGGTGAGGCCGTAATGGATCCAGGACCCCTCGGGCTCTCCGATCGTCTCCTGCACGACATCGACAAAGGCCGCAACGTCGTGGTCGGTGACAGCTTCGCGTTCGGCGACATTTTTCACGAAGTCGGCGTCGATCTCGGGGGCACGGGCGCGGCAAGCCGCCGCGTGTGCGATTGGGACAACACCGAGCTTCGACCATGCCTCCACAGCGAGAAGCTCGATCTCGAGCCATAGGCGAAGGCGCGCCTCTTCATCGAAGACTGCCGCCATCTCCGGCATTGTGTAGCGGGGGATCATGGCGTCCCGTCTTCCTTCCCTGTCGCGGCCGCAAAGCGGGGCTGCATTGCCACGTTCACACGGCCAAGCGTACGTATTGCTCCCGGCCGGGTCCTACGCCGGCATAGGTCACCGGCACCCCGGTGTACTCGGCGACGACGTCGAGGTAAGCACGCGCCGCTTCGGGGAGATCCGATACGGTCCTAGCCCCGGACAGGTCCGCTCGCCATCCGGGCAGTTCCCGGTAGACGGGCTGGGCCCGGTGGAGCACGGACTGATGGTAAGGGATGTGCTCGTACAGCTCGTCACCGTCCCGGTAGGCGACGCAGACTTTGACCGTGCCGAAGGCGGACAGGACGTCCAGCTTGGTGATGGCGATTTCCGAAAGTGAGTTGAGTCGTGCAGCGTGGCGGAGAAGGACGAGGTCCAGCCATCCGGGACGGCGCCGGCGGCCGGTGTTCGTCCCGTACTCGTGGCCGAGATCGACGAGCATTTCCCCCTCTTCGCCGTTCACCTCGGTGGGCATGGGGCCTGAGCCAACCCGGGTCACGTAAGCCTTGGCGATGCCGACGACCCGGTCGATGTCACGGGGGCCGATCCCCGTTCCGACACAGGCTCCGCCGGCGGTCGGATTGGATGACGTGACGAAGGGATAGGTCCCGTGGTCGAGGTCCAAGAAGGTTGCCTGGGCGCCTTCCAACATGATCTGGCGGCCCGCCTCGAGGGCCTCGTGCACGAGCCTGACGGAATCGCCGATCATCGGTGCAAGGGCGGGTGCGACCTCGTCGAGGTACTGAGCGGCGATCTGGTCGGCGTCGAGCGGGAGGCGGTTGTACACCTTGGCGAGGATGGCGTTCTTCTCCCTCAGCACGACGTCGAGCTTCTGTCGGAAGATCTTGGCGTCCAAGAGGTCCTGCACCCTGAGGCCGATGCGGGCGGCCTTGTCCGCGTAGGCGGGGCCGATCCCGCGTTTGGTGGTACCGAGCTTGGCCTTGCCCAGGTAGCGCTCGGTCACCCTGTCTAGCTCGACGTGATAGGGCATCACGAGATGGGCGTTGCCCGACACGACAAGGCGGCTCGTGTCGATGCCCCTCGCCGAGAGCGCGGCGCACTCGGCGAGAAGCACCGTCGGCTCTACTACGACGCCGTTGCCTATCACGGGCACGACGTGGTCGTAGAAGACGCCGCTCGGGATGAGCTGAAGGGCGAAGGTCTCGCCGCCGACCACGATCGTGTGTCCGGCGTTGTGGCCGCCCTGGTAGCGCACGACCATGCTCATGTCGCTTGCGAGGAGGTCGGTGAGCTTGCCTTTTCCTTCGTCGCCCCATTGGGTTCCGACCACCACGGTCGCGGGCACGTCACGCCTCCGGACTCTGAGAGAATCTGCCCGCTGCCATGGCGAATTGCGCCCCAGGCGCGGGCCGCAAAGTTTAGCGGTACTGCTCCTGGTCGAGGCGTTTTCCCGGGAGGGCCGTTCCGCGGCGCCGAGCCGAGCAAATATTTCGAAACGATGACATACTGATCCGCGGTGGCTACTGCCGGGTGGCAATTCAGCCTTACTCGCCAGCGACCCAACCTGTAACGTGATGGCAATTAATCAGCATCCATCTTGGGAGGCGCAAAAAAATGAAGCGATTGCTCTGGTTGTCGGTTCTGGTTCTGGCCGTGGGCACGATGGTGGCTCCGCTCGCGGCCAGCTCGTCAGGCGCAGCGACGTCGAGGACGGCTGTCGTGCATTCCGTGACGAGCAAGGCACCGCATGCCGCGAAGTTCCTCGCCTGCATGGTGACCGACACCGGCGGTATCGATGACCGGTCGTTCAACGCGTCCTCATGGCAAGGCGTCAAGGAGGCCGAGTCGACCACAATTACAGGCAAGTACCTGCAGTCGACGACCGAGAGCGACTACATCCCCAACATCAACGCCTTTATTGCAGAAAAGTGCGGCATCATCGTCACGGTCGGCTTCCTCATGGGTGACGACACCCAGACTGCCGCCCAGAAGAACCCGAGCCAGAAGTTCGCCATCGTCGACTACACCTACTCGCCGGCGATCAAGAACATCGACGCCCTCGTGTTCGACACCGTCCAGGACGGGTTCCTCGGCGGTTACCTCGCGGCGGGCATGTCCAAGACGCACGTGGTCGCGACCTTCGGTGGAGAGAAGCTGCCAACGGTCACCATCTACATGGACGGCTTCTGGGACGGCGTGCAGTACTACAACAAATTGCACCCCAAGCTCACACCGACCAAGGTCCTCGGATGGGACGAGCAGACTCAGAACGGCTCGTTCACCGGAGACTTCACGAACCAGGCCAACGGCGAGCACTTGACCGAGACCTTCATCGCCGAGGATGCGGACATCGTCTTCCCGGTGGCCGGTAACGTCGGCCTCGGTGCTGCCGCAGCGGTGAAGGCCGCTGACCAAGCTGGTGGCGACGTCAACATGGAGTGGGTCGACACCGACGGCTGCATCAGCGCCCCCGACTACTGCAAGTACTTCATCACGAGCGTGACCAAGGGCATTCAAGCTGCCGTGAAGAACGCCATCGTCACGACGTCAGAAGGCAAGTTCAAGGGCGGCAACTACATCGGCACTCTCAAGAACGGTGGAGTCACCCTGTCCCCGTATCACGACTTCGCCAGCAAGGTCCCGGCAGCTCTGCAGAAGGAGCTCGCCACGATCAAGGCTGGAATCGAGAACGGCACCATCGCGACACCGACCAAGAGCCCGGTGTAACAAGGGCCTCAACCAGGGCGGTGTCGTTGTGGCGTCGCCCTGGTCGTGGCACCTAGGGTAAGCAGACCAAGATCCGTTCCAGGGCATTGCCCGCGTGGCAAGGCCCTGGAACGTGGCATGTCCGGTTGGGAGGTCGCGCTGCAGCTCGAGTTGCGTGGGATCACGAAACGATTCGGCAGCCTCGTCGCCAACGACGGCATCGACCTCACCGTTGAGCCGGGCGAGATCCACGCCTTGCTCGGCGAGAACGGAGCCGGCAAGTCGACGCTTATGAACGTCCTGTACGGGCTCTTGAAGCCCGACCAGGGCCAGATACTCCTCGACGGGAAAGTCGTCACTTTTCACAACCCCGGCGACGCCCTTGCTGCCGGGATAGGCATGGTCCACCAGCATTTCATGCTGGTACCGGTCTTCACCGTCGCCGAGAACGTCATGCTCGGCGTGGAGCGGACAAGCGTCCTCGGCCTGTTGAACCGCAGACGCGCCCGCAAGGACGTGCTCGAGCTGTCGAGCCGTTACGGCCTCGCCATCGACCCCGACGCCCTCGTCGAGAACCTGCCGGTCGGGATCCAGCAGCGAGTCGAGATCGTAAAAGCCCTGCACAGAGAGGCGAGCGTGGTCATTTTGGACGAGCCGACGGCGGTTTTGACGCCCGGTGAGACCAAGGAGCTCTTCCGCATCATGCGCGACCTGCAGGCGGCGGGGAAGTCGATCATCTTCATCAGCCACAAGCTGAAAGAAGTGCAGGAGATCGCCGACCGGATCACGGTTCTCCGCCGGGGCAAAGTTGTCGGCTCGCCACCACCGAGCGCGACCGACGAAGAGCTCGCCTCTTTGATGGTGGGACGTGCGGTCGAACTGACGGTGCACAAGGAGCCTGCTCATCCCGGCGACGTCGTCCTCAAGGTGGAGGCCATGCGCGTCGAGAACGCGGCCGGCCGCGCAGTTGTAGACGGAGTCTCGTTCGAGGTCCGAAGCGGCGAGATAGTCGGTGTCGCCGGGGTGCAGGGTAACGGCCAGACCGAGCTTTGCGAAGGGATCATGGGCCTGTTGCCGGTACTGGGAGGTTCAGTCCATGTCAACGACCGCGATCTGACAGGCGCGAGGACACGGGTCGTGCTCGAGTCCGGCGTGAGCTACATCCCCGAGGACCGCCTCGAGGACGGCATCGTCGAGCGCTTCTCGCTTGCCGACAATCTCGTGCTCGACGTCTACAACCGGCCGCCCTACGCGTCGGGTCTCGCTCTCCATCTCGGCGCCATCAGGGAGAGCGCTGCCAAGCACATGGAGGAGTACGACATCCGGGCGACCTCGATCGACATGACGGCGGGGACGCTCTCGGGCGGCAATCAACAAAAGGTCATCGTCGCCCGTGAGCTCGGCCGAGAGGTGCGGCTGCTCATTGCGAACCAGCCCACGCGTGGTCTTGACGTCGGTTCGATCGAGTTCGTGCACCACCAAATCGTCGCGGCACGAGACCAGGGCACCGCCGTGCTGATCTGTTCGACCGAGCTCGACGAGATCTACGCGCTCGCGGACCGGATCGTCGTCATGTACGAAGGGCGCATCGCCGGCGAACGGCCGCCCACAGTCTCGATCGAGGAGCTCGGGCTTTTGATGGCCGGTGCCGGGGCATCCGACCGCGTCGCGGAGGCACAGACGGTATGACCCAGCAGGACACCGGCCCCGGCGGCACAGTGGCGTCCGATCCGCCCGGAACGCCCGAACCCGCCGAGGGCGCGTCCAGCGGCACGGCGGAGGACGCGCGAAAGGCTGGCCTCAAGGGGACCGAGGTGGCCATCTCGCTCTTGAACGCCGTGCTGGAGGGAAGCTCGGCGGTCGTGACGTTCCTCGCCATCGTCACGGCCGTCATTATCGGAGGGCTGCTGATCGCTTTCACCAGCCCGACAGTGCTGCACGCCTGGAGCCACTTGTTCTCGGCTCCCGGCTCGGCGTTCTCCCAGGCCTGGGACGTGGCTGCCTCGGCTTACTCGGCGATGTTCGAAGGCGCCATCGTGAACCCGCACACGGTGTCGGCCGCCTTCCACGGAGGCTCTATCGCGCAGATCTTCAATCCTTTGTCCGAGACGGCGGTGAATGCCACGCCCCTCATCTTGGCGGGGCTTGCCGTCGCCCTGGCCTTCCGGGCGGGCATGTTCAACATCGGTGCCACGGGCCAGTTCATCGGCGGGGCGATGATCGCAGGCTGGATCGGCTTCGCGGTCCACCTGCCGATGATCATCCACGTCGTGGTCGCCGTGATCGGGGGCGTCGTCGGGGGATCCATCGTGGGGGGCTTCGTCGGCGGTCTAAAGGCGCGCACGGGCGCACACGAAGTGATCGTCACCATCATGCTCAACTACGTGATGGAGTACCTGATCCTGTTCCTCCTCGGCCTGGCCGTCTTCCGGGCCCCCGGCCTGCCGAACCCTGTCAGCCCTCCTGTCGCCACCAACGCAACGCTGCCCCACCTCGCGGGAGCGACGTTACGGATCAACGCCGGCTTCCTGGTCGCGCTCGCGGCTGCGTTCGCAGTTGCCTGGCTCCTCAACCGGACGACCATCGGATTCGAGCTTCGTACGGTCGGGGCGAACCCGAATGCGGCCCGGGCGGCGGGAATGAGCCCGGAGCGCACCTGGGTGACCGTGATGCTCATCTGCGGAGGCCTCGCTGGCCTGGCGGGCGCGAGCGTGATCCTCGGGACAGACTTCGCCCTTACCCCACAGATATACGGGACCTACGGCATAGACGCGATCACCGTCGCCTTGTTGGGGCGTGCTTCGCCGGGTGGCGTCGTGCTGGCAGCGCTCCTCTACGGCTCACTCGACGCCGGCAGCGTGACCATGCAGGCCCAGACGCAGATCCCGGTCGACATCGCGACGGTCATCCAGGCTCTGATCGTGCTGTTCGTGGCTGCGCCACCGTTCATCAGGGAGATCTACCACCTCCGTGGTCGACGTGGCGGTGAAAGCGGCCAACTGCTTGCGAAGGGGTGGAGCTCATGACGGCCATCACCGCGGTCGGTCCCAAGCGCGTGACAATCGACAGGCAACGCGCCATCGCCGGCATCTTCGTCATGCTCGGCGTCGTCGACTTCTTCGTCTTCGGCCTTTTCGCCAGCAATGGCGATGCCGTGTTCACCTTCACGCTCACCGGCGCCGCAGTGAGCGTGCCCAACCTCAGTCTCCCGGCCGGTCCCGTGTCGGAGGGTATCGGCGCCCTCACAGTCATCCTCGGCCTTCTTTATGCAGGGGTCCGTCTCTCGAAGATCCCTCAGCGCCTCGTGGGAGTCGCTGTCGTGCTCGGGTTCGTCGTGTCGTTCCTGTGCTGGTCCGACGCCGGGCGGATCCCGCTCCCGTTCGTGTCGCTCATGCAGTCGACGATGCTGGCCGCGATACCGCTCGTCCTCGGTGCTCTCTCGGGCTGTCTCTGCGAACGTTCCGGCGTCATCAACATCGCCATCGAGGGCCAGCTGCTCCTCGGCGCCTTTGCCGGGGCTGTCATCGCGAGCTCGTTCGGCTCGCTCTGGCTGGGCCTTTTCTCCGGGTCGATCGCTGGCGGCCTGCTGGCGATATTGCTGGCGGTGTTCGCCATCCGCTACATGGTCGACCAGATCATCCTCGGCGTCGTTCTGAACGTCTTCGCCTCAGGACTCACGGGGTACCTCTACGACCAGGCACTCGTCCCGTACCAGAACAGGCTGAACTCCCCGAACACCTTCGTCCCGATCAAGGTCCCCGTGCTGGGTGACATCCCCATCATCGGGCCGATCCTGTTCGACTCGACGATCTTCCTGTACATCACCTATGCGGCCGTCGCCCTCGTGCACATAGGCCTTTTCAAGACGCGCTGGGGACTTCGCGTGAGGGCTGTCGGCGAGCACCCGACGGCGGCTGACACCGTCGGGATCAAGGTTCTGTTCACGAGGTACCGCAACGTTGTCCTGGGTGGTCTCGTCGCCGGCATAGGGGGCGCCTCGCTCACGATCGGCTCCGTCGGGTCCTTCGGCAAGGACATCTCCTCCGGCCAGGGCTACATTGCCTTGGCGGCAATGATCTTCGGCCGCTGGACCCCGCTCGGTGCCACCGGCGCGGCCCTCCTGTTCGGCTTCTCGGTCGCCTGCGCCAACGTGCTCGGCACGATCGGGGCTCCCATTCCCTCCGACTTCCTCTTGATGCTGCCTTACGTGGCGACGATCATCGCCGTCGCCGGCTTCGTGGGCCGCAGTCGTGCGCCAAAGGCCGACGGCCAGCCCTACATCAAGTCCTGACGCCCGGCTCGGCCCGGCTCGGCCCGAGGTCCACGTGCCGGCGTCCGAGGGCGACGTCTTGGGTCCTAAGGCAGGGGAGGTACCTGGCCGACCTCGGCGTCGGTGCCGATCTCGATGACCGGATGATCGCCTGGCTCGAGCCAGCGCAGCACTTTCAAGAGCTCTGGAACCGGCAAGGCGATGCAACCCTCGGTCGGGGCGTCCATCCAGGCGTGCAGGAAGATGCCCGAACCCGGCGCGTCCGGCCCGGAGATGGTCGGGTCTAGGTTGTAGTCGATCACGGCCAAGTACGGGTAGCCCCTCGTGCCCTGTGTCTCGGTCCAGAGAGGCTCGGACCAGGCTGCGAAAGGCGGTGTGGTGCCGCAGGCCACGTGTACGAGCCGGTTGTACTGTCTCGAGTACGGGTCCTCGTCCCACCAGTCGCCGCAGACGAGCTGGTGGTAGGGCTCGTGCAGCCCGCCCGGATTGGGTCTTGTCCCGTACATCGTGAGACCGAAGCCGTACACGCCTGTCGGGGTCGCGTGGTCCCCTTCGTGACGGACGTCGACGATGTGGCCCGAGCCGGTCTCGGCCTGCCAGGTGGGGAAGACGGGCTTCCACGGAGAAGTGGCGGACACTCGCTGGAAGCTCTGGAAC
>Ga0181532_10005363_pt1 | contig 10915 bp, 10 predicted proteins | sample PEATcosm2014_Bin_33_FD_119768 | JGI IMG/M metagenome (GOLD analysis project Ga0181532, IMG submission 119768) | Peatland microbial communities from MTU Mesocosm Facility, Houghton, MI, USA - PEATcosm2014_Bin11_30_metaG | ecosystem: Environmental > Terrestrial > Soil > Wetlands > Peat | place...
AACTTCCGTGCGCGATGTTGAGAATTTTCATCACGCCGTAAATCAGTGTCAGCCCCATCGACACAATGAAGAGCCACGAGAAATAGATCGTGCCGTCGACGAGAATTACATAGAACTTCTGCATCGCCCGCTCCGCCCGGGCGTGAGCGCGCCCGGGCCGATGTTCGTCATGTCGTCAACACTTGGCGCCTTTGAAGCCGCCCTTGATCCATTCCTCGCTGTTGCTGCCTTCCGGCGGGTTTACGCATTCAGCAGGATAATGCACGACGTCGACCAATTGTGGGCCCTTGGCAGCGTCGAACTTGAACGTTCCGTACGCGGTGCCTTGCATCGCCTGGTGGCCTTTACCGAGCATCATGTCTACCCGGCCGCTCGGCGTCTCGAATGAGAGCCCCTCAAACGCGGAAATCACGACCTCCGTCGTCGGCTTCTCGGGCTTGCCCGCAGCACCCTTCTCCACCGCCGCTTTCAAGCCGAGAATGGCCTGCAGCATCTTGTACGAAGGATATACCGCCGGCGTGCCGTAACGCTCCGAATAGGCCGCACGCAGCCAAGTGTTCAATGCATTATCCGAAGCGAATAAGCCGTGCGGACCACGCGCGCCGATCACCGTTCCGTTGGGGATTTGCGCAGCCATACGGAACATGGCCGGCTCGCCTGCTGTCAGCACGACGGTGCGGCCCTCGAACACGCCGCGCGCCTTGCCCTGCAGGACGAACGCCTCCAGGTCGCCGCCCCAGAAACTTGAATGGATGACGTCAGGCTTCTCGACGAGAAGAGCTGAGATTTCTGCTCCGTATTGCCCGGCGAGCAGCTTGGGAAACTGCTCGGTCGCGATCTTGATGCCCGGCTTGAGCGCCTGCATCGACGCCTTGAAATCGTTCCAGGAATCGGTTCCCCATGAGTAGTTTTGGTTGATTCCGGCGATAGTCTCTATGTTCTTGTTGTACGCAAGCAGATAACGTGCGGCCGCGACGTTATCCATCGTGGCGTGCGCGCCGGTGCGAAACAAATACTTGTAGCTCGCATCCTCGAATATGCGCGGCGTGCCGCAATCGAAAAAGATGGTGAGCTTCTTCAGCTCGTCAGCAACCGGGGCGATGGCGAGACAGTCGCCGGACGAGATGTAGCCGATAATTGCATCGACATTGGCGCGCTGAACGAGGTTCCGGTATTCGGTCACCTGTTTGGTGGTGCCGCCGGCTTCATCCACGATTACCAACTCGATTGGCTGACCGTTTATACCTTTCTTGTCATAGGGCGCCGGCATCTTGCCGGCATTGAGCGTCTCGACCGCCAGCTCGGCCGCGTTGCGCGCCGGCACGCCGAACGGACCTGCCGCCGCACCGGATAGGAACGTGACGATGCCGAGCTTAAAGGGTTCCGCTTGCTGGGCGGTGGCCGGCTGTGCGGCAAACGCGGCGCTGGCGATAACGATACCGAGACTGAACTTATGGATGCCCGATGTCATGCTTCTCTCCCTTAGTTGTCGAACACAGTTCATTGCCGAAGTGTGCGTGACATTCGATTGCTATTTCTATGCAGCGGCGTCGCGCGAATGCTCGTGCGCCGGTAGCAGGTCCTTTGCGCGTAATTAAGAGCTTGCTCCGTTCAGCCCCGAACTAGCGTTTAAATTCAAACACTTGAATTCACCGGCAGTTCTGATTTGTCGCTGCAACAAACGCAGGAAAGGCCGGAACCTTGAATCGTTTGGCCAAGGCCGCTTGGTAACGATGCGGCAAATTTTACAGCACGGCTTTGATAAATCGCAAGTTGGGTTGGGATTGAGGAGCGGTCGAATATTCACGGAACGCCGTGTTGGCGGGGCGAGGTTGGCATGCTGAAAACCGTCGTGCCTGCCTACGATCACGGCGGATGCTGGATTCTTTTTAGGAGACCCGCGCGTCCTCGATGCGCGGTGGAGCACGCCACGACTATAGCACCGTGGTCGGTAACGTCGTAGCTTGCCGTTTTTTCTGCAGTAACACGACCTTGCCACCGCATCAGTTAGTGCGGTGCAGCGGCATGTCCGGAATCGGGGGACAAGCGGAAAGTCGCTTGCGCTCACTCGAAAACCTGAATGGCCCATTACGACGGCTTTGCCAGCAGACCGATGTCTGCTTCCGATCAAAGCGGACATTCCGCTTGATCCAGCCAAGCTGAAACTCACGGGGCTTGCGCCGATCAATTCCGCCAGAAATCCTTGAACCGCGTTGGCGATAGTTCCGTGTATCGAACCGTGTGCTGGATGTTCTTGTGCCCAAGATAGTCCTGGATTGATCGGGTGTCGTGACCGTCGCCTGCCAGTTTATAGCCGGCGGCGTGGCGCAGCATATGCGAATGCACTTGGAACGGAATGCTTGTTTTCTGTCCTACCCGCTTGATCATCCAGTTGAAGCTATCCGTCGTAAATGGTCCACCGCGCTCGCTCACGAAAATGAACGGTGACCTCGGCGCTTCCCGCTGGAGCCCGCGCAACGCCCGGAGCTCGTCGCCGCGTATGGGATGAGTGCTCGGCTTGCCGTTCTTGACCCGGCGGACATGAAGCGCTGCAGAGTTCCAGTCGATTTGCTCCCATCGCAGGTCGCAGACCTCCGATGCCCGCAGCCCATGCCGGTAGGCCACGAGGATCATGGTGGCGTCCCGGTGGCCATACCGATTGTCCTTCGCGGCTTCGATTAGCTTTCCGACCTCGGCCTCGATGAGGTGCTCTCGGCTGCGGAGGTCACTGTTCGGCCGCCGCAACGGGCCAACTGCTCGTTTTTTGGTGGCTGGCGTGACCAGCTGCAGAGGCGTTTTGGCCATTGTTTGGCTCCTAACAATCATGAACTGCTCGTACAAGACGCATTATACGAGCAGTCGTTTCCCGCCATCCAACGCATCGCGATAGGCGCCATAGCTGGTAGCAAAGGGGCCAGTCGGCAGACCATCTGGCAGACAGCCGGGCTGGCAGGCCCACCAGAACCATCCGTCGCCATGCAAGCCGAAGGACGTGGCGAGCACGCGGTCAGCGTAGAAAATTTCGACGCTGGCGCCGGTCTGTGGGTCAATGTCGTACAGCGGTTCGTAGGCTGTGCGTCGTCTTGGGTCGAACATCACCGCCCGAGCCACAGAAGCCTCCTTGACGGTAGGATAGATAGGCAACTGCACAAACCGCGCCATATCACCGAGGGGTCATGGCCCCACTATGGTTGCGGGATGACAGGATTGCGACCGATCTAGCGCGCCGCTGAGGGCCTTACGCCGCAATCTCCGCGGGCTGGGCAAGGGCCAAGCCGCGAAGATAGTCGGCGGCGGCTTGCGCCTTGTTGCATGCGGTGAAGAACGCGCGGCTGTCGGCCTTCAAGAGGCCAATCCAGGTTTGGATATAACCGGCGTGCCGTAGATCGCCGTCGATCGAGAACTCGGCGCACAAGAATGCCCCGCATAGTTCGGCGACCAATTCCTCTGCCGCATACGCGCGTTCGCCAAAGCGGTGGCGCAGGTCACGATCAAGGCGCGACTTGTGCCCCGTCCAGTGTCCTAGCTCGTGAAAAGCGGTCCCGTAGAAATGCGCGGCGCTCTTGAAGGCTTCAAAGCGCGGCAGGCTGATGAAGTCATCCCCGGGCCGATAATAGGCTTCACCGAACCCTTGCCGGATGCTGGCACCGCTGCACGCCAGGAAGCTATCAATCGTTAGGTCGCGCCCGTCGGGATTGCGCACCTTCACTTCGCTCAACGTCAGAACGCGGTCGGGCAAGCCCTCACACTGATCGACGTTGAATATGGTGTATTCCCGCATCATGGGAACGATGCGCGTTTCGCCTTCCTCGCCGTCCCGGTCGGCGAGGTGCCGTGCTCGCCTTTGCGCACGTTGCCGCCCAACTCCAACGCCTGCTTGAAAGTGAGATAGCGCGGTGTCCGATAGCCGACATTCGCCGTCATCCACAACAGCACGACGTTGCATCCCGAGTAGGGCCTACTGGTCACGGCGTTGCACAGCGTATTTGCGCCGGCCGTTGCTGACCATGGCTTAATCCATGGCGCTGCCCCGCTCTCCAACTCCACAACTATGCGCCTCGATACCTCTGCATAAAGATCACGTCTCACAACACGGCCTCGCTGCTACAGCGCGACCGTGTTTGCGAACGGCCGCATGCCATAGCCGCGTCGAGCAGGTCTCTAAATTTTGCCGCGTGATGCCAGGCTGATGGACCCCCCTGGGGATGCTGGACAGGCGGGGTGGGTCGCGCGCGAACAAGAGTGGGTCGCGCAGATGGGACCCGATTTTAGGTCGCGTTAATATCTGTTAGGTTTTGACGGTGGCACGAGCACATGCCCTGTGCCCTGCCGATACCGGGTTATTTGTGAAGGATCTGGCGAGTAATAGTCGCCCCTCAAGTCGATCAAGCCGCGGACGCCGCGGCTATTGTCCTTTCAGCGCGTGGTGCGAACATTGGCAATATCTCCTCGACGGGTTTAGGTCGGCTAAATAGATATCCCTGCATTTCGGTGCAGCCCCATTCTTGCACTTTCGCCAACTGTTGCGGTGTTTCGACGCCTTCAACCACCGTCGCGATTTTCATGGTGTTCGCCATTTTCGTGATTGCTTCTACGATGGTACTGCCGTCGTCTCCGTCCGATAGCTCGCGGATGAAGAAGGCATCGATCTTGATCTTGTCGAACGGGAATTTCCGCAAATAGCTCAGCGATGAGTAACCAGTGCCGAAATCATCCATCACTATCTGCACGCCAAGCTCGTGCAGTTGATGCAGTGTGGCGCGAATTTCATTGCTGTCTTCTAAAAAAGCTGTTTCTGTAATCTCGATCTCCAACCGGTGCGCTGGCAGGCCCGATGCCGCGAGGGCGGCGATAATCGTCCGCGTTAGGCTCCGCCTTTTTAACTGAATTGTTGAGACGTTGACCGCGACGTGGATGTTATCGGGCCACTCGGCGGCATCGGTACAGGCTTTTTTTAGCACCCATTCGCCGAGCGGAACGATGAGGCCCATGTCTTCCACTACCGGAATAAATTCGGCGGGTGAAATCATGCCATCTTGTGGATGGTGCCAGCGCAGTAACGCTTCGCAGCAGCTGACCTCATTTCGTTGAACGTTAATTAGAGGTTGATAGAACAGCTCAAACTCGCCGCTGACAAGCGCCCTGCGCAAATCAGTTTCCATATTGGCCCGCGCTTTCATGCGCGCATCCATCTCAGCTGCAAAAAAATGATATGTGCCACGTTCTACGGCTTTGGCTCCGTACAGAGCCATGTCCGCGTTTTTCATCAGCTGGTCTATGTTAGTGCCGTCATCGGGTGCGATGGCTATCCCGATGCTTGTACTCACGATGATTTCATGGCCACCAATTTGGTAGGGTGCCGCAACTGCATCAAGTATGCGGTCTGCGAGAACGGCCGCGTTCCTCAGCCGTTCGATAGCAGGCTGAATTATCGCAAATTCGTCGCCGCCAAGACGGGCAACCGTATCAACCTCCCTAACGCAGTTCCGCAGCCGTTCGGCGACGGTTTTCAGTAGACGATCGCCAACCACGTGTCCGAGCGTGTCGTTGACTTTCTTAAAACGATCGAGGTCGAGATAAAATACAGCGACCCGCTTTTCTTTCCGATCCAATGACAACGTCTCTTTGAGCTTTTCGTGGAAGCGTACACGATTGGGCAGGTCGGTCAATTCGTCATGGTGGGCCATATACGCGATCTTCGCCTCGGCCCGCTTCCGTTCGGTAACATCTTCGTGCGTACTCACCCACCCGCCGCCGGGCGTCGGCTGGTTCACAACTTGGATCGTTCGACCATCGCTAGTTTCCTGAACCAAGGCTGCAGTCTCTCCCCGTGCAATAGTGTCGAGAATTGTGCGACACAGTTGTCCAGGGTCTCCGGCGAACGAACCGACCTCTTTTCTGTGCTCGAGGAGTTTATGTAACGTGCATCCCGGCTTCACCACCTCCGGCGAAAGATTGTATATCCGCATGAAAAGCTGATTGCATACGATAACTCGCGCCGACGAATCGAACATCACAAGGCCCTGCGCCATATTGTTGAGGGCCGTATCGAGTTGCAGGTTTTGACTGCGCAGCCTTCTTGCGACCTGTCGCGCACTGAGAAAAACGAGGCCCCCGACTAGGAACGCTAACAGGATGCCCGAGCTAGCGATGTAGATGATCTTTTTTTGCCAGTTTGCAATAACATCAGCTACTGCCGTAGTGGCCAGCACCACAATTGGATAATGGGCGGTGAGCAGACACCAACCGTTCCTTGCCGTCGTACACACCGACACGGCGAACTGTGGCTTGATCGGACTGCGACAGTAAAGTCTCGAACAATTCACGATTGGGTACGGGACGCCCTAGGGCTGTTTCTAGATGGGGCCAGCGGGCAAGCAGCGTGCCGTCGCGGCGGGTGAGTACAATCGTGCTATTCGGTGTTGGGACGATGGCCTGGAACATTTGCTCAAAGGACTGCATCGTCACAACTGCGAGTACTAGTCCCAAGTACTCGCCGTTTGGACTGGTGAACTTACGCGCGATATGAAGAACCCAAGTTCCAGTAATCGGATTGCGGAGCGGCTCGGCTACATAGGTGGTCAGATGTGGGTCAGACTTGAATGCTAGAATGAAGTCGAAATCAGGGTTCTTATAGTACGGGGTCGGCCACGTTCGGGAGACATTGATGCGTTTACCTTCTGTATCAAACAGCACCAACGCGTCGACGTACGGCAATCCACTGATCTGGTCTTTCAGATGCTGATAAGTGTCTTGGCCGGACATCTGCCGTTCGTAATCCTCCGCGGAGGCGATGCCGAGTCTTTGCATTCTCTCGATCACCGCGGTCTGGATGAGTTCCATCGATTGAAAGCTGCGATCGATCTGCTCGGCAAGAACAAATGTGAGGCTTGTTTGTTCGTGCTCGCTTGCGGCCAGTTCTCGGTCGCGGAGACTCAGCAGCATTAGCCCGGTCGCTGCGATGATCACTGCGACCAGTGCGACGCCCAAGATAATGATCCATCGGATCAGACGAGTGTTCGGTGCGGTTCTGGCGCTGAAGGTGAGTGAACTGCCTGCGGCATGCGCGGGTTCGCCTGATGGGCCCCGCGGCTTGCTTGCAACACCGACGACATGCGGTTTCCAGAAGTGTCTCATTGTCAGTAGTAAGCTGTACGTCAAAAGCAATTAGTTAAACGTACCCAAGAACGGCCTTTGCCGGTGTTTTCTGAACTGCCTAAATGATGAGTTAAAAAATTGCGGAGAGTACTATAGTGTCGCCCGTTGATCGTTCGAGAGGACGCGGATCGCCAGGCGTGTGCTCGCGCAGCGAATGATCTTTCGTAGAAGATCGTGGCGCCCAGCATTCCGCGGGGTAACCTGCTACCCGTGGCTGGTGACAAACTAAGACTCACCGAACGCTACGCCCCCGACACGGTGCGAGGCCGGCACATTGTAATACACGACAGGTGCTGCGAATTGACGGTGGCACGAGTACGTGCGCTGTGCGTTCCACCGTTACATCGACAAAGATGATTGGGCGACGGCCAGGTCATACGTGGATTGCACTCAACGAGCATTACGACGGCGACGGCGCGATCATTTTTAAGCACACTTACGCCCTTGGCTGCGAGGGTATCGTGTCGAAGCGACGCGGATCACTATACCGCGCTGGTCGGTCAGATAATTGGCTGAAGCGATGTGCGGCTCGCCGCTTGCGTCCTTCTGCCACCCTCTTTAGTTTTCAGCTTTTCGAACCCGGAGAGCGCAATGGATGATACCGTCGGAAGCTCAACGCTGGTAGGCGAGGAAGCGGCGCTGCGCGGGCTCTACGAACCGCCTAGGGAACTCGCGGTTCTCAAGCAACTGGACCGGCTCGATGCACATTGCCGCAATTTTCTCGCTCATTCGCCCTTTGCCGTCATCGGCTCGACCCGCCCCGGCCGCGGCACCGATGTGAGCCCGCGCGGCGATGCGCCGGGTTTTGTCCGCGTGCTCGACGAGCACACCATCGCCATTCCGGACCGCCCCGGCAACAACCGCCTCGATACGATGTCGAATATCGTGGCCGACGCCGAAGTCGAGCTATTATTTTTCATTCCGGGCATTGACGAGACACTGCGGATCAACGGCACGGCGCGGCTGTCTCGCGAGCCAGAGCTTCTGGCCGCTTCTGCCGTCAACGGCCGGACGCCGCGCCTGATCATTCTGGTCAAAGTGCGGGAAGCCTTTCTGCACTGCGGCAAGGCGTTGAAGCGTTCGCGGCTTTGGCAGGACGACTATCGGGTCGACAAACGGTCCTTCCCTTCGCTGGGTCGCATGATTGTCGAACAAACCAAAACGGCCTCCGTGACCGTCGAGCAGGCTGATGTCTTCATTGCGGAGAACTACGTGACCGGCCTCTATTAGCTAAGACCGTCGAACGCTATCGCAGGCGACAACCAAAGTGACTTGTCGGGCATGCAGGAGACAACCATGAAAGTAATGCTGACCGCAATTATTGCACTTTCGGCAGCGTCGGTGACGGCTAGCGCACACGCCCAGGGCGTCAACTTGAGCGGCCCATGGCAGTGTGTGGCACTGTGTGCCGGGTCGCCGGGCGGCTTTGCCTACATCACGCAAAATGGCTGGGACCTTAACCTCGTGAACGAGGTGGGAATGCCGTCAAAAGCCTGGATCGACTATCCCGGTCATATTTGGGTTCAGAGGGCCAACGAAGGCGCAATCTATTCGCCTGACGGCTTCACGCTGCAATTCGATCGTGGAACGATCTGGCAGCGCGCCCCGCTGGTGCCGCCTCCGCCTCTTCGAAGTCGCGGGTAGGGTCGCTTGCGCGCCGTCTTGCGCGCCGAACGGAACAACCCTCTCAGGAGTTCACCTTTTTGGCGGCGGTCGGCTGTCGGCAAAGCAGAAATCACATCACGACGCGGCCCAGGGCAGCAGCACGATCTTGCCGCCGAGCCCGCCTGCGTCGATGCGGGCATGGACCTTGCTCGCGGCCGCGAGCGGCAGGCGGTCAATAACGACAGGGTGAATGGCACCGTCGCGCAACAGCTGGAACAGCGTGGCCATGTCGGCCTTGAACTCCTCCGGGTGCGTTATGCGGCGGTCTGTGATGCTGTACCACAGTGCGCGACGGCCGCCGAACAGGAAGCTAAACGCGGCCCACAGCTTGAGCCGCGCCAAACCGAGTCCTGCAGAACCCAAGCCTTCGCGCCCGACTGCCATCGTTTGAGACCCATAGCCGACCAGCAGCCCGCCGGGGGCGAGGCAGGCGAACGACTGTTTGAAGTGGGCGCCACCGATCGCATCGAAGGCGGCATCGACGCCAGCGCCGCCCCTGCGGCCCGCGCTAAGCCTGTGCACGAGCGCAACGAAGTCGCCGGCGCGATAGTCGATCGCGGTTGCGCCGAAGCCCTCGACCACAGGGAGATTTGCGGCCGAGCAGGTGCCAATCGCCTTGAGGCCGAAGTGGCGCGCCAGATCGAGCAGCGCAGTGCCGACCGTGCCAGAGGCGCCAATAACTAGGATCGTGGCACCCCGCGTCAGGTGGCAGCAGCGGGTGAGCATCTGGAAGGCGGTAAGATAGGCGAGCGGGATGCACACCGCTTTGGCGGGATCAACACCATCGGGGACAGGAACGAGGAAACGCGCAGGGCGGATCGCATATTGAGCGTAGCCGCCGACGACGCAAAGATCGGCGACCAACTGGCCCTTGCGTGGTTCGGTTACACCGGGGCCGGTCTGCTCGACGATACCCACGAGGTCGTAGCCGGGCGTGAACGGCAGCGGGCCCTTGAAGTCCGGGTAGCGTCCGCGCCGAATGAAGGTATCGGTAAAGCCGGTACCGGCGGCGAGCACCTTGATACGGACCTCGCCGGGGCCGGGATCGGGGACGGTCTGCTGTTCCGCCAGTTCCAAGACCTCTGGGCCGCCGAACCGGGAGATACGAATGTGTTGCCATGACATGATTGCACCAACGGTTGATAGACATGGCCGGGTACAGTGCCATGAGCCGCTACGCTGCACCTTTCTCCGGTAACGCTCTGCGCCGTAAAACCCAAGCAGGGAAACGCGTATCTCCGGAGTTCACTCCTTTAGGTCCCTCGTTCGTCAAACCCGTTCGGCATCGGATTTCGCCGGGTGCACCCAACGATGCGCGAGAAATTGTAACCGTTTTCTACCCGTAACGTCACAGGCCGCAGTGACCCACTGCGAAAAAGTGTTCACTGCTGAACTTGTGCTGTAAAGGGTAATCGAGCCTTTGATGGGCCTATGTTATGGGAGGAAAAATGTTGCATAGCACGCTTTTCGCACCGCTCATCGCGCTCGTCTTGTGGTCATTCGTCATGTGGGCATGGCTCTATGCCACTCGCATCCCTGCGATCACGAAGGGTAAGATCGTCTACGATCCCCAACGTCCCAATGAAGAGTTTCATGCGCAGATACCAGCTCGCGTGCGATGGAAAGCGGACAACTACAACAATCTCATGGAACAACCCACGCTTTTCTATGCCGTGACATTGACGCTGGCCCTGCTTGGCGCGGGGGACGTTTTAAACACCAGCTTAGCTTGGCTGTATGTCGCACTGCGGGTTGCCCACAGCCTCGTTCACGCGCTCATCAACGTGGTCATGCTTCGCTTTGCTATTTTCATGGCCGCGTCACTCGTGTTGTTGGCGATGACCCTGCGGGCGGCAATGATCGTCTACTAGAGGACAGTCCGTTCGACGACCCCAATATTTTGCGGGTGTGAACACGATGCGCGAGAAATTGTAACCGTTTTGGCGTTCCGTTAGCCTTCCTGACATGGGAAGCTAATGCGGCTGAAGGGCCGCAGCGGAACCAATACGACGGGAGACATGATCATGCTTGCAGGGCAACTCGCGCTGATCGTCGCCGCGTTGTTCTCCGGAGCGGCAGTGTACGTCAATAT